>Ga0315902_10009711_pt1 | contig 12833 bp, 7 predicted proteins | sample LakEriMetagenome_9_FD_203523 | JGI IMG/M metagenome (GOLD analysis project Ga0315902, IMG submission 203523) | Freshwater fungal communities from buoy surface, Lake Erie, Ohio, United States - Buoy 12 MA117 | ecosystem: Environmental > Aquatic > Freshwater > Lake > Lake biofilm | place: USA... | reverse complement strand
TCCTGGCCTATGACTTCGGTGAGAAGTTCACCCGCAATAGTTACTTCTCGGAGTGGGATGCATTTTTATTTGATGCGCTTCCTGAGCTTGCATCAGAGGTGAAATCCGAAGAGAAGACCTTTGCGTCACGGATTCGAACTTCTTTGAGGACGAGCGATGAGTCCTTAGAAACGAATCCACGAGTGATGCAGGCCTATCGGCAGCTCTCTGGTTATGTCGATGGTGGGGATCAAAAGCGAATTGATCTTTCGCTCGCTGAAGGGGACTTTGAGTTCAAGGCAGTGAAAGGTGAGGGCTTGTATGCCTACTACAAGCCAAAACGCGAGAGTCTTTCCAATATCAAGAAAGTTGAAGCACAGATCCTTGCTGCAGCCTTCGATGAAGATGACCTTCCCGATATCAGCACGCAGGTCCTTGAAAAGCCGGGGTTGATGCTCGTAATCAAGTGCCTCGGAAAGCCGGATTCGGCCATGATTATGCGCTTTGAGGAGTTCGTGCGTAGGGCAGTTGGCCGGTGAGGGCCTCTATGCCTAGAAATGGCGGGGAATCGCTGAAAGTATGTGGCTGTGCCGGCTGAGAAGAAGGTAATCGACCCTTCCAAGAAGCGCTTTGGAAACTGGATTGAAGTTCGCCGGTTCGATGGCGGAGGCTTCGGCGATATCTATGAGGTCGAGTACCTACCCGACCAAAGGCTCAAGGCTGTGGTCAAGACCATCAAGTTCGCTCATAAGCCAGAGCACTACCCCAAACTTCTCAAGATGTTCAAACGTGAGGCCGAGATCCTCGAGAAACTCGAGCATCCGAACATCTGTAAGTTCATCCAGGCAGATGTAGAGGCTGCTGAGCCGTGGTTTGCAATGCAGCTCTATCGCGGAAACAACATCTTGCAAGACTTACAGCAATATGGACCTGCTCCTGAGGAGATTTGGTTTGCGGTGGCACGTGACATCTTGCGCGCACTCGAATATGCGCATGGCTTGAATGTGATGCATGGCGATCTCAATCCGAAAAATGTCATCATCGACGGGCGCGGTGCGAAATTGATTGACTTTGGAATTGCTCGCCATATCGATCCTTCAAGTCCCTACGTCTCGATGTTGCCTTTTGCCGAAGGTTGGCAATCTCCAGAGCACTCTCGAGGAATTCCGATGCTTGAGAGCGATATCTTCGTCGCGGCATCTTTGTTGACCTTCTTCGGAACAGGGCACTATCCCTTCGTCCCAGATGATGTAGGGGACTTCGGGGACTCGATCAAGCGAGATACGCCGAATTACTCGGGATTGAGCGCGAATCAGAAGTTGCTCTTGACTTCGATGCATGAGAAGGATGCGAAGCGTCGTATCTCTGCAAGTGGTGCCTTGAAGTTGATCGAGCAGTTGCGGCCCTCATCAAGCGCCCGGCCAATCGCCAAACCAGCAGTAAAAGCGAAGCCAATTGCTAAGAAACCGCCGGTCAAGGTTCCGGCAAAGGCGAAAGCGGCAGTGCAGCAATTGCAGGCGGCGGCGCAGAAAGTGCCTCCTGGGATCGAGTTACTTCCGAATGGGGCGCGGGTAGCGGGTTGGCAGGCAAAGGAGAAGCGTCCGACTTTGGCCGATATGCCAGCGAGTTATTGGTTATTGATTGCCACGATCCTTACCGCTGGGCTTGCGTTGATTCCGTGGGGGATCTACAAGGTATTCAAGCGGACTACAAAGGGGCTCGATCGGGGTATTCGAATTCGACTTGGAGTTTCGGTCGTCACCCACCTCTTCACCTTCGGCTTGTTTGCGCCTTTCATCACCTGGTGGTGGGCGCGAAGAATCGGCTATCTGCACCTGAAAGTGATCCTGGCAATTCAGTCGCTCCTTACAGCAGTGCTCTATGGCGACATCGTCATCAATGCGAATGAGTCGAGTCCTGGTTGGGTCGGCTTCATCTTCTTCTTGAATTTCGTCAGCGGTCTCTGGAGCTTTAGCGTCATCAGGGAGAAACTTGGTGCGAAGCCACTTCTCGATAAGAAGACTCGTGAGCAACGACGAGCGGAGAGTGCAAGTGCGGTCACAGGTGGCCATCAGAGTTGGGATGAAGTGAAGGAGACCTTCAAGGCTGCATTGGAGAAACACCAGGGGTCTAGGTTCATCATCGAAATTCTCTCCGCCGAGTATCAAGACATCTACTTCCAGGGTTATGCCGAGCCAGATGGCGCCTGGACTATCGAGGCAGCAGCGGATCTTTCGGTACGGCCACTTTTGACCGAAGATCAGAAGGTGAAGATGTCGATGATCGGGTGGGACAGGCCAAGTGAGGGGTTACCGAACTTCATCATGTTCCTCGAGGCGGACGAGAGCGAGAATGATGACATTGCGGAGATCTTCACGAAGTCCTTGCGTGATGGCTATGGGTTGAGCATCACCAAGTTCAGGGTGATGGCGAAGGATCGGTAAGCAAAGAAAGTTGCGATCTTCTCCGAACACTATGGAAGAGATAGAAACATTGTGGCAAAGTTAAGTCATGCAACCTACGGGTGACATTTTCTTTTCTCCTGACACACGTTGGTTTGAGAAATTCGAGTACTCAATAACGCCTAGCTACGTATTGTTCATTGGGGATCCAAATCCGGAGTCCACGAAGATTGCTGTGGACTCAGGTGTCGACACTCGGCACTTTGTTCCCCCGCGAACTGGAAATTTGCCAAAGGGAACCACAATATTCAAGAACCATGAAGGAAAGTGGATTGTTGTAATTAGTAGTGAGGGCAAGAGCGAACTAAAAGAAATTCCTGACGGTAGACAAGACTTCTTGTCAGATGACGATCCAAGAATTCAATTGACATTGGCATTTTCAAATTTCTGGCAGCAAGCGGTTCAAATGGGCGGTAATGCCACTTACGGAATCGGCGATACCGTTCAAATCCTTCAAGACAACACGGTTGGAAAAGTTGATGGTATTCAGATAATCAATGGAGAACCAAGGTATTCCATTCTGACCAGTCGAGGTATTGCGTTAGTTTTTGAATCTGAACTCGAACGTCTTGAAATGATGCCTGGGGATACATCGACTTGGATTAGTAATCGACCTTCAAGTGCGGATGCTATTGCACTCACAATAACGGCAACAAAGCTTCGCGACCCTTTGACGGACGTCATTTATTCATTCCAAACAAGTCGAACTCTCTTCCGCCCATATCAGTTCAAACCAGTTCTCAAGATGCTATTGAGCTCGAGTCAAAGACTCTTGATTGCGGACGAAGTAGGTCTTGGAAAAACCATTGAGGCAGGATTGATTTGGAGTGAACTGGAGTTCAGATCACCTCTTGAAAATGTTCTCGTTGTGTGTCCAAGTGCGCTCAAGCGTAAGTGGCAGCAGGAAATGAAGAATCGCTTCGATCGTGAGTTACGAGACCTTACCGCCCAGGTCCTCGAAGACTGGATAGAAGGCTTGGAGCGCAACAGACCAGAGAAATTGACGGCTGTTGCCAGTCTTGAAGGTTTACGCACATCAAAGCACCTTGAGACCCTCACTTCACTTGGACCTCACTTCGATCTGGTGATAATCGATGAAGCTCACTACCTTCGAAATGCAGGAAATCGAAGTAATGAGCTTGGGCGATTATTGTCTGAGTGGGCGGATGCGATGGTCTTTCTCTCGGCCACTCCATTGAATCTCGGAACTGGTGATTTATTCAATTTGCTTACTTTGTTAGACGACTCACAATTCTTCGATAAGAGCACTTTTGATGAGCAGATTGAGCCAAACCGTTATCTAAATGACGTAGCGCGGCGACTCTCCCAAATTGGGGTAAAGCCCAGAGAGCTGGTACCTATCCTCGAAAAGGTACATGAGACTTCCATGGGAGGTTCAATTACGAGTAGAAGCGACTACGAGCGGCTTCGTGAGCTTCTAGATCAGGAATCCCTTGGACAGAAAGATATCGCTGATGCAAAGCGTTATCTGAATGAATTGAATTCTTTGGCTTCGGTCTTCACAAGAACTCGAAAGGCAGAGACCCCAGAAAAGCGAGCAATAAGAGAACCAATCTCTGTTGTCGTGGAATGGACCCAGCAAGAGAGGGATCTTTACGACGCTATTCGAAGTTTTCTCATTGGACGAGCGATAAGCCAGGGAAAGATCCCCGGTTTCCAGATCCAAAACCCATTGCGTCAGGCGGCAAGTTGTCTTCCAGCAGTCATTGAGTTGCTGAAAGATGATAAGTACGGCCTTCGTGATGAAGATGAGGATTCGCTTGAATATGCATCAGATGAGGACGATGAAGCACCTTCAATACATGAATTAGTCAATCACCTCGGACAGCTGCCCCGCCTGGAGCTGGACTCCAAGTACCGAGACTTTGAGATGGGCCTGCAGGAAGCACGTCAGAGGGGTTCGAAGCAAGCTCTAGTGTTCAGTTTCTTTACGCGAACCATCCAATACTTGGAACGACGCCTTCGGGAGGATGGATACAAAGTACAAATCATGTATGGAAAGACACCAAGCAATGAGCGTCAGCAAATCATGAATAGATTTCGAAAGCAGGAATTCGATATTCTCATTTGTAGTGAGGTCGGATCAGAAGGTCTTGATTTTGAGTTCTGCAATGTCCTAGTGAATTACGACCTGCCGTGGAATCCCATGAGAGTTGAGCAGCGAATCGGTCGTCTTGATCGTTTTGGGCAGAAGGCAGAAAAGATCTTCATTCTGAATATAAGAATTCCCGGAACTATTGAGGACGACATCTTCATGCGGCTCTTTGATCGAATAGGAGTCTTCGAAAACTCTATCGGTGAACTGGAGCCTATTCTTCGCGACGAGATTCGCGACATCACTTCAATTCTTCTAGATCCAAGACTCACTCCGGCGGAACGTGAGCGGGAATTACAGAGATTCGCGATTGCTCATGAAAAGAGAAAGAGTGATCTTGATGACCTTGCTACTCACAAGAATCTGGTTGGAGGAATCGATTCATTTCTCATAGAGGGTTTCGATGACCATACACCAGGTAGAGGTCGATTTCTTGGGAAGGATGAGATCGTTAGGGTTGTATCGCGATACATGGCGAAATGTGGTGGGTCAATCACTCAATTGGATGCAAACCATTGGAGCCTTGTCGGTTCACCCGAAATAGCCAGGTCGCTGCGAGAGCAAGCCAAGGCAACGAACTCGGGGTCGAGACTTGGAATTGCATCGATGGCCACAGACTTAGATGGACGACAACCTGGACTAGTCGTAACTTTTGATCCCGAGACTGCGGCGAAGGAGGGTATTGAACTTCTCTCGGTCCGCAATCCACTACTTCGTTGCGTCAAAGAGGATTTGATTGCCAATGAAAGTCTCTGGAGTCGCTTTGGTTCGATTTCCATACCAACGAACTCGAGTGAGCTCTTGAGGGCAAATGGCCGGTACTTGGTAGGTATTCACTTGGCACGTGCTCAAGGAGTTAGACCTTCATTGGAAATGTGGGCTACCTCCTATGATCTCGACTCACACGACATTATCGAAGGTCCAGGCGATGCACTTCTCCAATCCTTGGCCGCTAACACATTTGATAGAAGCTCTTCCACTATTGACGTATCTGAATTGAGAAGTGGAAGGAATTTGATTGAGCGGAATGTGGCTGAAAGACAACAAGTTCAAAAAGGGCGCCTGGCTCAAGACAATGCTGCCATTCTCCGCGAACGCAAACTTGCAAAAGAGATCAGTTTGCGAAATAAGATCTCGATTGCCGAAACGCGTTTAGATACATCCGTGCAAGGCAACCGGAGTTCTAGAGTCATCAACATGAATCAAAAACGACTGAATACACTCAAGAAGGAACTTGAAGAGACCCGTGCCCAACTTGATGAAGTGAAGACTTCGTTGACGGTAGAAGCGGTTGCCTACGTTTATGTTGAAACTAGATGACTACTTGAATCTCCACCAGTCTTCTCCCTTGTAGTTGGATCCGAGAAGTGATTTTACCTCTATTTTCAACTCATATCGGGATAGATTCATCGAGGAGTTCCACCGAATATGTGGCCATTTCCTCACTCGCGCCACGAACTCCCTACCCGAGCTATCGTAAATGACGATGTTCCCATTGACATAGATCTTCATTACGACACCCTTGAATGTATCGGCATCGAACTCCAAATCCAGTTTATTCCCCGACTCTCCATCGAGTAGGGTAACTTCGCGACCACCGATACTCTCTATTCGGAGGGTTACTCTCTTTGATGGGGAATTCTCGTGAGGCAACCAGGCAATTCTGTAACCCAGGTACTTCTCACCCACTATGACTTGTTCCAAGGTATACAGAGGAGTGAAAGCCTCATAGACGAGGTGACGTCTTTCTTGACCTAGCTTGTCTTTATGGACAATGATGAAATTGAAATTTGGTCGGTGCACATTCAAGTTTTCAAAATCATTGCGATTCGCAGCACCCAGTACGATTGCAGAAGTACAAGTTCGAGAATTTGAAGTAGCGAACTCGACCTGAGCTTTCGGCATCATGGCCTGAAGATCATCTGCCACTTTTGGAATCTGTGACATACCCCCAGCAAGTACGACGTAATCTATGTCAGAAGCTAATTCCACTATTGGAATCTTTGCTACTTCTGGTCCAGTGAGTCCATCTCCTGCCTTCATTCGCGCCTCCCGCAAGGCAGACTCAACGCAGGCTATTGCCGAGCGCATCAATGGATGAAAAATGTCATTGAGTTCTACTCTTGAAACCTTAAGAGTTGGAATGTCCGCAATACTGGGGTCGACACTGAAGGTTGTTTCATCAACAGCCGAGAGGATTTCTTTACACTCGCGGGCTGCAAGGCGGATAGCGACTCGGATAACTTCTGCATCCTTCTTGGAAGCCACGTCAAAGTCGAATTCCTCCGCCAATCTTTGAGTCACATGCTCTGCTAATGCCCTATCAAGCTCATCACCCGCTATTGCTATTCCCCGAGCTGCGATTATGGTCATCTCCGGCAATCCAGCTCGTGGATAAAAGTCAACGACGGCTACATCAAGAGTTCCCCCACCAAGGTCAAAGATGACTGCGCGTTGTTTCACTTCGATCCTCAATCCTTTTGAGAATCTTGACCACCACCAAGCGATGCTTGCAGATATGGGTTCATCCAGTACATTGTCGATGTCTGAAACGAAGCCGGCATCGTTTACCAGTCCTATCAATCGCCTTCGTTGAGCACCAGTCCACATTGCTGGGCAACTGACACGGACACTCGAAAAGTCCATCAAGCCATTTTCCTCACAGCGACGTCGTACTTCCTCAAGGATTCTTGTAATGACATCATCCGCAGGCATGGTCAATCCAGCCGCATTCGTTACCGTTGGTTGATCCAAAGTTATTGCACGTTTTGGGCTTCGAAATTGATCTTGCAGAGCACCCTTGTCTGCATCTTCACCAAAAAGGGAGACTCCTCGTTGGTCAATGGACATTACGCTCGGAAGCCATGTGCTACCGGCTTCCTTTCCGATTGGAAAGACTCTTGGTTCTAATCCTGGAAGAGCGACCAACGTTGTAGTAGTGCCAAAATCCAAACCTAAAGTGAAATCACTCATCTTTGATCCTTTACTTTGACTTCAACAACACCCTGCGAACTACTATCGTCTTTCCGTCCCCCATCCATGTATAGCCGCTCCTTATGACAAGACCTTCCGAGAGCGGTTCGCCAGTCAGGGTTTCGCACAATTCGGGATTCCATGCATAGCTCAAGCCGGGTTCACCCAATCTCTGCAGGCCGAACTTCTGAAGCGCCTTCTCGAGCGCCAAGCCCCCGTCGCCTTGTGCCAAGGGATCCAGAAAGTCGACCAAAGACGATAGGAGTTCTGCCCGAGCGCTGGCTCTCACTGCCTCTCCGCCGACATTCTCAGATTGCATCTGGGTCCTGAGTCGCTCTTCATATCCTGCCAAAACCCTTTGGAGTTCTACAACGGCCGACTCACTGGAATTAGCCCGCATGCGCTCCGCTTCGAGCTGTGCACGAGTGTCATTCAATTCAGAGGCTTGATCTGCCAGCTTGCTCTCCAATTGGGCTACTCGCTTATCGGCGAAGAGTTGGGAAAGTTCATCTCCTCTTCTGTAGACACGCGCAACAGCCCTGGGAAGAGTGTCCGCGGGAACCAAATCGACAAGCAGTGAACTCTTGAGAATGAAGGGGAGAAGTTCTTCGAAAGTCATCAATTGATCCAAGGTCGACTTCAGAATTCCCTTTGCATACTTGTTTTCGAGTTCCTGAATGCCATGACTTATAGCAGACTTCTTCATGTCAAGAAATGCGTGAAGGAATCGAAGCTTTTCCTTGCCTAAATGTCGCTCTACATCCTCTCGTGATGGCGAGTTCATAGCAGTAGTTACAAGAAATGAGAGGTAGAGTGGCATATCAATTGCCACAAGTTTCTTGAAGATTCTGTTCTTGTGACTTGTATCTAAGTCTCTAAAATCTTCTGCAGCTGAAGTTAGCCCACGAAACGCGTCAAAGGGTTCATCCGGTTTGAGCTCTTCGTCGAGGCTCCATTCAATGAATCTAAGTTGATGAACTTTCCAGGCACCATTCAATAGGAAGGCTGTTCTCAATAGTTCATTCCAAACGAGAGACTTAGTGCTCCTCTCTTTGATTGCCTTCAACTTCTTGATGACGTATTCACATGTTTCCACGTCTATTTCAGACTTTCCAAGGCACGCCAAAATCGACTTCTTTAGTTCGTTGGCAGTTGCAGAACTGCACAAGAGGGCAGTCAAAAAGAATGGATTCTGTACTCGCTTCAATAACTTCTGGAGTGAGTCAGGTGGGATTTTCTCTACTTTGAACTTCACCGAAGGTCTTGAGTTTGAATCGGAGATCGCCGACAGGATCTCCCTGGCCATCACCTGAGATTCAGGATTCAATTGACTTAGTGCAGTTTCTAACCTATCAAGGCTTGAGTTTGTGACCGCCAAGTCAAGCCACTTCGAGAAATCAATTGTTTGGGCGGAATTCGGTCTCTTGGCACTCTTCTTCTTATCTGAGCTTCTTATCTCGTCAGAAACAGAGTCAGTTTTCTGCGCCGAGGAATCAGACTTATCTTTTCTTGGTGAAGGCACGACCTAAGGATATTGGTGATTTATGACATTTAGGAGTGTGGAAATCCGACCTCTTATGTGGCTTTTTCCATCCTCTCTTTGATCAGGTCGCAGATTGCCTCCGGGGCCACGACAATCAATTTATCCCGGGCTCGGGTCAAGCCAACATAGAGAAAGTCTTCGAAGTCTTCTGAGTTATGGAATCCGTTTATAGCCAAGACCACTGCAGGGCGCTCAAGACCCTTGAAACCACCTACAGTCCCATAAAAAACGGAGTCGCTAGTCCAAAAGTCCTGCCAATACTGATCCCTTGCCTTTGGACTCACACGAGCATGGACTGGGTGCCTATCTTTAGTTGTGAGTAGGGCAATCTCCCCCGGTTGCCAATTCTCATGATCCGTCATCCTTTCGACTACATCGTCGGCGGCTTCAATGACATCATTCTCGTCACGCTCGATGAATTCCACATCAAAGGAATTAGGGCCCCGAGCTGTCATGGAGCGCTCTGTGAACCCCTTCGCAGTAGCGGCAATCTGCTGCGAATTTCTGATGTTCTCCTCGAGGGAAAACTTTGCGAAGAATCCCGAAGGGCCATTTCTCTCGCCAAAGACTTTTTGCTGATCATCCCCAAAAAGAGCCATCCGTCCATTGGCTGGATCTACCAGGCACAGTTCCAAGGTCTGCCACCAAGAGGACATGAAGTCCTGTGCTTCATCAACTACGAACGCATCAAACTTCTTTTCCGCATCAGCACGCTCTGCCGCTGCGATTAATTGAGATGCATACCTGTCATTGTTGTCATCGTATTTACCTGGCGCACCGGCTGTTGTGCCGAGAAATGAAGCAAAATTATGAAAAGTCCCGATCCACGAAGGTCGCTCGTTGGATTCCATTTCTTCAGCTTTGTTCTGCAGATAGGTAGTAATCCCCCGATTGAAAGCAATGACAGCGACGCGGAGCCCAGCGGCCGACCAACGTCTTGCTTGTTCAAAAGCAAGCCACGTCTTGCCAGAACCTGCAGGACCCCTTACGTAGTAGCGTCGATTGTCCGAGAGGGAATCAAGTAACTTAGCGCGCTCGTGCGTAAGAGACTTGATGTAATCGAGATTTCCGACAAGTATCTCATCGCGATCAACTTCGTGAGATTTGGATGGCACGAGATGCTTTATGGCCGCCTCTACCCACTTTGAATCGCGAGGCGGAGGAGATGTCAGTGCATCAAGATTGCTCTTCATGGAAGAGACGATGAATCTCAAGTTCTCACGATCTACGATTTTGTTGGAAGGGAGTTGGGGATCCGTCGATGAGGGCACCCGATTACCGGGAATAGCCACGAGCCAGTCAGCCTTGAGGTTGCCTTGCGACCAACGATTTCTTACATAGTCCCTTACAGCAAACATATTTCTGCGTGCCTGATCCCCGGGAATCACGACTCGTGATCCATATTTGTCACTCTGAATCCACTGGCCCTGTTGGAGGGTGACGTGCCCTCCTTTGGTTTCAACAATCACACATCCGCGATTAGCGATAAGCACGACAAGATCGACTTCGACCTCACCTCGGTCGCTCGTGCTTAACTCCAAGTTACAAATGACCGCGTCATCTTCTTCTAACCCGGCAATCACTGCTTGGAACACCGCTTCTTCGGATGCACTCCGAAAGACAGGATTGGTTGGAAAGACTTGCGGGGACATGGGGCTCCTCGTGACGGCACATGATACGAACTAGATCCAACTTTATGAAGAGGTCCGGTGGGTGGGTATAACTCCCTGATTATCGCCATCTGAAGCTATGTCTGCCCTCTCCTCTAAGGTTCCGATTCCTGGCCCGGAGGTCAATATGGAACACCAACACGAAGAGGCTCCCACCGAATGGGACCTTTGGAATGCACTCCCAAACTTGGAGGGAATTGAAAGGGCTCGTGCTTGTTTTGATCTGAGTGGCTTTACATTCGAGAACGGTCAATACATGAAGTCGCTGACCTTGGCAGAAGAGGCGCGGGACACTTACCTTGAGTTTGACGACAAGTACGGATACGCACATTCCCTTGCTACCGTCGCTTTCAGTCTCTACTCCCTCAATCGAAAAGAGGAAGGTGCCTTGGAGATGATGAAGACCGTGATGGTCTTCAAGGAGATCGGTGCCAAAGAAGAGTGGGAACATCGCGGATACCTAGCGAGTTGGTTCAAGGATCTCGAAGATCTTTCAGGGGCTCGGGAGCAATATGTGAAGTGCCTAGAACACTTCGAATATGAAGAAAATGCAGCAAAGATTGCGCTGCTGAGTCAACAGATTGGATTTGTGGATTGCCAGTTAGGTTCGTGTGAAGACGCAATAGCACAGTACAAGCGTTCACGTGAAGTCTATGGGATGCTCAAGGATGTGCGACAAGTCGCAGAGACAGATATTCACCTTGCCCGTTGCTACAACCATCAGGGGGACGGCTCTACTGCAGAAATGCATGCAACGAAGGCCATCGCTGTCTTTGATTCGGTTGGTATTCGCGATAAGCGAGCACAGGCCTATTCTCAGTTAGGTAAGGCAAAGAACACGCAAAAGGATTATGAGGCGGCGCTAAGGGCATTTGAGAAGGCTCATGAGTTGGTGAGTAATGTGCGGGAGGTGAACTACTACGCGCTCACGACAGTTCAAAAGGGCATGGCAAAGGCTTTCCGTGGTTTGGGACGCGACAGTGAGGCGAACGAAGTTGATGCCCGCAATGAGGTCATCAATGAAACCTTGAAGTGGGAGTCGGTCTAGAGTGAAGCGTCTTTTTCTGCCCGTCTTTCTTGTAGTTATGACTGGTGCAATCTTCCTCTCTGAGCGCTTCTTCACGAGTGAAGGCCCAGTGGTGAATGGGGCCGTTTCCGAGTCAAGCTCGATCGATGATCGCGATTACCCCGCGTGGATGGATGAGTTCATTGACCCGCCTACAAGTGTGGAGGCTAAGAAGATCTATACCTTCACCTGCGAGTTCCCCACTCGCAAACCTGATGTCTTCACCACTGCGTGCGCCGATTTCGGTGAGATGGTGCGCGAGATCACTTGGGAAGAGTGGAATATCGTCCGACCAACGGGTGAAGGCATCTATTCACTCAATGACTGCAGACCCAGTTGCGCCGAGGGAACCCGAAGCGAGATCCCCGTTCGAGTGTGGCTCGAAGATGTAACAAGCGACGGAGAGTTCTACTTCTTCAATACGCTCAAGATCGTTCCGCTTGAGGCTTTTGAAGGATCAAACAGATATGCCAAGAGTCAGGACTATTGGCTTTACAACGATGTTGAGTTTGAAGGAAAGATCTATGAAGGCGCAACATGGGATCTCTCAAGTGATTGGAAAATGTTTCCAGAAATGCGTGAAGAGCTCCCAGATTGAGTGAAGGTTCCTTCTAGGTCGCCTTCTTGATAAGTGCTTCGACCTGCGTGAGCGTTCCACCATATGGTGCGAGCCATGCGGGTGGGGCTTTCGGATCGAGAGTGAGCCACATCGTGTCGGTGCCATCACTTCCACCATGTTGATGGACGAGTTCTGGTGGTCGGGGTTTCATGATCTGGGACTTCGGGATGAACCAGGCATGGACTTCGAAGGGGCTTACGCCAAGGCAGAAGCAGTATTTGTAATCCTGGTCGCGGATCTGTTGGAACTTATAGATCTTGTTATCGCTCCAGAGCGTTGAGAACTTGATCTCGACTCGAAGGTCTTTGATCAATCGATCGGCGTCTGAGTCTCCTGTTCGTTCCACCGAAAAGCCCTTGCTTTCGCACCATTCAGAGACGAGTCGCTCGCCGATCGCACCGACTT
>Ga0315902_10009710_pt1 | contig 12833 bp, 10 predicted proteins | sample LakEriMetagenome_9_FD_203523 | JGI IMG/M metagenome (GOLD analysis project Ga0315902, IMG submission 203523) | Freshwater fungal communities from buoy surface, Lake Erie, Ohio, United States - Buoy 12 MA117 | ecosystem: Environmental > Aquatic > Freshwater > Lake > Lake biofilm | place: USA... | reverse complement strand
CCACCGGGGATGCATTCGTGGCATCGATTTTCCACCTGTTCGTGAATAACCATGCCGAGGGACTGCCCCTTTCGACCCAGTGAACGATTCCCGGCAGGTGATGCCCCGCGGTGACACGTTGGAAACGTATCCCACGGGTGAAGAACCGGCGACGCCGAATTGAACTGAGTGCGGTTGTGTTTCCTGCCGTTGGGGATTTTTCTACGATCCACTCGCAGGCCGGGGGCGATAGCGCATGCTTCGGGCCTCGCGACGCCGGGAGGTTGCTTCCCCAGGGGCTGCCCATCGGGACCCCCATTCTTCGAACGAGAGGTGTGCCGTGATCGGGAATCGGAATTCACAAAAGATCTCCCGACGCGACTGGCTCAAGGCCGGCGCCGTCGTGGCTCTGGGGCATCGCCTGCCGGCTCTCCGGGCACGGGAACAATCGGGGCTGCTGGGGGAACGATTGCGGATCACTGGCATCGAGGTCCATGAGATCTCGGTCCCCTACGTCGATTTTCAGGCGTACGAGCTGGGACACTTTTACGGGCCCACACGCCGGGTCGTGTCGGTGGTCCGCACCAACTCGGAGCTGGTCGGGCTTGGCGAAGGTCACTCGGTCGAGGCCGAGGCAACCCGGGAGAAGTACATTGGGACCAATCCCTTCGACTGGGTGGGAGACGAGACCAGCCTCGCCCTCGGCATGGCCATGTACGACCTGATGGGAAAGGCGGCCGGAGTCCCGGCCTACAAGTTGTTTGGCCAACGGCAGCGTGCCTGGGTTCCCGTCGCCTGCTGGACCGTTTCCACGCACCCCGATCGCATGGCCAAGGCGGTCAAGGAATATGCCGCTCGCGGCTACACCTGGCTGAAGTACCACCTCTCTCCCTTCGAGAATGTCCTCGACCAGATGCGGGCCATGCAGGAGGTGGCCCCCCGTGGTTTCCGGATCCATCATGATTTCACCATGGGAGGGACCGATGACCATGTGCCGGAGTTGCTCGAGAAGATCTCGGAATTTGAGATTGCCGGTGGCTTTGAAGATCCGCTGCCCGAGAAGGACATCGCCGGCTACGCCGCCCTGAGGAGCCGCTGTCGCCTGCCGATTTACTACCACCACGCGCCGCTCGGAGCCTCGTTCGAGACGCTGCAGCGGGGTGCCGACGGGTACATCCTCGGGCACAGCACCATTGGGGCCGCCATTCGGCGTGCCGGTCTCTTCGCCCAGCTCGAAATCCCATTTTCCCTGCAAAATGTGGGGGGCACGATCACGCGGGCGGCGACCGTTCACATGCAGGCGTCGTTCAAGAGTGCCTGGCTGCACTTCAACAGCGACACCGAGAGCTGGAGTGATGATGTGACGCGCGAGCGGCTGGAGCCGATCCGCGGATTGGTGCGTGTTCCGGAAAAACCGGGGCTGGGTGTCACTCTCGATCCCGAGGCTCTCGAGCGTCTGAAGACCCGCCCACTGCCGGCCCAGCCCCGCTGGATCATGCGTTCGATCTGTTCGTCGGGAAACCGTTCCGTGCAGATGTTCAACCTGGTTGATCCGAACGACTCGCTGTTTCTCGTGCGACCCGACAAACGACGCCTGGTGACACTGGGCTATGCCGATCCGATCCGGTCCGAATACTGGGACCCCGACGGGACGGCTGCGTTCGCAGCCATGGTTCGCCGACTTGAGGTCGAGGGAATGGTTCTCGAGCCGGTGCCGTAATCCCCCGTGGCGGGTGCGACAGGGGCCATGCCGAGGGAACCGCTTTCTGAACCTGCTCCGGTCACACGGCTGGACAGCCTGGAAACGCGGGGATGGGACCGGCCGGGAAAAGCTGTGGCGGGCAATTTTGGATCTGTCCGATGGGATTGGGGATGGGTCTGGTGCGGCAGGAGAGATTCCGCAGGGAATCGACTCGCGGCTGTCAGCCCCCGGGAAACCGGATAGACTGACAGATCGACGACAAGTCCCGGTTTGCCCCCTCTTTCTGCCGCACGCTCGTGTTGACAATCCCCACCCATTCGAATCACCCGGTCGACCGCCGCCGATGGTTGCAGGCCTGGGGTGGGTCCGCGTTCTGGGCGGGGCTGGTGGGACAGCGGCTTCGTGCGGCACCGCAACAGCCGGGGCCGGCCCAGTCGGGGGCGACACTTGGCCCTGGATTTGGCCGGGCCAAATCGGTGCTGCTGGTGTACACGAGCGGAGGGCAAAGCCAGCTGGAAATGTGGGATCCGAAGCCACTGGCTCCCCAGCAGGTTCGGGGTGAATTTGGAGCGATTGCGACCTCGGTTCCCGGTACCTTCGTCGGCGAGCATCTACCCCGCGTGGCCCAGTTGGCCCACAAGTATTGCATCGTCCGCTGCATGTCCCATGACGACCTCGATCATGGATCCGCCAGTTACCTCACCCTCACGGGCCAATTCCACCCGATCAAGTCGTCCAACCCTCCTCCCCGGGCCACCGACCAGCCGGTGCATGGGGCGGTTCTCAATCGCCTTCGCGTCCCCGAGGTGTTTCCCTACAACGCCGTTCACGTGAATGGTCCCGTGCTGGTCCCCGAAACACCGGCACCCGGACAGGATGGAGGATTCCTCGGGCGCGACTATGAGCCGTTGGTCCTGGGTGACGTCACCGATCCCTCCCTGACCCTCCCCTGTCTCGAATCCCACACCGATCTCCCCCAGCGGCGGCTCAGTTCCCGACAGCAGCTCAAGGACTCGCTCGATCGGGCGGCGCGGGACCTCGGTCGCGACGCGGCCACCCCGTCGCGGCAGGCTGTGGCGAGTGACCTGCTCTATCGCCAGGCCTTTGAAATGCTCGGCCAGGATCGGGTCCGGGAGGCGTTCGACCTGGAACGCGAAGCGACCCGGCTGCGCGACCGCTATGGCAGGCATCGTTCGGGACAGGCGTGCCTGATGGCACGACGGCTCATCGAGGCCGGCGTCCCCCTGGTGACAGTCATGTGGAATCACAACATCCGCGGACAGGACAAGGCACCGCGTGAGACCGACCAGTACGGCTGGGACACCCACAACGACATCTTCGAAGCTCTCCGGGTGCATCTGCTTCCCCGGTTTGACGAGAGCTTCTCGGCACTCCTGGACGATCTCGACGACCGTGGACTGCTGGAGGAAACACTGGTGATCTGCCTTGGGGAATTCGGGCGGGCCCCCCTTGTGGCCGTCGAGCGGAATTTCGCGGGGAGTGCACCAGGACGCAAGCACTGGGCCAGCGTTTATTCCCTCGTCATGGCCGGGGCGGGAGTGACGGCTGGTTCCGTCCATGGCGCCAGCGACAAGCTGGCTGCCCAGCCGGTCTCGTCGCACGCGACCCCTGCGGACGTCACCGCGACCATCTTCTGGGCCCTGGGAATTGATCCGGCCGGGCACTATCGCGATGTGGTGGATCGCCCGTGGCCCATTGCGACCGGCAAGCCGTTGACGGCACTCTGGAGTTGAGTCCTCTTCCATGTCCCGTCGACTGAATGGGGACAGTGCCGGGGCGGCTGTGCGGGCCGTATTTCACGGCCTGTTGCTGGCGACCGAATGTCGTGTTCGCGACCGAGCGGATCCCTCAATTGTCGAGGAACAGCCCGCAAATCCACGCCAGCCCGGGGACGTTCAGTCGGGAATCTGACCGGCATCGCACCCTGGCGGTGTGGTGCGGCGAATTGCCAGGCCAGGGGAGGGGGCGAGTTGTTTCAGAGCCGCCCCCTGGGCGGCCGCAAATTCAAACGGGACAGCCATGAGTCCTTCGACCACCAGGTCGGGCGATTCCAGCTCAAGGGATTCGGCGCTCTGGTCCGATTGCCAGCGGACCACCGTTCGGCCCGGGACCAGCAGGTTCCCCTCCCCCACAATTCGCAAGCGGGAGATCCAGTCGTTGGTGTAGCGAGAACTGACGACCTGGCAGACTGCGGAGTCATTCTCACGAAGGTGAAACACGCTGTCGTGAAATTCGAGCTCGAGCCGGACACCCTGGGGAGGCCCTTCGTCGCCCCACCAACGGACCATGGTCCCGATGTCGCGCGTCGTGATGTGCCGGGCCTGGAGGACGATGGGGGGAATGCGACGACCGCTGCCCGCAAATTCGACAGCTGTTTCGTTCCCTTCGAACAGGGTCTGCTCAAATTCGAGGCGGCCGACCGGTTGGGGAATCACGACGGCGGTTCCTCCATCGCGAAACGCACAGTGATCCAGTCGCAGCCGTGAAGAGCGCAGGTCCCGTTCATCGACCAGTTCCCAGCGGAGGCTGGGGGGGAAGGTTCCGGCAGAACCCGGCTGTCGGGGCCCCCGGAATCCAACCGAGGTCAGATCGATCCGCTGGGTTCTGAGGTTGAGTGCCGCCGCCTGATCAGAGTGTTCGAGCTCGGTCACGGCGGTCAGATCCCAGACCACGTTCTTCATCGCAATCGAAGCGGCGACAAGTTCGCCGGGAGTCGAGACCCGAATTGTGGCGGGTTGCTCGTCGGGGCACTGCAGCAGCAGTGGACCCACCACAGACAGATCCCGGCATGTGTATGTGTGGCCACCAGAGAGCTGGATTCGTCCACGGCTGTCGGGTTCGGGGAGGGGAGTCGTTTGGGCGGGGACTGGGTTGGAATCGCTGGCGACCGGGTCTGCACGAGAGCGATCGGGCTTTCTCGGGGGGGGAGCGGATGGCTCTGGATCGGCTTCAGAGGTGGTGATGTGCGAGGCCTGGATCACCTTGGAGGCGGGGGATTCATCAGGCGTCTGTTCGGCCGTCTGCTTCGGGGCCGGGAACCCGAATTCGGGCCAGGATCGGTCCCCGTGGGATGACCAGCCCAGGGCGGAGGCTGCGAATAGGGCGAGACCCAGGGTGCCCCAGGCCGCCATGGAGAGTCGCCGATGCGTGCGGGGACTGTGGGGAACCGTGGACCGGTGGTCGATCTCGCGCCGGAATCGCTGGAGAATGGCGGTGGACTCGTGCGGGAGTCGGGGCCAATCACGCAGTGCGGTGGAGGCGGAGTCGCAACGTCTGGCCGGGTCGCGACAGGCGAGTGACTGGATGGCGAGTGCGAGTGCCGGTGGGGTCTCGGGAGCGAGTTCCCGAACGTCGGGGACCTCCCGGGATTGATGGTGGGCCAGTTTGACGACCGGATCCCCGGCGGGAAACGGGGGGCGTCCGACCAGCAGTTGCCACAGCAGGCAGCCCAGGGCGTACAGTTCGGAGCGGGGCGTTTGCGGTTGTGTGGAACCAATCCGTTCGGGGGCGGTGCCATCGAAGCGATCGGGGTTGAGCCGGGCATGCACGGTGGGTTCGGGTTCGAGAATGGGTCGAATCCCGACCTCGACCAGGACCACTTGTCCTGCGCGGGTGAGGAGGAGGTTGTCCAGCCTCAAGTCGCCGTGGAGGACGTGGCATTGTTCGAGATGTGCCAGGCTCTCGAGAAGTTGCCGACCGACCGCCGCGACGACAGCCGGCGGGAAACGGCCAATCTTGACGACGAGTTCCCGCAGGCTGGGGCCATCGGTCCAGGGGCTCAGGAGGACCGGTCCCCGGGGTGTCTCCAGCAATTGAGTCGGTCCGCAGATGCCTGGCGGAGTCTGGGGGAGGAGTTTTTGGATCAGCTGGTTGATCCGGGCGCGCGTCTGTTCCGAGTCGGCGGTCGGGCCGGCGAGCAGCCGGGCGGCGAAGGTGGCACCGGTGGTCGAGTGGCGGACGCGCCACGTGACCGCCTCGGGACCTGGCGAGCATTGGTCGACGAGGAGGCAGGGGCCCAGAACCAGCTCCTCGGGGGGTTGTGATTCGAGGATGCGTGCCTGGAAGGGAGTGAGTCGTCCCAGTTGGACCAGGGCATCCAGCCAGACCGAGTCAAAGGGAGGCAGGTCGGCCGCCAGGCGTCGGACACGGGCCTCACAGCGTCGAAAGTCGCGGTGAGTGCAGATTCGGTGGGCCAGCAGCCAGTGGGTCAGGTCGGGAGACGGGGACCTTGGCATCGAGCGGGCCTCCAGTTCCCGCGAAAAAACAAGGAAAACGGAGTTTCCTGAAGATTGGACGGGGGGGTATCGCAAATTTGGGAATCCGGGACAAGCCCCACTTTCAGCCGTTGATTTCTGCTTGAGACGATTCGGGATCGGTTCTACAATCCTGCAACGGAGAGAACCTTCTCTCCCCCCACCGCTCGCCAAGCCTTCCCAGACTTCCCTCCCGGCTCCGTTTTTCCGGTTCCAGTCTGAATGCCCCGGTGGACCCCGGTTGAGGGGACCTTGCGAGGTCCCTGTTGCCAGGGGTTGGCGGGATTTGCCTACCCTCAGGAGCCCAGAGCCCCATGTCGTCGACGGAAGTCTTGAATTCTGGTCCGGCCCCATCGTCGGACAAGCGGCGGGAAGAGCGTGACTCGGTCGTCATCCGATTCTGTGGAGACAGCGGTGACGGGATGCAGTTGGTGGGCACCCAGTTCACCAACGTCTCGGCGTCGTTTGGAAACGACGTCAGCACCCTGCCCGACTTTCCAGCCGAGATTCGGGCCCCTCAGGGGACTCTGGCCGGCGTGAGCGGGTTCCAGCTCAATTTCTCGAGCCAGGATATTTTCACCCCCGGGGATGAAGTCGACACGCTGGTGGCGATGAACCCGGCGGCGTTGAAGACCAACCTGGCCGACCTGAAGCGGGGTGGCACCCTCATTGTCAACCTCGATGAGTTTGACAAGGGAAACCTGCAGAAGGCCGGCTATGAATCCAATCCCCTCGATGATGGGGACCTGGTGCAGAAATACCACGTCCACAAGGTCCCCATGACCCGTCTGAACCGGGACGCGGTGGCGGGCCTGGGACTGTCGATGAAGGAGCAGGACCGCTCCCGCAACCTGTTTGCGCTGGGGTTGGTGTACTGGCTCTACGATCGGGACCGGGGGGTGACCGAGCAGTGGATCCAGGACAAGTTCAAGAAAAACGCGACGGTGGTCGAAGCCAATCTCCGGGCTCTCCGGGGAGGCTTCAACTACGGCTTCTCGACCGAGTCCTTCACCACGCACTACACCGTGCCCAAGGCGCGGTTGGCCCCCGGCAAGTATCGCAAGATCACCGGGAATGAGGCGGTGGCCTGGGGCTTGGCTGCGGCGGCCCGGTTGGCCGGCAAGACGCTGTTTTTCGGCGGCTACCCGATCACCCCCGCCAGCGATATTCTGCACAGCCTTTCGGAAATGAAGCACTTCGGCGTGCGGACATTCCAGGCCGAGGACGAAATCGCCGCGATGTCGTCGGTGTGCGGTGCTGCGTTCGCGGGCGAGATTGCGGTGACTGCGACTTCCGGTCCCGGCGTATGCCTCAAGGGTGAGGCGATGGGCCTGGGGGTGATGACCGAACTGCCGATGATCATCGTCGATGTGCAGCGCGGTGGTCCCAGTACCGGTCTGCCGACGAAGACGGAGCAGTCGGACCTGCTGCTCGCGATGTTCGGTCGCAACGGCGACAGCCCGATGCCGGTGGTGGCTGCCTGCAGCCCCGGCGATTGTTTCTACCTCATGCTGGATGCGGTCCGGATCGCGGTGGAATTCATGACTCCGGTCATGTTCCTGAGCGATGGATACATCGCCAACGGCTCGGAGCCCTGGAACATTCCAAAGTTTGCCGACCTGAAGAAGATTGAGGTCTCGCATCCCACGGGACGTCCCGCCGGGGTGGAGGGAAGTCCCGATGACTTCCTGCCGTACCTGCGGAATGAGAAGGGGGCCCGCCCGTGGGCCCTCCCCGGAACTCCGGGGCTGGAGCACCGGATTGGCGGTCTCGAGAAGGCCGACATCACCGGAAACGTCGACTACTCAGCGGGCAACCACCACAAGATGGTGATGAACCGCGTGAACAAGGTGGCCGGGATCGCCAACTATCTCCCGCTGCAGACCGTGGAAGGGCCCGAATCGGGCGATCTGCTGGTCATCAGCTGGGGGGGAACCTATGGGGCGATCCGGACGGCTGTGCTGCAGTCGGTCGCCGCCGGGAAGTCGGTCGCCCACGCCCACATCCGCTACATGAATCCGTTCCCGCGGAACCTGGGAGACATTGTCAAGAAGTACCGCAAGGTTCTGATTCCGGAGTTGAACAGCGGACAATTGCGTCTGCTGATCCGGAGCAACTTCCTGGTCGATGCAGTTGGCCTCAACAAGGTTCAAGGCAAGCCATTCCTCGTGTCGGAAGTCGTTCGCAAGATCGACGAGGTCCTCGCGAACTGATCCTCCCCAACAAGGCCCCAATGCCATGACAGCGACTCTGCCCGTACTGACTCCGAAGGACTTTGCCAGCGACCAGGAAATCCGCTGGTGCCCGCGCTGCGGGGATTATTCGATCCTGGCCCAGGTCAAGAAGGTCCTGCCGACCCTGGGAATTCCCAAAGAGAAGTTCGTTTTCATCTCCGGAATCGGCTGCTCCAGCCGGTTTCCGTACTACGTTGACACTTACGGGTTCCACACCATTCATGGTCGGGCCCCCGCAGTGGCGACGGGTGTGAAAACCGCCCGCCCCGATCTCGATGTGTGGGTCATCACCGGTGACGGCGATGCCCTGTCGATCGGCGGCAATCACCTGATGCACATGCTCCGTCGCAATGTGAATCTCAAGGTGATCCTGTTCAACAACCAGATCTACGGGCTGACGAAGGGGCAGTATTCCCCCACGAGCCCGCTGGGAGCGAAGACCAAGAGCACCCCGTACGGCTCGATTGACAATCCGCTCTCGCCCCTCGCCTACGCGATTGGGTCGGAAGCCACGTTTGTCGCCCGCTCGGTCGACGTGGACATCAAGCATCTGACGATGGTCCTGGAACGGGCTTCGAAGCACCAGGGAACCGCCTTCATCGAGGTCTACCAGGACTGCAACGTGTTCAACCACGATGCCTTCCTCTATGCGACCGACAAGGAGGTCAAGGGGGATCACCTGCTGTACCTCGAGCACGGCAAGCCGCTGGTGTTCGGTGCCAAGACGAAGAAGGGGATCCGTCTCAATGGGACCACTCCCGAAGTCGTTGAACTCGGGAACGGGATCACCGAAGACGATCTCCTGTTCCACGACGAGAAGACGGCCGACCCCAGCCTCGCGTTCCTGCTGTCCCGGTTCAAGCACCCCAGTTTCCCGGAACCAGTCGGCATCTTCCGCCAGGTCGATGCTCCGATTTACGACCTGGAAGTGAACAAGCAGATGCAAAGCGAAATCGCCAAGAAGGGGCAGGGAGATTTCGACAAGCTGTTCAACAGCGGCGACACCTGGGTCGTCGAGTAGTTCTGATTTCTGGTTCCGATCGCTCGGAATCGATTGAGCTGCAAGCGGAGTGGTCTCTCGGGACCACTCCGCTTTTTTGCTGGATTGTCGGCAGGATTTAGAACGGGTTGGTCAACCGGCTCGGGGAAGGGAACTGGCTGTTGGACGCGGGGGGGCGTGCAGACCGGAGGTCCGCACCACCACGGAGAGGGGGCGAAAATGCCTGTGAAGGAGGGTTACACCTGTTTGCCACGGTGATGGCTTCCCCGACGGCCGGGCGATTCAGTGAGGAATCGTGCGGTCACGTCCAGTAATCACAAACACAACGCCCAGCAGAATTATGCCCAGATTCACAAGAAACCCCTGCCTGCCGAACCATACGGCCAGAGGGTTGAGTGGTGGAGCGATCTTGGGCACAAGAACGCACAAGAGGCCGCCCAAAAACAGTAACCAGCCCAGACGGACCATGACCGCACCTCGTGAAATGACAAGGCATGAGAACGGGAACGGATTTGGGAAGGTCAGCTGTGCGGAACCGCAGTGAAATGCCGGCGTGACCATCGTGGTTGCCGGGAGTCGCAGAGACTTGCACCCCGGAGTAGGCGAACTGCCGGGCAAATGATGTAAGCAAAACTGAGAATTCGGAAAAAGTTTCTGTAAGCGTCCGTTTTTGGCCAGGAAGAGGAGCCAAGTTGTCCGGTGGGGTGAACACGTGATTATCGTTTTTCGACGATTGCAGGATCGAATGGGAGGGCTATTATCAATCAGAGTCCGTGGGATCGCGAGGAGTCTCCGCTTCCACCAGCCCGTCCCATCGTCCGTTCTGGTGTTCCATGTACTACATCGATCCGCACGTCCATATGGTCTCGCGAGTGACCGACGATTACGAGCGGATGGCCCGCATGGGATGTGTTGCAATCAGCGAACCCGCGTTCTGGGCGGGATTCGATCGGGGGAGTGTCGACGGGTTTCGGGACTATTTCCGGCAATTGACCGATTTCGAACCCCGGCGGGCGGCCGCTGTGGGAATCCAGCATTACACCTGGCTCTGCATCAACGCGAAGGAGGCCGAGAATGTCTCCCTGGCCCGCGAAGTGATCGCCATGATCCCCGAATTCCTGGACAAGCCCAACGTCCTCGGGATCGGCGAAATTGGCCTGAATAAAAATACACTCAATGAGGCCACGGTGTTCCGTGAGCAGGTCGATCTGGCGATGCGAACCCAGGAGTTGATTCTCATCCATACGCCTCACCTGCAGGACAAGTACAAGGGGACCCGCATGATTGTGGACATGCTGCTGGACGACCGGCGTGTCCAACCCGAGCGTGTCCTGATCGATCATGTGGAAGAGCACACGGTGCGGGTGGCCCGGGACCATGGGTTCTGGTGTGCCATGACGCTCTATCCCACGACGAAATGTACCCCCTCGCGTGCCGCCGACATCATTGAGACCTATGGCGATGACCGGATCATGGTCAATTCGGCTGGCGACTGGGGGCCCTCCAATCCGCTCGCCGTTCCCGATTTTGTCATGGAAATGCGCCGTCGCGGGCATGCCGATTCGAAGATCAAGAAAATTGTCTACGACAATCCCCTCGAGTTCTTCCGCCAGTCACGGCATTTCCGGTTTACTCCCCCCGATACCCTGGTGAATGGTCTCCCGTCGGAAACGCGATAACCGACGCTTCGCTGCGCGGCGGACTGGGGGGCGGGTGATCGGCGGGCGACCCGGTGGGGCGGGCGGCCGGGGCAGGTTGGTCCTGCCGGGATTGTCCCGGTTTCTGGGGATCCTGGTTCCAACGACATCGATCGTTTCTCGATGGCGGCGGGCACCCGATCAGGGGGCTGGGTCTGACCTGGGGGAAGCTGGCGGCAGACCACTGGTCAGACCTCTGGTCTGAGCCAGAAGGTCCAACTGAAAGCAGTGCTTTCCTGCGGGATGATTCCAGAAAGGTTCCCATTTCCGCTGGCGGGACAGGTCGAACTGGGCGCACAACTCGAACTGCGAGTCTTCCAGGGGACGGTACTCGTAGGGGGCCTTGGTCGCGGGATCCTGGAGAGACAGGGCCCAGGGGACGGCATCACCCTGCCGTGCCCGGAGATCGAGTTCGGCCAGGGTCTTGGGCAAGTCAGCCACCAGGCGGGGGCGATCTCCCGATCGATCCACACACAAAATCTCCAGTGCCCGCCGGATCCCACGCAGATCGCTCAGACGCTGTTCGTCGATGCGGCGCAGCCGTTCCTGGAAGGGGGAGCCAATCAGCGTCATCCCCCCCAGCAGCAGCAGGCTGAACAGGAAGGTCCCCCAGAGGGCGAATCCGCGATGCAGTTGCCGCGATGTCATTGGGCCACCTGTTCTTCCAGGCGCATCACCAGCCGGTAATAGGCGAAGACCGAGAGCGCCAGAACCAGCAGCAGTCCCATCTTCACGAGGGTCAGCCCCTGGAGCTGCCCTTCAAAAAAGAAGAAGAGCAGCGCAATCAGGTTCCCCAGGACGGTGACGGCCGCCACCAGCAGGGTGAGCCAGAGAAAGAACCTGCGAACCGGGGTTTGCAGCGATTCGGGACGGCGTTCTCCCTCGAGGAGACCGAGGCGGGAGAAGACCAGGAACAGGGGGAATGTGACCACCACGGTTGCCAGGGAGAATCTCAGGCCACTCAGGTTTTCTTCGGGGTCGATGTTCCAGGCCTGGAAATTGGCTGGATCTGGAAACAGTCGATCGAGGATGCCAAACCCCAGGATGACCGCATGGACAAGAGTTGCGAACAGCAGGCCAAACGTGAGGAGATTCCGAAAGACATCCCAGGCACCGGCGGTCCGGCGGGGACGGGGAATCGGAAGGTCCAGCGTTTGGCGGGCGAGAGTCTCAGCCACGTCCGCGTCTTTCCACCCGGCCGCGAGCAGAACCATCCGGATCGTTCCGGGGTCCATGCCGTGGGTTCTCGCCTGGCGGATGAAATCTTCGAGTTCCGTCACGGCCGGGGTCTCCAGCAATTCATGGCGACAGAAGTGCTCGCACGATTTCCGGGGCCGGGGCCTTCACGAGTGGCAGCACGTTCCACAGCAGCAGGGCGAGGGGGCCGCAGAACAGGACACTGTCGACGACATCGAGCAGGCCGCCAAACCCGGGAAACAGGGGGGGGGCATCTTTCTGCCCCACATCGCGCTTGATGAGGGATTCGGCGAGATCGCCCAGCATCCCGGCCAGGGCGATCAGCAATCCGTAGAGCAGCAGTGCCCAGAGTGGACCGGCAGGCTGCCCCGTGAGTCCTGGAAGTGCGAAGCGCAGCCAGAGGCAACCTCCCAGCATGCCTCCCACCAGCGCTGCGATTCCTCCCGACACGGTTTTGCCGGGGCTGATGCGGGGAGCCATCCTGGCACCCCCCAGGGCGCGTCCCACGAAAAAGGCCGAGGTGTCGCCACACTTGACCGTCACCACCAGGGAAGCGAGGGGAATGTAGCCCAGCAGACCATCGCCCACCCATCTCAATTGGGCGGTCGTCGAGGTCAGGATGGCGATGTAGCAGAGTCCCAGGACTTCGGCACCGAGGTTTTCGAGAGAGGTTCCAGGCTGTTCGAAATGGTACATCGCCCGGGTGAACAACAGCATCAGGGCGAGGCCGAAAACCAGCATCGGGGGACC
>Ga0315902_10009707_pt1 | contig 12835 bp, 13 predicted proteins | sample LakEriMetagenome_9_FD_203523 | JGI IMG/M metagenome (GOLD analysis project Ga0315902, IMG submission 203523) | Freshwater fungal communities from buoy surface, Lake Erie, Ohio, United States - Buoy 12 MA117 | ecosystem: Environmental > Aquatic > Freshwater > Lake > Lake biofilm | place: USA... | reverse complement strand
CAGATCACCAACGAGGAGGTGTGGGAGGATGTGTTCGGCGCCCCGGCATCGCGCTTTGTGCTGGTGCTGCGGCCGAAGGGGGGGCACGCGAAACGGTGCAATCCGTTTGTCGCCGTGGTGGACAAGGTCAATGACCTCAGCGTGCACCGGGTGCGGCACCTTCCGATCGGGCAGCGGGACACCTGGCTGGTGGTTCCCCGCGCTCGGGTCCAGTGTCCGCAGTGTGGCCCAACGGTCGAGGCCGTACCGTGGCTGGATCGGTACCAGCGAGTGACCACGTGTCTGGCCGAGAAGATTGCCCGCCTGGCCCAAGTCCTCCCGATCAAGCGGGTAGCCGCGTGGATCGGGGTGGGCTGGGACACGGTCAAACAGCTCACAATCGGCGCGCCTCAACCACCCAATTGGGCGCGCCGGCGGATCATCTGGAGGGAATCCGGCGGATCGCGATCGACGAATTCGCGATCCGGCCGGGGCAGCAATACGCAACGATCGTGCTCGATTTCGACCGCAAACGCGTCATCGCGCGCGGGCGCAATAGGGAAGCCTTGCGCGGCTTTCTGACGGCCTTGGGCCCGCCACGCTGCGGGGCCCTGGAGGCGATCGCAGTCAACATATGGAAGCCGAACGCGGCCGAGATCCGTCAGCACGGTCCGCACGTCGCGCTGGTCCACGATTGCTTCCATATCGTCACGAAGTACGGCCAGAAGGTTATCGACCGGGTCTGGGTGCACGAAGCCCCTCGCCGAATTCCATCATGACCCGATAATAGAAAAATTGAATCACAAGACTTAATAGCGCATCAGAAGAAACAACTAGAATTAGCTCCCAACAATGAGGCGTGTAACCAAAAACCTCTAGAGTGAAATGAACTGGTCCATGAAGTCCAGCGCCTCAACGTTGGCAAGAACGGTGCGTGACCCATTATTGCGGTATATCTACCTTCAATCTCGAAAACGTTATGCCGCCCAAGCGTATTTGCTCAGGAATTATGAGTCCAGTGCTGCTGATCGAAGGGACTGGTGCGATTGCCCGTCGGCATATTGCGAATTTTCGGTTGCTGCAACCCAACCTTAGGATTCAGGTGTTGCGCGCCAGCCCTCGTCCTCTATCTTCCCCATTGCCTGACGATGTAGAGCTAGTAGCTTCGCTTGATGAGGCGCTGCACAACCGACCCACGCTCGCTATCATCGCGGGTCCCGCAACTACCCATGTGCAGACCGCACTTCCCCTTGTTGAAGCTGGTGTGCCAGTGCTCGTCGAAAAGCCCTTGTCGTCCTCGTTGGTGGAAGCCGAGCGGTTGCTGGGCACTACACAGGCGAGACATGCCGGCCTGATGGTGGCGTACGTGTTTCGTTTTCACACCGCGCTGTTGGCTCTTCGCAATGTTTTAATGAGGGGGGACATCGGACGTCCGATCGGCCTCCGCGCTGAAGTCGGGCAGTATCTTCCGGACTGGCGCCCTGGCATGCCTTGGCACGAGAGCGTGTCCGCGCGTTCCGCGCTGGGTGGCGGCGCACTGCTCGAATTGAGCCACGAAATCGATTATGCCCGCTGGCTTGTGGGGGACGCCGTCAACCTGCGAGGAACGCTGCGTCGCCTGGGGGCTGTCACCGTGGACGTCGAGGACTGGGTGGACCTCCACTGGACGACGGCAGACGGAGTGGAGGTGGATCTGCACATGGACATGTTGCAGCGAACGCCGCATAGGGTCTGCCGAGTGCTTGGCTCGGAGGGGACGGCGGATGTCGACTTGATCGCCGGTCGCATGGTCGTGAGACGCCCCGGGCGGGCGGAAGACGTCGTGGTAGCCGGTGTTGGCGATCGGAACGCGGCGTATGTGGCATTGGCGCGCGCCGCGCTCGATATGGCCAGCGGCGATCCGTCATCGGTGCCGCTGGAGGACGGGCTCGCAGTGATGCGGATCGTTCAGGGGGCTCGGCGGTCGTCTGAGCTGAAGGGAGCGGAGGTGTCACTGTGAGAGTGATTGCCGCGATATTCGCGCGCGGGGGGTCGAAGGGCGTGCTCCGCAAGAACGTCAGGGAGTTGGCTGGTCGACCGCTGATCGGCTGGTCGATCGATGTCGCACGTTCCGTCCCTCGCGTATCGAGGGTGGTGGTCTCGACCGATGACTCGGAAATAGCCGACGTGGCACGGGCGTGTGGCGCTGAGGTTCCGTTCATCCGCCCTGCGGCGCTCGCCACCGACGCTGCCTCGGAGTGGCTCGCATGGCAGCACTTTGTGGCGCATGTGGGTGGCGGGTTCGGAGATGAGCCCGATGACACCATGCTCTCTGTGCCCACGACATCGCCCCTGCGCAACGTAGAAGATTTGGAGGCCTGTCTGGATGCGTTGGAAAGGTCACAGGCCGACGTCGCGATTACGGTGACTCCAGCGTCACGGCACCCCGCGTTCAACATGGTGAAGCTTGACGCCGATGGGTATGCCGCGCTCGCGATGCATCTCGACCAACCGGTGGTTCGTCGCCAAGATGCTCCGGCGATTTTCGACATTACAACCGTGGCTTACGCTGCGCGAGTGTCATTTATTCGTCGGGCCCGAGGCGTGTTCGACGGCCGAGTCGCGACCGCTGTGGTGCCTGCTGAGCGTGCCCTCGACATCGACAGCGAACATGACTTGGCGATCGCGGCGTGTTTGATGGCGAGAAAGGCAGAAGGTCGATGAACGACTTCGTGGCCCGCATGGGTCTGGCCGGAAAAGTGGTGCTGATCACGGGCGGCGCGGGCCATGTGGGCCGCGCCGTGGCCTCGGCCTTCATCGAAGTCGGGGCGCGAGTTGTGATCGCCGATCTCCCTGGGGCTGGCGGCTCTGCAGCTGCTGGCGTCTTGGGGCCCGAGGTGCAGGCGCTGGAGGTCGATCTCGAGCAGGAGTCCTCTGTGCGCGGGTTGGTCCGCCGGGTGCTGGCCTGTGCCGGGCGGCTCGACGTGATTGTCCACGCCGCGGCACTAGTGGGCACCTCAGCGACCGATGGGTGGGTGACGCCCTTTGAGACGCAAAAGATGGCCTTGTGGCGCCGCGCGCTGGAGGTGAACCTTACTGCGCCTATCGCCCTCATGCAGGAGGCCGCACCGGTGCTGCGGGCCGCTCGCGGCTGCGTCGTTTTCATCGGCTCGATCTACGGCGTCGTGGGACCCGACCTGCGCATTTACAGGGACACCGGGATGGGCAGCCCGGCTGCCTATGCGGCCAGCAAGGGCGGTCTGATGCAGATGACGCGATGGTTGTCGACAGTGCTCGCTCCCGAGGTGCGGGTAAACGCCGTGTCGCTGGGAGGATTGGCGCGCGGCCAGGCGGCGGCTTTTGTAAGGGCGTACGAGGCGCGAACGCCACTTGGTCGCATGGGCACCGAACACGATGCCGCCGGCGCCGTGGTCTTTCTGGCCTCGGAGGCGGCCGCTTGGGTGACCGGACAGAATCTGATGGTGGATGGAGGATGGACGGCATGGTGACGCGTTGGGCAGAAGGTTTTTCGCTCAACGGGCGGCGGGTCGGAGGCGGAGCCCCGTGTTTTGTGATCGCTGAGGCCGGTGTGAACCACAATGGCGACCTCGACTTGGCACGACAGCTTATCGATGAGGCCGTGGCTGCCGGCGCCGATGCCGTGAAATTTCAGACGTTTAAGGCGGAGCGGCTCGTCACGCCGATGGCGCCCAAGGCGGCATATCAGTCGGCAAACGACCCGACGCAGGAATCGCAGTTTGAGATGCTGCGGCGACTGCAACTGCCCGATACGTGGTATCCGGACCTGATGGCCCGGTGCGCCCGAGCCGGAGTGGTATTTATGTCCACGCCCTTCGAAGAAGATTCCGCGGATCAGTTGCACCGTCTCGGGATGGCGACCTTCAAGTTGCCGTCCGGCGAGCTCACAAACCTGCCGTTCTTGTCGCACGTGGCTCGTCTCGGGCGTCCGATGATAGTGTCGACGGGAATGGCGGTTCTGGACGAAGTGGAGGAGGCGTTGGCCGCCATTCGGCGGGCGGGAGATCCGCCCGTGGTCCTGCTGCACTGTGTGAGTCGGTATCCAACCCCGATTGACGAGGCCAATGTGCGGGCGATGGTCACGCTCTCCGATGCGTTCGGAGTGCCCGTGGGGTATTCGGACCATACCGAAGGGATTGAGGCGCCGCTCGCGGCCGTCGCGCTTGGCGCAGTGGTGGTCGAAAAGCACCTTACGGTGGATCGGGGGCTGCCCGGTCCGGACCATCGGGCATCTCTGGAGCCCGCCGAATTGGCCGAAATGGTTCGGCGTCTCCGGCTAGTAGAGCGCTCCCTCGGCACCGGGCACAAGAACCCCTCGTTGGAAGAGCGTGGTACGGCGGCCGTGGCTCGCAAGAGTCTCGTCCTGACCCGGGCGCGGCCGCAGGGACACCGCCTCACAGCAGAGGACCTCGCCATTCGTAGACCCGGTACCGGATTGCCGCCATCGGCATTCACTATGGTGGTGGGGCGAATGCTGGCGCGAGCCCTGCCCGGCGATGCCGTGTTGTCGTCGGAGGATCTGGTGGCAGAAGGCCTCGAATGAAGCGTGTGCTAGCGGTCACCGTGGCGCGTTCGGATTACGGCATCCTGCGCCCGCTTCTGGCGGCGCTCGACGCCGCGCCCGACTTTAGCGTCGACGTCTTGGTGGCGGCCACACACCTGTCACCGGCTTACGGGCTCACCGTGCGCCAGGTGGAGCGGGACGGGTATGCCATTGCGGACCGGGTGGAAATGACGCTGGCAGGCGACACGCCGACCTCTATTGCCCTGTCGACCGGCCTCGGGGTGCAGAGTTTCGCACGAGCAATTGCTTCGCTATCGCCCGACTTGCTGCTGCTCGTAGGCGATCGATTCGAGATGTTCGCGGCGGGAGTGGCTGCGGTGCCGCTAACGGTGCCGATGGTGCACGTGCACGGCGGGGAAGTTACCGAGGGTGCATTCGACGACCAAATCCGGCACGCGTTGACCAAGATGAGTCACGTGCACTGCGTGGCGACCTCGGCCGCCGGCCGACGTGTCGCCCAGATGGGTGAGGAGCCGTGGCGGATTTGCGTGACCGGGGCGCCGGGTCTCGACAGCCTCGCGGGGGTCACCCGTCTGGAACGCGCGGCGCTCGAGGCGCGCGTGGGAATGGTGTTGGACCCCGCACCGCTGTTGGTGACCTTTCATCCGGTGACACTGCAGGCGGAGCGGACGGACGTTGAGGTGCAGTCGGTGATTGACGGTTTGGCCCACGTGACGCATCCGATCGTGATTACGGCGCCCAATGCCGATACCTCCAACGCCCGCATCCGGGCTGCTTGGGCAGCTTTCGCGGCGTCCCGGCCCGGGCAGGTGCAACTGGTGGAGAGTCTCGGAACGGAGGCGTACGTGTCCCTTTTGTTCTCGGCCGCCGCGATGGTGGGCAATTCATCGAGTGGCCTTATTGAGGCCCCAGCCGTGCCCCTGCCCGTCGTGAACATCGGTGATCGCCAGGCCGGACGAGACCGGTCCACCAATGTGATTGATGTACCACCGGACGCGGAGGCGATTCGCGCGGCCATTGACCGGGCCACCTCGGCCCACTTCCGCGCGTCGCTCGTGGGGGCTGTGAATCCGTACGGGGACGGCCGGGCCGCCCCGCGAATGCTGGCGCACCCTGCCATCCCGTTCTACCCTGTTGCGAAAGAAGTTCATGGAGTATCCCGCATGACTGGTCAGCCCTCAGTGCTCTTGCTCACCAAGACCTCCTTCTGGTGCCGCGAAGCCCAGGCGTTTCTTCGCCAACACGTGCCCGGGGTCGTGGTGGTGGAGGGGGAGCGCGGCGCGTCGCGCCCATCCATTCTCGAGTCCTGGCACGGGGACTATCTGGTCTCGTTCCTCTGTCCATGGGTGCTGCCGGCGCCGGTTCTGTCGCGGGCGTCGCGCGCCGCAATCAATTTTCATCCCGCTCCGCCCGAGTATCCGGGCATTGGCTGCTATAACTTTGCGCTGTACGCAGAGGTGTCGACCTACGGCGTAACCGCCCACCATATGGCGCCGCAGGTCGATTCTGGTGCCATTGTGGCCGTGACGCGGTTTCCGGTTCTGAGGACCGACTCGGTGGCGTCGCTAAAGGATCGATCCATGGCGTGTTTGCTGACACTGTTCCAGGACGTGATGACGACCGTGGTGAAGGGTGAGCCGTTGCCGCAGTCGTCGGAGCGATGGACGCGTGCCCCATATCGGCGGACGGACCTAGAGGCACTCTGCCGTGTAACCCCGGAGATGACACCTGGGGAGGTGCGTCGTCGTGTCCGGGCAACGACCTTTCCCGGGGCTTCTGGCGCATACTTAGAGGTTGCCGGTTGTCGGTTCGAATATGCCGGGGAGGAGGGCGGCGCGTGAATTATCTGCGGGTGATACCGAGGCTGGACATCAAGGGTCCCAATCTTGTCAAGGGCATCCACCTGGAGGGACTCCGGGTGCTCGGGCAACCGGAGGTATTTGCGGAGGCGTATTACGCGCAGGGGGCCGATGAACTGCTCTACATGGATGTAGTGGCCAGTTTGTATGGCCGCAACAATATTCTTGATATCGTCGAGCGCACGGCCCGTCATGTCGCGATTCCCCTGACGGTCGGCGGCGGCCTGCGGTCGCTCGATGATATCAAGGCCGTGCTGCGGGCCGGCGCAGATAAGGTGTCCCTCAATACGGCGGCGGTGCGACAGCCGGAATTAATTCGTGAGGCGTCGCGTAGATTCGGGTCATCCACGATTTTGGTGGCCGTCGAGGTCATCAAGGTATCGCCGTCGCGGTATGAAGCGTTCACGGACAACGGTCGCGAGCAAACCGGGCTCGATGCCTTCGAATGGGCGACTCGCGTGGCAGAGATGGGGGCCGGCGAGCTATTGGTGACCTCGATTGATCGCGAAGGAACCGGTCAGGGGTTCGACCTCGAATTGACGCGCCGCATTGCGACCAGCGTGGGGATACCAGTCATTGCGTGCGGAGGCGCCGGCCAGCCGTCGCATCTAGTAGATGTGGTGCGTGATGGCGCGGCAGATGCGGTGTGCCTCGCGTCGATGCTGCATTATGGCCTATCGCATCTCCCTGGCGTGGATTCGGGAGAGGGCAACACCGAATTTCTGCGCGGCGGCCGTGGCTTCGGCGGGCGCAAGGGGATTGGGTTGCAGACGTCGTCAATCGGCGAACTCAAGCGGCATCTGACTGTGTCGGGTGTTCCGTGCCGCGAGCTGGCGGTGGCCGCCGTGACGCGGGAGAATGGACGATGAGCGGCGTGGTGAGCCGGCCGCGAGTCGCGATCGTGGACTACGGGATGGGCAACCTGTACAGCGTGCGGCAGGCATGTGAGGCGGCTGGTCTGGATGCGACGGTGACTAGTGATCCGGTCGAGGTGCGCGCGGCCGATGGCGTGGTGCTGCCTGGGATCGGCGCCTTCGAAGGTGCCATACGGACGTTGCGTGAACAGGGCCTGGTCGATGCCCTGCAGTCCGCGGCCGCGTCAGGGCGTCCCATGGTCGGCATCTGTCTGGGCATGCAGCTCATGATGGAAGAGAGTCTGGAGTTCGGTCGGCACGAAGGCCTCGGCCTGTTCGAGGGGCGGGTGCTGCCATTCCCCGCGACATCCGGTGACGGCAGGACATGGAAGATTCCGCAGGTTGGCTGGAACCGGGTCAGTCTGCGAAGGCCGAAGGTGGCAGGGACTTGGGATGCCGGTGGATTGGACGAGGGGGACGTTATGTATTTCGTCCACTCGTTTTATGTGGAGCCTGCCGACCCGGCAGTCGTGGTGGCTACGGCGGACTATGCGGGGTTGGAGTTCTGTGCGGCGCTCGGGCGTGGCAACGTGCTGGCGTGGCAGTTTCACCCCGAACGCAGTGCCGCTCGGGGACTGGCGTTGTACAAAGTGTTTGCCGACCGCTTGCGCGGTCACCACGAACGTTGAGAAACGAGGAGACGATGAGTCAGTCACAGTCGGGCGGCGAGACGCCCAAGTACGGCCTGCCGGCCGAGGTTCGCTTCTGCACTCGCTGCGTAATGTCCAATAAGCGCCCGTCGTCATACCCGGAGTTCAAGCACACCAAGGCCCGGATTACGCCAACGCTGCACATAAATGCGGAGGGCGTGTGCGACGCCTGCCAGTTCGCCGAGCGCAAGGAACAGATCGATTGGCTGAAGCGGGAACAGGAACTCGTGGCGCTGCTTGAAAAGTATCGGCGTCACGACGGTCGGTACGACTGCATCGTGCCAGGGAGCGGCGGCAAGGACAGCGTGTATGCCGCGCATGTCCTGAAATACAAGTACGGAATGCACCCGTTGACCATAACGTGGCCCCCGATTCTCTACACCGACATCGGGTACCAGAACTGGCGGAACTGGCTGGAGATCGGCGGGTTCGATAACCTGACGTTCAAACCCAACGGCAGGATGCATCAGTTACTCACGCGGCTCGGCATTGAGAACCTGCTCCATCCATTCCAGACGTTCATCTTGGGGCAGAAGAACCTCGCGCCGAAGATAGCGCTGAACTACGACGTACCGCTGATTTTTTACGGGGAAAACGAGGCCGAGTACGGTAACCCGATCGCCGACAATAACTCGTCTCTGCGCGACAAGTCATACTACACGTTCCAGAATCTGCACGACCTGTACCTGGCTGGCGTTTCCGTCAGCGAGTTAATCGAGAAGTATGGTGTGACCCTGAACGACCTGCAGACCTACCTGCCGGCCGATTCGCGGCAGCTGGGCGAATCGGACATCCAGGTGCACTACCTCGGCTACTACCTCAAGTGGACGCCGCAGGAGTGTTACTACTACTCGGTGGAACACGCCGGGTTCTCGGCCAATCCCGTGCGCACGGAAGGCACGTACAGCAAGTACAATAGCCTCGACGATAAGATTGACGGGTTCCACTACTACACGACGTGGATCAAGTATGGTCTTGGCCGTGCGACGTATGATGCATCGCAGGAAATTCGCAATCGTCACCTCACCCGTGAGGAAGGCGTGGCGCTGGTGCGCCGGTTTGACGGCGAATTCCCCGCACGGTACTTCAAGGAAGTGATGGACTACATCGGCATGGCGCCGGAGCGGTTCATTGAGCTATGCGACGAGGCGAGGTCGCCGCATCTCTGGCGCAGGGACGGCGACCAGTGGGTGCTCAAGCACGTGGTGTCGTAGGTCGGCGATGATCCTTTCGGACGTGCACCCGTTTGTCGTCGGCCTCACCGCGACTGTCCGTGAGGCGGTTGCGGCGATTGACCGCGGCGAGCGTGGCATCGCGCTGGTGATCGGCGGCGACGGGCGTCTGCTGCACACCATCACGGATGGGGATGTGCGGCGGGCGATGCTGGCCGGAGTCGACCTGGATGCCGAGGTCGGTGTGATATGGCCAGCCGCAGGGCGCACTTCACATTCCCCACTCACCGCCCCGATCGGCACCGACGCGAGCGACCTGCTCGCGCTGATGGCCGACCGGCACATCCGGCAGATTCCGCTCGTGGACGGTGAGGGACGGGTGGCGGGACTGGCCACGCAGGATGACCTTTTACCCGGCCCCCTCACCGGCGTCGAAGCGGTCGTGATGGCGGGTGGGTTCGGGACGCGCCTGCGTCCGCTGACGCACGACATGCCCAAGCCGATGCTGCCGGTGGGCGGTCGTCCGCTGCTGGAAATCACGGTCGACAAGCTGCGCGACGCGGGGATTCGGCGCGTGAATGTCACCACCCACTTTCAGCCAGAGAAAATCGTCGAACACTTTGGCGACGGGGCGAAGTTCGGCGTCGAAGTGAAGTACGTTCAGGAAGCCCGACCGCTGGGGACCGCTGGAGCGCTGGGGCTCATGCCGCGGCGTGATCAGCGACTCCTGGTAATCAACGGCGACATCCTCACCCACGTGGACTTCCGGGCGATGATCGCCTTTCACGAAGAGCATCACGCGGACTTGACCATGGCCGTGCGCCGTTATGAATTTCAGGTGCCGTACGGCGTGGTAGAGTGTGAGGGGTCCGAGGTGCGGACACTGCGCGAGAAGCCGCAGATGAGTGTGTTCGTCAACGCCGGGATGTATCTGCTCGAGCCCTCGGTCTATGACTTCATTGATTCGGATGTGCGCCTGGACATGACTGATCTCATTGAGCGGCTCATCGGGGCGGGGCGCCGCGTAGTGAGTTTCCCGGTGCGTGAATACTGGCTCGACATCGGTCAACACGCTGATTACGTGCGCGCCAATGAAGATGTTGGGCGGGTCGAGGCAGCAGCTGGAGCGCCACCAGAGAGCGATCAAACATGAGCAGTCCAGTCCGGGAGCCCGGAGCCAGGCCGGCGGCCGGCACCGTCCCCCTCTGTGTGCCCGAAATCCGCGGGCGCGAGTGGGACTACATCAAGGAATGCCTAGACACCGGATGGGTGTCCTCCGTGGGCGCGTTCGTGACCCGGTTTGAGGGCGCGATGGCCGATGTGGTGGGTGTGCCCTTCGCGGTTGCGACCACCTCCGGCACGTCGGCGCTGCACGTCAGCCTGCAGGTCGCCGGCGTGGGGACCGACGACGAAGTGGTGGTGTCGGGACTCACGTTTGTGGCGCCGGTCAACACCATCCGGTATCTCGGCGCCTGGCCGGTGTTTGCCGACGCGGATCCGGTGACCTGGCAGATGGACGTTCCGCAGGTGGTGACGTTTCTCGAGACGGGCTGCGATGTCGCAGATGGTCGTGTCATCAATCGCGCCACCCGGAGACGTGTGGCCGCGGTGGTGCCGGTGCACATCCTCGGACATCCCGTCGACCTGGATCCGCTCCTCACGGTGTGTCGCCGACTTGGAATTCCCGTGATTGAAGACGCTACCGAAAGTCTCGGCGCGTGGTATCGCGATCGGCCGGTGGGGTCGATGGGCATGGCGTCCTGCCTGAGCTTCAACGGCAACAAGTTGCTGACTACCGGCGGTGGCGGCATGGTGTGTTCGGCCGATCAGGCCTTTGCCGATCGTGTCCGGTATCTGACGACGCAGGCCAAGGACGATCCGATCGAGTACGTGCATGACGCCGTCGGCTACAACTACCGACTCACCAACGTACAGGCGGCGATGGGGGTGGCGCAGGCCGAACAATTGCCTGAATTCCTTGCCGTGAAGCGTCGCATCGCGGAGCGGTACTGCGCGGCGCTGCGCGACATCCCGTGGATCACGCTGCCGGTGGAAGCGCCGTGGGCGCGATCGGCGTGGTGGCTGTTCACGGTGCTTGTCGGGGAGAGCGCCCCAGGGACGAGCCGGGACCTGATGGCCTATCTCAAGACACAAGGCGTGGAGTCGCGTCCGTTCTGGTGCCCGATGCACAAGTTGCGGCCCTTTGAAGGGGCGCCGGTACTCGGCCACGCGGGTGTGGACCGGCTGTACGCGCAGGGGCTCAGTCTGCCGTGTTCGGTGGGGCTGAACGAGGCCCAGCAGACGCGGGTGATTGAGGCGATTGGTGGCTGGCAGGTGAAGCGATGACTCCGGTGTATCCCTTTTCGTTCCTCTTCATGACCAGTGCCACCGACGTGGCACGGGAGGCGGAAGCGGCCGGCGTCGACTGGATTTTTCTTGACCTCGAGCGCCTCGGCAAACACGAGCGGCAGGGTGGGCGGTCGACCATCATCAGTGATCACACGTTTGCTGACGTAGAAAAGGTGCGCGCGGCAGTTTCGACGGCGCAGGTGGTGGCGCGGATCAATCCGTTGCATGACGGGACACGGCAGGAAGTTGAAGACGCGTTGTCGGCCGGTGCACACGCCATCATGCTGCCGATGTTCACCACCTCTGAGGCGGTGGAAGAGTTTGTCGATTATGTGAACGGTCGGGCCGTCACCTGGGCGCTCATGGAGACCGTGGCGGCGGTGATTCGCGCAGAGACGATCGTATCGGTGCCCGGCGTCGATCGTGTGCACGTCGGCTTGAACGACCTGCATTTGTCGGCAGGCCTGAACTTCATGCACGAATCGCTGGCCGGGGGCCTGATCGACCACGTCGCGGCCTGCGTTCGACGGGCGCCCACGCCGCCGCTCTTCGGTTTTGGCGGCAGTGCCCGCATAGCTGAGAATCACCCCGTGCCTCCCTCAGACGTGCTGCGTGAACACGCGCGCGTCGGCTCGCACGCCATCATTGTCTCGCGCACCTTCCACAAGGATGCGTCGACGGTCGAGGAGTTGCGCAGCTTCATGAACCTCGCGGACGAGCTCAAGGCGCTGCGTCGCGTGCTGGATGAGGCTGCGGCGCGGACGCTCGACGAGGCCGAAGAGGATCGGCGGCGCATCCATCGCACGATCTTCAACGTGGCGCGCGGATTCCGTCAGAGGCGGTAGTGGCACCGAGGGTGCGGATTCCGTTCGCACGCGCCTGCACCCGACTGATCGTGCTTGGATACATGGCTCCTATCCCGACCGGCCTAGTGGCCATCACGTTGGCATTTCAGTTCATCGACATGACCAAGGGCGGTGCCACCCTCACCACCATCGACTTCACCACATAAGCGCATGAACTCAGCCTCATGCTCATGTGGCCCGTGATTCAGTTCTCGCCTCTTACGGGGGCGTCGCTGGACTGGAGGTTCAGCTGGGTGGCGGAGGACGAGGGCCTCCTCACCGCCCAACTGGCGGATTGTACACGCGGGCTGGTGGACGATGGAGGGTGGCGATGGAACCCTCGCCGCGCCGTGAGCTTCGTGGTGTTTGTCGGCCTGTCCCGCTTCACGAAATGTCGTCTGTGGTCTGCGTTTCTCGGCATGGCCCTGTTGCACTACGTTCTGGTGCGCCGCGGCCTCAGGCGCGCCTCCAAAATACGCACCATGGTCTGGTTTCCGCTGGTGTTGTGGCTGGCGTCGGTCAGC
>Ga0315902_10009704_pt1 | contig 12838 bp, 12 predicted proteins | sample LakEriMetagenome_9_FD_203523 | JGI IMG/M metagenome (GOLD analysis project Ga0315902, IMG submission 203523) | Freshwater fungal communities from buoy surface, Lake Erie, Ohio, United States - Buoy 12 MA117 | ecosystem: Environmental > Aquatic > Freshwater > Lake > Lake biofilm | place: USA... | reverse complement strand
GGAAATCCACTGTCTGGCCTCGGGCGCGGTCACGCTCATGCTCCTGCTTTCGCAATACACCATGGTCTGCCTGCGCCGCGGATCGTTCCTTTTCGACGGGACGATCTTCTGGCATCTGGTCGGACCGGCGGTCTTCGCCCTGCTCGTCGCACCGCTTGTTTACTTCTTTTTCAGCCTTCTTCCCGCGGGCGAACCGGTGCGCCGGGCGTCCCGTCGCGGAGGAGGCCTGACCCGATGATCCCCCGGTTCAACCTGTCCCCCGGCACCTTGTGGCCACAATACTTCCTAGGCCGCGACGCGGCCGTGAACAACCCATCCCAAAACTTCCACCATCATGATTGAAAAAGTGAAAAAACTCCTGGGCATCGCCGCGAAATCCGGCGGTTCCCGTCTCATCCTCAGCGTCGAAAAGCTGGAGACCCGTGTGGCCGTCCTCGAGGATAGCCAACTCGAGGAATACAATGTCGAGCGCGTCAGCGAGCGCAACATAGTCGGCTCGATCTTCAAGGGCCGCGTGAAAAACATCGAGCAGGGTCTCAAAGCGATGTTCGTCGACATCGGTTTCGAGAAAAACGCCTTCCTCCATTTCTGGGACGCCATTCCCGCCGCGCTGGACAGCGGCATCGAGGAAGTGCGGCGCAACACGGGCAAGAAGCTGCCGAAAAAAATCACGGCCAAGGATATCCCGACGATCTATCCGCCCGGGTCGGACATAATGGTCCAGGTAAGCAAGGGACCGATCGGCACGAAGGGCCCGCGCATCACGACGAATATCAGCATGCCCGGTCGCTACCTCGTCCTCATGCCCTACAGCCCGCAGTGCGGCATTTCGCGCAAGATCGACGATCCGAAAGAGCGCGAGCGCCTGCGCAAGATCCTCAACGAACTGGAGATCCCCGACGGCATGGGCGTGATCATCCGCACGGTCGGCGCCGGACAGCGTTCGCGCTTTTTCGTGCGCGACCTCCATTTGCTCCTCGAGCAGTGGAACGAGATCGAGAAGAACATGGAGTCGCGGCGTGCACCCTACCAGCTCTTCGAGGAGCCGGATCTCGTCGAGCGCACGGTGCGAGATTTCCTCACCGAGGAAGTCGATGCGGTAATCTGCGACGACCTGCCGGCTGTCGAGCGCATGCAAGGACTTGTCGCGCAAGTCTCCCCTCGCTCAAAGAAGTTCATTCAATTCTATCAGGAAGAGCAGCACATCTTCGAAAAATACGGGGTCAACAAACAGATCGAGAAGGCCTTCCACCGCCAAGTCTGGCTGCCCTGCGGCGGCTACATTGTTATCGACGAAACCGAGGCGCTCATTTCGGTCGACGTGAACACGGGACGCAACAAGGGCGGAAAGGATGTCGAGAAAACCATCCTGCAAACCAATCTCGAGGCGGCGGACGAAATCGCCCGCCAGATGCGCCTGCGCAACATCGGCGGATTGATCGTCGCGGACTTCATCGACATGAAGTCACGCAAAGACCAGCAGGCCGTCTACCAGCGTATGCGCCAGCGTTTGAAGCGCGACAAGGCCCGCACCCACGTGCTGCCCATTTCACAGCTCGGACTCATGGAAATGACGCGCCAGCGCGCGGCCGAGAGCATGCGCATGTCGCAATTCGATCCCTGCCCGTATTGCGAGGGCCGCGGTTTGATCAAGAACACCATGTCTATGTCCGTCGAGTTGCAGCGCGCGCTCCACGCCGTCATGCGCAGGAACATCGACACGATCCACGAAATCAAAGTCATCGTGAATCCGGACCTTCTGCAGCGGCTGCGCACGGAGGACGAGGAACTGCTCGTCGACATCGAGCGGCGCTACGGCGGACGCCTCAGCTTCAAACCGGATCCGACCATGCACCGCGAGAAATTCGTCATCACCGATGCGAACAGCGGCGAGGAATTGAAACTGTAGCAGTGCGCGGCGGCGGGAAATTTCCCGCGTAAAACACACCTCTCCCACTTGCCGCGTGGCACCGCAGCCCCTATGGACGTGGGTAGCCCATGAAGACCTCCCTCCTCGCTTTTACCCTCATCATTGTCCCCTTCCTCGCCGCCCGTTCCGCCACGGCGGAGCAAACGATCAACACCACTGCCAATGAAACGCGTTCGGTTGTCACCTCAGCCCAGCAACAAGCAGCAGCGATCCGCAACCAAGCCACCGCTCCGGTCAAAGCGGCGCGCGACCAAGTTACCGCACCGCTGACCAATGCCCGCGAAAGCGCAACCTCCCAGATCAACGCGGCCCGCGCCCAGGTGAAGGACAAACTGAAGTCGCCTTTCAAATTGCCGAAATTCGATGTGCCCGACCTGGCCTTGGCCGCGAAGACGCGCTCCGCCTCGGTCGATCCGAAAATCACAAGTCCTCGCACACTCACTTACAAGAGTCGGGTCAGCCGCCTCTCGCGCTGGATCTCGCCGCTCACCCTGGGGCTGATCGCCTACGTGCCGTTCGACACGATGAACGCTGGCGTCGTGTCGCAGATGAATAACCTGATGGCCGAGGAACGCATCGCGGTCGAGTCGATGACGGCCGCTGCTTTCGAGGAACATCTCAAGGAGGGCAAGCGTTGGAAGCAGGGCGACGACGGTGTGTTCAAAATCCAGATCAACCGTTACGCGCTCGATCCCGTGCCGACGAGCATTTCGCTTTTGCGTCCGACCGTGAGCCTGACCGCGCGCTTGTTCGACGACAAAGGCAAGCTTCTCTGGGTCGGACGCGGTTTCACCTCGTCGCTCGAACCCGGCATCAAGGGCGCGACGCTCGAGCAATACGCGGCGAATCCCGACACTTTGCGCGAGGATTTCGCCACGGCCGTGCAGACCGCGACCAAACGCGCCGCCGCCCAAGCCAACGCCGTGCCGAAGGCCTCGGTCAAGGTGCTTCCGGCCGAAGCCGCAGCGGCCCGCTGAGGCCGTCGGTCTTCGCCGCGTTTACCCACAACCGCGGCGTTGTCATCCGCACGGGCGGAAAGCGTGTCTTGCCGCGGCGCGCGAGGCCGACGAAGCTGCAGCAGCTATCGCCGCCTCGATGAAAAAGGGAAAATTCGCCCTCCTGCTGCACGCGCATCTCCCCTACGTGCGGCATCCGGAACACGGGGATTTTCTGGAGGAAGACTGGCTTTACGAAGCCATCGCGGAAACTTATCTGCCCCTCCTGCGGATTTTCGAGCGGCTGGCCGACGAAGGCGCACCGGTGCGGCTGACCATGTCGATCACGCCAACCCTCGGCGCGATGATGGAAGATCCCCTGCTGCAGGACCGCGCGGCGCGCCATCTCGAACGTTCCGTCGCGCTGGCCGAAAGCGAAGTGCGACGGACACAGGGCGATGCGCCCACGAACGACCTGGCGAAATTCTATCTCGATCGCTTCCGCGCGGCGCGCGACGACTACGAAAGACGGAAGCGGCGGCTGATCCCCGCTTTCCGCGCAGTGCAGGACGCCGGATTTCTCGAAATCATCACCTGCGCGGCGACCCACGGATTTCTTCCGCTCATGGCCGATTATCCCGAGGCCATCCGCGCGCAGATCATGGTCGCCCGTGATTACCACCGAAAACTTTTCGGACGTGCCCCGGCCGGAATCTGGTTGCCGGAGTGCGCTTATTTTCCGGGCATCGAGAATTTTCTGCGCGAGGCGGATCTGAAATGGTTCGTCCTCGACGCGCACGGGCTGATGTTCGGCCGTCCGCAGCCGCGCTTCGCCATCTACGCCCCGAGCTACACACCGGAGGGTCCCGCCGCATTTGCCCGCGACCGCGATTCGAGCCGTCAGGTCTGGAGCCAGGAGGAAGGATATCCGGGCGATCCGGCCTACCGCGATTTCTACCGTGATATCGGCTACGATCTCCCGCTGGATTATTTGCGACCCTTTCTCGGAGCGGACGGCCAGAGGAAATTCACCGGGCTGAAATACCACCGCATCACCGGGCGCACGGCGCAGAAGGAACTGTACCATCGTCCGTGGGCCGAGGGCGCGGCGGACGCGCATGCAACCGATTTCCTGGCCAACCGCATCCGGCAATTCGAACCGCTCTGCGCAGAGATGCCGATCGATCCCCTCATCCTCAGTCCTTATGACGCAGAGTTGTTCGGTCATTGGTGGTTCGAGGGACCGGAATTCCTCGATCTGTTCCTGCGCAAAGCGGCCTACGACCAGGAGGTGTTCGAACTGACCACGCCGACGCGTTATCTGGCGGAGAACGAAATCCTGCAGGTGGTGCAACCCTGCGCCTCGAGCTGGGGCAACAAGGGTTATTGGGAGGTGTGGCTCGACAAATCGAATGCGTGGATTTATCCGCACCTCCACGCCGCGGCGCGACGCATGATCGAGATGACGCGGTGTCACGAGAAGACACGTGTCGTTTGGAAAAAAGACACGCTCCAACAAATGGCGCGCGAATTGCTGCTCGCCCAGTCGAGCGACTGGGCGTTCCTCATGCGCACCGGAACAGCCAAGGATTACGCCACCCGGCGGACCAAGGACCATCTTTTGCGCTTCAACCGCCTGTATGAAACGCTGCAAAGCGGCAAGCCGGACAAGGATTTTCTGGCCGCTTGCCGCGAACGTGACAACATTTTCCCAGACCTCGAATGGCGCCACTACATTTAGTCTCCACTGCCCTCCTGCTCTGGTTCCTGGCGGCACCGGCACCGGCCCAGACGCACGCGACCAACTCGACGGAAATCCGCTTTGTGCCCGCAACGGCCGGCGGCACGGTGAGCCTCGGTATCTACGACCGCGACGGGAAATTGATCCGCGTGCTGTGCGACGAATGGCCCTTCAACCGTTTCCGGGTCGGGCTGAACGGACTCTCCACGGCATGGGACGGGAAGGACGACGCTGGTCAGCCGGTTCCCGAGGGGACTTACACCGCGCGCGGCTTCGTCGCGGGTCATATCGGGATCAGCGGCGAAGCTATCCACTTCAACGACTGGATCGAAGATTCCGATTCGCCGCGCATCGTTTCGGTGTCGGCGCAGCAACTATTGTCCGCCGGTGATATCCTGCTCATGGCGCGGTTGGCCGGCAATCAAGGCGCGCTCGTACGCTACTCGCCGGAGAGCGAAGCGCGCTGGCGCACCATGGTGAGCGAACAGCGACCCGAACCGGCCCGCGAGGCGAAGTTGGCGGTGTCCGACATGCTGGCCTTCGCTTTGCTCGACGGAAAATTGCGTGCAGCGTCATTGAGCGACGGCACCGAAGTATCTCTGCCCTTCGCCACGGAAGGTGTCACTGCGGTTGCGGCGCGCGGGGATCGTTTGGCGGTGCTGGACGTGGATTCCGTGCGTTTTTACCTGCTACCGACTTTCGCCTCGCAAGGCGAAGAGAAAGATCTTCCGGTTCCTTTTTCCTCACTCGCTTTGCTCGATCAAGGTGCAGTGGCCGCGGGCGCGGACGGATCGGTTTGGCGCTGGCAAGCCGGATGGTCGAAGGTGGAAATGGCCGACGGAACGAAGGTGCGTGTCGTGTCGTCCGGACGCGACAGCACATTCTGGGTGCTGGAGGAAATGGCCGACGGATCGACCGGCGTAGCGCATTACCATCCGGACGAAGGACGCCTCGCCGATTGGAAACCCGATGGGGGGGCAATCACCTCATTGGCCGGGACGACGGAGAACGACTACTTCGTTGCGACCATGGCCACGCCGGAAGGCCAACGGACGGTGGCCATCCGCCGCAAAAGTGACGGCCAAGGATGGGAATACGTCTTCGATAAAAAAATCACGCGCTGCGAGGAATTCGGACGGAGCAACGGCACGCTCGTTGCCGCAGGCGGTGAACTTCCTACAGAGATTCCACTTCGTTTGGTCGAAAACCCTCTCGATCCCGGAGCTTCGCGTGATCTCACGCTTCGCGCCGTGACGCAGGAAAGCGGTCCGCTGCTGGCCACAGCAGACGGTCTGCCCTTGCTGCGCATTTCGACCGGCAGCGGTTACCAACGCGTCATGGTCGTGCCGGGTGCGGCGGAGAACAGCGCGCGCTTTTTCCAAGGAGACGGTGCCTGCGTGGAGGAGTTTTCGCTGACCAATCTCGGCGACTTCACGTCGTTCGACGCGGGCACGATCAAAATGACAGCGGGACATGAAGCGGCTTCCCTACCCCAAGCGGAAGCAACGCCCTGACTACACGAGGCTGCGAACAGCCCGCACCAAAGCACGCATCTTGTCCGCGTCTTTGATCCCCGGCGCAGATTCCACGCCGCTGGCCAGATCGACGGCCGCCGGATGAACCTGCGCAATCGCTGTCGCAACATTGTCGGGATTCAATCCTCCGGAAAGAACCACGGACCGGTTGGCTTCGGACACGACGCGGGCGGCCAACGACCAATCGATGGTTTTCCCCGTGCCGCCGAAGACTCCCGGAGCGTGGGCATCGAGCAACAAACACGGCGCGGGATCGGCGAGCGCGGAGGTCAGGGAATCCTCGCCGGCCAGCGCGTGGGCACGCGCATAAAAATCCCCTCCCCAACGGGCGCAAACCTCCGGCGTTTCGTCACCATGGAATTGGAAGGCATGGAACAAGCCGCTCGCTTGCAAATCGCGCAAAAGATTTTCGTCCGCGTTGACCACCACGGCGACACGGCCGATGTCGTCCGGCAACTTGCCGATCCACGCGGCAACATCGTCAAGTCGGACGCAGCGTTTCGATCCGGAATAGAAATTGAATCCGAGCGCGTCGACACCGGCATCGATCGCGGCGAACGCATCCTCTTTGCGCGTCACACCGCAAACCTTGATTCCGGTGCGTCCGCCGTCCAACCACCGCCGCAAACCCGCGGGCAACATGGTCAGTTCAACGTGCGGCCCCGCGCCTGCTTGATCTGCGTGTGGTGTGTCAGCGGATAGATGCGTCCGTCGCTGCCGCGGAAAAACGCGCTGAGCAACCAACTGACAATGCTGATGACCACTCCGCCCCAGAACGCGGCCCAGAATCCCGACACAGTGAAGGAACTTCCGGGCAGGATTCCCGAAACAAACCAGAGGAGGAGCGCATTGAGCACAAGGATGAAGATGCCCATGGTGACCAAGATGAGCGGCAGGCAAAGGATAAGCAGGACCGGCCGCACCATGGCATTGATCACGCCGAGCAGGAGCGAGGCAAAGGCAAGGCCGGTGAAATTGCTGTAATCGATTCCCGGCACGATCCAAGCCGCGACGAAAACCGCTACCGCGGTGACAAACCAGCGGATGAAAAACTCGGCCAGCGAAATGCCCACGCGCCAAGCCTAAACTTATGCGAGCCCGGTGAAAGCCGAAAAAACTTGGCCCGGCGGCCGCCTCCCACGTTAACTAACCGGGAGCAAACAACCCGAAAACATGCCTGCCAAAGCCAAAAAAGCCGCCGCGAAGCCTGTCAAGAAGACGGCCAGCAAAGCCAAACCCACTACGAAAAAATCCGCCGCGCGCAAACCGGCCGCCGTCAGAGACCGTGCCTCCACCGCCACACCGGCCCGCCTCCTCACGCGCCGCGTCGGAGCGAAATCCGAAGTGATCGGTGTTGTCGGTTCGATAACAACAGAGGAAATCGCGCTCAAGGCCTACTACCTCGCCGAGCGCCGCCGCCATCTCGGTCTTCCGGGAGACCCGGAAGCGGACTGGTTGCAAGCCGAGCGCGAGCTGCGCGGCTGAGCGCGGCGCGAATCCCCGCCTGCCGCGCGGGACGTAACTTCCCATGATGCTCGACGTCCCGCTTCCATCGGCCAACGCGGCCTCCGCACTCTGGTTGCGGAGATCGGCTCCGTCGCGGGAAAACATCCGCGATTTCCTGCGGTGCGGCGCTTTGTTTGCGTGGTCGGACGATCGCTGGATCATTGCGTGGGGAGCGCCGGATAAATCGGCCGAGCCGCGTGCCGGTCATCCGTGTTTTTACGCACCCGATTTCCTGCTCGATGATGCGAAGCCGTGGCGGATCTATCCGCATGCCGCGGCCGTTTCGCCCGATGGTCTCGCCCAGCAGCTCGGCGCGGCAACAGGATCGCGAACCTGGCGATCCTTCGATGCAGACGCATTCGCCGGAACGTTTCGCAAAGTGCAGGACGCACTGCAACGCGGTGAACTCTACAAAGCGGTTCCCGCCGTGTTCGAGCACAGCGAGGGTGCGCTGACCGAAACCGAACGCGAACGCGCCCTGCGTGCCTTGGCCAATCTTCCGGCCGGACTGATGCCTTACGGTTCGTGGGATGAGAAGAGCGGATTCCTCGGCGCCTCTCCCGAATTGCTTTTCGAAAACGACGGGGTGGAAATCCACACCATGGCCGTGGCCGGAACGGCGCGCGCCGGCACCGCGCCGGATGAGATCCTCGACGACCCGAAGGAACGCGAGGAACACGCTCTCGTGCTCGATGATGTCACCGCGCAAATCGCGCCGCTCGGACCGGTGACGCGCGGGGCGACCCGCTTGTGGCGCATCGGCATCCTCTCGCATTTGCGCACCGATCTGCGCGTCGCTCCCGGCCACGCCGTCGCCTTCGAGGATCTGGTGCGTTCCCTGCATCCAACCCCGGCGGTCGGGGTTGCTCCGCGAAATGACTGGCGCGAATGGATCGGACGCATCGATCGGGAGAACCGCGGCAGCTTCGCCGCGCCGTTCGGTTTGTTGCTGCCCGATGGCACATCGCGTTGTCTGGTGGCCATCCGCGGCGTGCAATGGAACGAACGCTCCACGCGCTGCGGTGCGGGCTGCGGCTTGCTCGCCGGCAGCGATCTCGGGCGGGAGACAGCCGAATTGCGGCTCAAACTTGCCGCCACGCGCGGCAATCTCGGGCTTTGAGTGCCGCGTTGCCGAACCGCGCGCTGGCCGCGGAAGTGCTTGCCGTCTTGCACGGGGCCGGCGTGCGCACGATATGTGTGTGTCCGGGCGGACGCAACGCCCCACTCGTGCTGGCCTGCGATGTTGCGCGCGCATCCTTCGATGTGGTCAGTTTTTTCGAGGAACGAAGTGCGGCGTTTTTCGCCCTCGGCCGTGCCATGCGGGACAACCGGCCGTGCGCCGTTGTGACAACATCGGGGACCGCCGCGGCAGAGCTGCTCCCGGCCATGCTCGAGGCGGCCCACAGCGGACGGCAACTCATCGCGGTGACGGCGGACCGTCCCCGCCGTTTGCGCGGGACAGGCGCGCCGCAGACGATCGACCAGCTACCGCTCTTTGCCGCGGCCAGTGCCCCGGTCATCGATATCGACGGGCCTCGGCAGATCGATTCGCTCCCCGAAACGCGCGGACCGATCCATCTCAACATTTGCTTCGACGAGCCGCTACTCGACGGACCAATCGAAAGTGTGGCGTTGGGCAACGTGCCGGAACCACGGACAGCGGGATCGTGGATGGACGAAACAATAGCTCGTGATCTTTGTGCCGACTTTTTCGGCAAAGTCCGTCATCCGCTCGTTCTTGTTTCCTCGTTGGCACCTGGGGATGCGCATCATTTGGCTCCCTGGCTTTCTTCGCTCGAATGTCCGCTCTATTTGGAGGCTGTCTCGCAATTGCGCGGAAACACCAATCTTCAGGAATTCAGTTTGAAGTCGGGTGAACGCATCCTGCTCACGCCGGAATGCGCCAAGGCCTGCGACGGCGTGGTGCGTATCGGTGGCGTTCCCACTCCGCGATTCTGGCGCGAGTGCGAAGGACGTGACGTTCTACATGTCTCGGCGGTGAATCTGCCCGGACTGGCCGGAAATTCGCCGGTCATTCCGCTCGAGGCTTTCTTGAAGATCTGCCCGGACTTCGTGCCCGCGGGCGGAAATACGGATGCTTTGTTCGCGCGGGATCGCCGCGCAGCGGAAGCGTTGGATGAATTGCTCGCCGCCGAACCATGCAGTGAAGCCGGCTTGGTGCACGCGCTTTCGCACCGATTCCCGGACAACGCGCGCATTTTCTTGGGAAACAGCCTGCCCATCCGCGAATGGGATTTGGCCGCCGCGCGCGCCGAAGACTCGCGTCTGCTCCATGCCAACCGCGGGGTGAATGGCATCGACGGGCTTGTCTCTACTGCGCTAGGGCTTTCCGGAAAGGATCGTCCGATGGCAGCGGTCATCGGTGATCTGTCCGCGCTTTATGATTTGGCCGGCCTGTGGCCCGCGGCGCAATTGTCGGATTCCGATCTTACGCTCGCTGTGATCAACAATTCCGGCGGTATGATTTTCGACCGAATGTTCAAGAACGCGGCCTTTCTCAATACGCACCGGTTGCGTTTGCGTGGCTGGGCCGAAATGTTCGGCTGGCATTACGGCGCGGTGCACGGGCCAGATGATCCGTTTCCAGACGGATCGCCGCGCATCTTGGAAGTCCTGCCCGATGCGGAGGCGACGCGGCGGTTTGCCGATGCCTACGCCACACTTTGGCGGTGAATCCACGGAGAATTCTCCGCATAGCTCTGGAAGCGCGGACGAATACGGTTTAATTTGCTCGACCATGGCCCGGCGCATCGTCCTCATTCTCGGCATCTTTGCCGTGCTGCTCGCCGCGGCCGGAGGGTTGTTTTTGCTCGTCGAGAAGGATCCTGCCTACCGGCTATCCGAATTATTCAGTTTTGGACGTCACCACGCCTACGAAGACGCCATCGCAGGTGCGGCCGCACGGCACGGCGTCGACCCTTTGCTGGTCAAGGCGGTCATCTGGCAGGAAAGCCGCTTTCATCCGGAGAAACTCGGCGGACACGGCGAGCGCGGTCTCATGCAGGTCACCGAACCGGCCGCGCAGGATTGGGTAAAAGCCGAAGGGATCGAAACTTTCGTTCCAGAGGATCTTCTCGATCCCAAAACCAACATCGAAGTCGGCACGTGGTATCTGGGACGGGCGCTGCGGCATTGGTCGACGCAGGCGGATCCGTTGCCTTTCGCCCTCGGCGAATACAATGCGGGACGCAGCCGTGTGCGGCGATGGTCACGCGGCGAACTGATGACGGCCGAGGAATTGAAGCGCGCCATGGATATCGCGAGCACGCGCGCTTATGTGACGGCGGTGCGCAATCGCTACAATTACTACCGCCAGCGCGGCGACGAGCTTACTCCGCCGTGACGGCGGGCAGCGCCGTTTCACCGCTTTCCGCCGCTGGCGATGCGGAAGCCACCTCCGCAGGTTTCTCCTCCGCGGTTTTGGGAGGATGCTTGGGTGGCGGCACGGCTTCGAGTCGTCCGTCGGCGTATTCCACGACATAGCCCTCGTGCGTCAGCCAGAGCAGATCGTTGACCACGGCTTCGCGGGCGGGGTCAGTCGGTGCTGGCGTCGTGGGCGCGGGTGACTCGGACGAAGCAACGGATAAAGGCTCCGCAACAACCGGCGCAGGAGTGAGGAGATCCAGAAGCTGTCCGCGACGGATCGATTTCTTGGTGCGGATCGTCTCGAGAATTTTCCTGATCGAGTCGCTCACCGGAGTTTCCTCGAGGTTGAGGTAGCGCGGACGCGAGGCGGAAACGAACGTCGTGCGGTTGGCGCTTTTGTGGAAACGAAGACCGGCGCCGCTCAGGGCGCGGCTCAGGCTCTGCGCAAGGCGCAGCGGGAAACGTTCCTCCTCGGTGCGGGCATGGTTGAGCAGCGGCGCTAACGCGGAATCGACCGCGGTGGTTTTCGGATCACCCGGAACCGGGGCGACGTCGACAAACTTGATGTGCGCGGCGGCATGATGATCGGCACAGTGGCGCTCGACCGCCGCAAGGTCGGCCAGCTTCTCCGGATTTTCGACATTCAGCGGATAGTATTCCGTGGTCTTCGATGCTTCGGTCCGCCATTTTTCAATGACCTCGGGATCGCGATCCATCTTGAGCCGGGAACGGAAGGTCTCGAAATCCAGACGCGAAAAACGTTCGCGGTGCAGTTCGCGCAGCTTGCGTTCGAAATCGTGGTGGTTCGGTGGACCGAGCAACACGCCGGACATGCCGCAGACCGCAACCACGGGAAAATTGCCTTTGGGCGGTTCGGTTTCGACCGTTTCGGCGCGATAGAGTTCATCGCGTTTTCTGCGGAGCAAATGGCGCACGGCGGCCTCGCGGGAGAGCCAGACGCTGTTGTCAACATCGACGACCCAGAACGGTCCTTCAGGTTGTTTCGGCGCGGAGGTCAGGTCAATGGTGTAGGACGCGGGGTTGCGCAGAAGAATGCGCGCGATGTCGAAAAGGCTGAAGGTTTTCCCGGTGTGACGGACCTGCGTCACCACGGTTTCCACCGCGGGTGCCGTCGCAGTGAAGGCGATGCGCAGCCAGGGAAAGGGATTGGACGGAGGCGGCGCCGGACGCTCGTCGCGGCGCGGTCCGTCAAACTTTTTGCCGCCGAGTTTCGGTCCCCGAGGAGGGGCTCCGCGCTTGCCGGCGAATTTGCCTCCTCGAGGCGGACCTCCGCGATCGGGACGCGGTTCACGAAATTCGCGCGCGGCGGGAGGCGCGCCGGACGGTTCCTTCGCCCAAGCCGGACGGAAGTCGAGCGCGCTGAGGTCCAGCGACGGGGCTTCTTCGGGCATGGGAACAACGCCGCCCGCGGGCGGCCGGTGATTACTCGGTGATGATGTCCTTGTACGTCATGCCCGACGGGATCATGGGCAGAACGTGCTCGGTGTAAGGTGTCATCACGTCGAGGACGTAGACGCCTTTGGCATCGAGCATCCGCTGGAGCGCGGGGATAAGATCCTTTTTGTGGATGACGCGCTCGCAGGGCACGCCGAATCCCTTACAGATCTCGACGTAGTCGGGATAAATGCGCGTGGTGTCCTCGGGATCGCCGAGGAAGGTGTGTCCGCGGTTGCTCTCGTAAAAACGGTCTTCCCATTGCACCACCATGCCGAGGTGCTGGTTGTTGAGGATGATGGCCTTGGCGGCAATCTTCTCGATGTGCGCAGTGGCCAATTCCTGCACG
>Ga0315902_10009700_pt1 | contig 12841 bp, 9 predicted proteins | sample LakEriMetagenome_9_FD_203523 | JGI IMG/M metagenome (GOLD analysis project Ga0315902, IMG submission 203523) | Freshwater fungal communities from buoy surface, Lake Erie, Ohio, United States - Buoy 12 MA117 | ecosystem: Environmental > Aquatic > Freshwater > Lake > Lake biofilm | place: USA... | reverse complement strand
ATCACCAGCCTGAAGGGCGTGGGGCCCCGAATTGCGCCCGCCCTTGAGCGGATCGCCGGGCCCTTGGTCAGGGATCTCCTGTTCCTGGCGCCCCATAGCCTCGTGCACCGCCCACGCCGCACCCTGGCTGAAGCCCAGCCGGAGGAGACCGCCACGGTCCTCGTCACGGTCACCGATCACCTCAGGCCTCGCTCTCCACAGCAACCCATGCGTATCCGCGCTGGGGACGGAACGGGCCAACTGGACCTGGTCTACTTCGGCAACTCGGCCCGCGGAATAGACGCCCGCCTCCCGCTCGGCGCCCGCAGGTGGGTGTCGGGACAGCTCGAGCGCTTCGGCCTCGACCTGCAGATGGTGCACCCGGACTACGTGGTCGAAGAGGCCCGGGCGGGGGACGTTCCCGAGGTCGAGAGCGTCTATCCGGCAGGGGGCGGGCTGGCTTCCAGGCTGGTGCGCCGCTTTGTCGCGGCGGCCCTGGAGCGTGCGCCGGACCTGCCGGAGTGGCAGGACCCCGCCTGGCGGCAGAGGCGCGGGTTTCCCACCTGGCGCGAGGCGATCGGGAGGTTGCACGCGCCAACCGATGAGGCGGATCTCTCGCCGGCGTCACCAGCGCGAAGCCGACTCGCCTACGATGAGCTTCTCGCCCACCAGCTGGCCATGGCCCAGCGGCGCGCTCATCGCAGGGCCGGCGCCGCCAGGTCCCTGCCCGCGTCGGACCTCGCCGGGAGGATCGAGACCGCCCTGCCCTTCCGGCTGACCGTGGACCAGAACACGTCGTTGAACGAGATCAGGACCGACCTGGCCTCCGGTCAACGCATGAGCCGCCTGCTCCAGGGAGATGTGGGATCGGGCAAGACTGTGGTCGCCATGCTGGCCCTGGCCGACGCCGCAGCCGCCCGCGCCCAGGGCGCCCTGATGGCGCCCACAGAAATCCTCGCCCGGCAGCATTTCGACACGCTCTCGGGTCCGCTGGAGGCCCAGGGCCTCGGCGTCGTTCTGCTGACCGGGCGGGACCGGGGAGCGTCCCGCCGGGAGAAGCTGGGGCGTCTTGCCGACGGCTCAGCCGCGATTGCGGTCGGCACCCATGCCCTGTTCCAGGACGAGGTGCGGTTCGCCAACCTGGCCCTGGCGGTCATTGATGAGCAGCATCGCTTTGGGGTCGGGGAGCGCCAGCGACTGCTGGACAAGGGAGAGGGCGTTCACCTCCTCGCCATGTCGGCCACGCCCATACCCCGCACTCTCGAACTGGCCGCCTATGGCGACCTGGACGTCAGCCGGATCATCGGCAAGCCGCCGGGCCGGACGCCGGTCGCAACCCGCGCGGCCCCCATGACCCGGGGTGCGGAGGTTGAGGACCGGCTTGTTGCGGCCGTCCTGGGCGGCGCCCAGGCCTTCTGGATCTGTCCCCTGGTCAGCGAGTCCGAGCTGCTGGACCTCAAGGCCGCAGAGAAGCGGGCTCAGGACCTCCAGGCGCGCCTGGGCAGCCAGGTCGGGCTTGTCCACGGGAAGCTGACGCCGGCGGAGAAGGACGCCGTCATGGCGGACTTCGCATCCGGGAAGGTGCGCGTCCTGGTGGCGACGACGGTCGTGGAGGTCGGGGTCAATGTGCCCAACGCCACCATCATGGTCATCGAGCAGGCGGAGCGGTTCGGCCTCGCCCAGCTCCACCAGCTCCGGGGCCGGGTCGGGCGCGGACGGGCGGAGAGCGCCTGCGTCCTCCTCTACGATCCGCCCCTGTCGGACACAGCCCAGAGGCGCCTGGACATCCTCCGGCGATCCGATGACGGTTTCGCCATCGCCGAGACCGACCTGGAGCTGAGGGGCGGCGGCGACGCCCTGGGTCTCCGGCAGTCCGGATTTCCTGACTATGTCTTCGTGGACCCCTTCGTCCACCGCGACCTCATCCTGGCCGCCGGCGATGACGCCCGGCTGATCCTAGCCCGGGACCCAGGCTTCACGACCCCGCGTGGAGAGGCGCTCAAGGTGCTTCAGGCCCTGTTCGACTGGCGGGCTGAGACGGGCTTGAAAGGCGCCTGAGGGCGTTGAAGGCGGCGAGGCGGGTCCGGGCGTCGGCCTCGATATCGGCGTAGAAGAGATTGAAGCCCGGGGTCCTGAGGCGATCCTCCCAGGAGCCGAAGGGGCGCAGCATCCGCGCCTCCGGCCGGGATACCCTCAGCACGCCCTTGATGCATTGTGCGCTGAACTGCCGCGTGACAAAGGGCGGCCGGGCGCCCCATTCCAACCCGGTGGCGTTGGTCGCCCCCCTGGCGAGACGCGCAGGCGCCGCCTTATCCGTGGTGGCCTGCAGGAGCGGATTGTAGCAGAGCGGCAGGCGCTCCCCGAGGTTGACCAGGTCAGGTCCTGACCAGACCAGAGAGCGATCCTGGAGGTCGCGGGCGTGGGTTTCGTCCTCGACATAGGCCCAGGCCCAGGCTGCCAGGCACCCTGTCTGCTCGGGAGACATGCAGGGTGTCAGGGGCGGGCTGTCCGCCGGCGTTACGGTGTCGATCAACCAGGCTCCGGCTAGCCGGTGACTCACCGCAGGACGCGACCCGATCTCGGCGAGAAGGCGGGCGGCCAGAACCCCGCCCTGTTCAACGCCGACAATGAGGATCGGACGATCCGGCCCCGATCTGGCCAGGAAACTCAGGAAGGAGGCCTCGGCGTCGGCATAGGCGAAGCGTCGGGCCTCGCGGGCGTCTTCACGAAGGGTCGTGAAGGAGTAGAGCCCGGCCTGCCTGTACCTCGGCGCAAAGATCCTGCCGGTCCCGGCGAAGGGCCCGACCAGGTTGGGCGCCATCACCCTCCGGAAGACCTCGTCCGAGTCCGGGTCATCAATCGGGCTGTTCCAGTGATCCGCGCCGGAGTAGGTCGTCGGTCCCAGGAAGAAGACATCCGCCTCCCCTGGCTTGCCCGGTCCTACCGGGAGCAACCGCCAGGCCTCGGCCCGGTCATAGTCCGGCGCCGGAGGCGGGGTGTAGATCTGGAAGGGTTTGCCCGGGTCCATCGCCGCAAGCCGGATGTCGTCCCGCCGGATGAAGGCGAAAACCGCCAGAAGGGTCAGGACCCCAAGCCCCATCCAGAGCCCCAGGCGTGGACGCCGGCGGGGCGATAGGGCGGCGGCTTCGAACCCGGGTTCGCCGGTCATGGCCTTCGCCTAGCGATAGGGGTCTTGGGTGTCCAGAAACCCCCGGACATAGTCGTCAATCCCCGCCTCAAGGCTCGTGAAAGCACCCGTGTAGCCCAACTCGGCCAGGCGCTGCATGCGAGCCTCGGTGAAGTATTGGTATCGATCTCTCAGCCCCGTCGGCATTGGGATGTAGTCAATCTGTGGCGTCCGACCCGCTGCGTTGAACACCGCGCGCGCGAGGTCCTCAAAGGTCCGCGCCGTTCCGGAGCCGAGGTTGAAGACCCCGTTCACCTGCGGTGAGGCGAGGAGCCAGGCGACCACATCGGCGACGTCACGCACATAGACAAAGTCCCGCTTCTGGCCGCCATCCGGCACGCCCTCGCGGTAGGACCGGAAGAGCTGGACAGCCTGCCCGTCGCGCACAGCGGGCCAGATCTGTGCGGCGACCGACTTCATGGAACCCTTATGGCCTTCATTGGGACCATAGACATTGAAGAACTTCAGGCCAGCCCACTGGGGCGGCGCGTACTCGCGGGCCGCCTGACGCGCGGCGAAGATGTCGAACACGGCCTTTGACCAGCCATAGGCATTGAGGGGTCGGAGCGCCGCAAGGCTCTCGAAGTCGTCCCGGTCGTCGAAGCCCAGGGTTCCGTCGCCATAAGTGGCCGCAGAGGAGGCGTAGATGAAACGCCTCTGGCGGTCGGCGCACCAGCGATAGAGGTCTCGGCTCAGTCCGAAATTGGTCTGGACGATCAGGTCCGCGTCCGTTTCCGTGGTCGAAGAGATGGCCCCCATGTGGATGACCGCCTCCACGTCCCGCCAGCGCTTCTCCAGCCAGTCGAACATGTCTGCGGGGGCGACAAAGTCACCGATGGCGTGCTGGGACAGATTCCGCCACTTGCCCAGGTCTGCGTCACGCAGGCGATCACAGACCACAACGTCCAGGCTGCGGTCCTCCGCGAGTCGGGCGACGATGTTCGAGCCGATGAATCCGGCGCCCCCGGTGACGAAAATGATTCTGCGGGTCACGGCTTCCCCTCCCCGCCCATCCTGCGGATCGCGGCGGTTGTTGAGTATCCCTCGATAAGGGGCGCGAGGCGGACCTCCCCTCCCCAGCTCCGGACCAGGTCGCCGCCTACCACCTCGGACTCCGCATAGTCAGCGCCCTTCACAAGAACGTCGGGGCGGGCGGCGCGGATCAATTCGAGGGGCGTCTCCTCGTCGAAGGGCGCCACGAGGTCGACGCTGGCCAAGCCTGCCAGGACCAGGGCGCGGCTCTCAAGGTCGTTCACGGGGCGACCCTCGCCCTTGAGGGCCCGGACGGAACGGTCGGAGTTCACGCCGACGATCAAACGGTCGCACCAGCTGCGGGCCTGAGCCAGGTAGGCGACATGGCCCCGGTGAAGGATGTCGAAGCAACCGTTGGTGAAGCCGACGCGCAGCCCGCGCGAGCGCCATCTGGCGACCTCCTCGACCATCCGGGCGCCGGTGGCGACCTTGGCCTCGGCGGCGGCCATGTGCGCTGCAAGCGCCGCCTCGACGAGTTCGTCCGGCGAGACGGTGGCCGTGCCCACCTTGCCGACGGCCACGCCCGACGCAAGAAGAGCAAACCCAATGGCCTCATCCAGGGATCGGCCGGCGGCGAGGCCTGTCCCGAGGGCGGCGATGGCCGTGTCGCCGGCGCCGGAAACGTCGAAGACCTCCCTCGGCGATCCCGGGAAGTGGCGAACAGGCTCTCCCCGGACGGCAAGGGACATCCCCTGGGCCGCCCGTGTGACCAGGATGGCCCGGGCCTCGCAGAGCTCCAGGGCCCGGGCCAGGGCGATCTCCACTTCAGCGTCGGTGCCGGTGGGCAGGCCGGAGGCGTGCGCCAGTTCCGTCGCGTTCGGCTTGATGAGGTCGACGCGGCCGTAGCGCTGGAAGGATCGCGCCTTTGAATCTACGAGGACTGGCAATCCTGAGTTCCGGCAGGCGGCGATGACCTCGTCGGTGACGACGCCCTTGCCGTAGTCGGACAGAATGATCACCCCCGCGCCCGGGGCGACGTCACGCACGGTGCGGGCCAGGCGGGCGGAAGTCTCCGTCGAGACCGCCTCGGTATCCTCGACATCCACCCGAAGGAGCTGGTGTCCACCCGAGATGAAGCGCGTCTTCAGGGTGGTCGGACGGGCCGTGTCCATGACGAGGGCGCCCTCGATCCTGCCGTCGTCGCCCACCAGTCGGAGGGCTTCGCGGCCCTCAATGTCTGAGCCAATGACGCCGACCAGGGCGACCTGGCCGCCCAGGGCTGAGACGTTGCGGGCCACATTCCCGGCGGCGCCGAGCATCACCAGTTCGCGGCGCCGGGCCAGGATAGGGATCGGCGCTTCGGCGGACATCCTCGTCACCTCGCCATAGACGAAGCGGTCCACCATGACGTCGCCGACGCAGACGACGCGCACGCCAGGTATGCCGCGGATCAGGTCCTGGAGCGCAGTGAACTCCATGCGCGTCAGCCTCGTGGCCGCTTTGCAAGGGCGTCGAAGGCCAGCAGGTCGGCCACCAGGCCTTCGAACTCGGCCAGGGGCATCATGTTGGGCCCGTCGGAGGGGGCGTTATCCGGGTCTGGATGGGTCTCCATGAAGACCGCGGCGACGCCTACGGCGGCGGCGGCGCGGGCGAGGACGGGGACGAACTCCCTCTGGCCTCCGGACCGATCGCCCTGCCCGCCGGGCTGCATCACTGAATGGGTGGCGTCGAAGACCACAGGGCAGCCGATGTCCGCAAGGATCGGCAGGGCGCGCATATCGCTGACCAGGGCGTTGTAGCCGAAGGTCACGCCGCGCTCGGTCGCCAGGGCGTTGGGATTGCCGGCCCCGCTGATCTTCGCGATGACGTTCTTCATGTCGCCCGGGGCCAGGAACTGTCCTTTCTTGACGTTGACCGCCCGACCGGTCTCGGCGGCGGCGACCAGGAGATCGGTCTGCCGGCAGAGGAAGGCCGGGATCTGGAGTACGTCCACCGCTTCGGCCACAGGCGCGCACTGCTCACGTTCATGGACGTCGGTGAGGACGGGCAGTCCGAGGCTTTCCCGGATCTCGGCGAAAATCGGCAGGGCTGCGCGCAGGCCGACGCCCCTGGCGGCGCGAGCCGACGTGCGGTTGGCCTTGTCGAAGGACGTCTTGTAGATCAACCCGATGTCAAGGCGCTGGGCGATCTCCCGAAGCGCGGAGGCCGTTTCCAGCGCATGTTGCCGGCTCTCAAGCTGGCAGGGGCCGGCGATGATCGTCAGCCGCTCCTGGTTGCCGATCCGCACCGACCGGCCAGACGGCGGCGAAAGTTCGACGACCGCGTTCAGACTGGACAATTCGGCGCTCCTGCGAGACGACTGTAGACCCAAGGGCGTTAAGTGACGTGCGGCGAAGGCCTGCACAAGCCGGAAATGCGCCTGCCCACGCCGGCCATCCGCCGGAGATGCTCAGGAGCCCCAGGACGTGTCGCCTGCCCAGGAAATCTGTCTCAACACCCTCGCCCTGCATCCAGGGGCCGTGAAGCGGGCGCCTGCGCTCAAGGGACTCCCGGGAATCTTCCGCTCAGCCCTCGACACCATCACCCGGGGCTGGATGGCTGGGGATGTGACCTTCGTGACGCCCGATGGCCGGGCCCTGCGGCTGCGTTCGGAGGCTGGCGGTCCCTCGGCGATCATCCGCATCCGTAACTTCCGGTTCATTCGCCGGGCCTTGATGGCTGGCGATATTGGGTTCGCCGAGGCGTACGCCGCCGGGGAATGGGAGACCCCGGACCTTACGGCGGTGCTGTCGGTCTTCAGCCTGAACTTCCAGAACCTCACCCACGTGACAGAGGGAAACCCTCTCGTGGGCATTCTCAACTTCCTTGGACACGTGCTGAACGCCAATTCCCGCAAGGGCTCGCGGCGGAACATCCACGCCCACTACGATCTCGGAAACGCCTTCTATTCCCGCTGGCTCGACCCATCGATGACCTACTCCTCTGCGCGCTACCAGAACGGGGCCGACAGCCTGGAGGCGGCGCAGAAGGAGAAGTACGGTGCGCTGGTCCGCAGGATGTCGCTTTCGCCCGAACACCACGTGCTGGAGATCGGCTGCGGCTGGGGCGGGTTCGCCGAGTTCGCTGCGGGGGAGATCGGCGCGCGGGTGACCGGCATTACGATCTCGAAGGAACAGCACGACTTCGCCCGCCGGCGAATTTTCGAGGCCGGGCTCGCAGAGCGGGTGGATATCCAGTTGATTGACTATCGCGACGTGACAGGGGTCTTCGACCGCGTGGCCTCGATCGAGATGTTCGAGGCTGTCGGCGAGAAGTACTGGCCGACCTATTTCCAGGCGGTCCACGACCGGCTCAAGCCGGGGGGACGGGCGGGCCTCCAGATCATCACGATCCAGGATGAGCTCTTTCAGGGATACCGGCGTCGCGCGGACTTCATCCAGCGATATATCTTCCCGGGCGGGATGCTGATCTCGGAGTCTCGGCTCATGCAGGAGACCGCGCGCGCGGGCCTGGCCTGGAGCGAGCCAGACCGGTTCGGGCTGGACTACGCCGCCACACTCGCCATCTGGAAGCACAAGTTCGGCGCCGCCTGGGACGAGATCCGCCGCCTTGGCTTCGACGAGCGCTTCCGGAGCATCTGGGATTTCTACCTCAGCTACTGCGAGGCCGGCTTCCGCACGGGTCGCACCGACGTCATACAGATCAGCCTTGCCCGGGCCTGACCCCGGCATGGCGACATTCCCTTGAACGCCCTGGATTACCCCCATGACCATCGCGCGGAATGTTCTAGAAGCCATCGGCCAGACGCCCCTCATCCGTCTGAACCGGGCAAGCGAGGCCACGGGCTGCGAGATCCTGGGCAAGGCTGAGTTCATGAATCCGGGGCAGTCCGTGAAGGATCGCGCCGCCCTCTACATCATCCGGGACGCCGAGCGCCGGGGTCTGCTGCGTCCTGGCGGGCGCATCGTCGAGGGAACGGCGGGTAATACCGGCATCGGGTTGGCGATGGTCGGCCAGGCCCTCGGCTACCGCACCACGATCGTGATCCCGCGCACCCAGAGCCAGGAGAAGAAGGACGCCATCCGCCTGCTGGGCGCCGAGCTCGTGGAGGTGGACGCCGTTCCCTACTCGAATCCGGACAACTATGTCCGTTACTCGGGGCGGCTCGCAGAGGACCTGAACCGAACCGAGCCAAACGGGGCGATCTGGGCCAACCAGTTCGACAATGTGGCCAACCGCCAGGCCCACGTGGAAACGACCGGTCCGGAGATCTGGGAGCAGACAGAGGGCCGGGTCGACGGTTTCATCTGTGCGGTGGGTTCTGGCGGAACCCTCGCCGGCGTCGCCGAGGCGCTGAGGATGAGGCGCGCCGATATCCGTATTGGCCTTGCCGACCCCATGGGAGCGGCCCTCTATCACTGGTACGCCCACGGGGAGCTGAAGTCCGAAGGAACATCGATCTCGGAAGGCATTGGCCAGGGACGCATCACGGCCAATCTTGAGGGCCTGACGGTCGACATGCCGTACCAGGTGCCCGACGAGGAGATGCTCGAGGTGGTCTATGACCTGGCGACGCACGAGGGGCTGATCATGGGGGGGTCGACAGGGATCAACGTCGCCGGCGCCATCCGTATGGCCCGCGACCTCGGTCCCGGCCATACGGTGGTGACGATCCTGTGTGACCAGGGCGCACGGTACCAGAGCAAGATCTACAATCCCGCCTTCCTTCGCGAGCGGGGGCTCCCTGTTCCTGAGTGGCTTGCGTGAGCCCTTCGCCCCTGATCAGCTCAGCTGAACTGGCCTCGCGGTTCGGGGATCCAGAACTCCGTCTCCTCGACGCCAGCTGGTTTCTGCCCGCCGAGGGACGATCCGGACGGGAGGAGTTCGCCGCCGAACGGATCCCCGGCGCCGTCTTCTTTGACATCGACGCCGTTTCCGACACCTCCGTGGACCTGCCGCACATGCTTCCGGCGCCCGGCGCCTTTGCCGAAGCCGCGTCGGCGCTGGGGTTGAGCCCGGACCTCGACGTCGTCGTCTATGACAGCTTCGGGATCCGCTCCTCCGCAAGGGTATGGTGGACCCTGAAGGTGATGGGTTTCGAGCGGGTCCAGGTCCTGGATGGGGGACTCAGGGCCTGGAAGGCTTCGGGACTTCCGCTGGAGACCGGAGCTCCGCGACCACCGTCCCCAGTCCCCACGCGGGTGCGGTTCGACAGGACGAGGCTTCGGGATCGCGAGGATGTCGCCGCGGCTCTCGCCTCGGGCGCGGCCCAGATCGTCGACGCCCGCGGAGCGCCCCGTTTCCGCGGAGAGGCGCCAGAGCCCCGGCCCGGTCTCAGGTCCGGTCACATGCCCGGCGCCAGGAACCTGCCTTTCGACCGGCTCCTGACCCCAGAAGGCCGGCTGAAGCCGCCTGTCGCCCTTGCAGAGGCCTTCCGGGAGGCAGGGGTGGATCCGGCGCGTCCCATCGTCGCCACCTGTGGCTCAGGGGTCACCGCCTCGGTGCTCGCCCTGGCGCTGGAAGTCCTCGGGGCGCCGGCCGCCGTCTATGACGGCTCCTGGGCCGAGTGGGGCCTGGAAGGCGGCGGAGAGGTTGCGACAGGCGCAGCATGAGGCCGACCACCCGCCTGGTGCATCCGCCCACCCCCAAGGGACCCGGGGTGCAGACCGTCAATCCGGTCATCCAGAAGGGCTCGACCGTCCTTCTACCCCACGCTGGGGCGCTATACGACGATGACGCCTTCATCACCTACGGCCGGGCGGGCCTCGGGGCCCATGAAGCCCTGAAGGTCGCCCTTTGCGAACTGGAGCAGGCCGCCTCGGTGGAGCTCTACCCCAGCGGCGTCGCCGCCATTGCAGGGGCGCTGCTCGCCGTCCTGCAGGCCGGCGATGAGTTGCTCATGGTCGATACGGCCTACAAGCCTACCCGCCGCTTCTGTGATCGCACCCTGGCGCGGTTTGGCGTCCAGACCCGCTATTATGATCCTACGCTTCCGACGGAGGCCATCGCCGGGCTCATGGGGCCAAGGACCCGGGCTCTTTTCATGGAGAGCCCCGGCTCCCTGAGCTTTGAGATGCAGGATGTGCCCGCCCTCGCTGCGGCCGCCCGGGCCCGGGGGGTCGTTACCCTCATAGACAACACCTGGGGCGCAGGACATCTCTTCAAGCCCCTGGAGCATGGCGTTGATGTCTCCCTGCAGTCCCTGACCAAGTACGTGGGCGGGCATTCGGACGCCTTCATGGGATCCGCCGCAGCCCGGGACCCGGGCGTCGCCACTCGGCTTCAAGCGGGCGTGGTTGACCTCGGTTGGTCCGTCGCCGCCGAGGACGCCTACAGCATGCTTCGGGGATTGCGCACCCTCGATGTCCGGCTCCGGCGGCACGGGGAGAGCGGCCTCGCCGTCGCAGAATGGCTCCAGGCCCGGGACGAGATTTCTGCTGTCCTCCACCCCGCCCTGCCAGGTGCGCCCGGACACGAGCTGTGGGAGCGGGACTTCTCGGGCGCCTGCGGTCTTTTCGCCCTCGCCTTCCGGCCGGCCCCGACCGAAGCGACAGCGGCCTTCCTGGACGCCCTCGAGATCTTTGGCCTCGGCTTCTCATGGGGCGGCTTTGAGAGCCTGGCCATCGACTGCGATCCTCAGCTGAGGGTGCGAAGCCACCGACGGGAGTATGGCGGCGGCCTGGTCCGCCTGCACATAGGCCTGGAGGACCCCGAGGATCTCATCGCCGACCTCGAGAGGGCCCTCACCGCTTTCCGGGCGTCGGCAGGATCCTAGCGCGCCGCCAGCCGGCTCATCAGGAGGGCCGCCCGGCGGGTCTGCCGCTGCATGGCGGGGATGTCCATGGTTTCGCCTGGGGCATGAGCGCCCTCGCCGCCCGCTCCCAGGCCCACCAGGCCGTCGACCAGGTGCGAGACGAAGGCGATGTCTCCGGCGCCGCGACGGAGGGGATCAAGCTCGCGCATCGCCGGATAGCCAAGGTCCCGGTTCACCAGGTTCAACTCTCCCAGCAGCCGGCGCGCGCCGTCCGTAGGCGGCATGGCCGGATAGCCCTCCGTGAACTCCAGGGTCGCCTTGGCGCCGGGAAGGCTGTCCCTGACAATGGCCTCCATACGGGCCTTGAGCCGGTCCGTCTGATCGTTCGACAGGGTCCGCAGGTCACCGAGGGCCAGGGCCTCTCCCGGGATGACATTGCCCTTACCGGAGGCCTTTCCGCCAGTCCCGTCCCGGTTGAAGGCGGCGTCAGCGCCCCCAAGCACGAGACCGACGCTGTAGGTGGCGTTCGGTTCCCGGAGCTGTTCGCGGAAGGCCTCGAGAATCCGGGCGAGTTCATAGATTGCGCCGTACCCAGCGCTCTCTGAGAAGACCCCGGAGGAATGGCCCGACTTGGCCTTGATCCGCACCGTCCAGGTGTTGGAGGAACGGCGGGCGATGGACCCCATGTCGGCGCCATTTTCCCGGGCGAGGCCCTCGAAGTCGAGGGCGACGTCAGATTCCCGGGCTGCGGCGATCAGGTCGCGCCTGGCGATCTCGACCGGCTTCCCGACCCGCTCTTCGTCCCCGGTGAGGACAACGGTGATGTCGGCGCCCTTGAGGGTCCCGGCGGCCTTCATGGCCCGAAGTGCTCCGATCATGATGACAATGCCGCCCTTCATGTCGTTCACCCCAGGGCCGACGACGGTGTCGCCGTTGCGGACATATCCCTTGAAGGGGCTGTCGGGCTCGAAGACGGTGTCCAGATGGCCGATGAGAAGCATACGACGGCCCCCGCCCCCGCCCCGATGGACGGCTATCAGGTGACCGGCCCGGCCCGTTTCGGCCATGGGGCTCCAGCGCGCCTCAAAGCCGAGGTCCTGGAACTCCCTCGCCACCCGCCGGCCGACGGCCTCGACCCCGGCGAGGTTCATGGTGCCGGAGTTGATCGCGACCAGCTCTTCCAGCAGCGCCAGTTGGGCCTCCTGTCCTGCGTCGATCCTCGTGACCATCTTCCGCTCCGCTGCGGACAGGCTGGCGGCAGAGGCGGGGAGCGCGAGAACAAAAACGCAGGCCAGCCCAAAGGCGAGACGCGAGAACATGAAACCCTCCTCTTCCGGTTGACCGGGAGATTGACCCGCCGCAACCGCCAGGCGCAACCCCGGGCTTGATTGGCGCAGCGTCATCCCCCCATTGTGCGGCCACCAATTCTCGGGAGGACGGCATGGGACCCTACAAGCTTCTGATCGACGGCCAGCTGGTGGATGGCGACGCTGTCATGCCGGTGATCAATCCGGCGACCGAGGAGGTGTTGGTCGAGTGCCCGCGCGCCTCGAAGGCCCAGCTGGACCAGGCCGTCGCGGCCGCCAAGCGCGCCTTCCCCGCCTGGGCCGCCACCCCGATGGATGAGCGCCGCAAGGCCCTGCTGGCCATGGCCGACGCCATCCAGGGCGACCTGGAGACTCTGTCCCGCACCCTCGTCCAGGAACAGGGCAAGCCGCTCCAGGACGCCATGGGCGAGGTTTTCGGGGCGGCCGCCTTCTTCCGGTACTTCGCCAGCCTGGACCTGCCCGAGAAGGTCATCGAGGACTCCGACGCCCGCAAGGTGATCTCCCGCCGCCGGCCCCTGGGCGTCGTGGGCGCCATCGTGCCCTGGAACTTCCCGATCATCCTGATGGCCTTCAAGGTCCCGGCCGCCCTGCTGGCCGGCAACACAGTGATCCTCAAGCCCG
>Ga0315902_10009699_pt1 | contig 12841 bp, 9 predicted proteins | sample LakEriMetagenome_9_FD_203523 | JGI IMG/M metagenome (GOLD analysis project Ga0315902, IMG submission 203523) | Freshwater fungal communities from buoy surface, Lake Erie, Ohio, United States - Buoy 12 MA117 | ecosystem: Environmental > Aquatic > Freshwater > Lake > Lake biofilm | place: USA... | reverse complement strand
ACGCCGGGTGGGCGCACTCCGGCGAAGACGGAAAGTTGGTGGCATGTTCGTAATCTACCGCCGGGGCTCCCCGGGTTCGCGCTTGCCCTCCGCCGCCATCCGCCATGCGTCTCCATCGCTTCCCCCTCCTGTTCGCCGTCGCCGCATTCACCACGTCCGCCCCACTTGCGGCGCAGACGACCGGGAGAGCTGGCGCGACGGATGGCCCCCCGTGGCCACCGGTGGCCACCTTTTCCATCCTGGGCTACGACCCGACCACGGGGGAAGTTGGAGGGGCCGTACAGTCCCGCGTCTTCTCCGTGGGGAATGGCGTGCTGTGGGCCGAGGCGGGGGTGGGGGTCGCCGCGACGCAGGCGATCGTGGATGTCAGCTACGGCCCTCAGGCCATCACGCTGCTTCGGCAGGGAATGAAGCCGGCCGACATCGTGAAGAAGATCTGGAGTGAGGATCCGGATCCACGCCCACAGGATTGGACCAAGCAGGGGCGCCAGTTCGCCATAATCGATGCGCAGGGCAATGTGGCCGCCTTCACCGGCCCGAAGGCCAGCACGTGGGCGGGGGACCAGCAGGGTCGCTACTGCACGGCCCAGGGCAATATCCTGGCCGGTCCCGATGTGGTGAGTGAGATGGTCCGGGCCTTCGAGAGCACCAGTGGGCATCTCTCATTCCGCCTGCTGGCAGCGCTCGAGGCCGGACAGCGCGCGGGCGGCGACACCCGTGGCATGCAGTCCGCCGCCATGCTCATCGTGAAGAAGGGCGCCGGCGTCTGGCTCAACAACGACGTGGTGCTGCGACTGCAGGTTGACGATGCGCCCGAGCCGATTGCCGAACTGCGACGGCTCGTGGAGAAGAATGCCACCAACCGCCGCCTCCCCCGGCCATGATCCGCTCGACGCTGCTCGCCGTCGCCCTTGGCTCGATGGCACCGCTCACGGGGCTCGTGGCGCAGTCCACGCAGCCGCTCCCTTCGACGGTGGCCACGGAACACGTGGTGCTCGTGATCACCGATGGCCTCCGCTGGCAGGAAGTCTTCCGCGGCGCGGACCGCGCGCTCATGGGCAAGGCGGGTCAGGTCGGCGACACCACGGCGCTCCTTCGCGATTTCTGGCGCGAGACCCCGGACGCCCGACGCGAAGCGTTGCTCCCCTTTCTCTGGGGGACCGTGGCTCGGCAGGGGCAGCTGTTCGGCGATAGTGCGAGCGGGAGCGTGGCCCGCATCACGAACCGCTTCAAGTTCTCGTATCCGGGGTACAGCGAGACCTTCACCGGCTTCTTCGATCCCGACATCGACAGCAACGACGATCCGCCGAATCCCAACACGACGGTCTTCGAGTGGCTCAACCGCCAGCCGGGGATCGCCGGCCGCGTCAGCGCCTACGCCACGTGGAATGCCTTCCGCCGCATCATCAACGGCGCGCGCAGCGGCATCCCGGTGTACGACGGATGGGACCGTGGGGCCCCACCGGCCGTTGATGAGGCGACCCGGTCGCTTCAGGCGCTGTACGGCTCCACGACCCGCCTCTGGGAAACGAATGCCATGGATGCGCTGATGCATCAGGCAATGACGCTCGGTACCCGAACCGGCCAACCCGCCGTGCTCTTCATCGGCTACGGGGAGACCGACGAGTGGGCGCATGCCGGGCGCTATGACCTCTACCTGCGGGCGGCGCGTCAGGTGGACCGGTTCCTCGAACAGCTCTGGGCCGGCTGGCAGGCCGACCCCCGCACGCGAGGCAAGGTCACGCTGCTGGTGAGCACCGACCACGGGCGGGGCTGGGGCCCCGAGTGGTCGGATCACGGCGAGAAGGTGAACGGCGCCGAGTTCATCTGGAGTGCGGCCATCGGCCCCGACACGCCACCGCTGGGCGTGCGCCGCGCCACGCCCACGCAACAGGCCCAGATGGCGTCGACGATCGCCGCCCTGCTGGGGCGGGAATGGCGCCGCGCCGAACCGCGCGCGGCGCCTCCCCTGCCCATTTTCCGCCCGTCCCCGGCACCCTGAGCTCCGAGAGCGGGGGGCCGCTCAGGGCACGGTGACGCCCGCGCCCTGCAGCGCCTTGGTGGCCGTCGGCAGCTGCGTGGCCCGCAGCTGATCGATGGCGGCCGTCTGGGTGGCCAGCACGCGGCGGAGCTGGGCCAGCGTGCTGCGGTGCGCCGAGGAGACCGGGAAGGTGGACCCGAGCACCACCGAGAGTGTCGCGGCCCGCTGGGCAAAGGTCACCTCCTGCGGCGCGGTCGCCTCGTCATCCATCTCCGAGGGCGGACGCCGAGGCGCCCCGGGTAGGCCGATGGCCTTGGTGAAGGCGGCCAATACGGTGTCGATCGCCGCAAGCGTCTGCTTCGCATCCGCCGGAACCTTCGCGGCATTCCCGTCGGCCGCCTTCTTGAGCGCGGCCAGACGGCGCGTGGCGCTATCGGCCTTCGCCTGCGTTTCACTCACCGCTTTCTGGAACCGGACGACCTCGAGGCGGAACGCGTCGAGCTCCCGGAGCGCGGCCACCGACATCACCTGCTCGGGGTCGCGCAGCAGCGTGAAGGGCTGCGTGAGTACCGTGGGCGTTCCCGACGTTGGCGTGATGGTCAGTCGCGCCTGATACGCGCCCGGAACCGCCGGATAGCTCGGAGCGGTACGAGCCCCTCCGAAGCCGCCACCAAACCCGCCGCCGAATCCGCCACCAAACCCGCCGCCGCCCGGTCCGCCCCCCGCGCCGCCGCGACCAGCCGTTGTGTCCGGTGCCCCGGTGAGCGGTGCCCCCACGCGCATATCCCACACGGGGCGGTGCAAACCCGCCGTGCGCGCCACCGGCATGGTGCGCACCACGCGGCCCCGGTCATCCACGATATCGAGCGTGAGCTTCGTCCCTGCCGCCACGGCGGGCAGCAGATAGGCGAGCCGTACCCCGTGCTCGGGGTTCTGCCCGGCATAGCCCGTGGACCCCATGCCGGAGTTCCGGCTCATGTTGAGCTGGAAGGCGATCTCGGTCCGCACGGGAAAGAGGTAGGGACCATCGGCGCGACGTGCCGCCGCCAGATGCTCGAGCGGCGAGAGGTCATCGAGGATGTAGATGCCCCGGCCGTGGGTCCCCACCACGAGATCGTTCCAGCGCGGCTGCAGCTGCAGGTCCCACACGGGGACCGTGGGCATGCCGCTCCGCAGCGGGGTCCAGGTGCTCCCGCCGTCGATGGTGAAGAAGACGCCGAACTCGGTCCCGACGAACAGCAGGTTCGGCTCGCGATGATGCTCGCGGATCACCTGGACCGAGCCGCCGGCCGGCAGGTTCGCCGTGATCGACGTCCACGTGCGGCCGTAGTCGGTGCTCTTGGCCACGTACGGCGTGAAGTCGTTGCTGCGGTGCCCGTCGAAGGTGGCGTAGAGCGTCCCCTCGGCGTGCGTCGAGAAGATCACGCGGCTCACGTACGTGGTGTCGGGGACCCCGGGGAAGCTCATGGCCTTGGTCCAGCTCCGGCCATCATCGCGCGTGACCTGAATGACCCCGTCGTCCGTCCCCACCGCGAGCAGCCCGGCCCGTCGGGGCGACTCGTCGACTGTGCTGATGTTGCTGAAGTAGGCCGTTCCCTCGTGGCGTCCGAGCGCGTCCTTGGCGGGGACGCTGCCCCGCATGGGGAGCTTGTCGCGATCGATGCCCCGCGTGAGGTCGGGGCTGATCGTCTGCCAGCTGTCGCCCTTGTCGGTGCTCTTGAAGAGGTAGTTCGCGGCGAAGTACACCGTACCGCCCGCGTGGCGCGAGGGGACGATCGGCGCGCTCCAGTTGTAGCGATGCCGCTCACCCGGCTTGGGGAGCGGCTTGATCCCCTTCGTCTGCCCGGTCCGCGCGTCGTAGCGGACGATCCCGCCCTCCTGCGATTCGGCGTACACGAGGTCGGGATCGAAGAAATCCGTCACGTTGAAGAAGCCGTCGCCCCCCGCCATCCGGTACCAGTCGGCGTTGGTGGGGCCATACGGCGTGCGGGTACGATTCGGACCGCCCCACGTCTGGTTGTCCTGAAGCCCGCCGTAGACGTGGTAGAAGGGCCAGCGGTCATCCACGGAGATCGCGTAGAACTGGGCGCCGACGATGTTCTCGACGTTGTACCAGCTGCGGCCGCGATCGGTCGAGATGTCGATGCCGCCATCATTGCCGAGGACGATGTGATCGCGATCATCCGGATTGATCCAGAGGGCATGCGCATCCGAGTGCACCCCACCGCCACCGGCGAAGGACTGCCACGTCTTCCCGCCGTCGTACGACTCCTGTGAGTTCGCATTGAGCCGGTAGACGTGCTCGGCGTCGGTGGGATCGCAGCGCACCTGGCTGTAGTACCACGCCGTGCCGTTCTGGCTGTTCACCTGCCGCCAGGAGGCGCCGGCATCATCACTCCGGTAGAACCCGTTCGTGGCGCCCTTGGCATGTACGCTGGCGTATACCGTCTGCGGGCGCGTACGGCACACCGAGAGCCCGATGCGCCCCACCTCCCCCTCGGGGAGCCCCTTCGTGAGCTTCGTCCAGGTGGCCCCCGCATCGGTGGACTTCCAGATGGCGCTTTCCGGTCCACCGGGGAGGAAGCTGTAGGCACGCCGCTCGCGCTGCAGCGAGGCCGCATACAGCACATCCGGGTTCACGGGGTCCATCACCAGCTCGGTGAAGCCCGTCTGCGGCGAAATGCTCTTGAGCGTCGTCCAGCTCTTCCCGCCGTCGGTGGTCTTGTAGATCCCCCGGTCACCACCGGGGCCCCAGAGCGGGCCGACCGCGGCCACATACACCACCTCCGGATCGCGTGGGTCGATCACGATGCGGCCGATGTGCTGGGTCTTTGGCAGCATCGGCGCCGACCAGCTCTTCCCGCCGTCCGTCGACTTGAAGACGCCGATCCCCCACGAGGAGCTGCGCATGTTGTTCGGCTCGCCGCTGCCGACCCAGACGATGTCGCCATTGGACGGCGCCGCCGCCACCGCCCCGATGGACCCCACCCGGAGCGAATCGGAGATCGGCGCCCAGTTGAGCCCGCCATTGGTGCTCTTCCAGATGCCGCCCGTGGCGACGGCCGCGTACATCGTGGTCCCCAGACGCCCACCGCGCAGCGGACGGGGCGCCTCCACCACGGACAGGTCGGCGATACGCCCACTCATGGAGGCTGGCCCGATCCCCCGGAAGGTGAGCGATCGGACGAGGACGGAATCGGGGAGCGGGGCCTGCGCGACGGCGGCGGCAGGGGCCAGCAGCAGGAGCGCGCCAAGCGCGCGGCGGACCGAGAGCGACATGGGAGGGACTCGAGGACGGGCGGCACCCCCGTGGTGCCGGATCGCCCTAGTTTACGCCACGGACCAGCGGGCTGTTGTGTCCTATGCCGCGTCGGCGGAGCGGGGTCAGGCTACCGTCTACTCAATGCTGGTGGGCGTGAGCCTGTCCTCGGGCCAGCGCGAGATGGTGCATCTGATGGTGCGTCCCGCTGGCCATGAACCCGATGAAATCGAGCGCCCGGATCTTGCGCACCAGTGCCTTGTCAGACGGGTCGCGCGCCGTGACCGTCAGCAACACGCCGCCCGGGACCTCCTGACGGAGCACGCGAACCGCCCCCTCGGCCTCCACCATGGCGCCATGGTCGCGCGTCATGCGCCGGATGGCGCCCACCGCCGCGCCGGCCCCGGTCACCCGCCACTGCTCCCCTCCGGGGACCCAGGAGGCAGCCACGCGGGTCCGGGCGGCGACGGCCTCCATGTCGAGGAGATGCTGTCGCAACCGCTCCAAATCCACGCGCCCCCAATCGGTCGCCGGGTCCGCCTCGAGCAGACGGACAATCTCGGCGACGGTGGCGAAGACCGCCTGTCCCCCCTCCTGCGGCAGATCCCCGGCGGGCATGCTGGTGGCCACCGTATTGGGATGCCGGTGGGCTTGTGCGGTCAGTCCGGTGGGCGCGGCGGCGGCCAGGAGGATGGCGAGCCCGAGGAATCGGAGGGGCATGCGCGGCGGGGATGAGGGGCGGGCAGCGGACCCGGCGCACCGGGCGTATGCTGATGGGGTCAGCTGCTCAAGCTATCCGCTCCCGCACACCTCGTCCGCTCCCCCCCGCCGTCGATCCCATGCGCATTGTGACTGCCACCTCCCGCTCGCTCCTCCTCGCGGCACTCCTGCCGGCGGCACCCCTGTTGGCCCAGGACGATGGCGGGGGGCTGCGGACCCCGGTCCGCATGGATTCCTCCCGGGCCGCCAAGCTCTACGTGAGCGACCGCCCGGAGGATCACCCGCTGGCCGACTACGAGCGCAATCGCGCGGCCAAGCAGCGTACTGACAGCATCTTTGCGGCGCGGAGCCGGGGCATCCTCAAGTTCTCGAAGATCACCTACAAGAGTCAGGCAGGCGGCCTCGAGATCCCGGCGTACCTCTTCGAGCCCCTGACCCCTCGCGGATCGAAGCAGCACCCGGCCATGGTATGGGTGCATGGGGGCGTACACGGCAACATGGACCAGAACTACTGGCCCTTCATCCGTGAGGCCGTCCAACGCGGCTACGCCATCATCACCCCCGACTACCGGGGGAGCACCGGCTACGGGAAGGACTTCCACAACGCCATCGATTACGGCGGCATGGAGGTGGACGATGTGGAGTCGGCGGCGGAGGTCCTCAAGGCGCTGCCCTATGTGGACCCCGCCCGTCTGGGTGTGATGGGATGGAGCCACGGCGGGTACATCACCGCGCTGCTCCTCACGCGCGAGGGGAACGGCACCCCGTTCAAGGCCGGAGCGGCGATCGTGCCGGTGACCAACCTGCTCTTCCGGCTCTCCTTCAAGGGGCCCAGCTACCAGCGCTCCTTCGCCACGCAGGCCGGCCTGCGCGGACTCCCCTTTGAAAACCGCGCCGAATACATCCGGCGCTCCCCGTATTACTGGGTGGACAGTCTGCGCCTGCCCCTCCTCGTGCATGTCGCCACCAACGACGAGGACGTGAACTTCGAGGAGGCCCGCCCGCTGGTGGATGCCCTGGTGGCGCGCAAGCCGCAGCTGGCCGAGACGAAGATCTACGTGAATCCCACGCCGGGGCCCACGAGTGTGGGGCACACCTTCAGCCGCCGCGTGAACCGGCAGACGCTGGAGCGGGAGGACTCGCCGGAGCAGGTGGACAGTTGGACGCGCGTCTGGGCGTTTTTCGAACGGACCATCGGCCGATAGCCTGCCGCGAACGCCGGGCGTCCCGAATCCCTCAGCGCCCGGCGATCACCTTCTTGCGCTCGTTCACTTCGTCCTCGAGGCGGCCGCAGACGATGTCGCACAGCTTGAGCACGTCCCGGTCGGCAATCGCATACCGGACGAACACCCCTTGTCGTTCCCGCGAGACCAGCCCGTTGGCGTGGAGGGTCGACAGATGACGGGATACGTTCGCCTGCCCCATCCCGGTCGCCGCCACCAGTTCATTGACCGTGCGCGACCCCTGACGCAGCTCCTGCAGCAGGGCCAGACGCGCCCGATCGCTGAGCGCCTTGAAGCGTTCCGCCACCAGATCCAGCATTTCGGAACCGAGTCGTCGATTGGCCATGCATCCTCCCGCCCGCGGGCGGCGTTCGCGCATATACGTATGTATGAATATACTGAGATGCCAATCCGTACGCCACGGCACGCGAGCCGTTCTTCCCGTCCAGTCGCGGGGGGCGTGCGCCGCCACCGCATCGCCGCCTCGCAGGTCGCAGGGCTTTCCCTCGCGGGGCTCCTCTGCACGGGGCAACTTCTGGGGGCCCAGCCGTCCGAATCCCCTCGCCCCCTCGTGCTGCGCGCCGCCCGGGTGATTGATGGCACGGGGGCGTCCCTTCCGCGCCGTGATGTCGTGGTCGAGGGCACACGCATCGTGGCCATCCGCCCGTCGGCGGGCCCGCTCCCGGCTGGCGGCATCGACCTCGGAACGCGGACCCTGCTCCCCGGTCTCATTGATATCCATGTCCACCTCGGCTGGTACATCACGGCCGCGGGGCGCCTGCACCAGGAGGGCGATGGGGATGGACCGGCCGTCTCCGCCTTCGCACAGGCCGGCAATGCGTGGGCGACCCTGCGGGCCGGCTTTACGACCGTGCAGAGCATCGGCGAGCCGGATAACGACCTGCTGCGCGAGGCCATCAACCGGGGCGTCTTCCCCGGCCCCCGCGTCCTGACCTCGCTGGGTTCGCTCAACGAACGGACCCGCGGCGGATCGCCGGACTCACTCCGCGCGGCCGTCCGCGCCTTCCACGCGCGCCGAGCCGACGTGATCAAGATCTTCGCCTCCAAATCCATTCGGGATGGGGGCGAGGCGACCATGACGGACGCCCAGCTCGCCGCAGCGTGCGGTGAGGCCAAGGCGCTCGGCTTGCGGGCCGTGGTGCACGCCCACTCGGCGGAATCCGCGCAGCGGGCCGCGCGCAACGGGTGCACGCAGGTGGAGCACGGCGTCTTTGCCGACGACGCCACGCGACAGGCCTTCGTGGCGAACGGCACCTACTTCGATCCCCAGTGCGGCCTCGTCTTCCGGAACTACCTCGACCACAAGCCGTGGTTCGAGGGGATCGGCAACTACAACGCGGCCGGCTTCGCCGCCATGGAACAGGCGCTGCCGATGGCCGAAGCGGGGATCGGGCGGGCCGCGCGGACCCCCGGGCTCAAGCTGGTCTTCGGGACCGATGCCGTGGCGGGTGCCCATGGGCGCAATGCGGAGGAGCTCGTCTGCCGCGTTCGACGGGGCGGGCAGCCCGCCATGGACGCCCTCGTGAGTGCCACGAGCCGAGCGGCGGAATCTCTGGGGTTGGCCCGCGAAATCGGCCGGGTGGCTCCAGGGTATCTGGCCGATCTCATCGCGGTTGACGGCGACCCGGTGCAGGCCATCGAGGCCACCCAGCGCGTATCGTTCGTGATGCGTGGCGGGACGGTCTATCGACATGACCCCGCCCACGTTCTCCCCGCACCTCGGACTCCCCGATGAACGATCAGCCCGCGCCCCCTCGGCGCTCATTCCTCAAGGCCGCCGGGATGCTGACGCTCGGGGCGGCCACGGTTCCGGCTGCGGCCTGCCGCATGGAGGATCAATCGGCGCAACGCCGCAGCGAAGTCGACAGTGGGGCCGATCGGGAGAAGGGCTTCGACCGGCCACTGCTCGATGCCGTCGCGATGGCGATACTGCCGGAATCCCTTGGCGCCGAGGGGATCCGGCGCGCCGCCGACGCCTTCGTGGCCTGGAGCGACGGGTACGATCCGGTGGCCGAGGAGATGCACGGGTATGGCTACGCGGAGATCCGCTATCTCCCGGCCGATCCCGCCCCGGGGTGGCGTGCCCAACTGGCCGGGCTGGACACGCTGGCGCTCCGGACGACGGCCCGCCCGTTTGTGGCGCTTTCAGTTGCCGACCGCCGTGCGGTCCTCGTTGAAGCCATGCGCGGCGAGCGCGGTGAGTCGCTCCCGTCCCCGCTCATGGCCCGTCATGTGGCTACGGCACTCCTCGCGCACTGGGCGGCGCAGCCGGCGGCCTGGAACCTGGCGTTAGGTGTTCAGGTGAATCCGGCGGTGTGCCGCACTCTGGCGGATGCCCCGCGCAAACCGCTCCCGGTGGTTGGAGGGCCCACGTCGTGAGTGCCCCCACGGTCCATGAAACCGACATCTGCCTCATCGGCAGCGGCATTACCGCCGCCATGATGGCCGAGCACCTCGCGGAACACACGAAGCAGCGCATTCTGGTGGTAGAGGCCGGCGGACACTCCACGCCTCGCGCCGACCGCACCGAGGCCCGCGCCCGCTGGCTCGCATACGGTGAGAGCCCATGGCGCCGGGACCACGTGGCCGACCAGAATGCGCTCGGCACCACGCACGGCTTCTCGCCCAGCATGCATGTGGGCGGCCTGGCCATGCATTGGGGCGGCGTGACGCCGCGCTATTCCCCCGAAGACTTCCGCGTGCGGTCGCTGTACGGCCTCGGCACCGACTGGGCGTACGACTATGACGCACTCGATCCCTTCTACCAGGAGGCGGAGGAGCGGATGGGCGTGGCGGGAGAGCAAGGCCCTCCCGCGCTCGACCCGCGTGGCAAGCCCTATCCGCTGCCGCCGCTGCCGCTCAACTACAACCTGCAGCAGCTACAGGCGTGGGCCGCGAAGCAGGAGATCGTGAGCTGGGCCTGTCCGTCGTCCAAGAACTCCACGCCCTATCAGGGGCGCGCCCAGTGCCAACGGTGCGATACCTGCTATCCCGTCTGCCCCACCGGCGCGAAATATTCGCCGGACTTCACGTGGGACGCGCTCGTGGCGACCAAGCGGATCACCCTGCTCACCGAGTCGCTCGTGCGCCGGCTGGATGCTGACGCCAAGACCGGGCGAATCACCGGGGCTTCGGGGAACCGAACCGATACCGGCGGGGCCGCATTCGAGATCCGCGCCAAGACCTTCGTGCTGGCCGCCGGGTTCGTCTGGTCGCCGCACCTGTTGCTGTTGTCGAAGAGCGCCGCCTTTCCCGAGGGGCTCGCCAACCGCAGTGGGCTGGTCGGGCGCTACCTCGCCGGCCATCGGAATGTGAATGCCTATCTCCGGCTGCCACTCGAGCTCTACCCCGGGATGAACGTGCACCATTCCCTGGTATCGAAGCAGTTCATGCGCCCGGGAAAACAGGCGCGCTACCTGCGGCACGACCTGCGCCTCTGGGAATCCAGTGTGGGGCGGGAACCACGGCTGCGAGGGGACGACGGGGCGCCGCTGTTCGGTGACGCCTGGATGGCTGACTGGAAGGCCCGCGCCAAGGGGGCCACGGCGCGCGTGCGGGCCTATTACGACGTGCTCCCGGATCGGGACAGTCGGCTGACCCTGGACGCTTCCCGCACCAACCGGTTCGGCGATCCGATGCCGCGGGTGGCCTTTCGCGATGCGCCCGAGAGCGCGGCACTGCGCGAATGGCAGGAGGAGGAGCTGCGGAATCTCTTCCGCCAAATGGCCAAGGCCGGTGGTGGCGAGATCCTGCGCATGGAGAACAGCAGCAACGACATCGGACAGGAGCACCCGGCCGGCGGCTGCCGGATGGGGACCGATCCGATGCAAAGCGTGGTCGATGGCGACGGCCGGGCCCACGATCACGAGAATCTGTGGGTGGCCGGTGCCCCCACGCAGCCCACGGCGGGGTGCTGCAATGGCACCCTGACCTTCGCGGCGGTCGGTCTCAAGACCGCCGCCGCCATTGCCCGCACCACCTGACGCATGACCCTCTCACATCCGATCCCGCTCGCCATGCTTCGTCAGCCCGCTCGCTCGCGCTCTGCCCTCGTCACCGTCACCATGCTGACGCTGATCGCGGGGCCCACCGCTCTGGCCGCCCAGCCGCGCGTCCTGACCGCGGCGGACTATGCGCGGGCCGAGAAGTTCCTCGCCCCCGCCGTGATGCCGCTCGTGAGCAACACCGGGGTCCAGCCGCAGTGGCTCCCCACTGGCGGCTTCACCTATCGGGTGCGGCAACCGGACGGCACCTCGCCGCTCATCCATGTGGATGCGAAGGGGAAGAAGACCAGCTGTGCAGCGACGCCGACACCCGCTGTCTGTCCGCCAGCATCGGCCGCCGCCGCACCGAATGGGCCCCCACGGGCTGGACGTCGCGCCCCCGAAGTGCTCTCCCCGGACGGCACCAGAGCGGTGTTCATCCGCGACTGGAACCTCTGGATGCGTGACGTGGCCACGAACCGCGAGACGCAGCTCACCATCGACGGCGTGAAGGACTTCGGCTACGCCACCGACAACGCCGGCTGGGTCCACTCCGACCGGGCCATCGTGCTCTGGTCGCCCGACTCGAAGAAGATCGCCACCTTCCAGCAGGATCAGCGGCAGGTGGGCGAGATGTACCTCGTGCGCACCAAGGTGGGGCACCCGGAGCTGATGCAGTGGAAGTATCCGCTCCCCGGCGACAGCATCATCCCGGTCATCCATCGCGTGGTGCTCGATGTGAGCGGAGCGGCCCCGAAAGTCGTCCGCTTCCAGATGGGGCCCGATGAGCATCGGAGCTCCGTCTGCGACCATATCGCCTGCGGCGGCAAGCTGGCCGACGCCGAGTGGTACCCGGACGCCAGCCACCTCGCGTTTCTCTCCAACTCGCGCGACCACAAGGTGGCCACGCTGCGCGTTGCGGATGCAGCCACGGGAGTGGTCCGTGATGTGCTCAAGGAACAGGTGGCCACCCAGTTCGAGAGCGGCGATGGGGAGCAGAACTGGCGCGTACTCCCCGCCAGCAATGAGGTCCTCTGGTTCTCGGAGCGGAGCGACTGGGGGCAGCTCTACCTGTACGATCTGACGACCGGTGCCCTCAAGCAGCCGATCACGACCGGCGAAGGCACGGTCCTTTCCGTCGAGCGGATCGATCAGAAGACCCGGACGATCTGGTTCACCGCGGCGGGTCGGGAGGCGGGGCGCGATCCCTATTTCACGCACCTCTACCGCATCGGGATGGACGGCAAGGGGCTCACGCTGCTCACCCCGGAAGATGGCGACCACCGGACGTCGCTCTCGCCGGACGGCCGGATCTTCGTGGATAGCTGGTCCCGCCCCGACGTTCCCCAGACGGCCGTGCTGCGCGATGCCCGCTCGGGCAAGCTGATCGCCACACTGGAGCAGGGTGACATCTCGAAGCTGGTGGCCTCGGGATGGAAGCCGCCCACGCGGATCACGGTGAAGGACCGTAACGGGACGTGGGACCTGCATGGGCTGATGTGGACGCCCACCGCGCTCGACTCCACGAAGAAGTACCCGATCATCAACTACATCTATCCGGGTCCCCAGGGCGGCTCGGTGGGAGGCCGACAGTTCACGGCGGCCACACGCGACAACCAGGCGCTCGCCGAACTCGGGTTCATCGTGGTGGCCA
>Ga0315902_10009697_pt1 | contig 12843 bp, 15 predicted proteins | sample LakEriMetagenome_9_FD_203523 | JGI IMG/M metagenome (GOLD analysis project Ga0315902, IMG submission 203523) | Freshwater fungal communities from buoy surface, Lake Erie, Ohio, United States - Buoy 12 MA117 | ecosystem: Environmental > Aquatic > Freshwater > Lake > Lake biofilm | place: USA... | reverse complement strand
AATAAAAAAATTGAATTCTAATTCAGTCATCCCGTCATATTCAAAAGATGGAGATGCTGGTATGGATTTGGTTGCTACCGAAATAATCTCAGAGACGACTGACCAAGTAACCTATGGTACAGGTATTTCCATGGAGATACCTAAAGGTTATGTAGGGTTGGTATTTCCACGTTCATCAATAAGAAAATACGAATTAGAGTTAACCAACTCAGTCGGAGTTATTGATAGTGGATACAGAGGTGAAATTCAAGCAACATTTAATAAAGTACATCATAAATTAAACAAGTATAATGTGGGAGATAGAATTGTACAAATTATGATTATTCCATACCCACAAGTGTCGTTTATTGAAGTAGAAGAACTTTCATCAAGTGAAAGAGGTTTCGGTGGATTTGGTTCCACTGGCGCATAAGGTTGATAAATAAAATATAAAGATAATTGAAACGAGCAACATCCAAATCAGGGGTAACAAAAACAACATCGTTTGTTGAAGACAAGAAAACCAATAAGAAAGAAAGAATTCGACAAATAATTAAACAACCGAAAGAAAAATTCTTAACTAAGAATCAAGAAGAATATTGGAGAATTTTAGGCGATAATGAAATAACATTATGTTTTGGTCCGGCAGGAGTTGGTAAATCGTACATCGCAATGAAACGTGCGGTAGATTTATTGTGGGATGATAATAATAAATTTGAAAAAATCATTATTGTTCGTCCAGCGGTTGAAGCCGAGGAGAAACTTGGTTCGTTACCCGGTAACTTGGAAGAAAAACTTGACCCATACATTTATCCATCATATTACTTACTTAATAAAATTATTGGTAAGGACGCCAGAGAAAAACTTAAAGAAGAAGGTTTTATTGAGATTGCTGCACTTGCTTACATGAGGGGTTGGAATGTGGATAATACTATTCTTGTGTTTGAGGAAGCGCAGAATACCACTCCCGCACAAATGAAACTTCTTTTAACAAGAATTGGGTTTAATTCTAAATTCTTTATTTCCGGAGATTTGGAACAATCTGATAAATTTAAAGACAAAACAAAAACGGGTTTATATGATGCCAAAGTAAGACTTGGAGATATTAGAAACGTTGGTATTTTTGAATTTGATATGAAGGATATTGTAAGAAATCCTATAATTACGGAAATATTAAAAAGGTACGATTAAACCTTTACTTATAATATTTTTAAAATTATATTTCCTATTATGGAAGTATTCGTGAGCATTGACGGTGTATTAAGAAACACCATACAAAAATTTGATTATCACTACAGGGATTATTTCTTAAACACAGAATCTGAAACTGAAGAAGTTTTTGATTACAGTGTTACCGAACCCATATTAAATGATAATATATTATCATCATATAAATTCCAATCGTATGATGAATTTATCAAGTTTTTATATTTTGATTTTCCAATTGAAGTATTCGGTCACGCGGGGTTGAGTTACAACCAAGCCGCAACCGAATTAAACACTTTAATTTTTGAAAATACAAATATAAAATTCACAGTAATTGGTTTATTAGAAAAGGGTAAAGCCAAACCTTCATCTCTTTTCTTTTTATCACGAAATGGTATTATTTGCGACAATGTGAAATTCGCAACTCAAGAAGAGATAAAATCTCTTTGGAAAACCTGTGATTTATGGGTTACAGATGATAAACAAGTCATTGACTTGTGTCCACATAACAAAAAGGTCATCAAATTCAATACACCATTTAATAATCACTTTACAAATCAATTAGAAATTAATAAATTATCAGAAATAAAAAAAGAATGGTTGAAATATTCGGAAAGAACTATTACATCGACGTTGATGGGATTACTTCAAAGTGTCAAACAGGGAGTACTGTCAAAAACGAAGACGGCAGTGAAAGTTTAGAGATTAATCTCTTTAAGTATGAAACAATCAAACTATGTCTCGAAAGAGTTCTTAACGAGTATCAAGAAGTTGATGAACAAATGGGACCTTTCGCACAGAGTGAATTGTCAGTATCGTTTAAAATTGCTTTTAACACACTAATAAAATACCAAATATTAATAGAGGAAGAATGAACATTAAAGAAAACATAGAAAAATTAGAAAATTCATTGGGTAAATTGAACTCAAATGAATACACAATTTATTTCTTGACGTATGATACGAGAAATAACGCAAGAGCTTCGGTTAAGTACATTTATGATATGGCTTTAACACTAAAAGAAAACGGAAAAAACGTTAAAATTTTGGTTGAGGATAAGACATACACTGGAGTTCAAGGATGGTTAGGTGATAAGTACGACTCATTAGAAGTTGTAACCATCAAAGACGATAGAGTTGAAATTAAAATTGAAGATATCATTGTCGTCCCTGAGTACTATTCAAACGTATTAGAAAACTTGGCAAACATTAAGTGTGTTAAAGTTATGTTGGTACAACAAAAAGAGTATATTTTCGAGACATTACCAATTGGAAGTAAGTGGATTGATTTTGGATTTGATAAAGCAATCACAACAAGTGAATCAAATAAGAAATATATTACAGAATATTTTAAAGATTCTGTTGTATACATCGCACCCCCAATGATTGGTGATAATTTTAGTCCATCTGAAAAATCAGTTAAACCAACTATCGCAATTTCATGTAGAGATAGGTCGATTAATAAGAAACTTATTTCAGAATTCTACATTAAATATCCACAACTAAGATGGATTAATTTTAGAGACATGAATCAGATGACGTATGAAGAGTTTTCTGAGTCATTAAAAGAATGTATGGTATCTGTTTGGGTTGACGACGACTCAAGTTTTGGTACCTTCCCTCTTGAATCTATGAAATGTGGTGTACCTGTAATTGGTAAAATACCAAAGAACGAACCTGATTGGTTAAGTGAAAATGGTATGTGGACATATGATGAAACAAAAATCACAGAAATCCTTGGAAAATTTGTAATGGCTTGGCTTGAAGGTGTTGAATTAACCAATGAGGTGATTCAAAAAATGAAAGACACATTATTACCATACGATTCTGAAATAACTAAAAGTAATATTTTAACAATTTTTGAATCATTCAAAAACAGTAGAGTATTAAGCATTGAAAAGGCATTAGAAAAATTAAATAAAGAGGAGGTAACAGTATGAAAAATATAACAGTAATTCTACCCGTTCATAAATGGGACGATGATTATAAAACAATGTTCGAAAATGCAGTAAATTCTGTTGAAGGTTTCTACAACGATGTAAAATTGTCGATTGTTGGGCCGAAGAGTGTTTTATCAAATATTAAAATTGTATCAGATAAGTTAGAGTTTAATATCATAGAAAATAGTGGTTCAGTTGATTTTTGTAGTCAGATTAATTTCGGTATTGATAACTGTGATACTGAATGGTTTTCAATTTTAGAAGTTGATGACGAGTATAAAATGGGATGGTTAAAGTCAATGAATACATACTCAAAAGAAAATCCAACAGTTGATGTCTTCCTACCAATCGTAAAAGATATCAATGTAGAAGGTAAGTTCTTGAGTTTTACAAACGAATCAACTTGGGCATACGGTTTCACTGAAAAACAAGGAATTTTAGATAATGAAGCACTTTTAGATTATCAAAATTTTCAAATCAGTGGAGGTCTTTACAGAACTTCTGTAATAAAAGAACAAGGAAAATTCAAAGAAAATATTAAACTCACATTCGGTTATGAATTCCTATTGAGATTGACACACAATAACGTAATTGTTATGACAGTACCTAAAATTGGTTACCAGCACGTCAATTTTAGAGAAAATTCATTGTTTTGGGCATATAAAAATGACAACTCAATGAAAATGTCGGAAGATGAGGTTAAATTTTGGTTGGAAACAGCAAAAAAAGAGTTCTTTTTCAAAAATAAACGAGATGTAAACTATGTAACCACTTAAAATGCCGCGTAAACGTACCCAAAAAATATATTTTGGGGAGGAACAAGAACAAGCGGTTGTAAGATACTTAGAATCTGACTCCGAAACAGAAAAGAACAAGATATTCAATGAATATTTAAGAGAACCTCTCATCATAATGGTCGAATCAATTATTCGACGTTATAAATTATATAGAAAAGACCTCGAGTTTGTTGATATCCATGCGGATACAATGTCATTTTTGATTACTAAAATGAACAAGTTCGACCATACTAAAAATCATAAGGCATACTCCTATTTTGGGACTATCTGTAAGAATTACCTAATGGGGGCAATTCAAAAAGATACCAAAGAAATGAATAGAAGTGTGTCTTATGATGATATTTCATCTGCATTAGAAGAAAGTCCCGAACATTCATATACCATAGATGAATCACATGTAGATTATAAAGACGTTATTATAAAATTCACCATAGAAATGGAAGAATTTATGGAATCCGAAGAATTATCTGAAAATGAACAGAAATTGGGTTACGCACTTCTTGAAATTTTTGGAAATTTTGAAAAAATCTTCCAGATTGGTGATGGTAATAAGTTTAATAAAAACCTGATTCTATTATCATTACGAGAAATGACATCCTTATCCACTAAGGAAATAAGGATTTCTATGAGAAAGTATAAGAAGCTCTATGAAGGTATAATGTTGGGGTTCATAAATTAAGAATAACCCTATTTATATAGTATGAGAGAAAGGAAAAATTTGATATCCCTTGACACTGATTCGGCATTGGCATTGATGCAAGAAATCTACAATGATATTGTGGAACAGAAGAATACTGCATCTATGATTACCAAAAAAATGTTAACCTTCATGAAGGATGCTGAAGATATGAGTGTAATCGGACCTGTAATTAAGGAACAGCAGAAGATATTAAATGACTGTACCGAAAAGAAAATCTCATTGGTTAAACTTCAGAGTGCGTTACTAAAGCAAACCCAAGGTTCGGGTCCGAGTGCCGGTGGAGGTAAACTCCAATTAACCGACGAGGATAGAGTTATTTTAGAAAAGTTAATGAACGACTCTGACGATGAACCGAAAACGGGAACTTATAGAACGTAATGAGCAAACTAAAAAATACCAAAAAGAAACTTCAATCCAATATTGAAGCCATTAAGAAAATCAACGACGACCCGAAGAAAGCGGTAGATAACGTCGCGGATAAGTATTTAAAAAACATACCATCATCAAATGATTTTGTTGGTAAAAAATTAGATGCTTTAAAAGAAAAAAGAGCACAAAAAAAAGAAAACAAAAAAGACATCTTTGGTGAAATAATTGAAGTTGTTGAACAGTTTTTAGGTACAGACAAAAAATCTTCAGGTTCCGAAACCGATACCGTACAAAGCGGTACTACAGTAAATCCACAGAAAAATAAAACCAAAAAAAGGTTAAAACAACATTCTTTAACTGCTGCAGAAAAAACATTAGATTCCGCTAAAGAAATTGTTATTAAAAGATTATCCGAAGCACTATTCATGGGTGATGGTATTTGTGGTACCAACGGAACAATAACAGGAGATACGATAAATCTAAAACCTGAAGAATTTGATTTATTAGATATTCTCACAATCGACCCCGAAAGTTCATGTGGTCAAATTATATACGAACCAAAAAGTCCCGATAGAAATAAAGAAAAAGTAAACAGGGAACTATATACTGCATTTAGTGGAGGTTCCTATAGTTTTGTATCAAATAATAATAAAACATTATTTAATGCAAAATGGGACACCTCAAATCAACATTTTATATTGACGGGTCTTACCCAAGGAAACCCTGTGGGAATTAATGTACAGGACTTTATTTCCGATTATTATTCTTCTATGGAATTTCCTGAAATAACGGACATCGCCAAAACGGCAATGTTACTTACGATTCAGGGTGGAAGTAATTGTGGAAAATCAAGAAAATTTGATTTAGCATTAAATAATGTTGACCGACTTCTAAAGAAGTTATTGGCGGTATGTGGTTCAGATAATAAAAAAGATGAATTAAAGAATCAAAATGCCGTCAATATGTTCGACCAAAATGAAGAAGATATTGAATTTTATTTTGATTTTGATGACGTTGAGGGTATTGATTTAGATGATGAGGATTTGAGATATAGAAGGGTGTTACGTTTTAAAGACTGTTATAATTTTGAAATCGAGGCGGACGATAATCATATAGAGGATTTTGTTTATTTGATTAAGAATAAAGACCCGAAAAAAGCAATAGACGAGACACTAAATAAAGTGGCCACAGATGCTAGTGAACAATCAGACGGTTCATTATCAATTTCTGACTTATTAAATAACCTTTTGAATAACTTTATTTTAAGTTTACCAAAGGCATTAATAATGACAGTTTTATCCGCTAAGTTATTTTTACCACTAATCATATTATACAAATACTTTAAAACCCTTATACTATCATCCGTTATTAACATTAAAGAATTAGTAAGAAAATTCAATAAAGCAATATTCAATATTGTCAAAGATTTATTTTGGTTATTTATTCAAGAATTTTGGAAACTTGTTAAAATTGATTTGATTGCATTTGTAACAAAATTGGTTTCTAAAATTTTAAAAGAAAAATATAAAAGATACCTTTTAATTGTCACGTCATTAATTGCGTTATTGAAAAAAATACAAGAAACTGAAGTAGGTAGTTGTTTTGAAATATTTCAAGCAATTTTATCCACCATTGAAGCTGCAATTAATATGAAGGGTCCGATAACGATTCCATCAATACTACTATTCACGGCAGACTTGAGTTCGGGTTATAGTAAAGAAAGAGCGTTTTTGAACATTAGTGAAAGAATGTCAAATGCGGGAATACCGACAGGTCCAATATTTGGTGAGGACAATGACTTACTATCGGCTGTCAAATCAATTATAGATGGACATACAGAGGAAGAAGATACCAATTCTTTTGTACAGATAGTATTAAAAGGAGGGGCGTTACCCGGACCGACAGGTGGTGCGGTTATACCACCAGGTATAATTTCAGGAGTTGGTAAAAAGATTTAATATGGAAAAAGATAAATTTTTAGATATCATTAATAATGTCGATAGTAAATCAAATAAAGATTTGATTGATGTTGAATCTTTTTTGTTTGAAGAGTATGAAAAGGCGAAGGGAATGGCAATCAACCTAACAAAACATATGGAGGCAATTGAAGAAATACATGCTAAAATTGTTGAAGAAATAGAAAAGAGAAAAACACTATGAAGATAATAGATTTAGGTATTTGTATTGATAACAATGACCCAAAAGGGATTGGTAGAATTCGTTGCGTTGATTATGACGATTATGTATCAGGTAAAGAAAATTACCGAAAATATACTCCGTGGAGTGAGGACGATGCGTTTATCGCAATACCATTTTTACCAAACAATATCAATTTTATTCCTGAAGTAAATCAAACTGTTAAAGTAATTAGATACAATACGGAGAAAACAACCGTTAACCAAGAATACATTGCGGGACCATTTACAACCAGATTTGATTTTAATGGACAAACATTCTCTCAACAAGTTTCTCCAACAACTTTTGGTTCGGGGGTTAAAGATAAGGTCGATATTTTTACCAATGGTCAATTACCGGCGGATTGTAAGGACACACTACCTAAAAACACGGATTATTCAGTATCAGGTAAATTTGGTTCTGATGTTGTATTAACCGAAAATGGTCTCGTTTTAAGAGGTGGTAAATTACTATCAAAAGAAAGTGCTAATGATAAAGAAAGACAGAGATTAAGTAATTACCCTATTGCATCTAAAAAAGTTGCTAAACTTCACCTTAAAAAATTTCCAGAAAAACGACTATTAAAATCCGAAACAGTAAAAAAAATAACATATGAAAATGCTAATTTAAAATATGTTATTGAGTATACCGTTAATAGTTTAACCGCACCAACAACAGTAAATTTCTATGTTTATAAGATTAATACAGGTGTGTATGGTGACTTATTCAAAAGTAATACATTTACTGAATTTACTGAATTGCCACAGAATTTATGTATTTTACTTAATAATGATGGGTCAACAACTACCCCGACATTAAGTATAAACATGACTTCTAAATTTGATTATAATTTATCTTCTATTGATGGTAAAATTAGACAAATTTGTTCTGAAATTAGAACAAATTTATTACAAATAAAAGAAGATGGGTTTGTGGGATTATTTAGTGCTGACGTTAATAAAAAATTTGATTCACCTGAAGAATTAACCGGTATTTACCCATTTTTCTTTAGACCTACCCCACAACTTAGAACCCTATCAACCCCAAATACCACTGAATTAGAAAGAAAAAATTCTATACTTACCGGTGTTAAATTGGCTAAGGGGGTTCAACAAAGTAGTTTGGTTTGGTCTTCAAGTCGTTTCTCAGCACCCCCAATTCCTAAGGAAGAGGTTGTTGAAACACTAATTAAGGATACGAGTTCAAGAGAACAGACATTCTCAAGTTTAACTTCAGATAAAATATATCTTCTATCAACAGATACTAATTTCACAAACAAAACAATACAGTTTGATAAATTAGATACATATGAATACACTCAAAATGATTATTTGAATGACATTGACCCAAATACTTATGCAATTGTAAGAGGTGAGGTCTTATTGGAGTTTTTAAGGTCAATGTACAATGTTCTTTTAACTCATACACACAACATTAATAAACCATATGCTAGAGGAACATATGATGCTCATGATACCATGGTTGAATTGTATAATAAGTTAGAGGCGGAACTTTTAAATAAATCGGTTAGAACCAACTAATTTGATATTTATAAAATAAAAAGATGTCATATTTCCGTTCATATTTCGAGAAAAACAACACAATTATAAAAAACAAGGCGGTTAACACGGCTAAAAACCCAACCACTGAGATTTTTTATGGTTCAGGTTTTTCTAAATTCCTTTTTAAGGTTGATTTTACAGACCTTATATTAAAAATCCAAAATGGTGATTTGGTAATCGGTCCAAACACTAAACATTACCTTAAAATGACTAATACCATTTCAGGTGATTCACAATTAGTGGGGGAAAAAAGAAATACGGGTAGACAAAGAACCACATCTTTCGATTTAATACTGTTTCAAATTCCCGAAAATTGGGATGAGGGTGTTGGTTTTGATTATGAAGATGGTGGATATGACTATACTACAGGTAATGAGACATTTGATGAAAGACCATCAAACTGGTTTTATAGAACCACATTAAATCAATGGACAACCGCGGGTGTTTATCAGAGCGGCCCAACAATTGTTGGTACCATACATTTTGATAATGGGGATGAAAACATTAATCTTGAGATTACTAACTATGTAAATGGTATTGTTCTTTCAGGTAATACTAATCACGGTTTAGGTTTAGCTTTCGCCACCCTATATGAAAACATTGACGATGAATTTGACCAATCGGTGGCATTCTTTACAAAATATACACAGACCTTTTACGAACCGTTTGTTGAAACCTCATTTGATGATACTATAGAAGACCATCGTCAGAGTTTTATTGGTGAGAGATTAAATAACTTATATCTATATGTAACAAAGGGTACCAATTTCTATGATTTAGATGCCCTACCAACTGTTGATATTTTAAACAGTTCGGGAACGGTAATTTCGGGTTTATCTAACTTAACAACCACAAAAATTAGAAAAGGTATTTATAAAGTTACTTTTGGTATTTCAGGACAACTTTGTGACGGTAAAAGATTTTTCTTTGATAAATGGAAAGGTCTTGAAATTGATGGTGTTAACATTTCTGATGTTACACAAAAATTTGTACCAAAACCCTTTACTGATTATTATTCATTCGGGACAAACCCAACCGAAGCACAAAAATACGTTGTACAGTTTTCAGGTATTAAACAAAACGAAAGAATCATACGTGGAGAATTAAAAAAGATAAACTTATGGTTCAAATCAATCGATGTACCTAAATCACAACTATTTGAGGACGTTTATTATAGAATTTTTGTAAAGGAAGGTAAAACGAATGTTATTGTTTATGACTGGTCGCAAGTCGATATGACCGCAACGGAGAACTCATTTTATTTAGATACATCATATATGATTCCAAGAGAATATTTTATGGAGTTTAAAGCAAAAACTCATACTGAAGAGATATTCTATGATGATTATGTAAAATTCGAAATATTGTCAGAAAAATAAAATATTTATAGATTATGAAAAACATAGAAAATCTTATCAGAAAACACCTTAAAACTATATCAGAGGGCGGAATGCCTGAACAAGAAAACTATATGTTTTTTGGTAACATAGAACAAATGAAGAGACAATGTGAATTGTTGATGGGCGAAGATAAAAATCAAATTGATTCAATCCTTAAACAACACGATTGGGCTCAAGACCATATTGCAGAAGCAAAAAGTTTATTAGACCAAGTATTTGATTTTTTAATGAATCAAACCAAAGGTGGTGACACTGAAATGGATGAGAGTTTATTAAGTGAAGAATATCAAATAGACGAAAGTAAAAACTGCCCCACAAGTCCTTCTAAATGGGCCGCATCTAAAGCGGCAGCAAAAGCAAAATTTGACGTTTACCCAAGTGCGTATGCAAATGGTTGGGCGGCAAAAAACTATAAAGCAAAGGGCGGTCGTTGGAAAAAGTGTAAATAATATGAAGATTATAGTCAACGAAGAAGATAAAAAGTATATCCAAGAGTGTCTTGAAAGTGGTGAAGTCTTAAAGGAAGACCTTAGACGTTGGTTTAAGGAGAAATGGGTTGATGTGAGCCGTAAGGTAGATGGTAAACACCCCCCATGTGGAAGAAAGGATGCAGATGGTAAATCGTATCCAAAATGTCGACCCTCTAAGAAAGTATCAAAAGAAACCCCAAAGGTTGCTTCTTCGTATGATAAAAAAGAAAAAAAGTCAATGACTCAACAAAAAAGACGAGCAGAAAAGAAAGACCCTAAAGTCGGTAAAGGAAATACCCCAACATATACTCGTTTTGATGAAAATAAGACCATTACGTTGGATTTCTCTGAAGTTATGGAGTCTTACTCCGCTCCGAGATTAAAGTCCTTAAATGAGTCTAAAATCGTTTTAAGTGAAGGTTTAACATATCATGTTACTAATGAGAAACCCTTAATAGAAAATGTATATCGTATCTACTCTCAAAAATTCTTTGATTTGTTTAACGAATCGAGAGAATTGTTAAACAAAGGAGTGCTTGAGGTATTCGGTGAGGATTATGAATTACTGATGACTGATATAGGTCAAACAGGTATCTATGAGGGTGAAGAGGTTTATTTAGATATTCCCTTTGTTTTAGATGAAGAAGAACATCTTGTTGAAGCTAAACACAGAGGTAGAAATGTTAAATTAAATCGTCCGTTTAGAACACCAGGTGGTCCCAAGAAATTTGCTGTTTATGTAAAAAATAATAGTGGTAACATAGTTAAAGTAACTTTTGGTGACCCGAATTTAAGAGTAAGAAACAACAATAGAGCAGCCGCCAAATCATTTAGAGCTCGTCACAAATGTGACCAAAAGAAAGATAGAACTAAAGCGGGATATTGGAGTTGTAATGTTTCAAGATATCGCAAAGCTTTAGGTATCAAATCATCAAACCCATGGTAATGGATTTTCCATTCAAAGAAGAACAACAAGACGGATTCCACATTAGAACATTTTCATCAGATTTATCTGAAATGGAACTTAAATGGCATTTCGATGAACAAGATAGAACTGTCATTTGTGAATATGATACTGATTGGATGTTTCAAATGGATGATGAATTACCTATTATTATAAAAAAAAATACCCCTATTTTTATTCCTGAGGGTACCTATCATCGAATCATTAAAGGGACGGGAGATTTAGTTGTCAAGGTAAAAAAACACTTGGACACCACACTCGTTAAGTAATTGCATACTTTTTGATTGGGATTCTTCCCACTTTTCTTTGTTTTTAGTGGTACACACACGTTTACACCACACAACCTTTACTCCTGAATTAACAATACCTCTGGCACAATCCATACAGGGTAAACCCGAAGTTAGATAAATGGTGGAGTTCTTTAAAGAAACACCAATCCTTGCTGCATTATAAATTGCGTTTCTTTCCGCGTGTTCAAACCAAAAGTATTTTTCAGGTCTTTCCTGACGTTCTTGTATTGAATCGTCCATTCCCCTCGGGAATGAGTTATAACCTGTAGAAAGGACCTCATTGTCCTGACCAACGATAACCGCACCTATTTGTGTAGATTGGTCTTTAGATTTAAGTTTTACTTGTTCTGCGATGTTTAAAAAGTATTCGGTCCAATTCATAATAATTTTTGTTTAGAAATATAATGAATTCTGTCGTTACAGTAAAGACCCATACTTTTTGCTATATTTTTTTCCACTAACCTACCCATTTCTTGTAAATTTTTTCCATCATTTAATGCAATCCCCACAATAAACGTGTCGTCAGGTTGTTTCTGATATGTTACGGGTCTTATGTATTTACCCTCATCATCCATTTTGAGATGTTTTATCATCTCTTCTTTGGTTTGTTTACACTCAATATTCCTACTGTCAATCAAACCCTTTAAGACATCTAATCTTAATTTCTCGTATTCGATATTTTCGATGTCTTCTTCTCTCTGAATTTTTCTAATTTTTGACATACAAAGCAAATATAATTATATTTTTAGAATATACAAATAAAAAAGGGGACCTTTTGGGTCCCCTTCTCATTATATTAAGATAAAGATTATCTTAAAGTGTCAAGACTGAATGTAGCCAATCCATGTACGTCGATTACACCATAGTAACGGTTGTTAACCATTTTCTTAGCGTATCTCGTCATGATACCCTTAATTGGGGTAAAGTTGAACGGATTGTACATAGTCGGAGTCAACTGTAGAGGTACATACGGTGCGTAGATGTAACCAGCG
>Ga0315902_10009696_pt1 | contig 12845 bp, 7 predicted proteins | sample LakEriMetagenome_9_FD_203523 | JGI IMG/M metagenome (GOLD analysis project Ga0315902, IMG submission 203523) | Freshwater fungal communities from buoy surface, Lake Erie, Ohio, United States - Buoy 12 MA117 | ecosystem: Environmental > Aquatic > Freshwater > Lake > Lake biofilm | place: USA... | reverse complement strand
AAGAACCTTGTTTTTAGTGCTAAAAAGCCCATTTTTTCTGAAGTATGGGAGATTACCAAGTAATCCATTTCATTTTGGTCTGGGTCGTACTTTGGGACGTAAACGATAAGCCTCTTCGAACTTAATCAATTCATTACAAGGTACTTGGTGGCACGCCAGCGATTCAATTTCTTTTGCTGAAACCCGATGTGTGAAATATACAAATGCTGGTCGTACTCATTAAAGTTAATGCGAGACATTCCGCTGTGACACATTGAGTGGATGCACCTGCTCCATACGTATTCCATCCTGTTGTTCAATTGAAGCCCTGTTCGGCTGACTTGTCTGTTCAAAATGCGCGTGATGATGATACTCCTGCTATTCCTGTTTCCTGGTCGGGCTTGCCAGGAGACCCCGTACTTGCGTCTTGAGCAAAAAAGTGTGTCTGGAGCTATGACGTCAAACAAGATGGTGACTTAGTAAGGGAAGTGAAATGAAGCATGATGAATCTGATGAAGAAAAATCGGAAGAACCAAGAACTCTAAGAGATTCAAGTAGCTCAACTGGAACAATTTCTCAATATTAGTCCTTCCCAGAGGATGGGTTGTTGCCAAAACTTCCCTTGAAGGAATCATTGAACTAACTGCCAAGGGTATTAGTCATCACCTTCCATATAAAACCTCTTGTTGTTTATTGACTTGAAGCTGACTATTCCATTTACCCCATCTCGTATCCAAACTGCGTATTACTCCCCTGCACATGACGCAGTGAGGTGGTCGAAGGAATCATTCAACTGTCAGAGCTTAATAAAATCCTGAAATTATGGCATGGCATTACCAACTCAGCCTTCGTGAAAAAAACCATTGAAACACTCTCCTATATATTGGGTCAATTCCATAGAGTTTTGAGTTCGCTACAAATGATTCAAAGAAATACGATAAGGAAGATGAAAATTTGGAACTTACACTTGTTCGACAGATTCTTTGCAGACTCAGTCTCATGTCAGTCATACTTGTTTCATGACACCTGAACCAACTCCATTTATCATGACTACCCCATTTTCCCCATCTGGCTTCACTGGAGCTGGGACGCCTTGAGAATACCAGAAAAGTCTGTCCCAACCAGCGGCTGGTTCTCATCTCTCATTCTTGATCTCAACAGCCTCTCTTTCCACCACGAAAGATCAAGCTTTCAGGAGCACTTTAGCCAAAAGGCACCCAAACATCAATCAGAGACAAAATCTGTGGCAATCTCTGAGAGAGGCCAAGTCCTCAGCACATGAGGTTGCGCATCTAGCAGTACTGTACCCAGAGTAGAGTGAGTGTGGTAGATGGAGCGGTATCGAGGTCTCGTGTGTGTCAAGGGAGAGGTGCACAACGTACTTGCTGCTCTCAGAGTGGACCTCAGAGCTGCAAGAGAAGCATCGACATCCTTCTTTGGTACGGGATCACGAGCTGCAGCTCTGGAGACCAGAACCTTGGCTCGAGCTCTTGAGGATCTTCACCAGCAACTCGGCTTCTACGCTGATCTCACTGAATTCGATGCTGCAGTGCTGCTTAGACCCTTTCTCTCAGTAGTAGACTCTACAGCGACTGCTGCTCACGTCACGTCAGCTGCTTTGGATTCTATACACAAGTTTCTGTTGTATGGACTTTTGGCTCCTGACGTTCCTGGAACTGGAGAAGCTTTGGGTCTTTTGGTCCAATCGATTGTTGGCTTTCAGAGTCAGATTGATGGAGCTGGTGAGACTGGAGAGATTTTGTTTCTGAAAGCTTTGGAGATTCTGCTGGAATCTGTTCGTTGTTCTGCTGGAGCATTACTTTCCAACAATCATGTCTTTAGACTCTTTGAGTTTTGCCATAGTATTCGGTCTGATCGATTCTCTACTCCTTTGCTGGTTCAGTATGCTGATCACTTCCTGATGCAATTTATTCTTTGCACATTTGTGAGATTACCTCAATTACCAGCTTCTTCTTTCAAGAGAAATTCTTCTGTCTCTGATATTGCCTCTCCCGAAGGCAAAGAATCAGATGCTGGCTCTGAACCCTTTGGAGAATTGGCCATGGTGAAAATCCTTTATTCTCTGTCCAAAGGACTCAACCCTGATGACTACAAAAATGACAAAGAGTCCAGGGAACTATGCTTGAGATTGATAAATGTTGCTCTAGAGACTGCTGGATCATCCATCGGGAATTCTGCCTTGTTGATAGAAGTCATTCAAGATGAGCTGTGTAAACGCCTTCTTCAAAACTCTCAAACGTCGCATCCATTTATCCTATCTCTTACTCTTCGGACAATTTTTAATCTGTTTAGCTCCATCAAAGAGCATCTTGCAGTTCAATTAGAAGTTTTCTTCACATCCATTCATTTGAGAATCGCGGAAAGTAAAGCAGCTACAGTTGAACAGAAGTTATTGGTTCTCGAGAGCTTTGTTGAATTCTGTAATGAACCTGGTTTACTGGTTGGTCTGTTTCGAAACTATGATTGTGAAGTTTCTGCCACGAATCTTTACGAGGACTTGTGTAAGTTTGTGTGCCAGCAGGCCATACCTGCTACCGATAGCGTTGAAAAGCAATCGTTTCATCGAGCTGATTCAGAAGAGTTCACTATTCCATTCTTATCTTTTGAAGCTGTACTAGCCATCCTGAGATCGATTTCTAAGCAATTTGCCGAGTCTAATGTTCCTGGTTCAATTTCTGATGAAGGAGATTCTCTGTTGTCTGGTGATTCGGTTGCTACTGGATTAAGTGTCGATTCTTTGGAAGAAAGAAGACAAAAGAAGAGTGTTCTGAGAAGTGCTGTTTCCATGTTCAATCACGAAGGACCGAAATGTTTTCGAGCTCTACAAACAAGTGGATTCTTTGCGGATCCTCTGAGTGCTTCTGCAGTAGCAAAGTTCTTTAGCAAAGCTCCAGGACTTGACCGAGGGCTTGTTGGGGTCTATCTTGGTATGCCAGATCCCTTTAATCAAGAAGTATTGAAAGAATACGTCAAGGAATTCGACATGCAGAAGAAGAGAATTGACGATGCTCTCCGAGTTTTCTTGGAATCTTTTGTTCTTCCTGGTGAGGCTCAAATTATTGAGAGAATTATGGAGGCTTTTGCTGATCATTACTTTGCTCACAGTCAAGGATCCTCAATTTCAAACCGAGACGCAGCTTTTGTTCTGGCGTTTTCGATCATCATGCTGAACACTGATGCCCACAAGTCACAAGTCAATACGAAGATGACTTTGGAACAATGGATTCTAAACAACAGAGGAATCAATAATGGTGCTGACTTTCCACGACAGTACCTTGAGAGCATCTACTATTCAATTCAGAATTCAGCCATTAGAATTCAGTCTCAAAGTATTAAGGATTTGCTTCCCAAAGATGGCAGCTCTATCAGTTCCTTGGAATGGAAGAAATTGATCTCGAAGTCTCGCAAGCTTCAATTTCAAACGAGTGCCGCTCAGAGTATCGGGAAAGAAATGTTTTCTATTGTTTCTTCATCTGCTGTACAAATTCTCCAGTTTTATCTTTTGCGTGCTAATGATACCAAAGTCTTGCAAAGAATCGTTGAAGGCTATCATTCATTCTGCAGGACATGTACTGTCTACAAACTGAGAGAGCCATTCAACAACTTATTGATTTCGCTTTCCAACAGTTTATCTGCCAATCTTGAAGTTTGTGCTAATGATCCATTGGGATTCTCTCCACATACTTCTTTTGGAAGGAATAATCGTGCCCAAAGAATTTGTTCCTTGTTGTTCAATCTTCTACTTGGGTACAGATGCACCATCATAGAAGCATGGCCAAACATTTTCAACTGCTTGCTTTGGTTGAACCACATCAATCTTCTTCCTCAAGAGTTCATGCTCCTCGATGATTTCCGAGATAGTCGTGGGAAGCCTTTGCCCTCGATCTTGTTCGAAAACTTGGATAACTTTTCTCATTCGTCTCCTCGAAAAGATGAATTGTCCCAACAATCCAGCTTACCGTTCTTCTTTTTAGCTCGCGATGTTTGGGTTTCTGATTGAGAAAATGTTTTGATATGGATTAGGACAGAGAAGTCAAAGAGTCTACTGAAGATCAAGATTATGTCGATATTGCGAAACAATGTCTGGAGTCTTGTCAAATCCCTCAAGTATTCGAGAGTTCGAAAGACTTTGAGAATGATTCACTCGTTTGTCTCCTGCAGACAGCTGTAGTTGTCTCAACGTTATCCATGAAGTCAAGTCCTTCAGATGATTATTCAACTTCCTTTCGCGGTGTCAGCATTTTCCCTGTAGAGATCATGAACGAAAAGGTATCGAGAGGTATGATGTACCTTTGTTGACGTCTCAGAGCGCCGTGTTCTTTGTAGAACGTCTTTCTCAAGTTGTCGAAAAGAACATCTACCGAATGGATGTCTTTTGGAACTCGTTGAGGATGCATTTTGAATCTATACTTTCAGAACTGAAACAACCTCATTTCTATCATGAGAGAATTGTTGTCAATCTCCTGAAACTTGCAATCTTCTTGGCTGATTCAAATGTTAGACTCTTCGCTCATCTTTGGTCTGAATTTCTTTAGAATCCTCTCTTTCCAGAAGTATTGGATGTGATTTCTTGTGTACTGGATTTCTCTAGGGAACATCAGCAATTTTTTGGATCTCGCATCATTGCTGGATTAGCATTCTTGGTGAAATCAGATTCGAAAGCTATTGTTCTGGGTGAAGCATGGTCAGATCTTCTCAAGATCTTGACTTTCTACTGCAGAATACCAAACTTAGCCAATGCTGCCTTTGAGTGCTTGATGTCTTTGATTGCAGTCTCCTCGTCTCCATTGAACTATCAAGTTTCTTTCTCCTATCTTTTGAATCTTCTCAAGGATGAAACTGTTCATTGCAGCTCAGATAGAATTCTCGATGCTATGGTACAATTGTACTCTCGTTTAAGAAACATCATGTCTCGAATGCGTAAGTATGAGTCTCCCTCGAAAGACAAGAACCTTATCAAGGAACTATGGTTCATCGCTCTTGACAGTTTTTCTGAAGCTCTCAAAGATCCTCGAATCGATGTTCGAATCCATGTCGTTGATTGCTTACAACGTGCTTTGTTGTCCTCAGGAGTTATCATCAAAAATGCTAAATTGATCAAACTAGCATTTGAGAAGTATCTCTTTCCTATTCTATCCATATTCGAAGATGAATCTTGCTTACGTTCGCTCAAAGATTTCTCTCCTGTTGACATCAAAATCAAAGTTTCTAATCTCATGTTTCAAACATTCATCGTCAACGTGAGATGGCTTTGTCTTCTACGTGACTTCGAAGATTTCTGGCTTACATTCCTGGGATTACTTGATAACTTCATGAATCTGACTGAACCGAATGAGCAACTCAGTTTTCATTTCAAAGAATCTCTCAGAAACTGTCTGGTGACCATGATTCTAGACAGCGTCTTTGACGAAGTCCATCACAGAACTGGGACTGATCTACTCAGTCTAACGCTTTCCATCATTGAGAGTGTTCGGCCTACTTTTAAAGATGATTTGTTGTCAACTGTCAAAGAAGTTGAAGTGATGCCTAGAAACGTGCTTTCACCGGATTCTCTACAAAGCTCCAGAACTGCTTCTCCTGCACGTTCCTCATCATCAATGCGACTCTAGCTACTGAAGACAAGGTTTGGTTTGCTCCACAGGCCAGCTGTATACAGAGACAAGTCTTGTTTAATAATCACAGCAACTCTTCTATACCAAATGCCTACTGGACAAGATATTGAAAATCAATTCCTCAAGCATCTCTTCATCGTCAGAGTAACTGGAATCATCTCCATCATCGTCTTCTTGCTCGTTATCGTAGTCTTGAGGAAGAAACATGTCATCTAGAAAGTCCAAGTCATTCTGAGTCATAATGCTGTGAGTTGGACGTCGATTTCTTTGCATCGAGTCTCTTCTTCGACGTTCATTGTTGACCAGGACACACTCGGTAGCCTTGACATCTTCTCCTGCGAGATTAAAGTGTCCAAAGTAGCATTGAGGGCCGAAAGGACACTTTGAGATTCCTGTCTCACGGTTAAAGAACTTGCAGTTCCTGATCGAGAGAGAATTGATGTATCTTCGAATCTCGGTCTTCTTTTCTTCTCCAAACAACATCACTCGAGAAGGAGCGACGAGATTGACTGGACTTCTGCAGACAGGACACTTGCTTTTGCCTTGTTGCTCAGCAGCAGATTTCCTCCAGACGACAACACAATCCATGCAAAACACGTGATCGCAGTTGGGGAGCAGAGCAAAGGCTTTGTTCGCCTTGGAGACATCTTCGAAGCAGATTGCGCAATCGAGAGCTTTGTGTTCAGGAATCGCTTCCTGCAGACGAGCTTCGTGTTCGGGAAGTCCTTCGTGGAGAAACATACACGAGAGTCCAAACCTGCAGCGACCTTGGAGAAAGTAGCTGCAGTGAGGGACCTCTCCAAGAACTCTAGGCTGCTCGATGTGGAGGTAAGGACAAGTCTCTCCATTCTTGCATCCTCGAGGAGTGTTGAAGAAGAGACAGGGCGGTGGATTAACCTCCGCGCACTCCTGCATGAGACCCACTGTGCAGCAGAGACTCACAGAGGACTGGTCCGTAGTGTTTATGTTAAGAGGAACATAGTGTCAAACATCAAACAATGAGTGGAGAGGAATTTTCGTCAGAGTTCTCGGGAGATGTCGTTTTGAGAGAAGCGCGGCGTCGTAGTCGTTGTTTCGAGCCTTGTCTTTGTAAACCATCTCGCTGCTGATCCACAATCCACATTGCCAAGACAGCAGGAGGAAAGTGATGCTTCAGAAGCGAGTAGAACATCGGGTCGAGACTATCGTGGAAAAGTGACTTCAGCTTGGTTTTCCAAGCTGTAGCCGAGTTCTTGAGTTGAGTAATGATGTTATTGGAGCTTTCAGATTCGGACACATGAGAGTTCAACGAGAACTTGCTGTGGAGAAAGTCGTGCAAGACATGAGTTTGAAATCCCAACGGCTCGAACAACATATGAACAATGCGAGAAATTCTGCCAGCATGAGATCGCAAGATTGAAAAAGCACAGCGAGAGACTTCAAGAAAATCATTCCAAATACCAACGGATTCAAACGCTTCCTGCATGCTTTGCGATATAGAGAATCTTGGGGCATCTATTGGAGGGGCTTGGCCCAAAATGAAACCAAAATCGATGTGAATAAGGACTGACTCGTCCTTGATCAAGACATTGTCCCAATGACGGTCTCGTACTCCCAACGCATAGGCTCCAATGTAGGCACCTGCAGCAGACCTAACCATGTGATTCAAGACTTGAGCATCATGAGAATGTTTTTCTTTCCAAACCTTCCAATCGAAATCTTTTAGAGCAACCGTGTTTTGAACCATCTCCATGAAGCCAATCTTCAGCTCGACGGGAAAAACTTCATATGTGTAAATGAAAGGGATGAGATTATGAGGAAATTCTGAACCATTCAATTTCCAAAGAGCGTCAAAGAATCGAAATACAGTCTGACAAAACAAATCCTGAAACAAATTATCACCTTTTTTAACAATTAACCTGGAGCCACACGTTGGCCATTGACTAACATCCCCATCAAGAGGACCTTCGGGCAAATACTTCAATGAAAGAATGAAAGGACGAGCAATGCTGCAAAAGACGTGATCGATTGATGTAGCAGCACCACAGAGACCATTAAAAGAAGAACTGGTGATATTCTCAGCGCTGCTTAGACTGGTATCGCTCTTAGCTTCTGTTGCACTGACTTCAGAATTTGACACAGACCTTTTAAAATCCATACAGTCAAATTTGTACAATGGATGTAAAACGTGCTTGAAAGCCAAAAATTTCTCGTTGTCTGCGTTAACGGAAAATATATCCTTGGTCCAGAAAGAAAACGATTGAAGGTCCAACATGTCAACATGAATATTCATATCAATCGAAGTCACTACGTGATGAGACCCCAACGCATCAGCAAGTTTCCAACACGAGATTTTCTCGCCAGTTTGAATCCTCAGACAAGCACTTTCTCGATTTACACTCACTTTGGAATTCCAAAACCACACACGTCTATTGTCCTCAAAAGGGCGAGGAAGCTTGCCATATGTACTGATGATTCCGCATTGCCGCATCTTGTCCAAAAGAGTCACTGCCCTGCTTCGATCTTCGATACCAAGCTTCAAAAGCACAGTGTCGACTGCTCGAGCAGCTCTAAATGAGTTTTTGATGAAGCGGAATCTCCTAAATCTCGTCCTCAATTTGAGACCGGAACCAGGGATGAAAATCTCTGTTGCCGCAAACTGGACAAGAAACTCTTTGTTCGCTGAAAGAACTTCAAAGCACTTCAGAGCATTGGGGCAATTGTCATCATTTGGAATATGCAGCACCTCTGAATCTTCATCAAAATACTCCTTTAGATCATCATGGATTGCAGCAGATTCTCGATAAGCATCCAGGTCGAAAATAAGAGAAACCTTCCAAAAATCCTTGAAAGGCTCAGACCTTGCAAGAATCAAAAACCTGAGCTTGATTTGTGGATGCTGCGAAACTTTGATTCTAAAGACACGGAGAAGCTTGATCAACTGTCCTCGGGCAAGAACATTGTTTTTCAAAGCAAGGGTCTCGATTGAAGCCATGATCAGTGGCAATACTTGAAATAAAAGATCATTAGAGATAGTTGAGAGCCACTGGATACTCAACACTTTCTCGAGTTCCATCAAAGGATCGCCAAGACGATACCATACCGAGACCTCGTCAGTGCCAGTACCTAACATTGATGAGAGCTCGGTATGATCAAAGATTTTGGAGGGAGGTGACTCGAGTACCTCCACACCATAATCCTTCTCCCCATACGACATGGATTTACTTGTGTTTTCACAATCTGAGACGAGACCGTAGCGGGCTTCCGGGTTTACTCTACCTACTCTACCCAGCTGCAACGCAACGAATGGGACCAGAGGAAGCCTTGGGACCAGACCACATCGCGCTTGCCCTCAAACATGATAAAATCCAGGAACAAGCTCGTGACTTGCGACAGCGAGCCTCTCGATGCCAAGGTCTTTGAACTCCCAAGACAACTCAAACTTCTTGTGTACTTTCACAAATTAAATTTGCCTGGAGTATTCTCTACGATCATTATTGCAGCGAGTTCTGTAGGTACCCCATCTCTGAATTACATTTCCGATCTAGGAGTCCTCTCGCTTCTAATCAATCCATCGTTGTTTTCAGTTTGGCTTTTCTGTATATTGCTACTTTCATTTTTTTGACGATTGATGAGATCAATTTTATCCTCCTTGTGATAGCCCGCTTCCCTCATGGAATTCAGAAAAGTGATCAATTAATTCGAGGACATTCTCGAGGTTTTCATTTCTGATCTCGAAAAATTAATCTACTCCAGTCTCTTTGATCCAATTTGCGTGACTCGCCTCACTAGAGCCGACACGTCCATGAATGTGAAGGTAAACCTTTTCAGAGAAATTGTTTTACTCATTTTAAGAATATCCTGTCTCATCGAAATCGAGAGGTCTAATCCGAGCCTAGATCTCGATGGTCTTCTCTTTGCAAGACTGCAATCTATGAAGAGTTACCACTACACACATGTTTTATATGCAGTAGGTACCTACGAACCAGCTCATATCCTATTTGACTGTGCGCACTGCGGAGGAGGAGTGCGCACAGTGGCACTTGCTCTATGGATAGGCTGTCCACAAACCCAAGATTTGAAAAAAGCTACCTCCTGAAGCCACGCATGATCCTAGAAAAGAACTTAGGGTATCACCACCTGACTTCCCACCTCCTCCAACTCAATCCGACCCTGCTGGACACGATTACCAGTGACCTGACAAAAGTGCGCGGACTGCGCAATCCCATGACTACAACACATGGCGACCCACAAGGATAGGTAGGTAGGTATTGGTTTACTAGTATTAAGGAATGCTAAAGCACCCCTGGTTTAACCGCCACGACGTGAGGTCATTGCAGACCGGTTGCGCATCGTGAGGTGCCTACCTTCCTTTTTGGGTCCTTGCAATATTCGTAACCACATGTTCGTCGGCGTTGCGCTTTGTGCGCACATGGTTGGAGTCATGTGACTTATGTCCGCAGTGGCGTTGGTTGTAGAGAGGAGGGAATTTCGTCGGAGTTCCCTACGTCGGTTTGAGGTTTCCTGGACTTGGTTTTGGTTGGTCTTGGGTTCTTGACGGGGTCTGACGTCAAAGATGTCGATGTCGTCTGTGCCTCTTTTGCTGGAGGTGTCTTTGCTGGAGGTGTCTTCCTGGAGAGTCCAGAGGCTGTCGTACTCCTTCAGCAAGAGCCCTACACGTCTTGCTTCGTCCTGGATCTCCTTCTTCTGTTCACTGGAAATCCTGTCGTTGTTCCTGGTGGTTGTCTTTTTCTTGAGCTTTTCAAGTCGCAGAAAGCTTAAATAAGGCTCTCTGTATCGTGTCTTCATGTCGTCCATGTCGGCGTCGTCATCAGCTGGCAGAACCAATCCCAGTCTTCAGGTTCTTCGTACCACTTGAAGGTCAGAGCTTCCTTGGTCAAATCCAATTCGATCTCTTCATTGTCGGTAGGGGCTTGCTCGTGTTCGCAGACTGCAGCGTCTGCATTGCTTGAGTCTTCAGAGACTTTCTCGCCGTTGTCAGCGAGAGTTGACTTGCTTGGGATCATCGTTGAAGCCTTGCATTTAATAACCTCAGTTTTTTCGCCTCCTGTGCACTTTCGAGAGGCAAAATAGGGTCCATTCAGTTCAAGAATCAATTGAGCAAAACATTCTTGACTCCTTTTGGTCTTCTCATACTTGACAATCTCTGGAAAAGCTTGCCCAGAGCGAGACTCGAATTTGTATTCCCTTGGTTTCAAGGCAGCTGGACGTACCAACTGAGCTATGGGAGTTGAAACCTCAATGTATCTCGGACATTATTGACTGTTTTTCACTTGAATTGAACTTGCTTCCAAAGGTTCTGGGACGACTTCTAAGTCGTCCATGAGTGTCCAGAGGCTTGGGCAGACCTCCCAGGAGGGTATCCACCAACAAAGCTTTGATTCCGACTCGTATATCGGGATGTTGGAGTAAGTGAAATAGGGCGTTCATTGTCCATTCAGACTCATTGAATGGGACTTGATCGATATTCTCAGAGCGCGCCTGGCGCCCTCGTTGCTGTTGGTCTCGGTCTTCAGAACAGGTCTTGGCGTGGGTGATTGGTTGTTGGTTTGGACGTCGAGTGCCTCGGCCGCCACGAGGCAGCTTGGTGACTCTTTCCAGACACTTCCTCTTGTCAATCCATGACTCCAAACCTCCTCGAGGAAGTCGAGAGCCCACAAGTATATATGACTCACGTAATCCAAGTTCTACAGCAAGGTACTTTTGTACTGCTGCAGAGTTCTTCAAGGTCTGTGGAAGTCTATCAAACAGATAGTAATGGCAGTGCTTCTTGTTCACTGTTGCAACTTTAGTGGAGTGTTCTGAGTCCTCCACCACGTCTTGGTTCACCATGCCCACCTCCTCCGTACGCACAGTCAGGTAGGGTATGGATGACCCACAAGGATAGGTAGGTTCACATCAGACAATGCGCAACCGGTCTACAATGACCTCACGGCCTGGCGGTTGAACCAGGAGCGCTTTAATATTCCTTAATACTAATAAACAAATACCTACCTACCTACGAACCAGCTCGTCTATTGTTTCTAAAGATTCTTATTGCTTGAAGGTTGTCGAATCTTTCGAGCTTAATGCTGCTTCAACAAGCAAGAAAGTCATTAAAGCACAAAAAGGAGACCCATGAGCAAAAGAAGAAGCTCTGGAACCATGTTTTCAGTAATACGGATGAGATCATCAGACAGGCTTCTTCAAGCTAGAGGATACCAATACAAACAAGGTGGCCAAGAGGCTCGTTGTGTTATGATATTGCACTTGTACTGTGATTATCCTCTTCTAGCTCAATCAAAAACTTCAGCCAAGGGAATCTGAGAACACATCAAGATGGTTTTTCAGTGACCAGACATCGTTTCGACCTGTATCAATTCGATTCTTTGACCAAGATTATCATGGAGGTGATATTTTTTGTCAAGAACCGAATCGACTCAATTGGAATTAAGTTCCAACCGAATCGCCATGACTCAATCTGCCCTCATTGAGGATGTATCCGATCTGAGAAACTTGATTCAAAGTAGAAGTTTGATTCTTCTTCGTTTTTGTGACACTTGGGCTGAAAAAAACTCGAAAGAAGAGCAGCAAGTGCCTATCAAGCCATTGCAAAGTTTCCCTTCAATATCCACCTGGATTCAATAGGACTGTTGGTGCCGAGGTTTGAATGTGAAGTTATATACAAACGCGCTTCTGCACTAAGCTTCCAGAATACTTGTGCTCTTAAAAAGAAATCATTGCAGCTGTAAGCACGAAGTTCTGGAAGTTTGGAGAGAAAATCTCTTGAGGAAGAGTTCATTGGAACAAAGCCTTCAAGCGAAAAGAGGCTCAAGACACGTAATTAGCAACTTGTCTCAAGCTACCAGCAGGAATGAAAGCTATCAATTGCAAGTGGGTTTAGAAATTCAAAAGGAACTGGCGTGAGGTCATGCAAGTAGATGAATATTGATCCTGTTTTTCTAAACGCTGAATTTGCCGTCTTTAAAATTTCATGCAGTAGCCTCCAGATTTTTTGAAGGAGATAATACGGCTGGTTTCTCCAGAAATCAATGTATGAGATGAAACAATCCTCTAGAAAATGACCTCAACTTATCTTGGAGTTCTTTTGCACCTAGACAGAAACCATGCCATTTATCACGATCCTCCTGATCGATTCTTGAAGTGCAAGTTCATCAAAGCCCCTGTTGTAATTTGAATGAGATTGGAGGGAATGAATCACTGTTTTGTTTCGAGACTTCTGTATCAGTTCTT
>Ga0315902_10009694_pt1 | contig 12846 bp, 10 predicted proteins | sample LakEriMetagenome_9_FD_203523 | JGI IMG/M metagenome (GOLD analysis project Ga0315902, IMG submission 203523) | Freshwater fungal communities from buoy surface, Lake Erie, Ohio, United States - Buoy 12 MA117 | ecosystem: Environmental > Aquatic > Freshwater > Lake > Lake biofilm | place: USA... | reverse complement strand
GCGGTAGTCGGCCAGGCAGCCATTGCCCCGGCTTACAAGGTCGAGGACTTCGGGCGCGGTCGAGCTGTGGATGATCGCCGCCACTTCGGCGGCGTCCCCGGTGCCGATGAAGGTATCGGCATCCCCTGGCCCCGTCGCATGGGCCAGCGCCGTCGCGGGCGACAGAGCGACGATGGTCAACTCGCCCTCGAGCGCCGCCCCCGCCGCAGGATAGGGCAGACCGCCGGTCATGACGTAATCGATGCCGTCGACCTCGTAGCCGAAGATGCGCGAGTCGCGTCCGAGCACATCGCCATAGCCCAGTCCCGTCCCTGCCAGCGTCCAGTGTCCGGGGCGGTAGATCGTGAACCCCCCCGCCCCCTGCGCGGCACAGCGGCTCCAGCCGGCGTAGATGCCTATCGCCCCGGTCAGCCCCAGGCTCAGGCTGGCCGGGCGCCCGGTGCGCGGGTCGTCCCAGTAGCTGGTGATCCGGTCGGTTCCAGCCAGAGGGTCCTCGGCCCGGGCGCGCGCCTTGAAGCAGGTCTGCGTCAGCCCGTCCGCCGAGAGCCGCGTCTGCCAGAAGATGTTGCCGGCAAAGCGGGCAAGTTCCCCCCCGTCCGCGATCCAGGCGTCAAGGTGGTCGCGCATCTCCCGCGTCCAGTACTCGTCATGGCCCACGATCACCGCGCGCCGGTATCCCTGCAGCAGCGCGGGGTCGCGGTGCAGGTCGTGCTGCGTGGCATAGTCGAGCGTGATGCCCTCTCCCTCGCACCAGAGCGCGAAGGGGCGTTCGAAGGCCGCCCATCCGGACGAGGCATATTTCTTCGACACGCCCCGTGCCCGGGCGAATTCCATATGCGGATAGCGGGGCCGGGTCAGTGGCGGCGAGCCATGGGGTATGCGCGGCGCATCCGCAGGCCAGCGCACGAAGCCCCGCGCCCAGGGCCGCAGGAGCGAGACCTGCGGCGCGAAATCCGTACCCCTCGGACCCGTCAGACCCTGGTAATGGTTCGACCCGCCCCAGTCGTTGTAGGCGGCCCAGGTCCCGGTCGTGAGCAGGAAGAGACAGCGCGCCGCCGGCCGGGCCGGGCGCAGCACGACCATGTGGTCGGATTGCGCGCCCCCCGCTGCGATGGTGATGCGGTACAGCCCTGTCGCCCAGTCAGCCGGAATGGTGAGGGCGAAGCGTTCCGGCCAGCCGCAGCCGGCGACGGCGCAATCGGGCGGTGTCGGGGCAAAGCCTGCCGGTATCAGACGGTCGAGCACGATCTGCGGGGCAAGACCGTCGCGGGCGATCGTCAGCCGTGCCGCTGGCTCATGGGCGATGGCATGAAGGGTGAGCCTGTCTCCCGGTGCATAGCTCAGACGGTCCGTAAAGCACCAGGCCTGGGGGCGGGCGGGGTCGTTCGATGCGGTTTCGTAGTAGTGCCCGGTGACGGGGTCGCCGTCATCATGGGCCGCGGCGACGAAATGACCGGACAGCGACATCGGGGCGGGTGGTCCTGCAACCAAGCTCGGCCCGAGCCTATACCGCCCCGCCGGCCCGCGCGAGGGGGGTGCGAACCGCTCTGGTCGGGTGCGGCGTGGGTGTCGGGACGCGCCCCGGGGTTTCCAAGGGGGGGCGGTGCCCCCCCTTGGCCGGGGGGTCGCGGGGGGGCGGGCCCCCCCGCGCGCCCGCCCGGTGGCGGGCGGCTGGCTTGACGCGCGCGGCGCGGGGGCCTAGGACAATCCCGGTGCGGGCGTTGTGTAATGGTAAGACCCTAGCCTTCCAAGCTAGAGACACGGGTTCGATTCCCGTCGCCCGCTCCATTCCTTCCGTCATGCCGGGGTCTGCGTCAGCCTTGCCCCTGCCGCAGCGCCCGCTTATGTCGCGGCGGACAGAAGCGCAGGAGCCGCGATGGCCGAGCCTCCCCGCCAGGCCGAACAGGAACGCCCGACCTCACGGCGCATTCGCGTGCTGGCCGCACTCTGGCCGTTTCTGCGGCCCTACCGGGGCATGCTCGGGCTTGCCCTTTTCGCACTGGTCCTGACCGCCGGCGTGTCGCTGATCCTGCCGCTTGCGGTGCGCCGTGTCGTGGACAATTTCAACGCCGCCGATGCCCTGCTGCTCGACCGCTACTTCCTGGCCGCGCTCGGCATCGCGGGGCTGCTCGCGCTCGGCACCGCGCTGCGCTACTATCTTGTCACCCGGCTTGGCGAACGTGTCGTCGCCGATATCCGCAAGGCGGTGTTCGACACCACCATCGGGATGAGTCCCGCCTTCTTCGAACGCCTGATGACCGGCGAGGTCCTGAGCCGGATCACCACTGACACCACGCTCATCCTGTCGGTCATCGGCTCCTCGGTCTCGGTCGCGCTGCGCAATCTGCTGATGCTGGCGGGCGGGCTGGTGCTGCTTTTCTATACCTCGCCCAAGCTGACCGGTCTTGTGCTGCTGATCGTTCCGCTTGTCATCGTGCCGATTGCGGTACTGGGGCGCCGGCTGCGCGGGCTCAGCCGCGAGAATCAGGACTGGATCGCTTCCTCCTCGGGCACGGCCTCCGAGACGCTGCTGGCCGCGCAGACCGTGCAGGCCTTTACCCACGAGGCCGCCAGCCGTGCCGATTTTGCCCGTGTGACCGAAAAAAGCTTCACCGCTGCGCGCAGGCGGATCGGCCTGCGCGCGGTGATGACCGCGATCGTCATCTATCTTGTCTTTGCCGGGATTGTCGGCGTGCTCTGGATCGGGGCGCATGACGTGCGCGCCGGCGCGATGACGGTGGGCGAGCTTGTGCAGTTCGTGATCTATTCGGTGATCGTCGCGGGTGGCGTCGGCGCCCTGACCGAGGTCTGGGGCGAGATGCAGCGCGCCGCCGGCGCGACCGAACGGCTGGTCGAGCTGCTGGCCGCCGAGGATGCCGTGCGCGACCCCGCCGCGCCCCGGCCGCTGCCGGAGCGCGGGCGCGGGTCGATCCAGTTCGACCACGTGGGCTTCAGCTATCCCGCGCGGCCCGGCGTGCGCGCGCTCGACGGCATCACCCTGACCATCGTCCCGGGCGAGACGGTGGCGCTTGTCGGCCCCTCGGGCGCGGGCAAGACGACGGTGATCCAGCTTCTCCTGCGCTTCTACGACCCGCAGGTGGGTACCATCCGGATCGACGGCGTCGACCTGCGCGACATGGCGCGCGCCGATTTCCGCCGCGCCATCGCGCTTGTCCCGCAGGACCCCGTGATCTTTGCCGCCACCGCCCGTGACAACATCCGCTTCGGCCGCCCCGAGGCCAGCGATGCCGAGGTCGAGGCCGCTGCGCGCGCCGCCGCCGCGCATGGCTTCCTGGCCCGGCTGCCCGATGGCTATGACACCTATGTCGGCGAACGCGGCGTCATGCTGTCGGGCGGCCAGAAGCAGCGCATCGCCATCGCCCGCGCGATCCTGCGCGATGCGCCGATCCTGCTTCTGGACGAAGCGACAAGCGCGCTTGACGCCGAAAGCGAACGCGCCGTGCAGGAGGCGGTGGAGCGGCTTTCGGCGGGGCGCACCACGCTCGTCGTTGCCCATCGGCTGGCCACGGTGAAGAAGGCCGACCGCATCGTGGTCTTCGACGCCGGGCGGATCGTCGCGCAGGGGCGCCACGACCAGCTCGTGGCCGAAGGCGGGCTCTATGCCCGTCTCGCCCGGCTCCAGTTCACCGAAGGGGTCGCGGCAGAGTGAACCGGCAGCGGCAGCAGGCGGCGGAAGGCTGAGAGGATGGCGTTCGATTTCGACCTTTTCGTGATCGGCGGGGGATCGGGCGGCGTGCGCGCCGCGCGCATGGCCGCCGCGGCCGGCGCCCGCGTCGCGCTGGCCGAGGACAGCCGGATGGGCGGCACCTGCGTGATCCGCGGCTGCGTGCCCAAGAAGCTGATGGTCTTTGCCTCTGCCTTCCGCGAGATGCCGGCCGAGGCGCGCGCCTATGGCTGGGACATCCCCGATGGACAGTTCGACTGGCCGGCCTTCCGCACCCGCCTTGCGGCCGAGCTTGACCGGCTCGAAGCGGTCTACCGCCGCCTGCTCGACCAGGCCGGCGTGCGCGTCTTCGACAGCCGCGCCACGATCGATGATGCCCATACGGTCGCGCTTGCCATCGGCGAACGGCTGAGCGCGGCCCATATCCTTGTCGCGACCGGCGGGCGGCCCGTGCGGCCCGACCTGCCGAATGCGCACCATGGCCTTGTCTCGGACGACATCTTCACGCTCGACCGCCTGCCCGGCTCGATCCTCATCGTCGGCGGCGGCTTCATCGCGTGCGAGATGGCCGCGATCCTCGACGGACTTGGCGTTGCCGTCACCCAGATTTACCGCGGCCCGCAGATCCTGCGCGGCTTTGACGACGAGGCGCGCGACCTTGTCGCCGAGGCGCTTCGCGGCCAGGGGGTTGCGCTGTCCTGCGCGACCGACCTGATTTCGCTTGATCCTGCCGGCCCTGCCGCGGGCGGAAACGCGCGTCCGCGGCTGCGGGTCACGACCACGGCAGCCGGTGTCGGCGGCACATTCGACGCGGTCCTCTTTGCTACCGGGCGGCAGCCGAACACGAAGGGTCTCGGGCTTGAGGCGCTGGGTATGGGCATCGGCGCGCGGGGCGAGATCAGGGTCGATCCCTATTCGCAGACCGCCGTGCCTTCGGTCTTTGCCGTGGGTGATGTCACTGACCGCGTCAACCTGACGCCGGTCGCCATCCGCGAGGCGATGGCCTTTGTCGACACCGTCTTTCGCGGCAAACCCACGCCGATGGACCACAGCCTTGTCCCCGCCGCCGTCTTTACCCGGCCCGAACTGGGCGCCATCGGCCTGACCGAGGCCGAGGCCCGCGCCCGCGAACCCGTCGAGATCTACACGACCCAGTTCCGCCCGATGCGCGGTGCCTTTGCCGGCGCCCCTGGCCGTGTTCTGATGAAACTGGTGATCAGCCGCGCCACGCGGCGCGTGCTGGGCTGTCACATCGTCGCACCCGAGGCGGCCGAGATGATCCAGCTTGCCGCCATCGCCATCGGGATGGGCGCCACGAAAGAGGATTTCGACCGCACCGTGGCGGTGCACCCGACCATGTCCGAAGAGCTTGTCACCATGCGCGCGCCTGTCAGGACTGCTTGAAATCGCGGGCGTCACGTCCAATTAGGGAAAAGGGCCGCGACCGGCAAAGACCGGCGCGTGAACAACGAAAGCAGAGGCTTCATGTCTGGAAACAACGGAGGACCCTGGGGCGGCGGCGGTGGAAACCGCGGCGACGGGGGAGGTGACGACCGGCGGCCCGGCAACCGGCGCCCGGGTGGCGAGGGGCCGCAGATTCCCGAAATCGACGAACTGATGACCAAGGGGCGCGAACAGTTGCGCGTCCTGATGGGTGGCGGCCGCGGCACCGGCCCGGGCGCCCCGGGCCAGCCTGACGGCCCGCGCATCACCCGCGGGGGCGTCGGACTTGCCGCGCTGGCGGCTGTGGGGCTCTGGGCGTTCATGTCCTTTTACACGGTCAAGCCCGAGGAACAGTCGGTCGAGCTTTTCCTCGGCTCCTTTTCCGGGATCGGAAATCCGGGCCTGAACTTCGCGCCCTGGCCGCTTGTGACCTATGACGTGGTCAACGTCACTTCCGAGCGGACCGAGTCGATCGGTTCCGTTTCGGGCGCGCAGACCGGCGACGGGCTGATGCTGACGACCGATGCGAATATCGTCGATATCGGGTTCCAGGTGGTCTGGAACGTCAACGATCCCTCGAAGCACATCTTCAACCTGGCCGATCCGGAACTCACCGTCCGCGCGATCTCGGAATCGGTGATGCGCGAGATCATCGCGTCCACGCCGCTGTCGCCGATCCTCAACCGCGACCGCGGCATCATTGCCGATACTGCGCGGGCCGATATCCAGACCTCGCTCGATGCGCTTGACAGCGGGATCAACGTGATCCGCGTCAACCTCGAACGCGCCGACCCCCCGGCGGAGGTGATCGACAGTTTCCGCGCCGTGCAGGCCGCCGCGCAGGAACGCGACAGGCTCCAGCGGCAGGCTGACGCCTATGCCAATACGGTGCTGGCCGAGGCGCGCGGTCGCGCCGCCCAGATCGGCGAGGAGGCCGAGGCCTACCGCGCCCAGACCGTCAACGACGCGATCGGTCAGGCCAGCCGCTTCAGCGCGGTCCTGACCGAATACCTCAATGCCGAGGATGTCACCCGCCGGCGGATCTATCTCGAGACGATGGAGCGCGTGCTTGGCGACATGGGCAAGATCGTGCTCGACCCATCTGTGGCGGGGGCCGGGGGCGGCAACGGTGTCGTCCCGTTCCTGCCGCTCAACGAGATCATGCGCACCAGCCCCGGCTCTGCCGCGGCGTCCGACCAGGCGGGGAACTGAACCATGAAGACATCGGCCTTCATCCTGCCCGCCATCGCGGTTGTCATCGGCCTCCTTCTGTCCTCTGTCTATGTCGTGGACGAACGCGAAAAGGCGCTGGTCCTGCAGTTCGGCCAGATCAGGCAGGTGCGCGAGGAACCCGGGATCGGCTTCCGCATTCCGTTCATCCAGGAAGTCGTGAAATACGATGCCCGCACGCTCGGTCTGGATACCGAGGAAATCGAGGTCACGCCTTCCGATGACCGCCGGCTTGTCGTCAATGCCTTTGCCCGGTACCGCATCGACGATGTCGTGCAGTTCCGCCAGGCCGTTGGCGTGGGCGGCATCCGCGTGGCAGAGGACCGGCTCGGATCGATCCTCAACGCCTCGATCCGCGAAGTGCTTGGTGCTGACCAGGTCACTTCGGACACGATCCTGTCGGGCGAGCGGCGCCTGCTCATGAACCGCATCCGCGACCGCGCCCAGGCCGAGGCCGAGGGGCTTGGCCTGCGGGTGGTGGACGTGCGGCTGAAGCGGACGAACCTGCCTGAACAGAACCTCGAGCCGACGTTTGCCCGGATGCGGGCCGAACGCGAACGCGAAGCCGCCGACGAGGTCGCGCGCGGCAACGAGGCCGCGCAGCGCGTGCGTGCTCTTGCCGACCGGACCCGGACCGAAACCCTGTCCGAGGCCGAGCGGGACGCCAACATCACCCGCGGCGAGGCCGATGCCGAGGCCAACCGTATCTTCGCCGAAGCCTACGGCGCGGACCCGGAGTTCTTCGACTTCTACCGTTCGCTCCAGGCCTATGAGCAGGCGCTGAAGGGGCAGAACTCGACGATGGTGATGACCCCGACGAGCGACTTCTTCCGCTATCTCTATTCGGCCGATGGCGGGCTCTCGCCCGGTGCGCCGCCGGCAGGTGCGGCAGCGCCCGCGCCGGCACCGGCGGCGGACTGAGACGCGCCTGCCCGATGGGCGTCGCCCTTGTCGCCCTCGGGCTCGTGCTGGTGGCAGAGGGTCTGCTTTATGCGCTTGCGCCCTGGCTGGTCGAGGACCTGCTGGCCACGCTGCGGGCGATGACGCCCGGCCAGCGCCGGCTTGCCGGTCTTCTTGCCGTGACGGTCGGGCTTGGCCTGATCGTGCTGGGCCGGATGCTGGGCGCGTCGCTGGCGTGAGTCTGCAAGAATTCTCACGCCACCTTGACGCGGCGAGAGCATCAGTTGCGTTGTCGATCCGCGCCCTTGTCCCTATGTCACGTGGCAGGCGGGCATGACGCCCGCGCCCAACCCCCGAAGGAGCATGCAGGCCATGAAGGCTTCCTATCCGCTAACCCTTGCCGCGGCACCGGTCCGGGCGCTGTTGCTCGGCTCGGCCGTGATCGCGGCCCTTTCTCTTCCCTCGCTCGCCCAGGATACCGCGACCGAGGCCGGGGTCCTGACCCCCGACGACACCCGGCCGATGAGCTTTGCCGATCTTGCCGAAGAGGTCAGCCCTGCGGTCGTGAACATCACCACGAGCATGGTCGTCGCCGGAAACCTCATGCCCGACGGGATGGCGCCGCCGGGCTCTCCCTTCGAGGAGTTTTTCAACGAATTCGGCGGTGACAACATGCCGCGCCGCGAAAATGCGCTGGGCTCGGGGTTCATCATCTCGCCCGATGGCTATGTGGTGACCAACAACCACGTCATCGAGAATGCCGAAGAGATCATGATCGAGCTCTTCTCGCATGAGGAGCTTCCCGCGACCGTCATCGGGACCGACCCCAAGACCGATATCGCGCTGCTCAAGGTTGACGCGACCGATCTGCCTTATGTCGAATTCGGCGACAGCAACGGCGAAGGTTCGCGCGTCGGCGACTGGGTCATGGCGATGGGCAACCCGCTGGGTCAGGGCTTTTCGGTCTCGGCCGGCATCATCTCGGCCCGCGGGCGCGAACTTGCCGGGACCTATGACGATTACATCCAGACCGATGCCGCCATCAACCGCGGCAACTCGGGCGGCCCGCTCTTCAACATGGAAGGCGAGGTGATCGGCGTGAACACGGCGATCCTGTCGCCGACCGGCGGGTCGATCGGGATCGGTTTTGCGATGTCATCCGAGGTGGTCGAGAAGGTCGTCTATCAGCTTCGCGAGTTCGGCGAGACCCGCCGCGGCTGGCTTGGCGTCCGCATCCAGGATGTGGAGGTCGAGATGATCGGCGCGATTGCCGGGCTTGAAAGCGCAGAGGGTGCGCTTGTCACCGATGTGCCGAAGGGACCGGCGCGCGATGCCGGCCTGCAGAAGGGTGACGTGATCCTGACCTTTGACGGCAAAGCCGTGCCCGATACGCGGGAGCTGGTCCAGATGGTGGCCGATACCGGCGAAGGCATGGCCGTCCCGCTCGGGATCTTGCGGGACGGGGAGCGGATCACGCTGACCGTCACGCTTGGCCGGCGCGAGGAGGCCGAGCGGATTGTCGCCGCGTCCGGCGAGGAGGCTCTGCCGGAGAATGCTGATGTGCTTGGGCTGACGCTGTCGGGGATAACGCCGGAACTGGCCGAACAATACGGCATTGCCGAGAGCGAGGGGGTTGTCGTGACTGCCATCGATCCGATGTCGGACGCTGCCGACAAGAGGATCGAGCCCGGCAGTGTGATCACCGAGGCGGGCCAGCAGCCGGTGCGCACGGTGTCGGACCTGACCGACCGGATCGAGGAGGCGCGCGAGGCGGGGCGCAAGTCGCTTCTTCTGCTGGTCCGGCAACAGGGGGTTCCCCGCTTTGTTGCCCTGGCGATCGGCGAGGACTGATCCGGCCCTGCGGCCCGTGCCGATGACGCTGCGAAGGGCGCCCCCGGGGGCGCCCTTTTCGGTCTGGCGGGCGCGGTCTTGCCACTGGCGGGACGCCGTGCAACGCCCTAGATAGACCTTCCGAATCGTACGCAAGGAGAGCGCTGTCTTGGCCCGGATCACCTATGTCGAATACGGCGGCAAGGAACATGTCATCGATGTCCCGAACGGCCTGACCGTGATGGAGGGCGCCCGCGACAACGGCATTCCCGGGATCGAGGCCGATTGCGGCGGGGCCTGCGCCTGTTCCACCTGTCACGTCTATGTCGACCCCGCCTGGGTCGACCGGCTGCCCCGCAAGGAGGCGATGGAGGAGGACATGCTTGACTTCGCCTATGAGCCTGACCCCGTCCGGTCACGCCTGACCTGCCAGCTCAAGGTGTCCGACGCGCTTGACGGTCTGCGCGTGCAGATGCCGGCCAAGCAGATCTGACGCTCACCCCGCCAGCGCGGCGAGCGTCACCAGTCCCGCGATCTCGGCCAGCTGCTGGCCCGCGCCCAGCACGTCGCCCGTCTGCCCGCCGATCCGTGACCACGCGATCCAGCCCCAGACCAGCGTCACCGCGGCCATCGCCAGCGCCACCGCGACGAGGCCCGTGCCCAGCCCCGCGACCCCGGCCAGGAGGGCAAGGGCCAGCGCCGCCAGCACCGTCTTGCGCGGTGGCCGCCCGGTCCGGTCCGAGAGTCCGCCGGCCCGTGCATTCGGCAAGAGCGACTGCAAGGCCGCCATCGGGACCCGGCTCATCGCGCCCATCGCGACCAGTGCCGCAAACCACCCCCCCGCCGCCATCAGCGCCGCCAGCGCCCCCGCCCGGATCAGGACGGACAGGACCAGTGCCAGCACGCCGTAGGTCCCCGCCCGGCTGTCGCGCATGATTTCGAGCCGCCGCCCGGGCGTCCAGCCGCCCCAGAACCCGTCGGCGCAATCCGCAAGCCCATCTTCGTGCAGCGCGCCTGTCAGCATCGCCTGCGCTGCCAGCACCAGTGCCGCGGCCATCAGCGGCGGACCTCCGGCCCAGAGGGCCAGAGCCCCCGTCAGGCCCGCCAGCGCCGCCACCACGGCACCCGCCAGAGGCCAGGCCCAGGCTGCGCGCGCGCCCCGTGCCGTGGCGTGCGCCATGTCCACCCGCACCGGCAGACGTGTGAGCAGCCCCAGCGCCGCCGGGACATCGGCCGGGTCCAGAAGGTCGTCCTTGTGCCGCTGCGCGTCCATTTCGTGTCTTTCCCCCGCTGCCCCGAGGGGTAGAGAGGGGTTGGCCGATGTGCAACCGTGCCGATGACCCGAAGGCTTCCCATGACCGCCCCCTTTGCAAGCCTTGCCGCCTTCCGCGCCCTGCTTGCCGCTGCGCCCGGCCCCGATCCTGCCGCGCGCGAGGCCGCCCGGGCCCGTGACGCGCAACTGACCAAGCCGCCCGGCGCGCTTGGCCGGATCGAGGAGGTGGCGATCTGGCTTGCCGGCTGGCAGGGCACCGCGCGGCCGGTCATCGCGGCACCGCGCATCGTCATCTTTGCCGGCAATCACGGGGTGACCGCGCAGGGCGTTTCCGCCTTTCCGGCCGAGGTCACCGCCCAGATGGTGCGGAACTTCGCCGCCGGCGGCGCCGCGATCAACCAGCTCGCCCGCGCCGCAGGGGCCAGCCTTTCGGTGATCCCGCTCGACCTCGACCGTCCCACGGCCGATTTCACCGCCGGCCCTGCGATGACCGATGCCGAATGCCTTGCCGCGCTTCATGCGGGATGGGAGGCGGCAGGGCAGGGGGCCGATCTGCTTGTCCCCGGCGAGATGGGGATCGGCAACACCACATCCGCCGCCGCCCTGTGCCTTGCGCTTTTCGGCGGGCAGGCCGCGGACTGGACGGGCCGGGGGACCGGGGTCGATGCTGCGGGGCTCGCGCGGAAGGCTGCCGCCGTCACCGCCGGGGTCGCCCGGCATGCGCCGCTGTCCGACCCGCTCGCGCTTCTCGCCGCTCTGGGCGGGCGCGAGATCGCGGCCATGGCCGGCGCCATCGCCGGGGCGCGGGCGCGGCGCGTGCCGGTCATCCTCGACGGGTTCATCGCCACTGCCGCCGCCGCCGTGCTGGCCCGCGCGGTTCCCGGCACGCTCGACCATTGCCTGGCCGGGCACCTCTCGGCCGAAGGCGGCCATGCCCGCCTGCTTGCGGCCCTGGGGCTGCGCCCGCTCCTCGACCTTGGTCTGCGGCTTGGTGAAGGCTCGGGCGCGGCGCTTGCCATTCCGGTCGTCCGGGCTGCGGCCGCCTGTCACTCCGGCATGGCGACCTTTGCCGAAGCCGGGGTCAGCGACGCCTGACGGGGTTTGCCCGGTCGGCCCTGATCTGGTCCTCCAGCCGGTCCAGCGCGGCGGGAAAGGCATCTGCCGCAACATCGGCCCCGCGCACCAGCGCATCGAAATGCCGCGTCATGGCCTGAACCCGTTCCGTATCGCGAAAGACAAGGTAATTCCGCCCGATATAGATCACCGCCAAGAGCGGGCCGAAGACCGTGACCGGCGCGGAATAAAGCCGCCGCTGGTCGTAAAGCCAGACCCGCAGCGTCGGATAAAGCTGGTCGTGCAGCGCGCGGAAGAACCCGATCTGCGCGCGCCGGATGCCTTCGGGCAGGCCGGCGTAATACCCCTCTGCCCGGGCGAAGCTGTCCAGTTCATGCCCGGCGATCGCGATTTCATAATCCGCCCGCCCCGCCCGCATCCAGTCCAGCCGGTCGCGGCTGGCCGTCACCGCCTGCGCCGTGGTCCGGCCGAGCGAGGGCTCGTATTCCCATGCCAGCATTTCGGGCGTCTTGAGCATGTCGGGCAGCGTCGCCGCCACATGCCGGATCTTGTAGCCCGCCGCCTCCTGATGCCAGGCAAAGATGCGTTCGTCCACCAGCGCGCGCGGCGCCTCGGTCATCGACATGGCCGCGGCGATCAGGTCCGCCGCCCGTTCGGGCCGGTCCGACAGGCCGAGGAGCCAGTCCGCCGATACGCCGAGCGCCGCTGCGCATTCCGCCGCCACCTGCGCATTGGGCAGCCGTGCGGACCCCCCGGCGAGAAGCTGCGACACGGTCGACCGATCCACCCCGACCCGGCGGGAAAGGTCGGCCTGGCTGACGCCCCCCTGTGCCATCGCCTGGACCAGACGGTCGCGGAACAGCCCGGCGCGGGCGCGCTTGTCGATTCGTGGGGGCATCTGGTGATTTTCCACAACACTGTTTCCCTGATGTTGCGCATTTCCGCCCTGCCTGTCACGCCCTCTTTGGGGATAACCTTGATCTGACCCGCCGTTGCAGCCCCGGCGCGGTTGCCGGTGAACCGCATGACCGACACGACCGAAGAGCAAGGCACACCTGCGATCGCCGCGGTGGAATGGCCCACCCTCGCCGTGCTGGCAGGCTGCTATGCGGTCTGGGCTGCCGGGCTCTTTGTTCTCGCGCCGCTGTCGCTCTGGCTCGCCGTGCCGGTCGTCGCGCTGACCGCCGCGCTGCATTCCTCGCTCACGCATGAGGCGATCCATGGCCACCCCACGGGCTCGCCCCTGCTGAACGCGCTTCTCCTCGCCCCCCCGCTCACCCTTTTCGTGCCCTATCTGCGCTTCCGCGACCTCCACCTTGCGCACCACCGCGACGAATTCCTGACCGACCCCTATGACGACCCCGAGACGAACTACCTCGACCCCGCGGTCTGGGACCGGCTTTCGCCCGCC
>Ga0315902_10009693_pt1 | contig 12846 bp, 9 predicted proteins | sample LakEriMetagenome_9_FD_203523 | JGI IMG/M metagenome (GOLD analysis project Ga0315902, IMG submission 203523) | Freshwater fungal communities from buoy surface, Lake Erie, Ohio, United States - Buoy 12 MA117 | ecosystem: Environmental > Aquatic > Freshwater > Lake > Lake biofilm | place: USA... | reverse complement strand
GCTTGAACCTGTTAAAGTTATAGTTCTTCTTGAATTAGAGCTGTCTTCTGTTTTAACTGCAATAGTTAAGTTAGGATAAGATGCTTGTAATTCAGCCAATCTTGCATTTCCACAATCATCGTCAGCTACTGTAATTTCAAAAGTCTTTGTTGTAGCATAACAAGTATTTCCTAATACCCATGCAATTTCATCTACTACTGCGTCAGGAGTACATACTGCTGAAACTTCTCCTACGAATGTAACTACTGAAGTTCCTAATACTGCTGTAGAAGCTTTAAATGTTGCGATTTCTGCTTCTGTTACTACATCATCTGTAACTACTGTATAAATACCTACGCCATATACATTTCCTTTTCTTGAAATAGAGCCTGAAACGTATCCTGCAATATTATCCACTGTTGTTGACAAATCTACTCCGTCATCTTCTACCGTAATGTGGTATACAAATCCTGAGTCTGTTGCTGTGAAACCACTTGGACAATCTTCACAAGTTTTTACGCTTCCAGCACTTGTAATTTCAAAATCAGCTAAAACTGTTGCTGATGGAACTAGTACAGTATATACAGATTTTTCGTCTCCGATTCTTTCTGTTTTAACTACCTTTAAAGTAGGGTACTGTGCTTGAACTCTTGCAAAAGCATTTGAATCTCCTGCGTCAGTTACTGTTAAACTTCTAAAAGTGTAAGCTGTTCCTGATAGTGCTCCATTTTCGCTATTTACAGCTATAATGTCTACATAGTCAGTGATTGGTGCTCCACCTAGTAAAGTCATTCTTTGGAACTCTTTTACTGCGTACTCTACTCTTTCTTGCATTGTAGCAAATTCTCCTTCCAATACATTTCCATCAGAATCTACGTAAGGTGCTTGCAAAGTAACAGATACTGTAACTTCTCCTGTTTTATACCCTAATTGTAACATTGGTTCTCCGCAAAGAGTTAATTCAATTACAGAAGATGAATTACTTTTTAATGATAATTCTGTTCCGTCTGTTCCGTTGAATCCTACAATGAAATCATCTACTTTTACACCTACTGATTTTGGTGCAAATACTTTTAAATCTACTACTTCACTTAATTTGAATGGTAATGAAGCGTAAGGTTTGTTGTCTGTGCTTCTTGTTACAGGTAAGTCTTTTTTACCTAACAAGATTTGGAAATCTTTATGTTTTGGTAAACCTACGAAACTTGAAACTACTTTCTTTCCGTTTTGTGTAAGTGCTTGTGGGTCATTATCCACGATTGCTAATACACCTTCAGTTACGTTCAAAGAACCTCCTGATGTAAGTACTTTACCATCTAAAGGAAAAAACGCTCTGTTTTGTGAATTGTCTAAACTCATTTTTTTGTTTGTTTTAAATTATTTATTGTTGATTGTTATTATTACGGTTTTTGTACCGAGTTTAATTTTTCTGCCTGAAACTTCTCATTTGTTCCATTTAAAAAGAATTCTGATACACAAGCATCAACTATTCTATTTACTAATTTATCATCAAACTCAGGGTCTGACAAGAAATCACTTTCAGGATTTTCAGGGTTTATTAACTTAATTTGTTGTGGATAACGATAGTAAGAAAGGATTGCACTATCTATCGTAAATTCATCTGCGGTGTAGATTTTTATTTTGTCAGATGAAAAATGATAAGGAGCTTCTCTATACTTAAATGATGGGTTTATCATTTCATTATCTAAGATGTTGTTTCTATCATCATCTTTTATCTCAAAGCAACTTATTTTTTGTTTTTGACACTTACCTTTAGAAACAAGGCAATATAAATTTGAATGGTCAAAAAAATCTTTTGGTAGTTTAAAGTCTACATGGTTAAGGTGAACTGAAGATGATATTAATTTTTTATCGTCTACTAATATTTTTTGTAAATACCTAATATCATCTTCAAACCTTTTTTCTAATATATACTCAATCATTCTATTCTGTTGATTGTTGTATATATTTGCAAACCTACCTTTATCACAACTTAACTGTTCTGTTGTGGCATTTCCGTTTATTTTAATTATGAAACGTTCATAGGTTTGATTTGCTGTCATTTTTATTCATCTAGTGTAATTGCTAACTTTTCTAGTAATGCGGAAGAATTTTGAACAGTTTTTGAAGCTTCTTTAAAATCTTTACCTAAAACTTCATCTTCAAATATTACACCGTCCATAGTTTTTTTAACTTTTTTCTTTCTATTCAGTTCTTTTAAAGCTCTGTATATTTTTATGTAAGTTCTTCCTGCATGTGATTTATGAAAATTCTCATAAACTTCTAGGAATTGTTTTGGATTTTGATTATCGTCTTTATCCAACCAATTTGTAAAGACAGAGTTCATTAATGCTTCATCGGCTTCATCTAACCCTGTAATACCTATATATTCTAATAAAGTTGCCAATTCTTCTTTATCATCATCTAATAAATTAACGAATTTTGCAATAGCTTTATTTTTCTCAATTTCTCTTTTTTGTGTTGCTCCAACTACTGTCTCTTTATTTTCAATTGAAAATTGTGCACATTTTTTGAAAAGATTTTCGCTTTCAAAACCTACAGGTGCTAATTTACCATGAATGATAAGGAAATATAATTGAGCTAATTCTAAAGGCTTATTTGTATTTAAAACACTATCTGCTGTTATATGGTAACAAAAATCATCCCAAAATTCTGTGTTTTTAGCGTCTAACTTATCTTTTCCATAGATAGACAACAGTTTATTATAAATCTCTTTTGTGACTACTTTTAAATGTCTTTGTAAGTCTTCTTTATCTTTAAATATGTTATTTAATCTTGTTGAATTTTCATCAAGTGCAATATCATAACTCATTTTTTGACCATCCCAAATAGCTAAAGGAACTCTAGTTACAGATGCCTGTGGGTCTAGTACTTTTGTTGTTCTGTGTTTTTGGAAACCATCTAATGCATTTGCATCAAACTTATTTATAATCTGATAAGACTTTCCAATCTCAATTTCAAATTTTTCTCCGTTTCCTTTTTTGTATACGGTTATTTTTTCGCTCATTTTTGGTTTTTATTTTTTTCTTGGTTTATTTTAAGTTTTGAATCCCCCATATTTCAGAGGGATTCTCTACTTATTTTATTCTTAGTTTAATCCGTTTCTGTAAGAAGGGTCTAACTCAATAATTACATATCTTGAGAGGTCAGCGACCCATGAGGCACAAATCGAATAAATCCAGAACCCTTGTGTTTGGTACTTACTTGAAGATACAATGTTAGCATTTGATTCCATTGAGTAACGCCCATTTTCAGAACCCCAATATGTCATTGCTTGTTCAGGTTTAACAATATACATGTTAGCTCCTGCATCTGCTCCCTCAACCAAAGTTGCTCCTTGTGGTAAAGTTTTGTTGTTGCTATATTTTTGGTCAGCAACGTCCCAAACTACCATTGAGTAAGCTGTGTGTGCTAAACCACCTTGGAACATTCCTGATTGGAATCTATCAGCTCCTGGGTAGTGGTCTAAAGCAGGGTCGTGTTTAATTCTAACTTTACCAATACCTTGTAAATAACATTCTACAAAACGTACAGGGTTTAAAACTAAGTTTAGATTATCTGCTCCTGTTACAACAGGTTTTGGTAGTTGTCCATCTGCTCCTAACCATCTTTCAATTTGTGGCATTTGTGCATTAATCTCGTCTTTGAAGATTTCATACATATTTTGTTTAGCATAAGTACCTACAGAGAATTCTACAAATCTCATTTCTTCAGGTAAATCACTAACTCTAAAAATGTATTGAACTGCTTCCATAATGTGAGCACGAGTAATACCCATTGGTCTACCATACTGAATTAATTTACCACGTCTGATTTGGTGGAAAATACCTTCATTTAATTTAGTAATACCATTAGTACCTTGTACTGTACCTGCTTTTTGGAATAAAAGTTCTGTTGCTACTGATTTTTGGTGTTTTTTATGAAGCAACATTTGGATAGTACTTCCTAAGTGTAAACTTCCTTTTTTAAATCCTACTTTTCCATTCTCACCTTTTGTTACATTTGTAGCTTCTGTGATGAAAGAGAATTCTCCGTAGTTGTTTGCTTCTGATTCTAATTCACTTAAATATTCTTTAGCTCTTGAAGATGCTCCTGAGAAAGATTTCATTCCTGCTCTACCTGTCATGTAAGATTCTGCTCCACTCATGTTTCCTAGTTGGAACATACATTTCATAGTGGTTGGAGTATCCATTAAATCAAAGTTCTCATAGTTTGTACCATACTCTCCAAAAACAGAGTGACCTACTTGAAAATATTGAATACCTGAAACTAATAAAGAAGTATCATAAGAAGCATTTCTATCCGCATCTGTTAATTTTACAGGCATGTCCCAACCACCAGGAATCTGACGAATTGGTTCTTCATCTGTAACAATAAGTTGATGCTCTCCATACATTAAATCAACTGTAAGTTTTACACCTGGTGCATATCTTTTATTTAAGGCAATTCTAAAAATAGAACCATCTAAACCTGCATTAGGATAAGAAGTTGAATAGTCTCGGATAGTCATACACTTACCTGAATCTTTGATTGCAATTTCATAAGTAAATGAACCGTCTGCTCCATTTACATTTAACATTGCTTTTTTCTCCATCAAAGCCTGATAGATTGGGTAAGAAGTTTTAGCTTGTTGCCCCCATAGTTTAATAAGACCTAAATTGTATTTATCAGGGTCTTGTTCGTAGAATGAACTTAGTGTAGTAGTATCAAAGTATCCTGCCATAGATTGAACAGTCTTTTTATTTGTCATACCTACCACTAAGTCACCGTTGTGAATCATCTTAATTGGTGATTGTGTTACGCTCATTGTTTGTTTTTATTTAAATTGTTAATTGTTTAAGATTTCTACTGAGAACGTGTCTTCTTTTGAAGTTTCTGTTTCTACAGGTTTTTTAGATGTTTCTTTGGCGATTCTACTTATTTTTCTCATACCATCTATTTGAGTAGCTCTTTTTACTTCTTTCATTTTTTCGGCTAGATATTTTTCTTTATCTGCCATGAAAAAAATCAATTCAAGTGCCTCTTTTGGGTCTTCTATAAGTTTTTCGTAAAGTTCGTCTGAAGCAATGTTACCGTTTTCTGTTTTTTTAGTTCCTAAATCTACTATCTTTTTAACAAGTGTTTCAGGATACTGAGCTTCTTTTGCTAACTTATTTAGATTACTTTTATACTCTTTTAGTTTTTCTTGTTCGGCGATTTTTTCTGCTTCTAAATCTTGGGCGATTTTTTTAAGCTTATTATCGTAACCTTCGTGCCAAATTTTTACTTCTTCTTTAGCAACTAGGTCAAGTTCGTTTTCTTTAATATCTATCTCAACTAAAGATTTCGCTTTTGCATCCGAATGACCTAATCTTTTATATTTTCTAAAAGCAATTTCTTGCTGATGTACTTCATTATCTAAATCCCAACCTAATTCTTCTGTATAAGGTTTTACTAAAGCCTGTGGGTCTTTAAATATTTCTTTTAAGTCGCCACCTTTTAATAAAATGTCTAAAATAGCTTTTTTATCTTCCGAAAGGTTTTCAACAGGAACATATTTATCTTTTGCGTCCTCAGCTTTTAAAGCTTTTTGGTCTTCGATAATTTGTTTAAACTCTTCTTCAGGTATTTCTTCTAACTCAGATAGTTTAATTTCTGTTCCGTCTTCTTTCTCTATTAGAATATCTTCCCACTCTCCTGAATTTAATAATGTTTTTACTACACTATTATAATTAGTAAAATTTTGTACAGTTTTATTTTCTTTCTCTTTTGGGGCGACTTCTTCTTTAGGTTCTTGTATTTCTAATTCCGTAGTCGGTACAGGTGGAAGTTGTTCTTCATTTTCATCTGTTAAATCTAATTCTACTTCTGTTATTCCTGACGGAGCTTCAACTGAGAATTGACTCGCTATGTCTTCAAATGAAAATTCTTGTGTGGTTTCTTCTTGGTTCATTTTTATTTTGCAAATTTATGTTATTATTTTTATATATGAAAAATCCTTATATTTTAGGTTAATAGCACTTATAAAATTTATAAGTTTGTAATTTAGTTCTTATTTACAAAGTTTCCTTCTCTTTGTACATCAATCTGTTTTTCTTTGATTCTTTGGTCTTCTCTTTTTAATCTCAACTCTTCAAGTTTCATTTTAACACTTGTTAAACCTTCTTCTACTTTTCTTGATTGTTCTTGTTCCTTTAACCCTATTTCTTTTTCTTTAAATTCATTTTGTTTGGTATTTTGAAGACCTTTTTCAATCCTATCATAACTTAAATCATTTGCATCTTTATCAGATGCACGTCCAAGAGCTCCTAAATATGAATCTTCCAACTTATACTCACCACGAATATGTTCAAGCTCTTTAGCTCTTTCATGTTTCAAAGCTTCCATATCTTTATCAGCTTGAATAAGTTTGTCATTCTGTTCTGATTCATGTTGTCTTTGTCTTTCTTGTTGAGCTTCTGCTTCCATTCTATTTCTTCTACCTATATCAATAGCATCGGTCATAGATTTAGCTGAGACAATTTCTGCAAATGCTAACATATCATTATTAGCTGTATTGATTTGAAGCATTGTTTGTTTATAAAGCTCCAACTCTTTTTTATCTGTTGACGAGTTTACACATGTAAGTCCAAAGTTTCTAAGTGGGAAATTTGGGTCAGATAGTGCTATAAATGCTTTTGAGCCATCTGATTTTGTAAATGTGGAAAAATAATCTTTATAATTTTTTTGTGCGTATTGTGCGGCAGTTAAGTGTAAAAGATTAGCTTTTTTACTTGAAACAGACATTACATTAAATATACTCTCTGTCTGAGCATAAGTTGCCGTCATTCCTTGTTTTATACCCTCGGCTGTTGAATACTGACTTGCTACCCCTAATCTTTGTGGTGTAATACCAATTTGTTCTAATGCTTGTAACTTGAACTGTGTGGCTAACAACATTCTATTATTAATTTGAGCTGTGAAATCCATATTCTGCATTCCAAAAGCATTCATTTGAGGTGCAGAGCCTTCCATATTAGCTCTTGAAGTATCAACAGGAACTATTCCTAAATCTTGTATGATGTCATACATTTGTTCAAGTGATTCTCGAACATTTGTGTTGTTTTTATATTCAGATGGTAAATATTTTACATCAAATAAAAAGAATGTACCAAGTTCTTTCTCTAACAAAGAATATATTTGGTTCATCACTATGTTATGTTTAATGATATAAGGATGTAGTTTTTTAGCCATGGAATCCCCTATATAACCCGCCACAGGTAACTGAACGTCATATACTTCACTACTACCTTTCATTTGAACAGGCGCAGGGTCTCCTCCTATATATAAGTCTTCATTTAAGAATGAATTATGTGCTTTTATTTTTACTCCCCATCTTACCTCAGGTATCCAATCCCAAACTACTGTATTTGGTTGTGGATTTTTTTCGGCTTCTTCTAAAGTAGTATTTCTTAAAACTTTGATTTCATTTTCCTTTAAAAAGTGCGGAAGTAAATCATCTGTTACAAATACTGTGTCTAAAAATCCATCTTCTGTTGTGTAATTTAATACCCCTACTTTTCTCCAACTTCTCCAATAACATTCTACTGTCTGTATTAAGTCGTTTCTTGGTATAATGTCGCTTCTTAGATTTTTAGCGTAATGATTATTCATAAAAGAGTTGCCTCTTTGTAAAGGTGAAAACCATGCGGGTATTTTTTTCTGTTCGCCATTATCTAAAACTACTGTCTCTCCTAATGGTGTATCAAAAAGATTTTGCATTTGTAAGGTCAAGTCATAATCGTGATAACCTTCAAATGGTACTATTTGTGTTTGCCCAAAATTATTTTGAACTATTTTTTCTAAACTGTTTGTTTTTACGTTTCCTGCTGTTTCGCTTGGTTCATTGTAAAAACCTAAAAGTCTTTTTTGAGTATCTTCTGGAATTTTATCTCCCCATCTATTAACTATATTAGACGGACTCATAAATGTAAGTCTACCTACATATTCTGCTTGTTGTGGAAATCTAATATCTAAATCTTCTGAAAAAAACACTTCGCAAGGATGCCAACGTTCTGGTTTATAGTAGTCGTAACCTATGTGGTAATGTCTAAACCATCTACCTGTTAGCATATAGTCTTCTATTTCTAGTAAACTATCGTGCTCCATATTAAAGTCATCTCTTGTCCAATCTCTTTCTAAGGTTTTTTCAGCCCACTCCGAAGCAACTGTTTTAAAAGACTTTAATAAATTTTCCTGTATTTTTTCAGGAGGTAATAGTTTGTCTTTTTCAGCCTGGATTTGTTGTAAATACTGTTGTTTTTCTTCCTCTGATTGAAACTGTTGCTGAGTATCAACGTTAATTCCTCTTTTTAAAAGACCTTCTTTTAATTCTAATTGGAAATGGTTAACAAGCCAATCTTTAACTTTAGCTTCTTGGTCACGCATAAACTCATTATCAGACTCTTCATCATTTGTAGATATTTGATATAAATCTCTAAAGTTAGGATATTCTCCTTTTATTTGATTTATAATAAGTCCTAGAAAGTCATAATGTTTCGCATGTGCGGGAATACCTGCCTCTTCTCTAAGTTCTAATATTTCATTAGTAACATCAGATAAAGCATAGTCAGAATAAACAAGTTCGCCTCTTACCATTTGGTAAAATTTGACAAGTTCTTGATTTCTTATATATTGTTTCTCCGCAATTTGTTCAAGTCGGTCAAGTGTTCCTTTTTTAAACGATTCTTTCTTTTTACTTGAAATTTTCGTCTGATTAGGTAGCGAGTCCGAATAACTCCCACTTGATGCTAAGTTTGAAAAAAATGCGTGATTTATACTATCACTCATTTAGGTTATGATTATTTAATTTGCAAATTTAGTTTATTAGTGTTATATTTGCAAAATCCTTATAATTTTACTATTTAACCGAGTAATCTGCTTCTTCTACTTCCACCTAAAACTCTTTTTATATGCGGTTTTTTTTGTTCTTGGTTTAAGTTACTTGAAGCGTGTTTAGGTGTTATAAAGTTACTTCTTAAATAGTGCATCCACCCAATTGCTCCTAATGATGCTGAAAGTCTATCTACGTTTGCTTCTTCATTATAATTTATTATCTCATCTAAAAATACAATATCATTTATCAGACTTACTTCTTTTACCATTATTTCATTTCCATTATCATCTTCTCCTAAATAAAGTTCATTGTTAAATTTATCTTGAGATAGTCCTAATAATACTTTTTTAGATTGCCTTGGTGTCCAACCAAATTTTCTTTTATTGTTACTATTAATACCCATATTACTTGTAAAATCTACTGCCGATATTAACCATTTCTCTTCTAAATGTTTACCCTCTAGGAAAGTTTTATATCCCATATCCTCATTCTCAGGAAAAGCTCTAGCATTATATGCCTGTTGTAACAATAACCATTTCTCATACATCGGCTTTCTATTTTCAGGTCTACATGACCATGATACAACAAGTCTTCCCCCCCACTCATCATTAAAAGTTTCCATTTTCCAAATTTGAAAACAAATTACAGAATCTGTGTCTGAGTCATCTTGTTTAACATCATCAAAACTAGCAATATATAAATTTTCAACAGGTGGTATTTCAGGTATATCTTCAAATATTAATATCGGAGCTTCTATTGTACCACCTTTATGTGGGTATTCAGCTAAAGGCATGTCTGAAAACTCTGACTTTAGTTTACCATCATCTCCTCTATATATAATTCTTCTTCTGTCCCATTCACCTGATTGTAGTAAATATTCTTTTCTAAGCTGTGCTTCTTTTGCAGGGTATGGATTCTTGTTTGCAGATAGGAAACAATCAGTTGGGCACATTGGATATTGTACACACTCTTGTTGATATTTTAAAGCATCTTTTTTTACTCTTTCTCTATCTTCAAGTAGTACTCTTGTATTATTTACCCAATCTGTTTGATATATAGTTATCTTATCTAAATACTCTGATTTTATACCTAGGTATTCTCCAAACTTTCTTTCTATTCTTTTAAACCCCGTTTTGTAAGCCATTTGGGCAGGTACAAAATTAGCAAAAGTTCTTCTCTTCCAAGTAGGTGTATATCCTGTAGGTAAGTAACTTTCAAATTCATCCCAATCCATCTCTAAAAACTTAAATGAATCAGGGTTTGTTACAGCTCTCATTGCATCTCCTGATAAAGATGCTTCACCCGATGTTCCAACAGCTATTACAACTGATTTCCATCCGAACTCTGTCTCAAATGAGGGTTGAGCCGCAAGGTAAGATTTTTCCCATGCAAATTTACCTATTTCCTCAATTAAGTAAACACTCGGAGCTCCACCCGCACTTTTTTGAGTAGAAGATGTTGCTCCTGAAGATAAATTTTTAATAGTGTGTCTCGAGTGTTCTAACAGTGTACTTGCATCCCATTTTAAACCAAGCTCTACTGTTCCTCCATCCCACTCTTGTTTTTGAATAGGAAGTTTAAAAGCAGGGACTTTAAACTTCATAGATGTTTTTATCTTATGAGCTAACTCTGCTAAATCTCCTGCTGAACCCGATGTAATAGCTGTTGATGCATTATCTTTCACAAGTGCTTTCCATTCACATACGGATGCCATGTCAGTTGATTTTGCTATACGTCTACTCCCATATAATAAAACCCCTCTGTTCTTTTTTTCTTCAGCTTTTTTTAATAATTCTGCAATATAGTGTTCATTATCTCTAAACATTGGAGTAACTACAGATTCTTTACCATCTGCTTGAGGGATAGGTGTTTTAAAGTAATTTAAATGATAGTATAACCAAGGATGAAAGAAGTATCCATCTACTTCAAAACCATTTGTGATTTTCATCCACTCATTATACCAAAATTTTATAGTCTCAGGTTTTTGCTCCCAATAATGTTTTTTATCTTCCCATTTTGGTATATCTTTTGGGTCTTTGTGTATTAAAAACTCTTTATCATATATTTCATCAGATAATCCTAATTTTTCTGTAAGTTCTTTGATGTCATCATTAAATAAAGGAAGTACCGTCATCATAGGGATAGTGGCTTTTTGGTCTTTAAAAAACTCTATCTTGGTATTGTCTACTTCGCCTGCAATATTTAAACTGTTTAAAGTATTTTGTATATCTACTTTTTTTAGGAAAATATCATCTTGAAAATCTATTTCCTGGTCATTGTATTCTATTTCATCTTCTGTTATAGCTTCCTTATTAATAATATCAGAACCATATCTAAGATACTCTGTACACTTCTTTAAGTGTATTTGTATTATATCAACTGTGAAGTCTATAAACTTTTGTACTTTCTCTTTTTCTTGTTTTCTATCACCACTTTTTTGAGTCTCCAATATAAACTCAGAAAGCCTACCAACAATTGAGTTAGTAAGCTTGTTCTCTTGTTTGAATAATGCCCTTTTGTTTTTGGAAGATGTTTCTAAATACTTTTTAATATTAGACTCTATTTCTTTTATTTTTTTTTCCTTATCTTTGTCCTTGCTTTCTTGTATTTGATAAAGTTGTTCTGTAAAAGAGTTTATTTTACTATTATATTGTTCTGTATCGTTCCAATTATTGTTTTCTATTATAGACTTATTCCTTGTAAAGTATTCTTTGTGGTCTTTTATGAATGTATCTACATAATGTGACATATTAATCTTGAGGGTTTTGTTGTTTCATTTGTTCAACCATTTTTTCTATGTAATAATCATAAGCTCCATTCTCTAAGGTTGCTTTTACATAACCGTCTATTGTGCCTTTTACTCTTTCTTGTAGTTTTTCTTTTTCGGCGACCATTTGGGTTTTTGGTACTACATGTGCATATTCTTCACATGCTTCTGTAATTTTCTTTGGTAGGATTGGTGCGTTGTCTAACTGAATATAAGTTTCAACTAAACTATATAGATTGTAAAATAATAGTTGAGCATCTTTTGCATAAACATCTAAAAAGATAACTTTTTCTACAAATAGTTGTTTTAGTTTGTCTGTTATTACTTCTTTTCCTTTATCTGTTTCTTCGTTATCTTTAAAGAATTGAGAAGCAAGAAGTTTATCTTTTTCTTTTATCTGTTCTTTTTCTTTTTCTACGATTTTATTGTAGTTAGTATAATCCTCATATTTTTGTACTATGATGTCATATAGTTTGTTTATTTGGCTATCCATTCTTGTTTTTCTTCTTCTGTTAGTTCTTTTTCCGCCGTTTCAATTTTTAGTGCTTGTTCTACTCTCGTATAAACATCTTTATCATCCATTCTTCTTAGAAAGTCTAATGAAATTCCATTCTGTACTGCTTCTGTTTGAAAAACTGAAAACAAAACATCTCCTAAATTATAATTACTTGGCATTAACTGCATTGCTCTTAGAGCTTCGTTTCTATATCTCATTATTATATATTACTTTTAATTTATTATTCTCTCCAATTTCAAAACCTATTACATCATTTTTACCAACTTCATATTTAGTATTAGTGTCTATGCAATAAGCTTCTTTCCTTGAAATCATTGCGAAATTATTTTCATAAAATGGCTTGTAGTAAAAAGGTCTTGGTATAACATATTCAGGATTATCTTCATTGTGATACCACATTATTTTTCCCTCTTTAATACATTTTTTTACTATTGTTCCTAATTTAGGTTCTATTTCTGAGTATTTGTAAACTATGTATTTATCAGGTCTTGTATCAGAATTATATATTTTTTCTTCTTCTGTCATCTATATTACTTTTACTGTGAATATTATTTTTTCTGTTGTATCATCTTCAAAGGTTACTGTCACTGATTTATTCCAAGTGCCTTTTGAATCAACCGCTTTATAAGTGATTGTTAAATTATTTTCATTAAATTTTGTTTTAGTGCAACTCATGCACCCCGCTTGACTTTGCTTAATTATTTTTGG
>Ga0315902_10009691_pt1 | contig 12846 bp, 10 predicted proteins | sample LakEriMetagenome_9_FD_203523 | JGI IMG/M metagenome (GOLD analysis project Ga0315902, IMG submission 203523) | Freshwater fungal communities from buoy surface, Lake Erie, Ohio, United States - Buoy 12 MA117 | ecosystem: Environmental > Aquatic > Freshwater > Lake > Lake biofilm | place: USA... | reverse complement strand
GGCTCGAGTATGAGCAAATGCCCATCGAACTTGTGTTCCTAGATTCCTAATCAAGTGAGACCAAAATAATGTCGTTTCCCATCTGCTATCAAGTTTACGGCCGCGATTTCTTCATCGAGCCGGCCAGTGCCCAGTTTGCAAATGCGGTATTCCAAGACGAATACCAGATCGATGTCCTCAGGCCCCACAACGTTCGAACCGTATTGGACATCGGTGCCCATGTGGGGAGTTTTACCGTCATGTGCCATCAGTTTTGGCCCAACGCACTGATCGTGGCCGTCGAACCCCATCCAGAAAGCTTCGAGCTTCTGGTCCGTAACACCAGTCACATTCCCAAGGGGAACCTTACCCTCATCAACGCGGCAATCACCAAAGAGAGTGGGCGTTGCATGCTATCGTCACCGGTCTCCCACAGCCGTGTAAGCGAATATGTACCTGGGATATGGGAAAACCTTCAGCCAAGACACAGCGATTTTGGGTTGCCGGTCGATGCCCTCTCCCCCAAAGACCTCTGGCAGATCCTGGCCGACATTGGAATCGACGAGGTAGATCTGCTCAAACTCGATTGCGAAGGGGCCGAGTACCTGATAGTCTCTGATTTCTCGGCGTTGGGGATCATGGACCGCATCGGCTGGATCCGTGGCGAATGGCACAGCCGCAAGGACAATCTGCTGCTCGCCAACCTACTTAGCCAGACGCATGTATTCAACATTGATCCGAACTATCCGCACTCAGTGGGGATGTTTGTGGCGCATCGGATCCTGGGATAAGTGACTTTCTGATGTAGCAGTGTCTCTGATCCACTAACAGCCTCAATTAAGAAATGCGTTTTAAACTTCGTAAGAAACAACTTTCTTTGTAAAGACTGCAGTCATGCGCTACAACTAACAGCATTTTTATCTCTCTAAATCGATCGACGTCTTAGATAGCTGACTAGCTTATCTATCGTCGAATCACGAATATTCATTCGTTCGAAATCCTTCGTTGAGAGTTTAGCCAAGTCTGCCAGCGAGGTCACTCCGCTCCGTTCGAGTTTTCTGATGGTCTGAATTCCGATCCCAGGTAACCTCTGGACGGCGGTCCGCGATATGCTTCTAAGAAGCCCACCAAGCGGGGAGCAGTATTTAAGGTGGTCCTGTAATCCATAGAGCTGCCGTCGCATAGTACGAAGACATCCCTCGACATTGCGGATGCGTCGAGTATCAGCTTTGCAATGCTCTTTCAGGTGATAGAAGAAGCACCGCGTTTCAAGAACTCGAGAAAGAGCGTTCAAAAGCCAAATCATTGTGTCTCGCCACTGCTCTTCTACACCAGCTAGGTTTTCAATTTTCCATCTTCGCTCGATATCGCTAACTGAGATACCACGACCGCGATCGAATAAAATAATCGAACGAAACGTAGATCCATATCCTAGTTTTCGTGACTGATCGTCGGCTGAAGTTTCGATTCCGATTGATCCAAGCAACTCGCAGGCTTTAGATTTGTCTTTCGCACCGTGAATCCACTCGCGAAAAAGCACGGGTTTTTCGCCTTGATACGCCTCGATCCAACCCGTGACCTGTTCAGCAAGAGGCTCGCTAAATTGCCTCAGGCTTGGAGTCCGATCGCATAGCAAATCAAGCAGAATCAGGTGGTCTAAAGGCGACCAAGATTTCAAATAGCCATCTTCCGGATCAAGCTCCAAAAGGTCGCGGAGCAACTGTCCAATGCCTGCTGCAATAGTAAGTGGCAATGTAGACTTGTTAGCATGCATGCCCAGCGATGTTGCAACTAGCAATCCATCTTCATTTGTTCCGATGAGCGACCTGCAGGGATCGCAAAGCCAGCGAATGGCTGGTGCAATTAGCTCGCTTATCGCTGCGCCGCCCAGTGAGTTCCGAAAGAACGCGTCGATCTGATCTCTGGACTGACCATCAGAAAATCTGGAAAGGTGAGTGAGAATCACTTCACATAGGCCAAGGTCTACTTCTTGCTGCTTGGAGCCAAATCGATTGGAGACGCGATAAGAAGAATCAAGGCTTGGAAGAGGCTCTTCGCTGAACTCTGCCTCTAATTCATGCAGATCCCAGCCACACTTGGCGTGGTGAATAAGGGTTGCCGTACCCGGCGTATTACCACGACCAGCGCGACCACACATTTGAAGAAGTTGCGAGATCGACAGCTTTCCTTCCCCTTGAAACAAAAGATCGCGAACGATGACATGTGTTGCTGGGAGATTAACTCCCATGGCAAGCGATGTGGTTGCAACGACGCAACGCGTTGCACCTGACTCATACGACTGACGAACCTGATTGCGTTGGCTCGGGCTCATTTTGCTGTGATAAGCTTTCGCAAATTCTGGTGCTCCCAACTCATTGCTTAGCCTAGAAGCAAGGCTCGATGCATCCTTCGTCTTGTAAACAAAGATTAGAAACGAAGATGAACCATCACAGGCTTGCCGGCGAATCTCATCCAATAGCAAATCGTTTGGGAAGTCACCTTCCTCGAGCGTGACTATCTTTTTTGCGAGCGGTGGAAACCTGTTGCGTACGACAATTGAATCGCAGGGCGACAACCAGACTTCGGCTTTTGCAGAATGACTCACAGACGCCGAAAGAAGAACCAACCTGGGCGCTGCGGGGCGTGCCTTCAGATAGGAGAGCAGGTACTCGATCACGGGCCCGCGACGCTTGTCGCCAATCAAATGAGCTTCGTCCATACACACCGCTTTGATCGAGTCGATCCATGGCGAGTAATCTAGATTCCTTGCGATCGCATCAAGGCGTTCGGGTGTCGTAACGACGAGTTGAGCTGTATCGGTCGGGGCTGAGGTGTACTGCTCACCCTCTAGCCGATAGTCGCCCGTGCTGATGGCGACATTGAAAGGTCGATCGATGGTCTTCTCGATCTGCTTACGCAATGTCTTGAACCTGTCAAACTTCTCTTGTGCCAACGCTCGAAGAGGCTCGATCAAGACTGCCCGACCACCGGAGATGATCGATTGTATCAAAACCAAATCGCCAACCAAACTTTTGCCACCATTCGTTGGTGCGGAGACGATCAAGTTTTTCCGATTCTCAGTGATACTTCCAGATTCAATTGCCAAACGCTGAATAGGTCTCGCGGTCTCAGCGTTGCTCAATAACTGAGCGAGCTTAATCCACTGCTTGTCGAGCCCCAGGTCCTGCCAGGATATCTGATCTGGTGGCTGGTTTGAGCCTGAGAATCCACAGTTAATAATCTGCACGGCTACCTCCCAGTAATCTTTGCAGTGCCGGAAATAGCTCGTTCAGCTCACGCAATGAGAGTTGGTCGATTTGCCGCTTGAGCCAATCGCGTCGTTGCGATTGGCTCACTGGAAATGGCGAAAGGAAGAGTGGAGTCGATTGCAGATCGACATCGTGTGAGAGCCCGAAACGGGAATGAAGAGCTCGTATCCTATCGGAACTTGGCTTTAGTTTCCCCCGTCGCCAGCGACTGATCGTTGAAACGTCTACATCGAGGGACTTGGCAAACTCATTTCGCTGTCCGTGATCTAGCCCGGCGAAGAGACAGTCGATATTTTGCTGAAGTATGTTTTCCTGATCGACCAGTGACTTGAAAACCAATTCTTCCATTTCTCGCCCAGTTGCTTCGGCCAACGAGTGAGCCAAGACGGCAACGTCTTTGATCCAACCCAAGTCGTTCTGGAGCAGATGGGTGGCCGCCTCCGTCCCGATCCATTTGGCGGCTATCGTTTCCCAGCCTTGCCTGTCGGTTGGTGACTCCCGCCAAAGCAGATACCGAAGATTTTCAACAAATTGGTGGTGATTGACTGCCATATCTTCTCCAAATTCACGTGCACGTAAGAGCATAACGATTTGTGCGTATTGTGTCCAATACGCACTGTTGACTGGCTAGGGCAGTGCGAGGTACTGTATCGTCCCAACGAAAGGAGACCCACCGAATGGAAATTGATCCCCAGCAAATCGCAGAACTTGTAGCACATGCTCCTTTCGGGGCGGTTCTGAATATGCCGACCGGCGCAGGCAAAACCTGGATCGCCACCGAGGCTATCAAGGCAGTCTTAGGACAAGGATTTCGAGCTATTTACGTCACACCGCTTCGTGCCCTCGCAGAAGAGCTATCCCAACGTTGGCGTGCTGAAATCGCAGACCAGGCCATTGGTGTGTTTACGGGCGATTACGGTAATGGCAAGCAGTACCCAGTTCCATTTCAAGAGGCTCGCCTACTGGTAATGACTCCGGAGCGACTAGACGCATGCACCCGAGCTTGGCGGTCCCATTGGAAGTGGATACCGCAGGTTGACCTGATTGTTGTCGACGAAATTCACTTGCTTAGCGATTCCGGACGCGGTCCCCGATTGGAGGGCGCACTATCACGCTTTCGGCGGCTCAATCCTTTTGTGCGTATCGCTGGACTTTCCGCAACAATGGGCAACCCATACCAATTGGCGGACTGGCTCGACGCGGGCACCTTCCGAACAACAAAGCGTCCGATCCCGCTTGACTGGAAAATCGTGCGATATCGCAAAGCTACCGACAAACCTGACCTTCTATACGGGGAAATTCAGCGCATCGTTGCCCAAGGAGGGTCTTCACTAGTATTTGTCCAGAGTCGACGTAGAGCGGAACAGCTCGCTAACCTGCTTCGTGAGCGAGGTATATCGACTGGGCACCATCATGCTGGATTGAATAGAGCGGAGCGAGCACAAGTCGAATCGTCGTTTCGCAACAAAGAGACGCAAGCCCTGGTGGCTACTTCAACCTTGGAAATGGGGCTCAATCTTCCAGTCCGACAAGTGGTTCTCTACGACCTCCAATCGTTCGACGGTTCCGAATTCAAAGCTTTGTCAACCAACAGTGTTTGGCAGCGCGTTGGTCGAGCTGGACGTCGAGGACTCGACGTTGCGGGCGAAGCGGTGCTTTTGGCGGCCGCGTGGGATCGTAATTCGGCCGGCTATGAGCTAGGTCGATTCGAAAATATCGAATCCCGCATGGACCAATCAAGTGCGCTTGCCGAGCAGATCGTAACTGAAGTAGCGAGCGGCATGGCTCGCACTCGATCTCAGTTAAAGGATGCGTTAGCCCTTTCTCTCGCCGCAAAACAGAACCGACTCCGAAACGTGGATTCCGTGATCGACCTCATGGTCGACGCAAAAATGCTTGTTGAAACAGTTGACGAAGATGAGCCGCAATGTCGACTTCGACTTAAAGCAACTCGACTCGGACGAATTGCGGTTCGCCACATGATCTCGCCTGAAACGGTTATTCGTATCAATCGAATCTGCGAATCTCAGACAGAACAATCTATTTTCGACCTTCTTGTCGTCCTGGCAACGTCAACCGAATGCGAACCAATTCTTGCGGTGGACTTCGAGGAACTCGAGCATCTCGCTGCAGAAATCAACGCTCATCCCACAGAGACTCTGGCAGGACAGCAATCGCAAGAACTCTGTGAACGACTCAGCGTTTCCCCGCGTCGAATGCTTGCGGCGCTGAAGATGGCGTGCGTTCTCCGCGAATGGACACGAGTTGGGAAAACGGATGCCGTGGCAGACAAGTTTGATTGCTACCCGTTCGAAGTTGCCCGTCTTGTCGACTCTGCGTCGCGACTGTGCCTAGCTCTCCACCAAATAGCCACTAGCAAGCACGATGATGGTTCCGAGGAGGAAGCGAAACAGCTAAGCGAAGAAGTTTCTATAGACGAACGACTTTACGCGATACAAAAGATGGTCGCGCACGGAATCGATGAACTCGTCGTCACGCTAACGCTCGTGCCAGGATTGGGAGGCGTATTGGCAAAGCGGTTAGCAGAGAACGGCATTGGCGACATCGAAGAGCTAGCTTTGTGCGAACAATCCGACCTGGCGAAAGTACGCGGCGTGTCTCCAACGAGAGCGACCAAATGGATCGAAGCTGCCGAATCTTTGGTCAAGCAGAGGCACGCTTATGCATTTCGAGAGTCAATCGTTAGAAAGACAAACTGCGTTGTGAGTTCCCGTCCAAGCTTTGATCCTTATCGATTACGACGAGCCATGGAGTTGCGGATCGAGGGACGACTCGGCGACGGGTTTCGGGTAGTTGGCGGCCTCGAACCGCACCGCGTCCTGTTGCGGGGGACGAAATGGCATTGCGATTGCGCGGATCGAGCCAAGGGCAATCTATGCAAACACATCTTGGCAGTCCGCATGATGCAAAAAGACTCCGAGCTCATTCGCTTCGTTGACGAATTCAAGAACAACAAGTCCGAGAACACAATCGACCTGTTCGAACTGTGGTTTGCATCGGACACGCCGAGGAAGAGAAAGTTAGACGCATGAAAGAGTTAGTAACAAAACGTGGGACGATCCGTTTCCCTGCGTATATCCCTGTGACGACTTACGGGAACACGTATCCTCTCGACAGCTTGATCCGCCCTTACTTACCGCGTCTTGCCCAAGCAATGATGGTCAGCTGGCACTACGCGCAGCAGATCGAATCCGAAATTCCGCTCCCGTTATTGCTCGACTCAGGTGGCTTTGCTTGCCTTTTCGATGGTGCCAAGGTTGAGAAGCGAGGAACGGTCTATGTACTTAAGGTGCCGAAGTCGGACAACAAATCCGAGTTCGACACGATTCATCCACGAGAGGTCTTAGAGCTGCAGGAGAAAATTGCTGACGTAGCCTTCACGCTCGACTTTCTCATTCCGCCTGACCTGCCACTGCGTCAAGCTGAAGCTCGTCGAAGACGCACGATAGAGAACGCAACCTGGGCCCTCGATAACCGTCGTCGCGCGGATCTAAAGCTCTTCGCCTGCATTCAAGCTTGGGACGCGAGGTCAGCAAAACAGACAGCAAAAGAATACGCGAATGCTGGCTTCGATGGAGTCGCCATTGGCGGACTTGTTCCGAGAGCGCGCGATACCGAACTCGTGCTTTCTATCATTAGAGCGGTCCGCGAAGAAATCCCAGAACTACCAATACACTGTTTTGGCTTAGGAAAACCTGAAATAGTCAGTTGGATTATTGAAGCTGGCGCTGACTCTGTCGATTCTTCATCATACGTCAAGCATGCTGCAAGCGGAAAACGCTTTTCTCGGCTGACAACAACTCTGACGGATCCTCCCTCTTTCACACGAGTGAAACTTGCACTTCAAAATCTTTCTGATGCGACCAATGTGTGCGAACGCTCCCTCAACCGCGATCTAAGAGGAGAACGCATCAAGTTATAACTGTTGCCTCCATGCCAATAATTTGCTGTAACATATTCATAATGAATCCCGAAGCATCCTCTGCAAATGTCCTGTATTCCTCCTCTTCTATTTCCGATACATCTCCATCCAGACTTGCGTGAGCAGCGCGATTTCGGATTTCTTGAAGCCCTCGAAGCATTTGTTCGTGTGGGGCGAGCTTGTTGAAGTTCTCACTGTATCCAGTATCTTTCAGATAGGTTCGAATCTCCCGAAATAGTTGCTCCGATCTTTTCGGGGAATCCGCTGGAGTTCCAACCCTCTTATCAGCGTCCTCGGATAATTTGGAAATTGCCTCCGACAAACGCTTGGAAACATTGGAAAGTGACCTAACGTCGTCGCAATTTTTGGTGCGAATAATTTTTGCCTGCGTTTCCCTAATAGTCTTTACCAAGCCTGCAAGTTCGGTAATCTCACGATCGAGCAATTCCATCTTCAGTGCACTAGCATATGCGTATAGAACGGCCTCAACCGCTCGCCCGACACGAAGGCTGGCTTCTGTGAAAAACCTGGTGTTCTCCAAAGACTCAGCCGAGCGAAGTTCGATTGCAACTGATCCAGCAATGCTCTCCGCCAACTCGATGAGTGCCTTCATTGTCTCACCTCGTTAACCATGTGAGCAATAAAAGCGGGGGTGTCGTGGTTGAAGTCTGCTGGAAACACAGTCCAGCCAGCAGCTTCGAGTTTGTTCACTTTTGACAATTGTTTCAAATCAATTCTTGAACCAGCGATTGTCTTCATGATCCACGGTTTGTGTGGAATTATGTTCAGAATTAGCTGGGACGGCGAGAGGCCGCCCAGCGACCTTAGGATCCGTGCGTCCGCCAAGAGCTCACGTGTCTTGTGCGATAGCATCTGGTCATCCGCAGTAGTACGACGAACTACAAATCTTTTTCCGTTGGCAGCCTCCCACATGGTAAATCTGAAACGCGTCTCAGGTGTAATGTCAAACGTTGCATTCCGTTCCTTGCCCCCAATTGCAACCTCAAGTCGTTTCTTGAAAATTTCTTCAATCCGTGGACTTGAGAGTGCTCTTATTGTTGGGGAAGCTCCACGTCGATCTGGCGAGCGTCGTTCCGACTCGCAAACGAAGCTCGAGATGAACTCGTGAAGTTCGAGAGCAATAGAATCTTGACGCCATTCACTGCGGGTTTCCAACTCCGATACAGATATGATTTCCGACCAGTCACCCCTAAACTCATCTAAAGTAGTCAGCTTGACATCTTCATCGCTGCCAAAGCTTAAGATATCTTGGATCGTAGCGTTTGGTCGTATTGATTTGATGGCCTCGATACTGGGCAAACGCGATACATTAAACGTGGCATCGGCAAAAGGGATTTGGAGCGTCTCTTCTTGACCCTCGGGCGTGTCTGGAATAACGGCAATTAGTGGTAGATTCGAGGAAAATGAATTAGCAAGCCCAATTCTGTTCGCAAGCATCCTCTTAGACTTCTGCTTAAGCAGCATCTGGCTTCCAGGATGCAAGACTTCGATGGCAAAGGGAATTGGTTTAGTTACCAGAAAGTCCATGCCGCTCACGAAATCTGAGGCAGTCTTTGAATCAAAGAACTTAGCGCTGTTGGCTACAAGCCATGCTCGGACGGCATCTTCTGTTTTTGATAGACTGTTAAGAGGAGGCATATATTGGTTCTTACAGAGTTGCTAGACATTCCTGGATGTTCAGACAGATTGCAAATTGCATTGGTTCACTCATTTCACCCCAGGCAGCCTTGGAGCCTTCACCTTCGTGTAGCTGGGACAAAACGTTTTGGCGTCGCAGGCTTCGCATGTTGGTTCGTGTGACGGGTTTTTCTCCCAAGATGCAATGACGACTCCAGTGTTTGCTTCGTCCGCGACGCACTTCTCAATGCGCGCCACGGTTTTGTCGAATTCGTCAAGCGACTTCTGAATCGAGGTGGGATCTATAGGAACAACGCGAATGGCTCGTGTTAGGCGATACTCGAAAGAGAGCAGCGGGGGTTCCTCTCCCGGTGTGGATGGCTTCCATGACCTCAGTGTTTTCTCATCAGCACTACCTGGCTCGGGAAGAAGAACGTCTGGATCGCCGGCCGCGAGTGCCTTGCGTAGAGCGTAGAAATCTGTCTTGGTCGGCACGAACTCGTTCAGGTAGATCAAAACTCCAGCAATGATTTTCTTTGTTGTCAACATCGACCGCAGGTGAGCGTACGTGTGGACCTGCCACTCGTAGATTTCCCACAGACTCTTTCCTTTGCCGGAGGCCTCAGGACGTTTCATGCCCTTGTAGTCGACGATGACTTCAAATTCATCCGGTGGATTGGTCGGAAGTTCTTCGACAACAAGTTCGAGCAGCTTATTGCCACGGAATTTCGGATTGAACAATTCGACCTGCGTAACTATGTCAATGACACCTAGCATTTCGTAACGCTCTATGTCTTTGTTGATTAGTCCTTTAAGCGACGCAGGGAGCTTTCGAGCGCCTCGAACGCGGACTTCTGCTTGGTTGATCAAAGGGAACAACAAAGGTCCAAGTTCATTGACGGCCGCGGTGGCTCGGGCTCGGCCTAGTTGCTCCGATTGGTCATTCCAGCAACGGATGTTTTGGGCGGCCAGGCGACGATCAATGCGATCCATGATGTCGTCAATCTCTGTCTGTGGCCACGGCGGAGAGGGCTTGCCGTTGTCACGCATCTGGCGATAGGACTCTTCGAGAACTGCATGGATGAATTGCCCGAACCACAACTGGATCGGATGGGACGATGGCAGATTGCCGATCCGTGAGTAACGGTACTGAAGTCCACAGCGCAGAAAACCCAGCAAGTCGCCAGTCAAGCTGTACGAAGGTAGTGAGTTGATCGGTGGTCGAACAGAAAGTGCCATGTTAGATATCCACGTAAGGTTGATTCGCGCCTACCCAGTGATGAACCTCGTTGCGGTCACAACCGGTAGCTACATTGATCGCATTACCACCTGGGCGAGTGGCAGAATGCCCGACGAGCAATAGCACATCTTGTGGGCGACTTAAAGCGACGAAGAATTGGCGAAACAAGTCATCGAAGGCACGGTCGATTCCACTGCGATTGAGCGTCTTCAAAGGGCTGTGAGGTCGCATGAGGTCCTCCAAGTTCTGTGTAGGTCCAGGTTGCTTGGGATGCCGTTTGAACCGATGCCCATGAGCGTTGGTTTGGAAGTCCGAACCTACGTCAACAATGGTCAGCGGGAACTCGAGTCCTTTGCTTTGGTGAATTGAAAGAATGTTCAGTCGATCGCGTGGGAAGCTCTCAATCAACTCTTCATCGACTTTGGCCGAGCCAGCGGCGATCGGCGCCAGGAAGTAGAGCAACAAGTGCCCTACTGATTTGTCGGAGAGAGCTTGATTCGATGGATCACTAACTACGCGAGCCTTGAAGTTGCTGACCTGCTCGGCAGCGCCCAACTGCCGTGTGAACACTTCCAAGTACACTTGTCCCTCTGGATCATCGTGAAGTTCAGGCATCCAATGCATTATCGCGTAAATTAGATCGAGGCACGGAGTGTTAAATGGCCAAGAATAACCTGTTCGAACCGGATTACGATCGCCCCAATTAGCAGCGAAGGTCTCCAGCGTTTTCATGCTTGGCGTGTTAGTCACCCAATCGATCGCTTCGGTCCGCCAATCATCAAATGTATCCTTGATGGAATCGCTTAGCCCGCTTGTCACTTGCTGGATGACTGCGCCAGGGTCTAGGCACTCGAGCAGCAATCCGCCAAGTCTTCGAACCGCGTCGATCTCTGCAAACTCCTGTCCGCGCGGATTGAATGTCTCGATGGCGGGGTTTAACGCAAGCAGTTGGTCTCGTAAGCGTTTGGGCAAACGCGCTTTCGGATCAGTGCCACCACCGTATTCCTGGGGTGAACTGCAAAGAAGTGCTAGATCACCAACGTCACCACCTTTGCTGGAGACCTTGATCGTATGACCAGCAACCTTGAATCCTGCGCCTTTGGTTACGTCATGGATAAACCTCGCCAGGTCACGAGCAAGGTCATCCATGTTATTGCGAAACATGCCTAGGATCGGAACGTCTTTGTGTTTGGGAGCGGGATTGATCAATGGTGGCTTGCCGGCGACACGAGCAGCTTGATAGCCTGCGTCGAACGTTGCATAGGCATTCACGAAGTCGATGATCGTCTTGGACGAGCGGTAATTCTCATTCAGGAAGATCTTTTTGGGTTTCTTGCCAACATCAGACAGGTAACGAGCCTCGAAGTCGCGGAACAAATCGACCGTTGCTCCTCGGAAACGATACATACTTTGATCATCATCACCCACCACACAAATCGCACCGTTGCATCGTTTGGCAAGTTCAAAGTACAGGCTTTCTTGCAGCAGGTTTGTATCCTGGTATTCGTCAACCAAAATAACTTTCAGTTCGTTGGTGAAGTCCAACAAACCTCCGCCTCGCAAACGCGAAAGCACTGTTTGCTCGAGTTGAGCAAAGTCGACCATCAATCGATCGCTTAACTCTTTTGCGTAGTCGGTGAGTGCCGCATCGAGCAATCCGATTGCGATTGTGTCGCGAGGAGTACTGCCCGATTTCGCAAACTTCGACCATTTCAATTGATCGTGGTGACGTCGATCCCAAATGGTACGAACCAACCCGTTCTTGGCGCCGATATTCCAACCAAACGTACCAGTGCCACGCGTGTCGCAAAGGAAACCGTCTAGGTCATTGTCACGGAATCGCTGAGACTGGAACAATCCAGCTCGCAACAGCAGCGTCTCGGAAACGAATTGATCGGCCAGGATCGGTGGATCCGTACCAGGGTCTCGGTGATCGCGCAGCACTTCCTCGCAGATGCTATCGATGGTGCCAGTACGAATTTGATTGACGTCTATTCGCTCCAACCAAATCCGGTCCAGCTTACTTATCCTCTCTTTGCCAAGTTGCTCCTGGATCGCGTAGCCCCAGCTCAACAATCGTGAACGCAATTCTTCGGCGGCCTTGTTGGTGAATGTGGTTGCCAAAATGCTGCGAGGTTCCAAGCCATCGACAAAGACAAGCTTGAGCATCCGCATTGTCATCGTCGCTGTTTTGCCCGTCCCTGGACCGGCGACCACAAACAACGCGGCCGTCTTGGCGGCCTCAACGGCTTTGCGTTGACCAGCATTGGGCTCGCGTCCTATTGCCGTTTTCATAGCTTGGATGAACAGATCGAATGTAATCACGGAACTTCCCTCACTTCCTATTGTTTAGCGTTCCGCGTACGGATTCTTTGAGACGATTTCGAAACCCAATTCCTGGAGCGTCAAATTCGTTGGGTCGCCACCATCGAAGTTGAGCGAATAGGGATCGCATTGTTTGGCAATGCAGATAGCGTGACCTAAGACAGCCTTCGGGGCATAGTGCGTTCCGTTGTAGACCAAGTCGTATTTCCGCGACTTTCCCCAGCGTACGGTCATGCCTCCATCGAGATCAGCGATGGCTTGCAGGACCTGCTCAAGTGTAATGTTTTTGGGGATTCCCATGTCTTATTTCCCCTCTTGGTAGCTAACGTTACCTGAAAGGTGTCGAAGCTGCTTCGGTAGTACATATTCAACGCCGTGTTCGATACAGCGATCTCTAAGCGATTGACAAACCGCTGTTCGTACAGTCTCAGGCAGATCTACCATTTCTCGAG
>Ga0315902_10009690_pt1 | contig 12847 bp, 10 predicted proteins | sample LakEriMetagenome_9_FD_203523 | JGI IMG/M metagenome (GOLD analysis project Ga0315902, IMG submission 203523) | Freshwater fungal communities from buoy surface, Lake Erie, Ohio, United States - Buoy 12 MA117 | ecosystem: Environmental > Aquatic > Freshwater > Lake > Lake biofilm | place: USA... | reverse complement strand
TGGAAACGAACAATCTTTTCAGGAGTTGCCCCTGCAGAAAGTTGTTTAACAATAACCGGCTGTTGGTTTGATTTTACCTCGCCCCTATAAACGGACCCGAACTTCCCGTTTTTGCGAAGTGTTTCCAAAATTTCATATTCACCCCGTTCTGAAGCTATTTGCATAGTTAGCTTTCAATAAATAAATGGCGCTTATCGGGCGAGGGAAGCGGACAGGTGTCGTACTTGCCGAACCACCTGTATCTGTTTGTTGCTATAAGGTTGTATACGCCATTGCGTATAAACGGTGGGAATAATAAAAGTACCAGAACACATTTCCACAAGCCGCCAAGTCCTGAGAGGGCACGTATAACGGCTGCAGACTGCCTGTATATTTTATTGTCTGTATACAGTATGAATGATTTCATATCAGATGACTGCCCCAGCAGATTAATCGCACTATCCGATTGTAAGGCTGCATAGCGGTATACTTGCTTTTTATCGTTACGTAAAATAAAACGCACAGCTTTGTTGCACAATGCACAAACTCCATCGTAAAATATGACCGGATGTGTATTCATGAAGTGTAAATGGCTGAATTGATTATTTTCGTAGCTTCAAAATTGAGCAATTATGTTTGAAAATTTAAGCAGTAAGTTAGATAAAGCGTTTAAAACCCTGAAAGGTCAGGGCAAAATTTCTGAGATAAACGTAGCCGAAACGATAAAAGAAATACGCAAGGCCCTTATTGACGCTGACGTTAATTATAAAATAGCCAAAACATTTACCGATAACGTCAAAGAAAAAGCGTTGGGCCAAAATGTGCTCACCAGTGTATCTCCCGGTCAATTGATGGTGAAAATTGTTAACGATGAACTAACTGAACTGCTGGGGGGTAAAACAGAGGATATAAACATATCGGGTACTCCGTCAATCATATTAATGGCCGGTTTGCAAGGTTCTGGTAAAACTACGCACTCGGCAAAGCTGGCCAATTACCTGAAGAAAAAAGGCAGAACTGTTATGCTGGCCGCATGCGATGTATACAGGCCTGCTGCTATTGAGCAACTAAAGGTTTTAGGACAGCAACTTGAAGTTCCGGTATACTGGGAAGAAGGAAATAAAAATCCGGTAAGTATTGCTGAACATGCCTTGAAAGAAGCCCGACAGCAGGGCGCTAAAGTGTTAATAGTGGATACGGCCGGGCGACTGAGCGTAGATGAAGAGATGATGCGCGAAATCGGCCAAATCAAAAAAGCACTCAATCCGCAGGAAATTTTATTTGTGGTCGACTCCATGACCGGGCAGGATGCTGTGAATACCGCCAAAGCATTTAATGACGTATTGGATTTTACCGGTGTAATTCTTACCAAGTTAGATGGCGATACACGCGGTGGAGCAGCCCTTTCCATCAAGTCAGTAGTTAATAAGCCCATAAAATTTGTTGGTACCGGTGAAAAAATAGAGGCGCTTGAACTATTCCACCCCGACCGTATGGCTCAGCGTATATTGGGTATGGGCGATATTGTAACGTTGGTAGAAAAAGCACAACAGGTATTTGATGAGGAGGAAGCCGCCAAGCTTCAGAAAAAACTGATGAAAGATCAGTTTACGTTTGAAGATTTCTATTCCCAGATTCAGCAAATCAAGAAAATGGGAAATCTGAAAGATTTAATGGGTATGATTCCGGGTGTTGGCAAAGCGGTAAAAGACCTGGACATAAGCGATGATGCGTTTAAAGGAATTGAAGCCATTATCAACTCCATGACTCCTGCCGAACGCAAGACACCGGACATTATAAACGGGAACAGAAGAAAACGCATTGCGATGGGAAGTGGAACAGATATTCAGCAGGTAAATCAGTTGCTGAAACAGTTTGAAGAAATGCGCAAAATGATGCGTAGTATGAATAAGCTACAAGGAGCCGGCAGGGCTATGCCTAAAATGCCATTTATGCGTTAACACCATTCTCTAATTCAGGGGTAGAGTGAAGCGATATGACTTTTGATTGCCTGCCTGGGACTAATTTTTCCAACCTTTTTCTCCAACCAGCGGAACAAAGGCAAATTGATCAAGTTCTATTTGCTCGAATTTAATTTCGGTTTTACGAATAATACTGATCATTTTTTGTTTTTTCAGGTCACCAACCGGTATTACCATAATACCTCCAATTTTTAACTGTGCAGCCAGTGAATTGGGAATAACCGGTGCGCCCGCAGTTACGATTATCTTATCGAACGGGGCATGAGCCGGCCAGCCTTTCGTTCCATCATCGCATTTCAGAGTGGCTGAGTAACCCATTTGTTTCAGGAGTTTTTCGGCCTTTACCTGAAGTTTTTCAATACGCTCAATACTGTATAAGGTTGCACCCATTTGCATAAGCACAGCCGCCTGATAGCCGGATCCGGTTCCTATTTCCAGTACTTTATCGCCTGGCTGAATATGCAAAGCCTGAGTTTGGTACGCAACGGTGTAAGGTTGTGAAATGGTTTGATTTTCACCTATAGGAAAAGCTTTATCGACATAAGCATGCGGATAAAACGTTTTTTCAAAAAAGAAATGGCGTGGCACTTCGCCTATGGCTTGCAATACACGGCTGTCTGTTATACCCTTGGCTTTCAATTCTTCAACTAGCTTTTTTCGTGCTCCCTTGTATTTATAATCATCTATCATCTGAAAGCAAATAAAGAACTCTTTAATGGTTGTTCATACACCTTTTGCTCACATTCCGTAGGCCATAGGGCTTTTAGGTGTATACTTTAGTGCTTTATACCGGGTAGCTTTTATAAAACACGTGAATAAGTGCATCATGCGGGTAAACTCATGCAGCTTATTTTTGATACACCGAATATGACAATAAAAATAGGTTTAGCCGGTGTAAACGAAGCTGCCAAGATGCATCTGGATGTGTTAAAAGGTATGCCCGAGTTTGAAATTACCGGCATTTACGACCATCAGGCAGATGCCGCCCGCTCGGTAGCCGATGTATATCAGATTCCATTTGTCAATTCATACGAGTACTTGCTGCAGAAGTCTGATGCTGTTGATATACAAACACCGGTAGGCCATCATTTTAAATATGCATCAGAAGCACTTATGCGCTCTACACACGTGTTGTTTACCGGACTTATTTCGGAAGACGTGCGCGAAGCCCGTCAACTCTGTGATCTGGCCATGGAAGCACAGGTAAATATTAAAGTGCTGCATGAAGACCGCTTGCATCCGGAAGTAAAAAAGCTGAAACGATTGGCCCGGAGGCCAATATACATAGAGTGTAACCGCTTTCAGCAAAAAGTACTCAGCATATCTAACGATTCACTCATTTTCGGTGGATTGCTGAACGACATTGAGCTTCTTACCTATATCACAGGTTCTACTATCAGAAAAGTGACTGCAAATGCCACTCAATTATTTAACGACTTTGTTGATTTCGTAAACGTTCGTATCGACTTTGAAAATGGCTGTACTGCGAATATTAATTGCGGAAATTTTGCCAACGGGCAAAACAGTTACCTGCGCATTTTTCAGAAATCAGAATGTATACGGTTTGATTTAAATCAGTATCAACTGACTAAACTAATAAAAACTGAAACAGGTGAATTGGCAGAAGTTCCGTACAGTGCTTCACGTATTAAGCAACAGGATGTGATAAAGCTGGAGCTTCAGGAATTTGCCCATGCCATTGAGCACAGGCAACGCAACAGCCAGGATATTTTTCACGCTTATCAATCGCTAAAAGTAGCTCATCAGATTATCGAAAAATTTCACCCCAGCACGTTATTTGATTAAATCAACCTACCGACTAATTCGGTACATTTGCAATCGATGCATACATACAGGTATTTTCTTGGGTTGTCCTGCCTACTAGGGCTTTCAGCATGTGAAGTTCTGGAAGATACAACACCCGTAACCGTTCCGTCATACATTCATATACCTTCAGTAAGCACGTCTACGAATTCAGATGGATCTCAAGGTGATGCATTTCACCGCATCCCAGATGTTTGGGTGTATGATGAAGGTGTGTTGCTGGGAATTTACCGAATACCTGCAACTATACCCATTCCCCGAAGCGGTAAAGTGAATCTGAATATAGAAGCAGGGGTTGTTTACTCGGGACAGCTGGAAGAGCGAATACCTTATCCTATGTTTCAAACCTACAGAATAACCAAAGATTTAAAAGAAAATACAGTTGATACCGTAAAACCTGAATTTACATACCGCAGTTCATGTGTATTTCCGCTCATTGAAGATTTCGATAAAGTTGGATTTCGTTTTACGCTCAATCCGCTTTATTCACGCGCTGGCGATACTGTTTTGCGTGTAAGTGGTACGCAGGCCCTTGAAGCTGGAAAAAACTCAGGTAAAGTAGAACTCACTCCGGGCACTCAGTCCTTTCAGCTGTTTACTACAGAAAACTTTAATTTACCGGGTATGAACCAGCCAGTTTTTCTGGAAATGGATTATAAGAGTAATGTGCCGCTAATTCTCGGTTATTATTACTTCGAACCCGGACAATCATCCAGTCAGCCGAACGAAGTTATACGTTTGTTTAACACGGAAGGCGAGTGGAGGAAAGTATACCTTGCGCTCAATCAAGAGACAGCCGGTAAGCCATCCAATACATTGTATAAGTTTTATATCGGTTTATTTAAGGACGCCAATCAGCAAGCCGATATATACCTCGATAATATTAAGATTGTGTATTAAATGAAACGTTTGAAAAGAATACATACCTTATATTACGTAATGATCGATTACATGTCGGCAATGGGTGCGTGGTTTGCATTTTTTTTATACCGAAAGTATTTTATTGAACCTTATAAGTTTGGATACAGCATTGCATTTGAAACCGGCCAAAACTTTTATCTGGGGTTGTTTTACGTGCCGCTTTTTTGGATTCTGATTTATTACCTCACCGGATTTTACAGCGATGTGTGGCGCAAGTCACGCCTGAAAGAGCTGCATACAACGTTTAGTGTTACACTGATTGGTGTAATCATATTGTTTTTCTCCTTGCTTCTTGATGATGAAGTGGCCAGATATACGGATTATTACTATACTGCTTTTACCTTATTCTCTCTTCAGTATGGGGCAACCGTGATTTCTCGCATTGCTTTTGTTACATACATTAAAAAGCTTATCAGCAAACGTAAAATAGGCTTCAATACAATTATTGCGGGAAATTGTGAAAATGCCACTAAGTTGTATCATGATATAATGAATGAGGCATTCCCTTCTGGTTACTTAATTAAAGGTTATGTAGGCACAACCTTATCTGCGTCTTCACATACCGATATTGAATACCTGGGTACTTATGATCAATTGCCGGAAATAATTCACACCCTCGAAGTTGAAGAAGTCATCATAGCCATTGACAGCGGCCGACACAGCGAAATTATACAGGTGACTAATCTGCTCGAAGGAGAACCTGTAGTGCTAAAGATAATACCCGACACCTATGATGTTGTTTCGGGTACAGTTAAATTAGAGAACATCGTGGGTATTGCCCTTATAGAAGTAAAACATGAAATGATGGCTAAATGGCAGCAGGTAATTAAACGGCTACTTGATATTGTCGTTTCTGCTACAGTTCTCGTTTTGCTTTCTCCGCTTTATTTAGCGTTGAGCATAGCTGTAAAGCGGTCATCAGCCGGGCCTGTATTTTTTAAGCAAATACGCATAGGTAAAAAAGGCAAGCCTTTTCATATCTATAAATTCAGGTCGATGTATGTTAACGCAGAAGATGCTGGTCCAGCACTTTCATCAAAGAATGATAGGCGTATTACATCCATTGGCAAAGTATTGCGTAAATACCGACTCGATGAAATCCCCCAGTTTTATAATGTGCTTAAAGGCGATATGTCTCTGGTAGGCCCAAGACCCGAGCGTAAATTTTATATAGACCAGATTGTGCAGACTGCGCCCTACTATAAGCAATTGCTCAGGGTAAAGCCCGGAATAACTTCGTGGGGAATGGTTAAGTATGGCTATGCCGAAAATGTAGAGCAAATGGTTGAGCGACTTAAGTTTGATATACTTTATATTGAAAACATGTCGCTGGCAGTAGACTTCAGAATTATGATTTACACTGTACTAACCATAGTAAAAGGTGCAGGCAAATAAATTTATTTGACGTTTGCCTGAATATATAATGCTGTAATTTTTCGCTTGGTATCGAGTGAAAAATCTCCATCCATCATCCACTTATAGTAGCTGGGTTCTACCTTGAATATATCCATTACCTTCTTATGGCGATGCTTACCAAAGTTAAATACTACCTCTTGTTTATCATTTCGTATAAGACGGCCTGCTAAATCTACATTATTTGACTGGCCTGAAAATTCGTGCAGGAAATCAATGTCGTTTTTCAATTGCGGATATCGGTCGAGCTGCGCCATCAATATTTCAAGAGTTGCACGGGTGTCGGCCTCGGCACTATGCGCCTGTAAGAGTTCCTTATTGCAATAGAATTTGTATGCAGCTGATAGTGTTCGCTGTTCCATCAAATGAAATATTCGCTGTGCATCTATAAACTTTCTGTTTTCTGTATCAAACTCAATTCCTGAACGTAAAAACTCTTCAACCAGCATTGGAAAATCAAATTTATTAGAGTTATAGCCTCCTACGTCACACCCTTCAAAGTCTTTAGCCAATTGCTGTGCAATGTCTTTAAATCCTGGTTTGTCAGACACATCACTGTCAGTAATGCCATGTATAGCTGTGGCTTGAGGAGGTATAGACATTTGTGGATTTAAGCGTTGAGTATATGTAATCTGTGTGCCTTCAGGCATCAGTTTTATATAAGATATCTCAATGATACGATCAGTTTGAATGCTAATTCCGGTTGTTTCAAGATCGAAAATAATAAGAGGGCGTTTAAGGTTTAGGTTCATGTTAAGTAATTACAGGCGTTCGGTAGTTCCATCCTGAAATTGTGTTGGTTTTTTATACCCTTTCATGGCGAGTAGTGCCCATCCGCCAATCATAAAAGCCCCACCGATCGGGGTAATCATTCCTAACCAAGAAATGGCATCACCAATCCATAATGTACGGGTTGAAAGCAGTATGAGTGTGCCAGTGAAGATAACAATGCCCGCTATAAACATAAAAAATACGTTTCGTGATGTTGATTCATGCAATCTGCGCAGCAATGAGGCAATCAGTAGTATTCCAAGGCCATGAATCATCATGTATTCAATGCCGGTTTTGTAAGTATTCATATGGTCGACAGGGATGAAACGTTGAATAAAATGTGTGCCAATAGCACCCAATGCAATCGAAGCAGAAAGTATGGCTGCCCCGGCTCTGATCATTTGTTTTTGAAGTGTATGTTTACTCATAGCTTTGAACAGATTTATGTTAACAATATGCATTTCATACATACGCAATTACAGTAAATTTGGTTAAAAAAAATAGTTTATTCATGAACAGATCGCTTTGGGTAGGTATTGCAGCTACATTTTTACTGTTTATTGTATTGGCAGTTTACTTTTATTCGAAGTACATAAAGCCGGATGATAAGCCATTGTATGCCATTATCCCCGAAACAGCCGTTGCTGTCGTCATTACTTCTAACTTCGGTGAAAGTCTGGAAATAGTACAGCGTACTGAATTGTGGCAAATGTTGCAGTCTTACCCATCTTCCACAGATGCGTTAAACTTTCTCGGTCTGTACGACTCCCTGTTGCAAACAACACCACTAAATGAAGAAGAGATGGCCGTTTCTATACATGTTCAGGGAGATCGGCTTGAATGGATGGTAACTATGCACCTGCCTGATAATGCTAATATGAACGAAGTGTTATCCGCATTAAATTACCGGAATTCGTACCGCATTAAAACTCGTACATACGAGGGCATAAAGCTTTACGACCTCCAAGATGCTTCGGGTAATTACACAGGAGTAGTGGTAGCAACTGGGTCGTATGTATTCTATAGTACTACCGGCCTGTTAGCAGAGTCGGCCATTCGGAAAATGAGATACAAAGTTCGTGGCCAAACGGATGAACTTGCCATGCTGCAGCCATTTGAGGATAAAAGTGCAGCATTTCGGCTATATGTGAATTACCGTCAGATGGAGAAGTTATATGCCTGCATTTCCAGAAATCCGGCTGAATGGTCATGGTTTACACCTCTACAAAATTTAGCAAACTGGAGTATGCTGAACGTGTCTGTTCAACAAAACGAACTAGTTTTTAAAGGCATAAGCTTAACGGATGATACCGTGAGCCAGTTTCTCGATTTATTCCGCAATCAGAATCCTGTTCCGCTTGACGACATAAATAAGTTCGTACCCAATAACTGTGCATATCTAGTGCGAATGGGATTTAGTGATTTCCTGTCATTTAAAAACGAATTGGACGATTACCATGAACGACTTGGGATTTACACTCGTTACAAGACAAATGAAGACAGTATAAGTTCACTCTATAAAATCGATTTAAATAATCTCAGGGCAATAATTGGTAAACAAGTAATAACAGGTTCATTGCTTTTAGCTGGGCAACAGCACCCCTTTACGCTTATTAAAACAACATCGGCCTCGGCTGCTGCTCAGCTGCTCGTAAATTATCAGCAGCAATTTAGCAAACGGCTGCTTATTGACTCGTTACAAACCACGCTTGTCTACAAAGGATACTCGATTACCCAGTGGCCGTTTGGTAATTTTATGCCGAATTATTTCGGCAGTGTGTATTGTGGCACTCCAAGTCCTTATGTAACGTTGGCAGAAGATGTGATTGTACTGGCTAAATATCCCGAAACTGTGATGCATATACTTGATGCTTATCAATCGAACAATGTGTTAAGCAACGATGAGTTATATGCTAAAATGAAATCGCTTTCAGGTCCTACATCGAATTTGGACATGTACATCAATACGTCTCAATCATTTTCAATTCCACTGGCTAATGTGAATACAACCATGCACAGTCACCTGAGCAGAAACGAAATTATCTACAAAAAATTTACAGCCGTTCATTTTCAATTTGCATCAGCAAGCGATAAATATTTTCATACGCAATATACTGTCCAGTTTCAACCTGAGTATGAAGAAAAACAGCGAATGCTTTGGCAGATAAAATTAGATACCACATTAATTTCACCACCGGTATTCGTATTTAACAAAACTGAGCAAGTATACGATGTCATTGTTCAGGATGTACAGAACATGCTGTATTGTATGGCTGCTGATGGCACATTGAAATGGAAGACTAAAATGTCTGGTCCCGTATTAAGTACCCCATATTCAGTTACCTATCACCCTTCAGGTAAATGGGGCTATTTGTTTAACACAGCAAAAAGTGTTTCACTGATTGATACTAGCGGCAAGAATGTTTCCGGATATCCCATATATCTGCCCGGTACAGCCTCAGGTAGTTTATTGCTAACCGATTTTTACAACGATAGCTTCTATGCCTTTTTTATTCCATTAACTAATAAACGCGTCATGGGATATAACATGACAGGTAAGGCAATCCCTTCATGGAATCCAAAAGTAACAGGTGAAAAAATGGCAAACTTAAAGCATGGTGTTTTACGCAACGAGCCCGTTTTATACGGAACCACAGAGACTAAAAAACTATGCATCTGGAAGCCGGACGGAACAACCATAGAGCATGCTGCCACTATGGGAGCAGATTTTCTAATTACTGAAAACCAGGTATGGGTTGTTGACAGTTCAACACAATCGGTAACACGATTTGTGTTTGATGAAGATTTCATGCCTACACAATCGTCACAGGTTGCACACCTGGATAGTGGAAGTTTTAAATTTATAGGCACAATGTTAGTTGCGAATTCAGGTAAAGGAATGCTTGTTTATGATCTAAACGGCAAAATATTAACAGGACCGACAGCCGGGGGGTATGCTTACCAACAATCAAGCGCTGCGAATGACTTCATGGTATTCGATTCGGCCAGTATGACAATGAACTCCTACATGGGATCGTCACTAGATAATGGATTTCCGGTTGATGCGTCAGCACCGGGAACTGTAGGAATGCTTTTGAATGACGGTGTTCGCTACCTGATAGTGCCGGTAACTGGTAATTATTTGAATGCTTTCCGTTTGAAATAACACGTATTTTCTTACATTCGTAAAAAAACCGTGACTATGCGTTTAAAAAAGCGAGTGTGGCTTATTGGTGCTGCGTTGCCCTTCTTTTCAGGATGCTTTTATGAACTTGCTCCCCTTTCCGATATTAAAGGAGCAAAACTGGCTACTGAAATAGCCCTGCCTTTGTTTCAGGACGAACTGGGCTTAAAGGATATCTACGATCAGTTTTCTAAAACCGGATTAATTAAACAGGATGGAGCCGAACCACTAACCTTTATCTATACCAGCAGAGATAGTATTGACGAACGTCAGTTTATTAATATACCACCCGTACTGGTAAATTTTGGTGTTCAAACGGACGCTGCCATAGCTACTGCCTTCAACTTTGTTGGTTCTTTTTCTCAGACTTTTTCAGGTGTAACAGATATTGCAGTTGGTGGTAACGAGCAATTTAAAAAGCTAGAAATTGGCAATGGCTCGCTGGCATTAAACATTTCGAGCGACTTTAAGCACAACACCAAAGTTGTGATGACTTATCCTACTATAACGCTAAACGGCAAAGCACTTACCGATTCATTCGAGTTGAATTATTCGGGAAGCTCACCTGTTACTATTAATCGTGTAATAAGTCTTGCAGGATATGTGATTGATTTTACAGATGGCGGCACAACCACTAATAAATTGCCTTACAGTGTTTCACTTTCAGTGCAGAAGGTAACCGGCAATCCTAACATGGTAGCCGGTGAAAAATTTGGAATGAGTCAGTACCTCTCGGTACCTAAATACAGATTTTTGGAAGGCTATTTAGGAAATTTTACCTTACTACGTACCAGCGAAAACATATCTATAGACTTATTTTCTAATCAGGTAGGCGGACGTCTATTTCTCAATGACCCAAGATTGCGTATCCGTATTTCGAATGGTTTCGGGTTGCCTATCACGTGTAAAATATCCAACTTCATTGCACGTGGATACGATGATGTACCAATACCTATCACTATTGATTTTCTTAAAGATACCTTTTCACTTCCTTTTGCAGCATCTCCGGGGCAGGTAGGCATCGGTTCGTATGTTATTGACCGCAATAACTCAAATATAGATCAGGTTCTGAACAGCGCCCCAAAATCAATCAGTTTTGTATTGGACATACAAGCAAATTACAATAATGTGCCTGTCGGTAATTTCATGTTTGATACCAGTTCACTTAAAACATATTGCGATATCGAAATACCCTTCGATATGAGAATTGATGATTACATAGTTCAGCACGGTGACAATTTTAAATTTCCTGATTTTGCGAATACTCAGTTGCAGGATATGAGTATAGTTGCTGAAGCAACCAGTACAATGCCGGTTGGCGCACTCATTCAGGTTTACTTCTGTAAGCTCAAAACTATTAATGGGATTGATTCATTTGAGATTATAGACAGCCTGTTTGTTGAAGGATTAAAACTTGATCCGGCAGATGTAGATGCCAGTGGAAACGTAATCCCCATTCCGCGAAGTGCGCAAAGCATTTGTTATATGACCAAAGAGCGCTACAAAAATCTTCAGGATGCCGGCTGTGATTACTACTATACAACATTTAAAGGCAATACAGCACGAGATGCCAATAATAACAAGCCTTCTGTTCGCATATACAATACCCAAAAAATAGCGATAAAGGTGGGAATGATTGGAAATGCACAGTATCAATCAACAGGTAATCGATAATGAAAGGAGGAACGGATATGAAAAAATTTCGCTTAACCTACGCACTCATTTTCGGTACGTGCTTTACAGCATTCTCCCAAACCGAAACAACTCTGCCGTATATGCGGGGCTTGTATCAGTCGAACTTCATTAACCCGGCATTTATGCCAGAATATCAGGTAGTAGTAGGCTTACCTGTTGTTAATAATTTGGGATTTAATGCTCACCTGGTGAATTTGGATGCTGGTATGCTGATGGATAATATTGACACAAGCGGTTTGCTTGATTTAACGGGTTTGCAAAAGAGCATGAAAGATGGGAATGCCTTCGGTCTAAACTTTACCTACAACACCGATTTGCTCTATGTGGGTTTCCCGATAAAAGGCTTTTTTGTTGGTATTGGTGCAGGTACATCACTTAATACAAGTATTGCATTGAGTAAGGACTTAATCAACGGGAGCATTTTTGTGCGAGGCAAAGATGTTGACTTTTCAGGAAGCAATCTTCAGCTGTTGTCATACTCTAATATCAATTTCAGTATTGCCAAAGAAATCAGAAAGTTTACTGTAGGCGCTCGCTTCAAGTATCTTATAGGTCATGCCTATTTCGGTATAAATGATTTAGCTATGAGTACCCGTACGGGTAGTAGTGTGCCATATCCCATTACATTGAAAGCATCCGGGTCTGTGATTACCTCAGGATTTCCTGTTTTGCTTACGGAGTTGGGTGATAGAACATTTACAGATGCCGAGCGTAGCATGCCGTCAACAGATAAACTTATCAGTGAAATTTCCAATAACAGTGGATGGGGTTTAGACTTCGGCTTAACTTATCAGCCGTTTACAAAGCTCGAATTATTTGCGTCAGTCATTGATTTTGGGTCAATAACCTGGAAACACCGTACCTATAAGTATGAATTGAAAAGTGTGGAACGCACGTTTGAAGGGTTTACCTATACGCAGATTAATAGCGTTGAGGAACGTGACCGCTATCTGGATAGTTTGACTAATATTCTGAGTGCTGCTCAATTCTCTGAGTCTCCTTTTGTAACTACTTTGCCTACCAGGCTTTTTGCAGGGATGAATTATACCTTGGGCCGCAGCGATAAGGTAGGAGTAAT
>Ga0315902_10009688_pt1 | contig 12847 bp, 11 predicted proteins | sample LakEriMetagenome_9_FD_203523 | JGI IMG/M metagenome (GOLD analysis project Ga0315902, IMG submission 203523) | Freshwater fungal communities from buoy surface, Lake Erie, Ohio, United States - Buoy 12 MA117 | ecosystem: Environmental > Aquatic > Freshwater > Lake > Lake biofilm | place: USA... | reverse complement strand
CCCCGGTGCGGCGGATTCTCGTCGAGGGGGGCCGCGTCCGCGGCGTGGAGACCGCCGCCGGCGAGACGATCCGGGCCGGTGCGGTCGTCAGCAACTCCGACAGCGTGCGGACGCACCGCGAACTGGTGGACGGGCAGCCGAGCCGGCGGTTCCTCAGCCGCCGCAAGTACGAGCCGGCCTGCTCGGGCGTGGTGCTCTACCTCGGCCTCGACAAGCGGTACGAGCAGCTGATCCACCACAACTTCGTCTTCTCTCGGGATCCGCACGAGGAGTTCGAGGCGATCTACCACCGCGGTGAGCCCGCCCCGGATCCCACCTGCTACGTCTGCGCCCCGGCGGTCACCGAGCCCGAGGTCGCCATTCCCGGCGGCGAGGCCCTGTACGTGCTCGTCCACACGCCCTACCTGCGGCCGCACCACGACTGGTCGAAGATGCTGCCGCAGTATCGCAAGACGATCATTCGCAAGCTCGAGGAGACCGCCGGCATGAAGGATCTCGAGCGGCACATCGTCTTCGAACGCGCGCTCACCCCGCAGGACATCAACGATCGCTACCACGTCCTCGACGGCGCGATCTACGGGCTGGCGAGCCACGGCAAGTATCTCGGCGCCTTCAAGCCGGCCAATCGTTCGCCCGACGTGGAGGGCCTGTACCTGGCCGGCGGCTCGGCCCATCCGGGGCCCGGCATGCCGATGGTGATGATGTCGGGCTGGATCGCGGCCGACTGCGTCGACCAGGACAAGATCGTCGCCCAGTCCGGGCCCGCCGCCCGGGCCGCCGTGGCGGTGTGACGCGGATCACACTTGATGCTCGCGCACGACCCGCTTTCGCTGAACCAGGGCAAGGGAGGGGTTGCCCGTGTCCCGGGAGCCGGCGTGGCTGACCAGCGCAGCCCCGGAGGGCGAAGCGCAGGCAGCCTCGAGAGAGCGCAGGCCCGGAAGGCCGGAGCGAACGTTCGGCGATGGGGCATGGGCAACCCCGACCGGTGAAACACGCAAGGCTCAAGGGTGATTCGGCTGAGGCAGCCCGGATTCGGAGCCGGCGGTGGCCTGCGGCCGCTTCGCGGCTCCTGCGGATTATCGCCGGCGGACTTTGTCAACATCGGGCTCCCTGACGATGGAAGATCCTGTGGCGGAGACAAAGTTCACCGGCTCTTGCGCGGGCCCCCGACCGGCTCCGTCGCCAGCATCCACACCGCGGAAGAGACCGTAGTCATGCCCACCGTCGACCGCGATCAGCACGACAAGCGGGAGGGAGAGGAGTTACCGCCTTTCTCGCGGCCGATTCATGGCTGGTTCATGTGGTACGTGCGGCGGTACTTGAAGCATCACTTTCATGCTGTGCGGCTGCTCGCAGGGCAGGGCGGGGTGGCCGACAGGCCGGCGCTAGCCGGGGAGCCGGTCGTCTTCTACTCCAATCATCCGGGCTGGTGGGATCCGCTCACGTTCCTGTTCGTGGGCGAGGCGCTGTTTCCCGACCGCATGGTCTACGGGCCGATCGACGCCGCGGCGCTGGGGAAATACAAGTTCCTGGAGCGGATCGGATTCCTCGGCATCGAGCCGGGCACGTGGCGCGGGTCGGCGCGGTTCTTGCGAATGGCCCGCGCTGCGGCGCGGCGGACCGACGTGATCTTCTGGATCACCGCACAGGGGCAGTTCACCGACCCGCGGGTGCGGCCGCTCGTGATGCGGCCGGGCGTCGGCCACGCCGTGGCCGCCATGGACCGGGGGCTCGTCGTGCCGCTGGCCGTGGAGTATCCGTTCTGGAACGAGCGCTGCCCCGAGGCGGTCGCGGCCTTCGGTCCCGCGCTCCGCGTCGCCGATGCGCCGGGCCGGTCGCCGGAGGAGTGGACGGCCGTGCTCGAGCGGACGCTCGAGGCCACGCAGGACCGGCTCGCGGCGGCCGCGCTCGCCCGCGACCCCGCGGCCTTCAGCACGCTGCTTTCCGGCCGCGTCGGCGTCGGCCCCGCCTACGACACGATCCGCCGGGCCAAGGCCTGGCTGCGCGGTGAGCGGTTCGACGCCTCGCACGGCGGCGAGGCCCGGGCTGGGGAGGGGCCGCGATGAGTCCCGTCGTGATCAGCATCCTGGTCGGCGCGGGCCTGGCGCTGGCGGCCCTGCCCGCGGTGCTCACGCTGGCGAATCTGCGGGCGTTCGCCCCGCCGCCTCCGCCGCCGGCTGGAGCCCCGCCGCAGGTGTCGGTGCTCGTGCCAGCCCGCAACGAGGCGGCCGCCATCGGCCGGCTGTGCCGCGACGTCCTGGCGAGCGCGGGGGTCGATCTGGAACTGGTGATCCTCGACGACGCGAGCGACGACGGCACGGCGGCCATCGTGCGGGAGATCGCGGCGGCAGATCCCCGCGTGCGGCTCGTCTCCGGGAAGCCGCTGCCGGCCGGCTGGTGCGGCAAGCAGCATGCCTGCTGGCAGCTCGCCCAGGCCGCGCGGCACGACACATGGGTGTTTCTCGACGTCGACGTGTCCCCCACGGCCGACGCCGTGGCGCGGGCCGTGGCGTTTCTCGACGCCTCTGGTGCGGAGCTCGGCAGCGGCTTTCCGCGGCAGCGGACCACGTGCCTGCTCGACTGGCTGCTGCTGCCCCTGATTCACTTCATCCTCCTCGGCTTTCTGCCGCTGGCCCGCAGCCGCCAGGACAACGCGGCCGGCATGGCGGCCGGCTGTGGCCAGTTCTTCGTCACGCGGCGGTCCGCCTACGAGCGGGCGGGGGGGCACGCGGCCATCCGGGCCTCGCTCCACGACGGCGTGAAACTGCCGCGGGCCTACCGCCGTGTGGGCCTGAAGACCGACATTTTCGACGCCACCGGCGTCGCGTCATGCCGGATGTACGAGCGCAGCGCCGACGTCTGGCGCGGGCTTTCCAAGAACGCCACCGAGGGGATCGGCGGTCCAGCCACGATCGTGCCGTTCACGCTCCTGCTGGCCGGTGGCCAGATCCTGCCGGTCGTGATCGTGGCGGTCGGGCTCGCCACCGGCTGGCGGGACTGGCCCGCGTGGGCGCCCCCCGTGGCGGTCGCCGCCGCCGGGCTGGTCTGGCTGCCGCGGCTCCTGGAAGCGGCCCGCTTCCGTCAGAGCTTCACCAGCGGCATCGCCCATCCACTGGGCGTCGCCGTGTTCCTCGCCATCCAGTGGACGGCGCTGGCGCGGAAACTACTCGGCCTGCGCACGTCATGGCGCGGCCGCAGCCTGGTGCCCCAGTAGGGCGTCACTCGCAAATCTCGCACCGCCGCTGCAGGCATCCGGTTGCGAACGTTGTTTTGCAGATCCTTTGCATCGGGAATCGGTCTCGTCACCCGTCCAAGAAGCCCCGGGTGGCAACCCGGGGACACCGGGCATGAAAACCACCCCGCCATCCATGCCGGATGACGGCAGGCAAATCTCCGGTTCGAGCCCGCGCCGCATGGCACACGGGCAGGTGCGCCACCCGGAGTCCCCCGGCTCCCGCCGGGGGCTTTTTGTGTGACCGCCAGGCCCGGAGGGCCGGGTTGCTTCACGCTATGCTGGCGGCACAGGTGACGCTGACAAAGTGGGGCATCTCGACCGCCTTGCTGACGGCGCTTCGCGAGATGTGCGAGTGAGGCTCGCCGCACGAGTGTGGGTGCGTCAGTCCGGCGTCTGCACGGCCTGCCGGTCCGCGCGGCAGGCGAGCAGAAAATGCACGGTCGGGTCGATCTCGAAGGCGAAGCCGCGCACGCTGCCATCGCACATCGCCGCCATGAACACGCCCGGGTGCGGACCCCCGAAGGCACCGTCCATGCCGGCTGCCGCGGGCGTGGGGTCGCTTTCCGGCGGTCGGTGGCCGCCGCGGAGGGTATCGGGCGAGTCGCCGACGTAGGCGCACCGGCTGAAGCCCGTTTGCCCGCTCGTGGAGTAGGCGGAACGCGGCACATACTTCTCGGCGCACAGATAGGTGTTTGAAGCCCCGTCGCGGACCGCGGCGAGGGGCAGCAAGCTGCCCGCAAAGATCACGCCGCCGGTGGGCACCGAGACGGAGCCGAGGTAGACCAGCTGAGTCGTGTTCAACGTCGTGCCGGATTTGGTGAGTTCCTGGCTGACGACGTTCCATTCACCTTCGGTTGAGGGAAACGCGCCAGGCAGGGTGCCACCAATAGCGCCGAAGTCCGTGCAGCGGGTTCCCGAGGATGTGACCGCTGCCAACACGCACGTGCTACCGGGCGAAGGCGTGGCCGTGCCAGTCGCATAGGTGCCGCGATTGCCCGCGTAATCGGTCATCACGAATGGGCCCGGACCGACCGAGGAGCCGCGGCGGGACGGACAGGCGAATACCGGCACCGGCGTCGTCGTATTCACGGAGTCGTAGATCGCCTGCGCTTCCATGAACGGCAGGATCGTGTAGCACCAACCGCCCGGCTGTCGCCAATCGCTGCCGCCGCCGGCCCGCGGCAGCCAGTTTCCGTCCCAGCCGCCGGTGGGAAAATGACCGATCAACGACTTGTGGGCCTCGACGGCGGTCGCCAATTGCTTGAGGTTATTCCCGCACTGGCCGCGCCGGGCCGCCTCCCGGGCCGCCTGCACGCCTGGCATCAAGAGCGCCAGCAGCACGGCGATGATGGCGATGACGACGAGCAGCTCGACGAGCGTGAAGGCGGCTGGCCGTCCGCAGGTGCGCCGGTGGCCCTGCCAGACAGCACGCTCCGCAGTCGCAGGTGATCCGGATCGGGCAGCAGGCGTTTGAATTGCGCGGCGCATGGGAGAGCAAGCCTCCGGTGATGGTGAACGGATCGGCCCTGGACGCCCAGTCGCGGGGGAGCCCAGGTTTCACGAACAGGCAGCCGTTTGGCAGCGAACCGGACAGGGGTGGTCGGCACGCAATCGAACTGAGCCGCATTCTAGCAGACTGTGGAACAAGTCTGCCCGAGCAGGATGCGAGGAGTGCCGACCGTGGAAACCCTCGGCGTTTCCACCGGTCGGCCAAGTGGACAAAGGCCATGGAGGGCTTTGTCCACGGATAGCGAGCAGACTGTGGAACAAGTCTGCCCGAGCAGGATGCGAGGAGTGCCGACCGTGGGGGTGCCGGGAGGGGTGCCCGTGCCCTGAGAGCCGGCGTAGATGGCCAGCGGAGGCATGGATGCCGCAGCGCAGGCATCTTCGAGCGAACGGAGCCCAGGATGGGCGCAGTGAGCGTCCGGCGACGGGGCACGGGCAGCCCCGACCCTCCCAAGACGTGGCGAGCACCTCCGGCAACCCTTGTGCCGAACGCGATTGCCATGGAGGGCTTTGTCCACGGACAGCGAGTGACGAAGCGGCGTCTTCGGCTACGTCGGTCAGCCGCGGCAGGCCGCGTGCCGGGCGGTCGTCACACGCGATCGCGCTTCTGCGGCCGATGCGGCGACCGCCGTGAGATGTCCCATCTTCCGGCCCGGCCGGGGTTCAGTCTTCCCGTAGAGGTGCAGCCGCACGCCGGGCACGGCCAGGGCCGCCGCCCAGTCGGGCTCGCGAGCGGTGCTGGTGCCGTCGGAAAACCAGCAGTCGCCGAGCAGGTTCGCCATCGCCGCCGGCGCCATCGGCCGCGTCGAGCCCAGCGGCAGCCCGCACACGGCCCGCACCTGCTGCTCGAACTGGCTCGTCTCGCAGGCCTCGATCGTGAGGTGGCCGGAGTTGTGCGTCCGCGGGGCGATCTCGTTGACGAGCACGCGGCCGTCCCTGGTCACGAAGAACTCCACGCAGGCCACGCCCACCACGCCGAGGGCGGTGAGGATCCGTTCCGTGGTGCCGGTGGCCGCCGCCAGGACGTCGTCCGGCAGGCCGGCGGGCACGGTCGAGACGTCGAGGATGTGATGGGCATGGGCGTTGCGTGCCGGCGCGAAGGCGGCAACGGCGCCGTCGAGGCCGCGGGCCGCGACCACGGAAATCTCGCAGTCGAAGTCGATCCAGCTCTCGAGCACCAGTTCCCGGGGGCCGTCGGGACCGACGCCGAGCGTGGCCCAGGCCGGATCGACGTCGGCGGCCGTGGCGAGCTTGGCCTGTCCCTTGCCGTCGTAGCCGAAGGCGGCCGTCTTCAGCACCGCCGGCAGGCCGAGGTCGCGAACGGCGGCCTGCAGGTCGTCGTGCGATCGCACGATGCGATGGGCCGCGCAGGCGAATCCGTGGGCCACGAGAAAGGCCTTCTCGCGGGCCCGGTCCTGCGTCGTGAACAGCACGTCGGGATGCGGCCGCACCGGCACGACCGCCGCCAGCGCCCGGCCGGCGGCCGCGGGCACGTTCTCGAACTCGAACGTGACGACGTCCAGGGCGGCCGCAGCCCGGGCGAGAAACGCCGCATCGGCGTAGTCGCCGACGTGCACGCGATCGCAGACGCGGGCCGCCGGGCAATCGGCCACGTCGGAGATCGCCTCGACCCGGTAGCCCATCCGCTTGGCGGCGGCGGCGAACATGGCGCCCAGCTGGCCTCCGCCGAGGATGCCGAGCGTGGAACCGGGCAGGATCGGGCTGGCCGAGACAGGCACGGTCACCGCTCCGACGGCCGTTCAGACCAGGCGGTCGATTCGCCGTCGAGGTGCTCGGCGAGGACGCGGGCCGTCTGCTCCGTGCGATAGGCCACGAGCTTCTGCCGCAGCGCGGCATCCTCCAACGCCAGGATCGAAATCGCCAGCAGCGCCGCGTTGGCGGCGCCGGCGGGGCCGATCGCCAGGGTGCCGACGGGCACCCCCGCGGGCATCTGCACGATCGAGAGCAGCGAGTCCACGCCGCGGAGCATCGACGACTCGACGGGCACGCCGAGCACGGGGAGGTGCGTGTGGGCGGCGAGCATGCCGGGGAGGTGGGCCGCGCCGCCGGCGCCGGCGATGATCACCTTGAGGCCGCGGTCGGCCGCGGCGTGGGCGTAGTCGGCGAGCTTGACGGGTGTGCGGTGGGCCGAGACGACCTCACACGCATGCGGCACCCCGAACTGCTCGAGGATCTGGGCCGCCCGCTGGAGCGTCGGCCAGTCGGAGCGGCTGCCCATGACGACGCCGACGAGCGGGGCGGGGGAGGCGGGCACGGCTGCGTCCTGTGGGAATCCGCGACTGCGAGCGGGAACCGATCCGGCCGCGGCGGCACTGCGACATCTTGCTCCGCCCCCGGCGGCGTTGCAAGGTTGTCGGTATGGCCCGCACGCTTCCCGACATCCTGCGCTGTGATTGGCCGGTGGAGGAGGCGACTCCGCCACCGGCGACGGTCCAGGCGTTGGAGCGGGCCGCGGCGATCCTGCGCCACGGCGGTCTCGTCGCGATTCCGACCGAAACCGTCTATGGACTGGCGGCCGACGCGCTCGACGCGGAGGCGGTGGCGGGCATCTTTCGCGCCAAGGGTCGGCCCGCCTCGAATCCGCTGATCGTGCACGTGTCCGACGCCGCCATGGCCCGCTCGTTGGCCGCGTCGTGGCCGGCCCCCGCCGCCGCGATCGCCGCCCGGCTCTGGCCCGGGCCGGTGACGGTCGTCGTGCCGCGCGGCCCGCGGATTCCCGACATCGTCACGGCGGGCGGGCCGACCGTCGCCCTGCGGTGTCCCGACCACCGGCTCGCCCGGCGGCTGATCGAGACGGCGGGCACGCCCCTCGCGGCCCCCAGCGCCAACCGGTCGGAGGCGGTGTCGCCCACCACCGCCCACCACGTGCTCACCGGCCTCGGCGACAAGGTCTCACTGATCCTCGATGCCGGCCCGTGTGGGCAGGGCATCGAGTCGACCGTCGTCGACTGTACGACCGTGCCGCCGCGGATCCTGCGGCCGGGGCCGCTGTCACGTGCGGCCCTCGAGGCGGCCGTCGGCGGTCCGGTGGAGTGGCCCGCTGCGGCCGGCCCGGGCACGGGCGACGCCGTGCGCGCGCCCGGCCAGCGGCCGCGGCACTACGCGCCGCACACACCGCTGGAGCTCTCCGCCGACGCGGCCCATCGCGTGGCCGAACTGCTCGACGCCGGGAGTCGCGTGGGCCTCGTGACGATGGCTGTCGACGACCCGGCGACGCGCACGCTCGCGTCCCGTCGCGAGCTCGTCGTCGTGCCGATGCCGAACGATCCGGCGGCGTACGCCCGCCTGCTGTATGCGACGCTCCACGCCCTCGACCAGCGAACGCTCGACCGGATCGTGGTCGCCACGCCGCCTGACACCGAAGCCTGGAAGGCGATCCGCGACCGCCTGGTCCGCGCCGCGACGCCGCCCCTGTAGCGGCGGTCTCTGAGCAACTCTGTAGCGGCGGTCTCTGACCGTCGAAAGCGGGAGCCTCAGCCGATCTCGTGCTCACGCCGCCGCGGCGAGGATCTCGTGGAGCGCGGCGGCGAGTTCCGGATACTGGAACACGAATCCCGTCTCGACCGCCACCCGCGGGATCACCCGCTGCGATGCGAACAGCACCTGGGCGAACTCGCCGAACAGCAGCCGGAGGCCGAAGTAGGGCGCGGGAATGAAGGCCGGGCGGTGCAGGGCCCGGCCCAGGGCCTTCGTGAACTCGAGATTGCGGACGGGATTGGGGGCGACGGCGTTCATCGGGCCCCGGATCGCCTGGCACTCGGCGGCATGCACGTAGAGCCGGGCCAGGTCGGCGACGTGAATCCACGGCATCCACTGCCGGCCGTTGCCCAGCGGTCCGCCGCCGCCGAGTTTGAAGGGCGTGATCATCTTGGCGAGCGCCCCGCCACCCGCGCCGAGCACGATCCCGGTGCGGGCGGTCACCACGCGCACGCCCGACTTCTCGGCGGCGAGCGCCTCACGCTCCCAGTCGACGCACACCCGGGCCAGGAAGTCGTCGGCCGGCGACGCGGCCTCGGAGAGTTCCTCGTCGCCACGATCGCCGTAGTAGCCGACGGCCGAGGCCGAGACGAGCACGGCCGGCTTGGCCCCCGCCTGCGCGATGCCCTGCACGAGATGCCGCGTGCCCACCACGCGGCTGTCGCGGATTCGCGCCTTTTGCGCCGTGGTCCATCGGCCTTCGGCGACCGACTCTCCCGCCAGGTGCAGCACGGCGTCCACCCCCTCGAAGGCCTCGGGGGGCGGCGGTCCCTCCATCGGATCCCAGCGGACGATGCGGTCGGCGAGGTGGCCGATGGCCGCTCGGGCGCGGTCGGGATTTCGGGACACGACCGTCGGCCGGTCCAGCAGTCGCAGCAGTCGCGGTCCTACGAATCCGGTCGCCCCGGTCACCAGTGCCTTCATGAAAATCTCCCTCGCGATGATGGTGGACGGGGCCGGGTGGCTGCGGCGAACGACGCCCGCAGCCTCTGGTTGTCGGACCGCAACGGCGAGGAAGTATAAACAGGTGGTCCACTTCTGGCCGTCGCTTCCCGGCGCCGGCTCACCCGCCACCGGCTTCCGTCCGGCCACTTTCGCCGATCGCCTTGTCCCGCCATTCGTTTTTGCAGACGATCCTGCCCCGCGGAGCGCTGCGCCGCGATCTCTGGGTCACCACCGCCGACGCCGCCGCCTACAGCGTGATGGTGGGCTGCGGCGAGACGTACCTGCCCGCCTTCACCCTGGCCCTTGGGTTCGGGCCCGTGGCGGCAGGCCTGATGGCGAGCGTGCCGATCCTCGTGGGGGCGCTGGTGCAGCTCGTCACGCCGTACGCCGTCGCGCGGCTCGGTAGCAATCGCGTCTGGGTGATCGGCTGCACGGCGCTCCAGGCCGCCAGCTTCGTGCCTTTGATCTGGTGGGGCCTGCGGGGATCCGCGGAACTCTGGCAGTTGCTCCTGGCGGCGAGCGTCTACTGGGCCGCCGGGATGGCGGGAGCGCCCGCCTGGAACGCCTGGATGGGGCGGCTCGTGCCCAGGCACATGCGAACTTCCTACTTCGCGCAGCGGAACCGCCTCGGCCAATTCGGCGTGTTCTTCGGGTTCGTGATCGGCGGCCTCGTGCTCCAGTATGGCGAGGCCCGCGGCGCGACGCTGATCGCGTTCGCCACGCTGTTTGCCCTCGCCGCGGTGAGTCGCCTGCTGTCCACGGCCTGTCTCGTGGCCTGCCGCGAGCCGCGGCCACCGGTGGCCGCGGCCGAGGGGCTGCCCGTGCCGCCGGCCGGGCTGCCGGCAAAGCTCGCGGCCGCCCTGCGCGGCATGGCCGCGAAGCCCGCCGGCACGTTGGTCGCGTTCCTGTGCTGCTTCATGTTCGGGGCCCATGTCGCGGGGCCCTACTTCACGCCCTACATGCTCCGCGAGTTGGGCTTCTCGTACCACGCGTTCATGCTCGTGTTCGCCACGGCCGTTTTGGCCAGGGCGCTGGTGCTGCCCGCGGTCGGCCGACTGGCCTCCCGGTCCGGCTCCGTGCGGCTCCTCGGCTGGGCCTGCCTGGCGATCATGCCCCTGACACTGCTCTGGCTGCCGGGCGCCGAAGTCGGCTACCTGATCGGCGTGCAGATCGTCGCCGGCAGCTGCTGGGCGGCATACGAGCTCGCGGTGGCCCTGCTGTTCTTCGACATCGTGGACGACCGCGACCGCACCGGCGTGATCACGGTCTACAACCTCGGGCTCGCGATCGCCACCGTGGCCGGCGCCGCCTGCGGCGGCCTGCTGTTGCGGGCCCTGGGCGAGGATCGACGGGCCTATGCTGCCGTGTTCGTCGTCTCCTGCCTGCTGCGGCTGGCGACCCTGCCCCTCCTGCGGCGGCTGCAGCGGCGAACCGCCTGACGACGCGGATCAGCGTTCGGGGGCGGCGCGGAGCCCGCCGAGCTTGCCCACGACCCGCGGGGCGGCGACGGTGATGGCCTCGGTGCTCGACGCGGCGCCGACGTTGCCGGCCGCGTCCGCGACCTCGACCCGGACATAGACCCGCGCCGGCACGCCCCGGTCGGGCTGCCAGCGGTGCTCGCCCTGACTGGCGAGGCCGTCGGCGATCGTGGCCCACGGTCCCGTGACGTTCGGCGAGTAGAGCAGGCGTGCGGCCTGCGGCCCGAGCAGCGGATCGCGGGCGGTATAGCGGATGATCAGGACTCCCGGCGCCTGGGGATCGCGGGCGACGTCGAGCAGCTCGACCTGCGGCGGCTCGTCGTCCACGCCCAGCCATGCCTCGGGGAGGTCACCGGACCGCGGGCCGTCACCCGCGTCGGGCACGTCGGCCACCATCTCCAGCCGCACGCCGTAGAGTCCTGTGGCCGGGAGCTGCACGTCGATCGGGCTGCGGCCGTCGGTATCGACCGCGGACCGCTGCCAGGTCACGCCGCCGTCGCGGGTGGTCCACAGTTCCGCCCGCACGCGGGCCGCCCCCGGCATCCGGTCCTGGGCCTCGTAGTCCCAGGAAAAGCGCCGCGACTTCGCCATATGGAGGGGCTTGCCGCGGTACTCGAGCGGCTGGCCGGCCGCCGCCGCCGCCAGCGGGTCGTGGCCGCCGGTGTCGGTGCGTGTCGCCGTCTCGGCTCGTGGCAGCAGGGCGGCCGCGGATCCGGTGCGCTTCACGAGCACGCTGCGTCCGCTCGTCGTGCCATCGCCACCCGCCTGCTGCGGCGGTTGGTCCGACCAGCCGCGGGCGGTCTCCGGGGCCCAGGTTTCAGCGGTGGCGGGCGCCGCGGAAGCGGTGGCGGGCGCGGCGGCCACGGCGACCGCACCGCCTTCGGCTCCGGCCGTGGGCAGCGGTGGAACGCCGAGCTCGCGGGCCAGCGCCGCCTGGTCGACGTGGGGATCGGTCGGTTCGAGCGAGAACTGTTTGGTCGTTCGGTTGCCGGAGCCGTCCGCGACGGTGATCCGCACCGTCAGGGCGGTCACCTTCTCGCCGGCCCACCAGATTTCCTCGCCCACGAGGTGGGCCGGAGACTCGCGGGACAGAATCGGCTCGGTGGCCAGCGGCTTCCAGCCCGGGTCTGCCGGGCCGCGATACTCGAACGTGAACGCCTCCAGCCGCAGCGAGTCATCGACGGCCGCATAGCGGCAGACGATTTCCCCGTCGGCACCCTTCCACACGCGGGCGGCGAGCCGCGGGCCCGCCGCGTCGACGAGGACCCGCATGTCGGGCCCCTCGCCACCGCGCATCCGGCCCTTCTGATCGACGGACCGGAGGCGAAACCAGTATTCGCCGTCGGCCTCGGCCGTGTAGGTGAACGACCCCTTCGCCGGCGCCGCTTCGCCCGCCGGCTGCCACGTGCCGCCGAGGTCCTTCGAGACATTGAGAACGATCTTTTGCGGCGCGGCTTCGGCGTCGGGATCCTGCGATTTCGGCAATCGGAACGGGATGGCGAACGTCCGGTGCTTGGTGCGCACGAGCTCCGGCATGCCCGGTGCGGCCGACAGGCCCTGACCGGCTGCCGGCGGCACGGAGCCCGCCGCTGCGATCAGCAGCAGGGCCGCCAGCCGGCCGACGGTGCAACGATGGACGACGGAGACACCCATGCTCTTTTGAATCGGCCGTCGCTGCCCGAAAAGTCACATGTTTTCGGAACAACCGGAAAAATCGGCCGCGTCATCCGAACGACCGGGAAGCGATGGAAAGCTGCGGGAGTTGGGGGGATTTTCCGCTGGACCTGGCCGCAAGGGAGCTGCCATAATGAGCCCGCGGCGCAGGGAAGGGCCGACGCGGGCGGCTCTCGTCCAAGCCGGTTCATCCCCTCCTGAAGCCGGATGCCCGTGTCAGCGTATCTTGCCAGTGGCCTGCTTCTGGCCCTCGTGGTCGGGGCGGGGATCGTTGCGATCGTCACGATCCGCGGGCGTTGGCTCGCGTCGGGTGACGATCGTGGCGATTGGGAAAGGACGCTCGTGGATTACAAAAATCTCCGCGACGAGGGTGTGCTGACGGAAGAGGAATACCGAAAGATAAGAACACTCGTCGAGCCGCGGCTGCGGATCGGCAGTCCCGGCCTCCCGGGGCGGCGCCGGCCGCCGTCGGGCGATCCGCCGGGGCCGGACATCCAGAGGACGTGAATCA
>Ga0315902_10009685_pt1 | contig 12848 bp, 10 predicted proteins | sample LakEriMetagenome_9_FD_203523 | JGI IMG/M metagenome (GOLD analysis project Ga0315902, IMG submission 203523) | Freshwater fungal communities from buoy surface, Lake Erie, Ohio, United States - Buoy 12 MA117 | ecosystem: Environmental > Aquatic > Freshwater > Lake > Lake biofilm | place: USA... | reverse complement strand
CTGGTCAGCGACCTCTCGTACTCGCGGGTCGACGATCACAACGTGCTCCGGATGCACCTCCGGCGTCCGTGATCGCGGCGAACGTGCGACACTTTGCCCAGCCGGCAACCGAGTCCCCCGTGACCCTTCGCGGCACTGCGCTTTCCCGGGAGTTGTCGGTTGTCGTAAACCGGACAACGGGAAAGCGGATGCTCTGGTGATTCATTCTTTTCGGTTGTGTACTCCCTCCTCAGATCTCCCGCGACTCCCTCCTGCGAACCGGGCTTCATCAACCGGTTCCTGCTGAACGTCCTCCTGCCTTCCGAAGTGACACTCACGAGTCTGCTGTTGGGACTCAGGCCAGCAACGACACAAACCGAGAAATACGGCCGTGATTGTCCCACCATCCTGTCGATGTCACACGTCCTCCTTACCTGTTTCAAACCGATCAGGCCCCGCAGCACGACCGACAGCAGGGAGTGTTCCCTGCAATGACACTCGGATGCCGTCTCAAACCCCGCCTCTCTCACTCCAGAGGACTGTCAGCCGTCACTCACTTGCGCTCAACCACACGAAACTCCGGGACGATCGTATGGGGCAATTCAGCTCATCTTCAGACAGAACTTCGGCCAGCGTCTTGCAAGGTGCAGTCTCTCCCCTCTCGACGAGACGATCGCCTGAGGACCACTTTCACCCTGCAGTTTTTCACCCTGCAGTTCGACGATTGTTGAGCGGATCCCGAACTTCAGTCGGCAAGAGACACGAAGCCAACACTTCACGCTGACTTCCCGTGCGCGGGATCTGGTCGGGAAACCGCTCGGTCCGCAGGAGATGATCGGTGAGTTCGTCGAGCAACTCCGTGACAATTCCTCGGCATCCGGGGTCGATGGCCCGGTTTTCCAATTCGTCTGGGTCGGCATGCAGGTCGAACAACTGCAGCGACTCTTTTCCAATCATCGACTCGACTGCGTATCCATCCTGGCGTATTCGATTGCCAGCACTGTAGATCAGCTTCCAGCGGTCGGTGCGGATCATCCCCTCGGCATGGTCCGCATACTCGACGAAGACCCGGTCCCGGTGCGCCAGCGTCGTCCCGTGGCGCAGCCCCTCAATCAAGGGATTCAGGGATCGCCCATCAAGATTGTCCGGTATTGGCAGTCCACACAACTCGAGGATCGTGGGGACGATGTCGTGCAGTTCCACCAGGGCACTCGTCGTGGTGCCACGGGAGATGACTCCTGGCCAGCGGAGCAGCAACGCAGCACGCACGGCAGGTTCATAACAACAATGCTTCTCGGCCCGTCCGTGTTGCCCCAACAAATAGCCGTGATCGCTGCTGAAGATGACGAGGGTGTTCTCCATCAGGCCGGCGTCCTCAAGGGCTGAGAGTATGAGGCCGACGTTGCGGTCCATGAACTCGGCACAGGTGGCATACGCCGCCCGGATCCCTTCGAACTCCCGGGGACCGAGTTGCTGGAACACATCCGGCAGTCGCTCCCAATCGTCCTGGTGAACCCACGGAGACTTGAACTCGGACGGATGATGCCGACCGCGAAACTCGACCGGGAAATTGAAGGGAGAGTGGGTCTCGTACGGGCTGAGATAGAGGAAAAATGGCTGGGTGTGCGACTGTCGTATGAAGTCAGCTCCGGCGCGGGCCAGGAATGTGCCAAACATCTGCTCGTCGTGGGCAGGATAGGGCAGGACAGTACTATTCAGCCAGACTTGGGGCGGATCTACGAACGGACGCCACCGTCCCAGGACCGGCCCCGCCAGCGTCCGCTTCCAATCCTCTTGACGGTCGCGCCACTCACAGTAGTCTGGCCAGTCCAGGCACAGGTCAAACATTTGCCTTTGGGGTGCATAAAAGTGCGTCTTGCCCAGGGCAGCAACCAGATAACCTCCCTGGCGGAGCAATTGGGGCAGCGAAACTTCGGTGCCAGGCAAAGGGGTCGGCGAAAGCGTGACCCCAATCCGACGGGGATATCGCCCGGTCCAAAACGACTGTCGGGAGGGAGTTGACAGGGGACAGGTGGCAAATACACGGTCAAACCGCAGCCCTTCGGCCGCCAGTCGGTCCAGCGCCGGCGTCAGAGCGTGGGGACTGCCATACGCGCTACAGAAGTCGGGCGTGTAGTCGTCGGCACAGATCCAGACGATGTTCGGAGGAAATGTTGATCTCGTCATGGTCACTCAACGCAACCTGTCTTGCCGGGGTGGTCGCAGACTCTGATCGCTGATCGTCACAGATCATACCGCGACCGGGACTCGATGGGATTCCACCGCCACACGACCTGCAGGACGGCAGCGTTTTGTCACCGGCGCGATGGGGCCGATCAGATCAGCGCAAATTGTGAGTCCATGTGACCGGCTTTCTTTTTGGAAATCAACTTCGTTGTCGGGACACCTTTTCGCACCGGAATGATCATTGATACCCACATCCGCTGCTCAAAACGCTGTCGATTCATTTCGCCAACACTCTGTTCCAGACCTTGCCATCGACGTGTCAGCGACCGCATGCCTTGCTCAATCACGCTCACCAATCGGCTTGTGCCTCGCATGGAACGACTTCTGGCGATCATTTGCCGATCACTCAGGCCGCCCCCATTTTCTGGTGTCGCCCAGTTCACAAGGACTCGTTTTTTCTTGCGAAAGGCCGCTTGCGCCAGACTGTCAAGCCCCGGCGGTCAATTCTCCTGTCTCAGATCATTGCACCAGAAGCAGATTGGCGATGAACTTCATCTTTTGCTCACAAACCAACAAATGGACAGTTCCCCACAAGTGAACGATCCGCCCTGTCTGAAATCGCTCCCGACTCCCGGGCTTGTTGGCGTTCAACCCAATGCCCAATCTCAACCCGCGAGAAACCCGCTGTCTGGCCGGGAATTCTGGAACTCTGTTTGCCACCGCACTGCGAATTGCGCGAGCGACTGTCAGGCGGGCGGATTCCTCTTCCACAGCCTGAACAATCGACTCCATGCCTCGAAGGTGGTTCCTCCGCTCGCCTGCCATTGCGACCTCGGCAGTTCGATTGACGGGGTTCCGGGTTCGTGGCAATCTTGCTTCGTCCTGCATCATGATCATGTCCCTCGCAGCAGATCAAGCCCAACCCCAGTCCCTCACAACCCGTTCTGCTCCACAAGCCCCGGGGTTTCTTCTGGAATCCATCCACTTTTGCCGATACGATCTGCATTGCGGGAAGACTTGGGTCGGAGCATTCCTGTTTCCGTGAGTGCCTGGGGTCTTGCCTGCTGCTGCTCGCTGGTCTTGTTGCGGATTGCGCCATGGTTCCTCCCGTTGCCGACAGTTCCTGGTCGTCGCTGGCCCTCTCGCGCCGGGCTGCCATTCGTGCCGGGGGACTGGGGCTGCTCGGTGGGGCAGCCCTGCCGCAGGTGGTACGGGGAGCCCCCGCCGTCTCCGCTGAGGCAACGGCCAGGTCGTGCATCTACATCTTTCTCTCCGGTGGCCTCGCCCAGCACGAAAGTTTCGACCTGAAGCCGCAGGCCCCTGCCGAGATTCGCGGCGAGTTTTCCCCGATCGATACGCAGACCCCCGGCCTGCAGATCTGCGAACATCTCCCCCGTCTCGCCACCCGCAGTTCCGACTGGGCCGTGCTGCGGTCACTGACCCATCCGACCAACGATCACACACTGGGCCACTACCTGATGCTCACCGGGCGCAGCGTGGCCTCCCCCGGGTTCAGTGGCGACCGCAAGACCAGTCCCAGTGACTGGCCCTCCATCGCGTCGATTGTGGGGGACCAGCTTCCCGCGCGAACCCCCAACCTGCCCGACTCGATCGTCCTTCCCGAGCGGCTCGTCCACTGGTCGGGAGGGGTCATTCCCGGCGCCTACGGCGGGCAGATGGGACGTCGGCGCGATCCGTTCTTCATTGAGGCCTCACCCTACGGCAACCCGTTCTGGCGCGGGGCCTACCCCGAATACACCTTTCCGAATGAGTCGAAAAAGCCTCCCATCTCTCCCGATGCCCGGGTCTATCAGGCCCCTGAAATCGCCCTGGCTGCCGGGCTGACCTCGGGCCGGTTCGTCGATCGCCTCGCGCTGCTGCGGGAAGTCGACCGGCAACGGGGCGAACTCGAACGCTCGGCTTCCGGAAACCAGTACGACCAGCATCGCCAGAGTGTGATCTCGCTGTTGTCGGATCCCTCCGTCCGCGAGGCGTTCGATGTCACCCATGCCGACGACGCCACGCAGGAACGCTACGGCCGCAACAGTTTCGGGTGGTCGCTGTTGATGGCCTCCCGGCTGGTCGCAGCGGGAGTGAACATGGTGCAGGTGAACCTCGGCAGCAACGAAACCTGGGACACTCACGGCGATGCCTTCCCCCGCCTGAAGGACAAGCTGCTCCCCCCCACCGACCGGGCCCTCTGTGCCCTGCTCGACGACCTGAAGTCCAACGGCCTGCTCGACAGCACGCTGATTGTGATGGCCGGCGAATTTGGCCGGACACCGAAGATCTCGTTGCTGGCCGAGTCTTACTACGCCGCCGGGCGCGATCACTGGGGGGCTGTGCAGTCGGTCTTCTTCGCCGGGGGAGGGATCCGCGGCGGGAACGTGGTGGGCGCATCGGACGCCATCGGCGCCTATCCGTCGCGCGATCCGCAGCGTCCCGAGAATCTCGCCGCGACCATGTATCACGCCCTGGGAATCCCGGCGACCGCCGCGTGGCATGACGATGTCAATCGCCCCAACCACATCTATCACGGCGAACCGATCCACGAGCTGTTCGCCTGACGTCGCGAAATCACCCGCGCAGGGAAAACCTGCATCAGAACCACGAACGAGGCACGGCATGACCGAGCATGGCAATCGTCGAAAGTTTCTGGCGACAGGGTCCGGGGCGGCATCGCTTCTCGCGACAGCGGCGACCTGGAACCATGTGCAGGGCGCCACTGTCGACACATCGGGGCGACTTCGCCTCGGACTGATTGGCTGCGGTGGCATCATGGGTCATCACATCCAGGGGCTCGTCAAGAAGCAATCCCAAGCCGTTGAAATCGCCTGGTTGTGCGACATCGACCCAGCCCAGCTCGACCGGAGCGCGAAAGCGATTCCCCAGGTCCCGCCCCCGCGCCAGACCAGTCGCTTCGAAGAGGTGCTTGCCGACGACACCGTTCATGCCTGTGTGATCGCCACGCCACACCACTGGCACGCTCCCATCGCATTGGCGGCCATGGCGGCAGGGAAGGACGTCTACATCGAAAAGCCGATGTCGCATGTCTTCCATGAGGGGGATTTGATCATCGCGGCTGCACGCAAGTCTGGCCGGGTGGTGCAGCAGGGGAGCCAGATGCGCAGCAGTCCGGTGACCGCACAGGCCGAGCGACTGCTCAAGGACGGTGTGATTGGAGAGGTGAAGGTGGCGCGGGCGTGGACCGCCGAATTGCGCGATGAAGTCCGCCCGTTGCCCGACGGTCGTCCCCCCGACGGGGCCGATTACGACCGCTGGCTCGGTCCGGCCCCCAGTCGCCCCTTCAACCCCCACCGCTGGCACGCCACCTGGCGGATGTTCCGCGACTACGGCAATGGAGAGTTGGGCGACGACGGGATTCACGATCTCGACATGGCGGCGTGGGGCCTGGGGGTTCAGACTTTGCCGAAGTTCATCACCGCACGCGGCGGCCGAATGATGTTGCCGGGCCACGCGAGTGAGTACCCCGACAACATGAATGTCACCTACGAGTATCCCGATGGCCGGTTGCTGATTTATGAAAACTATCCGTTCACCGGGTATGGATTGCATGGCTTTGACAATGGAAATGTCTTTTATGGGACCAAGGGGTACATGGTCTTTTCCCGCCGGGGGGCCTTCAGTGTCTTCCTCGGGAACAAGGGAACTCCCGGTCCCACCGAGTTGAAGGAGACGCGGGGATTGAAGGGATACGACGAGCATATGATAAACTTTTTGCAGGCGATTCGCGACCGCAGTGTCCCGCGGGCCAACGCCGAGACGGCCCATCGCAGTTGTGCCCTCGTGCACCTGGGCGAGGCGGCTTACCGAACGCGGGGCCGACTGGAGTTCAACGCCGCGGCCGGTCGATTCGTTGACGCTCCCGAGGCGGACGCGCTGCTGGAAAAGCCGTACAGAGCCCCCTACAGCCTGCCTGCCACCTGAAGTCCGGCAGGTCCCGCAAGCCACCGACGACTCCCTCCCTGAAAGAGAACCCGGGAGACAAACCGAACGGAAAGGTTGCCGCGATTCGCCAGTCGCCCATCGGAAGACACACTCTCGGGTCTGGTGACCATGCCGACCAAAGGGTCATGCAGCCTTCGATTCCGTGGGACAGTACACCCGGGAGGTTTGGAAAGATGGCCCGGGAGAATACCTGTTCCGAGGCGTGGCAGGAAAGAAAAAACAGGCGTCCCTCAGCCCAACTGTGTTGTCCGTACTCAGTCCGCCCGGATGGACTTTGGAGTGCGAAGGCCGCGGGGCCGATGACGGTGAACTCTCTCGGGGTCGGGACCGTCGCACATCAGTGCTCGGGAACCCCATTGACCGTTCGTGGAGATGCCTGGTTCCACAGCATTTGTGCGAACACACGGAAGATTTCACGAGGGAAAGTCACAACCGCATGCGTCCCCCTGGTGAGGTGTGCTCAACGCAGGTCGTTCGCGGCGACATGCCACGTTGTGCCGGCCGACAGCGACCGGTCACGGCCGGTCATTTCACCGCAGAATCATCGTTGTGCATTCGGGGCAGTTGGCTCCCCTCCGGCAACACCGGATTGCAGGGCCAGCTTGCGCCCCCACTTGTAGTAATAGGCGATCCCCATGCCAATCAGCACCAGCACAGCCAGGGTGAGCTTGAAGTCGGAAAGCAGGGTTGAGAGGAAGACCCCGGCATAGGCGACCAGCAGCAGTGCGGGGGTGAAGGGGTAACCCCAGGTGCGGTAGGGGCGTTCGAGATGGGGGAGCTTTTTCCGCAGCACGTAGACCGCCGCGACGGTGAGCGAGTAGAAGATCAGCCCGGCAAGAATCACCGAGTCGGTCAGGCCGTCAAATGTGTCACGGGGACTGTTGGTCCAACCGTAAAAGGCGATCATGAGGATCACCGTCCAGATCGCCTGGATGACGATGGCATTGGCGGGAGTGCTGTAGGCTTCGTGGACCTGGCAGAGGGTGCGGGGAAGCAGGCCATCACGGGCCATCGCGAAATAGATGCGGGGGCCGGTGAGCATGTTTGAGTTCACCGCTCCAAACGTCGAGACCATCACCCCGAGGGCGGCAATCTTTGCCCCCGTCTCGCCAAACAGCTTGCGGAAGACATCCGAAGCGATCGCTTCGCTGATGGCCACCTCATCCATCGAAAGCGTGAGGTGATAACTGATGTTGGCCCCGACGTAGACGACAATCACAATCGCCATCCCGAGAGCGAGGCCACGGGGGAGGTTGCGCTGGGGCTCCTGGATTTCCTCGGCAACCGGGCCGATGTTGATCCAGCCATCGTACGGCCAGAGCACCGCCATCATCGCCGCCCCCACCGCCATCAGCCACGCACCGGAGAGGGGACTCGCCGGCGGGGTGAGTTCGGCACTCGTGGCGAGGTTCGCGCTGTCGACATGGCCGAGCAGGAAGGGGAGGAGGATGATCGCGGCCAGAAACCCGACCTTGCAGACGGCAGTGACGTTTTGCACCCAGGCGCCCTGGGTGGTGCTGACGTAGTTGATGGCCGAGAGGCCAAGAACAATCGCGATGGCGACGATCTCCTGAGCAGTGACACTCATGGGGATCACCTGGTTGAGATAAATGGCCGAGGCGCAGGCCAGCGCCCCGAGCGACCCGGTGCGGACGACCCAGAACTCGGTCCAGCCCCAGAGGAAGGCGGTGAGAGGCCCGTACGCCTCGCGCAGATAGACATACGGCCCCCCCGCCTTGGGGAGCATCGCGCACAATTCGGCCAAGGCCAGGGCACCACAGAGGGTGATGATCCCGACCGCCACCCAGATGCCGACGATCAGGGGGAAGTCATTCAGCGCCTTGGCCACCGAGCCGACTTTGCCCACAAAAATCCCCGACCCGATAATCGATCCCACCACCACCATCGTGGCATCGAAGAGCCCCAGGACGCGCGGAAGCTGGGTGGGGTCGGTGTCGGGAGAGTCAGGGGCAAAGTTGGTCACACGCAGCTCCCGGGGTGGGGGAGGAAGAGGAAGAGCGTCTGTCCCGGGATGGTAGCCAGTCGCCGCCCGAGTCTCCATCACAGTCGCTGCGACAATGTGCCCCGGGCGGGGTTGACACCGTCAAAGACCAACACCGGCCAGGGAATTGATTCCCCGGCCGGTCATCGAATTCGGTCCAATCGAGCGACTCACAGGAAGCCGACTGAATCCACAACCATCACGGTGCCAGAATCGTTCTCCGGAGGTACTGTCGATCCAGCACACCAAGGCAACGAAAACCGGTTTCAGGGCGGCATGCAGCCTCAGCACTGAAGTCCCTTGTAGTCCACATTGAACAAGGTCAATTCCGATTGCGAAGGCTGCCAGACTGTTGTCCCGCCACTGGTGAATTCCGCCACGGCCCAGAGTCGATTCGGACTTGCTGGCTGCGGGTTGTAGAACGCATGCAGCTTGTCGATTTGGGACTGGCCGGAAAGATCCCAATAGTAGTAGGCTGCATCTTCGGTGATGTAGGGGCTTCCAGCCTGGAGCTTGAAAGTCTTGCTGTTGTTCTTCAGATCAACCGGGTTCTTGAGATCTGCGAGGCCATCGGGATTCATGTTGAGATGCAGGGTCTGAAAGATCGCGTTTGTGATCTTTGGAATCTTGCCCTTCAACTGGCACAGCGCCCCCTTCGTTTCCGGCATGGCACGGATCCGGATTCGGGCATTTGACTGCCCTGTATAGGGGTACTCCACCAAGGGACCGCGCAATGGCTGGCTGGTTTGGTCGTACGTCATGACTGACCTCTGAAAATGGACTTGAAGGAAGCTGGGATGCCTTACTCCACAGCTCGTATCGCAAGCGACTCCATCACCACCCCCCCTCCCGAATTGCAGACTCCCACGCGACCGACAGACGGCCAGATCAAAGAATCCACAGGCTTCAACAGATGTGGCCCATCGACCAGCCTGGTCAGAGATTGCCTGTTCCACTTCACATTGGTCAATCGTCCATTCAGGACCGATATCTCGATTTCGGCTTCATTGTTGAGCGGAGGTGCAATCACCTGCGCCTGAATCTCATCAGGATGCGCGATCGGTTGGTCCAGCACATCGGAAAACGAGACTTCAATCAATTGTCGGGTGATTCGGAACTCGTGTTCACCGGGTCGACCAACCCGGGCGATCAGAATCGCCTGGCAGCAGAATTTCTCGTCGCGCCAATGCCCTCCCCAATACAAACCCGTTTCTCCTTCAAACGAGTTTTTGAAGAATCGCAACTGCAAATCAAAAGATCCGCTGTCGTTTTCCAGAACAGAGAACGCACAAAAGTGCTGATTCATTGTCTGAAAAACTGACCGCTGCGGATCGAACCGAAATGCTGCCGATTGATCCTTGAGATTCCAGACCTCTGACTCTGGCTCGCGATCGAGCAATTCGATTCGCTTCTGAGGTTGCAATTGCCGAACCAATCCCGCCTGGTTGTTCTTGCTTCCAACTGCCATCCATCGCCACGCGACAACAGCGCAGGGAATGAGGAAACATCCGGCAATGCAAGCACGAATTCTCCAGGAATCAATCCGGAATTCGCCAGCCTTCCGGGGCTTTACTGGCTCGTCCATTTCCGGGAATGTCCCGGTCTCAATCAAGGTTTGAGCACTGGTTGCTTTCCCGTCATCAACTCGAAAGGGCGATATCAGTCCCTGGAGCGCCTCCGCCAAATCTGCCGCGGTGTTGTACCGCTCATCCACTTTCTTGCGCAGGCACTTGAGGCAGATCTCTTCGAGAGCCGCCGGGATCGCCGGATTCGATTGTCGCGGGGGTTTGGGTTCCCGATAAAGGATCTGCTCGTGGATCTGCTCCGGGGTGCCACGAAACGGACGTTGGCCCGTCAGCAGTTCGTACAGGATCACTCCCAGCGCCCAGATGTCACACCGTGCATCGAGCCAGTCCGCCAGCCCCTGAACCTGTTCCGGAGACATGTAATCCCGCGTCCCCGCCAGATGTCTCGGCAGGTTCAACTGGTTGGTCTCCTCCACCGCGAGGCCAAAATCGATGATCTGTGGCCGGCCCAGCCCATCCAAAACGATGTTGTCGGGCTTGAGATCGCGATGCACCAGTCCCTTCTGGTGCGCGTGCCCCATCGCCTGGGCCAACTGTTCCACCAGGTGCGCCGCCTCCCGCGGCTGAAACGCCTGCCTGGCAATCCGCTCGTGGAGCGAGTCTCCCTCCAGCAACCGCATCGCAATGAACGGAATGCCCCGCTCCAGGCGCTCCCGTATTTCAGGCTCAAGCACCCGATCGAGAGGGATACACGCCGCCGCCTCAGGCAGCACGCCGACGTCGAAGACGGTCACAATGCCCGGATCCGACAGCCCCGCCAGAGTGCGTGCCTCGGCCAACATCTCATCCAGACGCCGCACATGCCGGATCTTGTCAACCCGGGGAATTTTCAGCGCCACGTCCCGCCCCAGCATCTCATCGCGAGCCAGGTAAACCGAGCCAAACCCTCCCTGACTGATGCGCTTCACAACCTGATAGCGCCCCCACTTCCAGGGCAACGGTGGAGCCGTGAACTTCAGGGCCGGTGTCGTCGCAGAGTCCGCCGGCATGACCTCGGTGTGGCGGCCCTCCACCCGGGCGTCGGTGTCCACCTCACGATTCTCCGCGGCCACCGCCATGGTCAACACGGCCGCTGGATTGAGCTGGCTGCCGCAACTCGGGCACTTGACGGTTTCGATGAACATCTCATCGACCGTGCACTCCGCCGAGCAACTGAGACACCGAATAATCATCCGTCGCTTCCTGGCCAGATCTGCTTATCCCGACTGTCAGCGAAATTACCGCCGGAGTGTGACATAAATCAATGTTTTCTTCTCCGTTTTCTTCGCGCTGCCAGACTGCTCCAGTCTCAACCCGCAGACATTTCTGCCCCCCGTGGACCAACGGTTTTCCCCCAGCGGATGAAAACCCCGCCAAGAATTGACACGCCGACAGCCAAAGAAAGCACAACGGCCGGGAAAGCCTTTCCCGGCCGTTGGTTGGATGCCTCACTGCCACAGCGGACCCGCTGAAGCGGGCGGCCGCAGATGATGAATGCAGCTCAGTTCAGGATCTTCGCGGTGTCGGCGATGACGGCGTCGACAGCCTTGGCGTCGAACTGTCCCTTGCCGAACGCGTGGGTCGACTTGACCTTGCCTTCGACCCACATCATGACGGTGACTTCGGCGTCCTTGGCGATCTTGTAGCCTTCGGGACCGGCGTCACCTTCGATAACGGTCAACGGGGTGTTCTTGATCTGGTCCTTCGAGGCCATCTCGGTCAGCTTGGGCTCGACCTTGTCCGGATCGCTGGTCAGCACGACCACGAACGCGGCCATCTTCTTGTCCTTGTTGTCGCCCACCTTGCCGTCGATCTTCTTGACCAGCGACTTGACGTTGTCATTGACGTCGCGGGTGAAGACGGTGACGGTGGGACGGGAACCGTAACGGCAACGGTAGCAGAGGGTCTCGCCCTTCGCGGGACCGGTGACGTCACGCACGTTGAACGCGGGGACGCTGGCCCCCTCCTTCAGACCCGATTCCACCTTGTCAGCCGCAATCAACGCTGCAGGCAGCACCAGGGCCGCCGCCACAACTCCGAGCAACTTACGCATCACCACGTTCTCCTTGAGAGACACCAGGGAAACCAGACTTGCGAATGATCCAAACTTTGGCCGCCGTGATGTGTCCAGAAAGGACTGCTCCCTCCTGTCGCGGCACCCAAAGTGTAGCCAACTCCCCCCCGCAAACAAGTTACAACCCCCATCGTCAGACCGCCACGGCCCCAGCCGTACCTCCCCTCCCCCCTCGCCGATCGTTTCCTCCGCCCCCCGTTTCTGCCAGACTTCCATGAGCGGGGGCCGCTGTACTGGCCGCTTCCATTCCGCCGATCGAATCCTCCGTTCGCCTCGCCGTCCCGGCGGGTTCTTTTTCCGGAGCCTTCTTCATGCAGCGTCCCCTGGGTCGTACGGGATTCTCGCTCTTTCCCGTCGCCTTCGGCTGCGGACCTGTCTCGGGTCTGTTGACGGTCGATGCCAATGCCGCGCAACAGACGCTGCAGCGGGCCACCATCGCCCAGGCACTGGACCGGGGGATCGACTGGTTCGACACCGCCGCCGGCTACGGTGCGGGATGGTCGGAATCCAATCTCGGGCGGGTGCTGACCGAACTTGACCCCCGCCACAATGTTCGGGTCGCCACAAAAGTCCGGCTGACCCCCGATGATGCCGATGATTTTCCCGCCGCCATCGAGCGGTCGCTGCGCCAAAGCCTGGACCGGTTGCGACGTCCCCGCGTCACCCTGCTGCAACTGCACAATTCGATCACCCAAACTGCCGGGAGTCTCCCCACGTCGGTGGCCATCGACGATGTGCTTCGCCCCGGCGGAATACTCGACGGGCTCGAACGGGTTCGCCACAAGGGGCTGGTCGACCTCATCGGACTGACGGGACTGGGAGAACCGGAGGCACTGCAGTCGGCGATTGGCACCGGCCGGTTCCAGACAATCCAGTTGCCGATCAATCCCCTGCTGCTCGCCTGTCCGCCGACTCACGCCTCCCCGGTGGGCGAAGTGGCAGTTCAGTCGCTGGTGCCATTGTGTGCCGACCTCGGCATGGGGGTGTTTGGCATCCGGGTGTTTGCCGGGGGAGCCCTGCTGCTGGCTCCCCCCAGCCCCTACACCCACGTGACCAGGTTCTTCACACTCGA
>Ga0315902_10009684_pt1 | contig 12848 bp, 14 predicted proteins | sample LakEriMetagenome_9_FD_203523 | JGI IMG/M metagenome (GOLD analysis project Ga0315902, IMG submission 203523) | Freshwater fungal communities from buoy surface, Lake Erie, Ohio, United States - Buoy 12 MA117 | ecosystem: Environmental > Aquatic > Freshwater > Lake > Lake biofilm | place: USA... | reverse complement strand
AGCAGGTTGAGGACGAATGCCTTGATGGGGATGAGGATGCTGCCGGTGAAGAGGAAGAGGATGACCATCGTGGTGATGGCCAGCCAGAGCAAGACGATCCAGATGCGGTCGAGCACGCTGGAGGTGGCGTCATCCCACGTGGCTGCGGTGCCGCCGACGAGCGTCTCCGCTGCGGGGGAGGGGACCGCTCGGATTTCGGCCACCAACTCCGCGCCCTCGGGGTCGATGGGCCGCACGCTGCTCACCGCCTCCAAGCGCACGGCGTCGGCGGTCGTCCACGTGGCGGGGTCGGGGTTCGGCGCCACGACGGCCCCGTCGACGACCACATCGGTCGGCGTCGTGACCCGCTCCACGTCGGGCAGGAGCGAGATCTCCTCGGCGTAGGCGAGGACGTCCGCATCGCTCGACGGCCCGCGCAGGACGATGTTGTACGGCGCAGCGTCATTGCCGGGGAAGCGTTCCTGAAGGACCTGGCCGGCCGCCGCAGCGGGATGATCCGGGGGTAGCGCGCGCTCGTCCACTTGGCCGAAGACCGCACCGAGCGCGGGCGCAGCGAGTACGAGCAGGAAGGCGACGGTGGCGACGAGCACGGGCCACGGATAGCGCATGACGAAGCGCGCGATGCTCGCCCACATGCCCGTGTCCTTGGGCGCGAGGTCGCCTCGCCGGACCTTGAGGCGGTTGACGTTGCGGCCGAGGATGGCGAGCAGTGCAGGGATCGCGGTGAGTGCACCGGCGATGGCGAGGAAGCTGACGGCGATGCCGGCGTAGGCGAAGGACCTGAGGAAGTACTGCGGGTAGATGAGCAGTGCCGCGAGCGCAAAGGCGACGGTGATCCCTGAGACGAAGACCGTCTTGCCCGCGCTCCCCACGGTGGCGGCGACCGCGTCGGGCACGCTCTTGCCGGCACTGAGCTCTTCTCGGAAGCGGCTGATGATGAGCAGGGAGTAGTCGATGCCCAGCGCCAGGCCGAGGCCGGTGACGAGGTTGAGGGAGAAGACGGAGACATCGGTGACCGTCGACACGATCCAGAGAGCGAAGAACGAGCCGAGGATCGTGCCACCCGCGACCAGGAAGGGCAGACCGGCGGCGACCACCGATCCGAAGACGAAGAGCAGGATGAGCGCCGTGATAGGGATAGCGATCGATTCGGCGCGCGCCAGGTCGCCGGTGATGGTGTCGGTGAAGGCGTTGCCGACCACGTCGTTGCCAAAGGCGTAGACGAAGACGTCGCCCTGCTGCCCCGCGTAGGTATCGACGATGTCGGCACTGATCTTTTCCGTGTCGGCACCCTCGTCGGCATACACGAAGGCTCGTGTGGTGAGTCCGTCCTCGCTCAGCAGAGTGGGAGCCCCACCGGTGGACCAGTAGGACACGACCTCCGAGACCCCGCTGACCTGGCCGATGTCGTCGAGCAGTGCCTGGGCCTGCGTCGCACTCGCATCCACGCCCTCGGGAGACTCGATGGCGAGCACGACGACGGGGTCACGCGTGCCGAACTCCTCCGCCAGGACGGTCGCGGCACGAGCGGAGTCACTGGCCGGGTCGTCGAATCCTCCGGTTTGCATCGCGCCGAAGACGCGCACGCCGAAGACTCCGACGATGACGAAGACGACGAGGTAGCCGATGAGCACCGGCCAGCGGTGGCGCGCCACCCAGCCGCCGAAGCGGTAGAAGGCCGGGGCCTTGACGTCGGTTGCTACCTGGACATTGCCGGTCACGTGAATCAACTCCCGAGTGTTGAGGTGGAGGGACGGCCGCCACGGACGAGCAGCCAGATGCCAGTTGCGAGGAACCACAGCTGGACCACGGTGGTGCCGAGGAAGATGAGCGAGCTGGCATCCATCCCGAGCAGCTCGACGGCAGTAGCCAGGACAGCGAGGGCTGCGATGAGGCCGAACGCGCCGATCCACAGGGGCAGGGCGCGCGTCTTGAGTGCGGCGATGGCGAAGAGGCCGATGGAGATCGCCGCGAAGATGCTCACGCCGAGCACCTCGCCAATCGTCCCGCCGAAGGAGTTGAGGGCCTCGAAGGTCACCGAGATGGCCGTGCGCTCCGCCTCATCGGTCGACGCGGCGTAGAGCTCGGCGAGCACGGGGACGGGCACGAGCCAGCGGATGATGCCGATGCACCGCGCGACGGTCGAGGCGATGGCGAAGCCGGTGATCATCGAGCCCAGGCCGATCGATGCTCGCGTCTTGGCGTAGCGGACCAGCAGCATCATCGTGACGGCGAAGAGCACCGAGTAGATGAGGTAGGCGACGTAGCCGAGTCGCACTGCGCCCTCGTTCTCCAGAAGTCGCGGCAGTGCCACGTCTGCGGGGTCGCTGAGGCTCTCGGGCCAGTTGATAGCGGCGCCCAGGACGAAGAGGGGCACGAAAAGGAGCAGCCCCTGGAGGACGCTCATGGATCCAGCCCAACGGGCCAGGCCCTTCCTCGCGACGTCCGGTGACTCGACGTTGCTCATGTGCGGACCCTTTCAGTAGATGTGAACGCTGACATATGCCGTGCAGCCCGGGGGCGTGCTAGGAGAGGACGTCCTTCCTTTCGAACCGCAGGACGGCGATGCCGACCAGGACCACGAAGACGCCGACGTTGTAGGCAAGCCCGACGGCCATCTCGTCCCAGACGATGGTCGGACCCAGAGCGTCGGCCCACGCGCCCGCGTAGGTCGCCGGCAGCAACTCGCGCAGGGACCCCAGGGCATCGATGGCGTCGAGGATGTTGGCGAAGATCACGATGACCACTGCTGCCCCGACGGCGCCGAGGGGGACGTCGGTAGAGACGCTCGCGAGGAAGGCGATGCCCGCCGGGACCAGCAGTGTCACCGCGATATAGCCGGTGATGACGGCAAGCCGCACGGTGGATTCGCCAGCCCCGAGCGTGCCGCTGAGCGGGCTCGCGAGCGTGCCGGTGCCGAATGCGATGAGTCCGATGACGAACGAGGCAAGCACCAGTGTGAGGAGCACCGCCAGGGTGAGCAGGATGCCAACGGTCACCTTGACGTAGAGGAACCTGCGGCGCGGGACGGGTGCCGCCAGCAGATAGCGCATCGTGCCCCACGAAGCCTCGCTGGCGACCGTGTCGCCGAGGAACATCGCGGAGAGGATCACCAGCAGGAACGCGGAGGAGAAGAAGAGCCCGCTGAGTGCGAAGTTCCACGGCCCGTTGGCCATGAGACCGAAGACATCGAAGTCCCCGTCTGCCAAGCCCCCGCCACCCGATGAGGGTCCGAAGAGCACGGCGAGTACGACGACGATCGGGAGCGCGATGACAATGCCGAATGCCACGGCCGTGCGGCGGCGGCGGACCTGGCGAATCATCTCCACGCGGACGCTCAGAGTCTGGTGCGCTGAGTAGCCCTCCATCAGCGATCCTCCTCCTCGAGCGGTCCGGCGTTGACCAGGTGATCCGAACCCACCAGGTCCATGAAGACGTCCTCGAGCTGCTGGCCACTGCGGCCGGCAAGGAGCTGCTCGACCGTGCCGGTTGCCACGACCGTGCCTCGGTGCATGACGACGACGTCGGAGCACGTCTGCTCGACTTCGCCGAGCAGGTGCGAGGAGAGAATCACCGTGCGCCCGTCCTTCGCGTATTCGCGCAGGACCTGGCGCATCTCGCGGATCTGTGGCGGATCGAGGCCGTTGGTGGGCTCGTCGAGCAGCAGGAGGTCGGGCATGCCGAGCATGGCCTCAGCGATGCCGAGGCGCTGCTTCATGCCCTGGCTGTAGGTGCGCACCTTGCGATCGATGGATGGACCGAGGCCGGCGATCTCGAGCACCTCCTCGAAGTGCGGGTCACCGGTGCGGCCGCTCGCCCGCCAGAAGATGTCGAGGTTCTGGCGGCCCGACAGGTGGGGGAGGAAGCCCGGGCCCTCGACGAAGGCGCCAATGCGCGACAGCACGGGAGCGCCCGGAGTGACGCGCTCGCCGAAGACGTAGACGCTGCCCTCGGTCGGTCGGATGAGGCCCATCGCCATGCGCATCGTCGTTGTCTTGCCCGCACCGTTGGGGCCGAGGAGGCCCAGCACGACGCCGCGGGGCACGGTGAAGTCGACGCCCGCGACCGCGCGCACGCCCTTGCCGAACTGCTTGACCAGTCCCTCGATCACCATGGGGCTCTCGGCGAGGTCCGGTCGCTTCGTGGCGCCGCTCACGCGCGGTCGCAGGATGAGCAGGATGATGGCCACGACGATGGCGATGCCGAGGGCGATGAGCGGCCACACCCACAGGGGGAGTCCCTGCGTGCTGGCAGTCATGTCCACCTGGGGGATAAGCAGCGACGAATCAGCGAGTGTGACGGTGTAGACCGCGGGCTCCACGGGCAGGCGGTAGGCCTGATCGGTCGTGCTCACGGTGACGATGAGCCGATCACCCGGGGCAACGTCGGTGACGATGGCGGGCAGTTCGACGTCGATGCGTTGCGGCTCGGGCCCGAGCGCGACGTTCACCGGCGCGACGAGTCCGTTGGGCAGGACGAAGGCTCCTGCCCCCGTCTGGATGCGCAGGCCGACGAAGAGCGTCGCCTGCCGCGCGACGTCGCTGGACACATCGAGGCTGATGCGCGGGGCGCCCACGATGCGGGTGGACTCAGCGAGCGGCTCGGAGAGGAACCCTGCGCCCTGGTTGGGAGCCACCCGCGCCTCGAGCAGTGAGAGCACGCCGCCGAGGGATCCGATCCCGGGCAGCGAGCTCACGGCCGCGGGCACGCCGCCGGCGGGAGCGAGGATCCGCTGCGGCGGCCCGGCGACGGCGATCACCTGCTCGGATGTGCCGTCCAGGCCGGGGTAGTCCGCGCTGCTCAGCACGTTGACGCTCGCCGACTCTCGGTCGTCGAGTGCGTTGTTCTCCACGAGCGACGCCTCGAAGTCCAGCGACACGGCGGGCCCATCGGCCAGATATGCCTGGAACCACGATTGTGTCAATGCCCTCAGGCGCTCGGTCTCGTTGACACCTCCGTCGTGGCCCTGGCCGTGCCAGACGACCTTCACGGGAGTGTCGGGATTGGCCGCTCGGATCTGCTCGGCATTGGCGTTGACCTGCTGCAGCGGGAAGAGCGAGTCCGCCTGCCCGCCACCGAGCAGCGTCGGCACCGTGATGCGGTTGGTCACGCTCGCCGGCGAGGAGGCTCGCGTGAGAGCGGTCAGCTCCTCCGACACGGTGCCCGTGGTCGCCGCAGAGGTGTACGCCGCGCACCACTCGGGGGAGAAGCGACCGCACAGATCTGCCTGGCCCTGCGGTGAGTCGAGTCCGGCGCTGAAGAACACCGACGTCCACAGTTGCTTGTAGACGCCCGGGATCTGCGCGTCGATCATGCTCTGCCCGAACAGCGATGACTCGAGGTTGTTCCACGTGATGTCTGCGGCGACTGCGTCGACGCGCTCGTCGTACCCGGCGAGGAGCAGCGCGAGGGCACCGCCGTAGGAGCCTCCGGCGACACCGACAACCGGATCGCCCGCGCTCTCGGTCGAGACGCTGGGCAACTCAGCGAGGTAGTCGATGAGGCCCGATGCATCGGCGACCTCGAACTCCGGTGAGTTCATCGAGATGAGTCCGGTGGACTCACCGAAGCCGCGCGCGGTGTAGGCGAGCACGACGAAGCCGGCATCCGCGAGCTGCTGGGCCTCCTCGGCGACCGACTCCTTGCTGCCGCCGAAGCCGTGGGCGAGGATCACCGCGGGCGCGGGAGTGACCGAGGGGACGTAGAGGTCGACGTCGAGTTCCACGGGGGTGGGGTCGGTGGCCGAAGTTGCGGCGCCGGGCAGCCGAAGCGCCTCGGTGGTCGTGGCCCGAGCCGCCGAGGGCGCCATGAGGGTGACGAGCGCCACGAGGGAGACGGCCAAGGCCCCCAGGATTCGGCGCATCAACCCGCCTCGGTAGACTGAACACTGTTCATTTACCGACCTTGGCAGGAGTTGTGAACGCTGTCAACATAGGGGCGTGATGAGTCGCACGTACCACCACGGGGCCCTCGCCGAGGCGATGGTCGAGCAGGGGCTGTCGAGCGTCCGAGCCCAGGGGGCCGACCAGGTGTCCCTGCGATCCATTGCCCAGGCCCTCGACGTCTCACCGAGTGCCGCCTACAACCACTTCGCCGACAAGGACGATCTCCTGCGCGCCGTGGGTGCCTGCGGATTGGCTGCGCTCGACGAGCGCATGGCACGGGTGCTCGCCGCCCACCCTGCTGACACCGCAGATGCCGCGCGGGCGCGCTTCTCGGGACTTGGTCGCGCCTACCTTGCTTTCGCCATCGATGAGACGCATCTCTTCCAGCTCACTTTCGGCCCGATCTGTGCGGTCAAGGAGACGCCGCCGGAGGAGACCGGCCCATTCTGCAAGCTCATGAGCGCTCTCGATGACTTGGATCGATGGGGACTGCTCAAGCCCGGCACACGCGACGGTCTCGACCTCATCGTGTGGGCGGGCACGCATGGGATGGCGACGCTGCTCGTCGAAGGCGCGGTTCCTCCCGACACCGTCGATGGCTTTATCGAGTCAATGTCGCGCCTCGTCACGGTGGACAGCACGTCCTGAGACGCACGACCAATGGATGAGGATTTGAGGGGGTTCGCCAGATGAGTGACGCGACGCGATGGCTCGTGGCTTTCGCTTTCATCTCCCTGCCCACCATTGCGTTTGGCGGGTACTTCCTGCTCACCATCTTGAAGCGTCAGGCGGGGACGGAAGGCATCACGCCCGTGCAGCGGGACTACTTCAGGGCGGGCCATGCGCACGCCGGCGTGCTGGTGCTGCTCGCCATCGTCGGACTGCTTGTCCTGGACTACTCGCGCTTCCCCGAATGGGCGGTGTGGGTCCTGCGCGTCGGCATTCTCATCTCGCCCCTGTTGATCTCGGGAGGGTTCTTCGGCGGCGCACCGCGCACGGCCGACGGTCCGCCGGGACCACTGGTGAAGCTCATCCCGATCGGTGCAGTGATCTTCGGCCTGTCCACCCTGGGCGTCGGTCTGAGTTTGCTCATCTCCTTCTGATCGGTAGGGGTCCGGCATGGATGAGGCGACGAAGCGCAACCGCTTCGCCATCGACGGCACCATCCCGCCCGGCATGCCCGCGAACTGGCTGACCGGGGCTGGGGCGACCCGCGCCGAACTCGCCCTCGTCTACGCGTCGGCCACCGCCGGCGCGGCGCTCGTGTGGTGGTTCTTTCAGCGTGGCGAGCCCTGGGCCGTCTGGCAGGTCGTCCTCGCGCTCGTCATCACCGCGGATCTCTTCGGCGGCGCGGTGGCCAACGCCCTCAGCTCCACCAAGCGTCAATACCAGGCCCCGCTGCCCGCGGATGCCAAGCCGTGGGTCCACTTGGTGCGCAACCCGGTGTGGTTCACTGCCCTGCACATCTATCCCCTCCTCGCCGTTGCGCTCTACCCGGGAGGCTCGTGGTGGTGGGGGATCGGGTGGTACGCCGCGACGCTCGCCGCAGTCATCCTCGTCGCGCGCATCGTCCCCGGATACCTGCAGCGCCCCACCGCCATGGCGATCTTCGTGCTGGCCGTGCCCTTCGCACTGGAGTTTCCGGGACCGCCCGGGTGGAGTTGGCTGCCGCCGATCCTGCTGGCCAAACTCCTCCTCGCGCACGCGGTGCACGAAGAGGTCTATCGCCCCTGAAGCAGTCAGAGCCCGTCGAGCAAGTCATCCCAGAGCGGCTCGCTGCCGCGCCTGAAGTAGCCCATGTGACCAATGCTGGATTGCCCCAGTTCCGCGGGGCGAAGGTCGCGCACGGTGAGATCGGCGTTGGTGTAGTGAGAGAAGAACGCGTCGCGCGCGGCTGGCGAGCTCCACCTGTCGTCGACGGCGTTGATGGCCGTGATGGGCACGGTCACGCGGGCGAAAAGTCCCTGCATTTCCTCACCGATTTCCGGATCGTCGAACCAGTAGCCGGGGTAGCGACACCAGCGCTTCCACTGCCGGTAGACGTCGACGGGGAGATCCTCGCCAAGGCTGAATCTCTTCCACGCGAGATAGCCCTGCGTGCCGACGATCATCGGGCCCATGACATTCCACAGGAAGGCGACGCGCAGCCTCTCGCTTCGGGGCATCCAGCCCTTCCACCCACTGCCGGTACCGTAGGCATGCATCGTCGTCACGATTGATGGGTCGGGGAGCAGCCCGAGTGCATGGCCGCCGAAAGAGTGCGACACCAGGTGCAGCGGCAGATCGCCTGATGCTTGCTGCAGGACGCTCGCTAGGTCGAGGCGGGCCCAGTCGCGGTAGTCCATGCGGAATCCGCGGAGCGTGTGGGGAGCGGAGTCGCCGACACCCCGGTAGTCGAAGGTGATGACGTCGAAGCCGCGCGCGGCCGCGTGCGTGGCGAAGCCCCGGTAGAAGCCCTGGGGCACGCCGGTTGCCCCCGCGACGACGATCCGCGCCCGGGCGCCGTCGGCCTCGTAGCGCCGCGTGGCGATCGGGTAGCCATCGGCTGCCTGGACGATCAACGCATTACCCCCTGCCTCGTGGACGGCCACGAGGCTAACTAGTACGATCGTCCTAGTCAAGGGGGTGAGCGATGTCCGCGACGCGCGACCGGATGGTGCTGGCCGCCGCCGGCCTGTTCCGCGACCAGGGCTACGACGGCACCGGATTCCGCGACGTCGTCAAGGCGGCCGGGACGAGCCAGGGCGTGATCTACCACCACTTCCCGGGCGGCAAGTCCGAGCTCGGCGTCGCCGTCTCGCTCGCGGTGGGGGAGTGGGTGGCGGCCGGCATCGAGGCGGCCTGCGCGGCGATGTCACCGAATGACGCGGTCTCCGGCGTCCTCGAGATCGTCGAGGGCAACCTGCTGCGTGGACAGGTGCGACCCGGATGCCCGATCGTCGCTGTGGCACTCGCGTCGGATGACGACAGCGGTGAGCTCCGCGCGGCAAGTGACGTCTTCTTCACGCGCGTGCGAGTAGCCATTGCTCAGTGCCTCGTCCGCGACGGCATCGACGCCGGCGAAGCCGAGGACTACGCGGCACTCGCCGTGTCCGCGGCCGAGGGAGCGGTGATCCTCAGTCGTGCACGACGTGACGCCGAACCCTTCGATGCCACCCGCCGTGCCTTGCTCGACCAGCTCGATCGACTGACGAGAGGGAGAAGCGGTGTCGATGCAGCCCCATAACCCGGCACTCCTTGGATCGCGACGAAGGCTGTGGCTGGTGTGGCTCCAGGTGGTCCTCGCGCTTCTCTTCGTCTACGGTCTGGCGCTCGTCGTCGCCGGGTCCTTCGCGCAGTCGCTGTTCACGCTGTTCGGCTTCGGACCGCCGACGTCGATCGAGTCGAGTGAGCTGTCCGCCTACCTCAGGCTGCCTTTCGCGGTCCTCGGGGCCGTGCTGGCGGGTTGGGCGACATTGATGTTCATCCTCGTGAGAGGCCCCTTGGCGTCTGGGGTTTCGTGGGCGTTGCCGGCCTTGGCCGTCCCCCTCGCGGTGTGGTTCATCCTCGACACGGGCATGTCGCTGGTCCTCGGCTACCCGACTCACGCACTGTTCAACGTGCCCTTCGCGATCGCACTCGGCGTACCTCTGTGGCGGCTGTGGGTGATCGATCGGTCGACGAGTGGCACCGTCACATCTCCCTGATGCGCACCGTCACCTTGACGCGCGAGCCCTCCTCGCAACCACCCAAGTCTTGACGAACCTGCTTCTTCAGCGGGAGCAGGTAGGTGCCCGATTTCTTGTCGGGGAAGATCGACGTCTGCCACGTGACATCTGCCGAGCGCACCTCGACCGGCACGCTGCCAAATCCGCGCGTATGCCCGTGGGTGATGGCCTCGATCTCGTCAGCCACGTCTTCCGGCAGGCTGATGAAGTGCCAGGCGGAATCGCCCTTCCATAGCCAGACGGTCGCGGTAAAGGTGAAGGAAGGACTCATCCGTACGTCGGCACCTCGGCGTCGACGTCCCACAGGTGGTGGACAGGGTCGTGCATGAGGTAGCGGGCGAGGGAGTCGACGGTGAACGCCGATCCGTCGCTGCGGAATCCGGCGCGGTCCCACTGGTCGCGGCGCACGGCGTCAAAGCGGTCGGCGAGCGCATTCGCTGCCGTGAAGAGCTCGTCGGCGACAACGGCGGGGTCCTGCAGGTCGTAGCGGTCTTCGACCGCCGTCGCGTCCTGGTCCCAGTTCGCGAAGTGCGGGCCATCCTCCGAGATCATCAGCCCGACTCGCGTGTCGAAGATGCGGAAGACGTCGCGCGTGTGGCAGGCGTACTCCAGCGGCGACCACACATCGGGACGGGGCCTCACTGCGACATCGCCTCGCGCTAGCACGCCCTGCCACCGATCGCCGAGGTCTCGTAGGGCCGAAGCAGTCCCTGCCGTATCGAACGTCGAGGCATCGAAGCCGCAGTCCTCGCAGCGGCGCTCGAGTACCCACGTCCAGTTCTTGGTGTCCGGGACGATCTGATCGCTCATGACCGGCAGGCTAGCCGCGAGCGGCGATGAGATCGAGGATGGCGTCGGTTGCTGCGGCCGCGCCGCCGCAGAGGGCCTGACGGCCTAGGCGCGGTACCAGCGCAGCGGCTTGGATGCCGCAGCTCGGCGTAGGACACCCTTGGCCTCGAGGTCAAGCTGGACGGTCTTCTGCCACCAGCCGACCTTCTGCCCGCCCGGCCAGAGCGCGTCGGGCAGCAAGGGTGTCACCTGCGCGATCATCTCCGCGGCGGTGAGCCCGGGCGCCTTCTTTGGCGTGACCTTGAGGATGGCCTTCTTCATGGCCTCGTACTTCTCGGCGTCCACCGTGGACGTGTGCCCGGGGACGTTGGGGTTCTCGACTATGACCTTGGTCATGTTCCCTCCCGTGTGAATCCCGAGAAGACGTTAGTACGTCGGCACCTCGGCGTCCACGTCCCAGGTCCAGTTCTGGCGTCGGGGACGATGTCGTCGGCCATGTCCGCACGCTAGCGGCGCCCGGCCGCGAGGTCGACGATGGCATCGGCTGCTGACACCGTGCCTCCGTAGCGCGCAAGGGAGTCCGCGAGTGCCTGCGCGGCTGCGGTTGACTCAGGCTCGCGCGCCCGGGAGAGGGCTGACCGCACGGTGTGACTCGTCAGGGCCGCGGGATCGATGGAGACGCCCACTCCGAGTCGCTCGACCCTGCGCGCGTTGGCCCACTGATCGCCTCCGAAGGGGATGACGACCATCGGTCGGCCGGCCGCAAGGCTCTCCTGGACGGTGTTGTTGCCGCCATGCGTGATGACGACGTCGACGTGCTCGAGGAGCGCGACCTGGGGGACCTGCCGATAGATGCGTACGTCGTCAGACTGGAGCGACGCGAGCTGATCGGCGCTTGCACCTGCGCTGACGATCACGCCGAAGCCCGCTGCCCGCGCGCCATCAATCAGCGTGCCGTAGACACCCGGCTTGTCGTTGAAGACCGTGCCGAGAGAGATGTAGGCGAGGGGTCGGGTCGATGGCAGGCCGGCTGGATCGATCGCTGCAGCCGTGGCGCTTGCGCGCAGACACGGTCCGGTCATGACGACGGGTCCGGGCAGTGGACGCAGTCCCGGCTCGAGTTCCGGCGTCGTGGCCAGGACGTTCAGGTCACGCGATATCGGTCGGCGCAGCAGCCCGGGATCAGGAGGGGGCAGTCTCAGGCTCCGTGCAGCGGACGTGACGCGTGCATCGAATCGGGCGCCGAGTTCGTCGAGGCGCACTTCACCGGCGCGCCAGGCAGGCGTGCCCTTGGCTGACGCAGGCAGGGAAGTGCCAAAGGGTGCAGCGCCGTCGGTGGGGAAGGGAAGGGCGGAGTGGTAGACCGCGACGTAGGGGAGATCCGCGAGTTGCGCGGCGAGCATGGCCGCGGGCATCAGATAGTCGCCCACGATGACGGATGCACCGATGCGCCTCCCGTGCTCCGCGATCTGGCGCGCCTGCGCGGCGGTCCCGCTCGTGAAGAGCTCGATCGCGACGGCCAGCTCATCCTGGCCTGACGTGCGGGGCAGGCGTGCCGCGTGCCACAGGCCTGTGGGAGGAGGACGCAGAGCAAGGACATCAATCCCGTCGGATGCCACCGACGCGGGCAATTCCGCGGCGAATCGGACCGGTTCGGGCCACCGGGCAATGAAAGGGAGCCGCGCCCGCATGAGGGCGAAGCCGACGTCATGGCCGCGCCCGATCAACTCCACGCCGATGGCCCTCAACGCGCTGGTGTGCCCCGCGGTCGGGTGCGCAGCGAGCAGGATGGCCACAGCGGTCTACTCGGTTTGCCCGCCGGGAGCCCGCCAGACCAGGCAGGCGCGCGTGACATCTGCGCTGCGTGAGCGGCTGGCCTCCCTCGTCGTCACGCTGTCAGGCTAGCCGCCCGGGCGCTGGGCCATGGGCGATGGGCGAGTCCTCGCTGGGCGCCATATTGCATTATTGCTATGTAGCATTTATGCTGCCTCCATGGGGCGCAGGAGCAAGGCGGACGAGCCTGAGGTCTTCAGCCGCCTGGAGGAGTGGCGACTCGCCCGGGGCCTGAGCCGCCAGGAACTGGCCGACGAGGTGTCGGTGCACTACCAAACGATCGGCTACCTCGAGCGCGGCGAGTACTCGCCGAGCCTGGCGCTCGCGCTGCAGATCGCCGAGGTGCTCGACGCGCCGCTGGACGAGATCTTCTCGCTGCAGCCATTCACCACGTCTTTGAAGGGGGTCTGAGGATGCCGCACCTGCCGACGACGTGGAGGGAGCGCAAGAAGTCAGACCTGGAGCGCAAGGTCGACAGGCGCATGCGCGATCAGCGCTTTGCCTGGCTGCGGACCAGGGGCAGTCGACGGACCCTGGCGGTGGTCGGTGCGCTGCTGTGCGTCGGGATCATCCCGGCGTTCGCCCAGGGTGGGGCGATCGCGGGAATCGTGGTCACCCTCGCCGCGTGGGCAGT
>Ga0315902_10009680_pt1 | contig 12849 bp, 13 predicted proteins | sample LakEriMetagenome_9_FD_203523 | JGI IMG/M metagenome (GOLD analysis project Ga0315902, IMG submission 203523) | Freshwater fungal communities from buoy surface, Lake Erie, Ohio, United States - Buoy 12 MA117 | ecosystem: Environmental > Aquatic > Freshwater > Lake > Lake biofilm | place: USA... | reverse complement strand
TATTTCCTCTATTATTTTTAGCATTATTAAAAATATTTAATGAAGATATGTAAAATCTATTTATATCATCATAAAATATACATGTATGTAAAACATTATTTCCATTATTATCACAAAGATTATTTGCAATAATATGTTCTAATAAAACACCGCCAAAATGAGCTTCAACACTTGATAATCGGCGGGTTGACATTTTTATACTAAAAATATTTGTATCTATATTTATTTATGTATTTATTATATTCTACAAAGAACTTTATTCAATTTTTTGTTGGGAAACCAGCTGGTTTCCCATACCACCCCATCCCGTGTTTTTTATATTTTTTTGTAGTTTTTTATGAATTTAAAATGTTTCTATATATAATTGTTCTTTATATTGACTTATTGATGGTCCAACGTGAAAAAATGTTTCATTATATGTTTTTTCATTAATTATTAATAATATAAGATTATATCCCCAGCTTTTATTACTAATATTTTTTATAATAATATTTTTTGTTTTTTCATTATAATTAAATTGAAAAATATCATCATTATTTGGAAAAACAAATACTTTTATATACCAATTTATATTTATAATATTTTTATAATAAATATGATTACTATGAAATAGCTTACCATAATGATCTTTATCTAAATAATTATCATAATAACCTTTATAAAATCTATATAATATTATATCATTATTTTCTATTAATTTTATATTATTATTTATATGGTCAATGTGATAATCATCTATATTATGTTCTGGTCTACAATTTTTTAATATAAAATTTGAATCATTTATATATTTTATTAAAACTTTATAAAAAAAACGTGGTCCAGTTATACTTAATGGGCATATTTTTACTTTTTCCATTATATTATTACAACATTCATTTATTACAGTTTTCATTATATCTAATTTTCCAACACATAATATAACAGCATTTAATATACCATCTTCTATGAAATCTTTACATAAAAGTAAATTATCATCACTTTTAATTATATTATATAATGGTTTTATTAATATTTGTTTACAATCAAAATAACACCCTCCATATATATATAATAGACAATACCGTAATAAATCAGCTTTATATGCTCCTGGAACTAATAAATCATACGCATCATTAACATATTTATCAAAGTATATTCTTAAAAACCGACGACTATCAATATTATCATAATAATAATAGTTATAATCAGGATTTTTATCAATAAACGTCATTATTGAATTATAATGCATTATATTTTTTACATTATTTGTTAATCCTGTTTGAAATATATTTTTAGGAATATTTTGAATATTATATTCAAGTTTTTCTAAGATTATATTTGTTTTAAAATTAATACTTATATAATTATTATCAATAGAATTATCAATATTTCTATCAATAAATATAATTTCTTTTCTTTTATTAAATAAACTTTCAATAATAACTTGAAATTCAATATTTTTTAATTCATCATCTAAACTACGTATTAATATTGAACATTCATTGCTATTAATATAATATATTACTATACTAAAATTATTATTATCTTTTATATAATATTTATTTTTTATTAAATATAATTCTCTAGATGGAATAAATTTTGGTATTAAATTATTATAATATTTAATTAATATTTTTGTTTTAACATTATCTATAATAATATAATTAGTATTTAATTTTATTGAATTAATTAATTCTTTTTTATTAAAAAATATTAATTCATTATTAGATTCATCATTAGATTCATTATTAGAATCATCATTAGATTCATTATTAGAATATATTTTAATACTTAATAAATCATTGTCTTCTACTAAATTGTTATTTAATAAATCATTATCACATAAATTAATAACTATTTTAAAAGTATAATTATCAATATAATATATAAAAAAATTAATATTTGGTAATAATGTATTGCTATCTAATATTTCATATACATTTTTAATTATATAATAATTTACTAACATTAAAATAATATTATAAAAAAATAATTTAATTTTAACTATATTTTTCTCATATACTTTATAGAAATGTCAAATAAATTTTATATTTATTTTAATGATTATATTATTGATAATATTAAATATATAATTATGGAAGAAAATCATAATATTGAAATAAATAACAATACTCATAAAAATTATATTTATACTAAAAAAAATGGTTATATTACATATACTTTTAATGGATTTTTTAAAGAAGACTTTTTTGTTATAACAATAGATTCATATCATGAATTTTTACAAACAAATATTGAACATAAAGATGTTATTTTATTAGATTTAAAATGGTATTTGAAACAAGACTATTTTTATTTAGATATACAAAATGAAATATTAAAAAAAGATGATTGTTATATTTTAAATATAAGAAAAGATTTATTTGAAAATTATAATTCATATTATCTTCAAAATTATTTAAAAACTAATAAAATAAATAAACATACATGCTATATATATAAAAATAATATTTTACTTCATAATATTGTAAAGCTTAATATACATAATTTATATAATAATATGTCTAATAATATTTCTAATAAAATATAAGATTTTCATTAACAATAATATTTTTTATTTCTTCTTCTAATTTACTTAATTCTTCAATATTTTCAAATATATTATTTTTAACATTAAAATAACTTTCAAAATTTATTTGAAATAAAGCATGATTCTTATTTTTAATATCATTAATTATTGTTAAATTAGAAATATTAATAATTTCAACATTGACAGTTTTTAATAATAATACATAATAATAAAAATAATATATTGATGATTTTAATAGATTATCATAATCTAATATAAATGAAACTTTTAATAATTCATTAATTTTTTTAATATATTGTGCAAAATAATTTGATTCTTTCTTTTCATTGTATTCATTAAAAATTATTTTATAAACTAATTTTATTTCATCAATATAATTATCTTGAATTAAATATTTATTTTCAAAATAATATTTTCTTTTTTCATTTTCATCTAATAATATATATTTATGTATATTTCCACTATATCCTACTGAATCAATAAGTATATTGTATCTTGTTTTTTTAAAATAATTAAATAAATTTACATTCATTAAAAAATTTGTTGTTAAAAATAAAAAATCTACATATTCAACTCTTCTTAAACCATTATTTGGTCTAACTGTTGATTCAAATTTTTGAATTCCTTTAACGAATGATAATTCATATACTGGATATGGATACATTGTTAAATGCTGAATTGCTGGAAACATTTTTGGAATAATTTCATGAAAATATGTGTCAGATGTATGATTTATTACTCCAAGATTTGATAAAAAAACATATGCCATTTCTTTATTTATTGCAAAACATGGATTACAATATGCATAATTTTTAATAAATATTGGAGCTACTGTTGAATTATGATTTTCTGCTCTAAATGCTGCACCCATTTTTATCATTAATGGTTTTGTCATATCAATTTTATATTTCTTAAAGGATTGTGGAGATAATAATTTATTAATAATTCTTTTATATTGTTGTGAAAAAACAATATCATCTTCACATATTAAAACAAAATCATATTTTTTTTCAATAATATCTTTGAAAATATTTATAAAAGAACACCAATTACCTATTTGGAATTCTGTTAAAATATTATTTTTACAATAACATCTTATTTGATCGCATCTAAAACATGTTGGAAATTTTTTAACTTTATCTGATTTCATTAATTCTATAACTTCGGCTGAATCATATTTAACTGCATTAAAAAATTCATATTTTTCAATACCAACTCTATTAAATTCATTTATAATATGAGTTTTTCTATCAACACAACTTTCTAAATTTATTACATAAATATTATTAAATAATGTGTTAAATATCATATATATTTATTTTTAATTATTATTATTAAAAATAAACTTTTGTTGTATTTTATTTTTAATTTAATTTTTAATTTATTTTTTAATTTATTTTTTTAATTTATTTTTTAATTTATTTTTTTTTATCTATAACTTATTGTTCATTTTTTTATAAATATTATTTTATAATTATTGTTAATAAAATATTACCAATTATGATAACAAAAGTAAAAATATATAAAAATTATTTTTTTAGAAACTTTTCAATAAACTTATAATAAAAATATTTTTGTAAAAAAAAAATATTGTATTAATATAAATATGAATAATTTCTTATCAATGGAAGATTTAGAATATTTGTCCGATTATAACAAAAAATGTAATAGTCCTCGAAAAAAACAAAACTTTTTCAATTATACATCGAATACAATTTATAGAGAGTATGAAAAACAAAATAATGATATATTTATTGCTACTGATAAATATTATATATCTGAGAAAAATGATGACAATATTACTGAATATATTGGTTTTAACTTTTCTAAAAATTATTCTTACAAAGGGGGAAAATACATAAAAAATATTTATTTACCATTTATAAATAACTTTTTTGAAATAATTACACAATGTGATGACACTGAATTATTTATATCACAAGATGCTTATAGAACAATCAATGATGATAATTCAAGTTATATAAATAAAAAATATATTGATTTAGTAGTTGTTAATAATATATCTTTTGATCTTGATGAAATTAAAGTTAAAAAAAGAGATATAATACAAAAAACTATTATGAACGATATATTAATTGATGATAAGTTATTAGAAAAATTATATTTTAATGACAATTTTTCTAAAAATATTTCTATTAAATTACCTGAAAAATATAATAAATTAGTATTTGATAATACTATTAAAAATAAATATTTATTTAAAATAAATTTTACCGAACTTCCATTGAACTACAATAACGAAATTAATATTTTTTAGTAAAAATTATATATAATTTTTTATTATTATGAAATTATCTTTATAAAATTATCTTTATATAAAAAAAATATTTATATAATATAATTATTATGAACCAAACATTTAACATAAAAAAAGATAATAAATTTTTAAATAAAGATGATGTAATGAATAATTTAAAAAATAATTATTCAAATAATATTCCTATTAAAAATCAAAATATATCTTCTAATAATTCTATTAGAAGTAGCAATAATAATATTTATAATAATCCTATTAAAAGTAATAATAATATTTCACAAAATATGAATTATAATAAAACACAATATCCTACAAATTATAATAATACAATATTACAAGATGATGTATCAGAATATACTGAAGAAGATGATGAAGATGAAGAAGTCAATATTGACCCATTAGTATTTTCAGATTCTAATCCAGAATTCGTTCATTTTAAACAAAACGTAAAAGATTGGGTAACATTAGATGATGATATTAAAACATTACAAGATGCTATAAAAAAAAGAAAAAAACGTATAAATGAATTAACACCGCAAATATTAGATTTTATGAAAAGATTTAATATTAATGATTTAAATACTCAAAATGGTCAATTAAGATATACTACTTCTTTATTAGCAAAGCCTGTTAATAAAAACTTTTTATTATCTAAATTAGGAGAGTTTTTCAAAGATAATGAAAAAAGTGAAGCACTTACAACATATATTTATGATAATAGAATAAAAGAAGAAAAAGTAAAATTAAAAAGAGTTATTGAAAAGAAAAAAATAAATATTTAGTGATAATTAATTTATAATAATAAATACTGGTATATTACTGGCCTCTTATTTTACTTTTTATTTTTCTATAACAACGTGTTATAATACCATATTTAGGAATTAAATTTGATAATAGTGATATAATATTTAATGTTACTAAATCATATAATATTTTAGTATAATCTCTTAATCCTTCAATATTTTTAATATTTTTTAATTCTTTTTCTAATTTACTTGAATCTTTATTTTTTTTATTAAAAGTATTTTTTAATTCATATGTATTCAATATAATCATTGAAATAATATGTAAAACCAAAAAATATTTTTTTATATCACTAATAATATACATATATAATAATATATTATATATTTTTTTTCTCAGAATTAATTAAATCTTCTTCTGTATCAATATCATTATTTTCATTTTCATCCATTATAAATGGAAAAATATTATTTCCAGACAAAAGATTTTTAGTAATAATTGTATCTGTTTTAATAATATCAATGCATCCATTGTGCAAATAAGTTTGGGGTAATAATTGACGTGCTTGATTATATGGCTCAACAATATCTTTATACTTTAATAAATATGGAATTAACATATTTTTTTCATCAATATAATACATTTTATATGGACTTTTATTTAGTGGTATAACTGTTCGCAATGAATCATAATTATCATAATTATTAATAAATATTTCAATACAATTATCTATTAATTCAACTGTTCGGTTTGGATATGTTGGTCTCAATTGAACAATAATATCAGGATAAGTTGTATTATTATTTTCTTGATAGTGTACCAAAAAATGATTAAATAAATCAATGTCTGGACTTAAATCATCTGAAAATTGTGGTGGTCTTAAAAATGGAACTAATGCTCCATATTCAAGAGCTATTTCCTTATATTCTTGACTATCGGTTGAAACATATACTTCTGTTATATATTTTGATTGTAATGCTTGAAGGATACTATGGGCTAATAATGGTTTTCCTTTATATAATTTAATATTTTTATTAGGAATTCCTTTAGATCCTGAACGGGCTGGTATTATTGCTATTATTTTCATTTTTATATATTTTTATTGTAATGTTTTTAATATTATTTTTTATAATATTTAGGATTATTATTTTATAAAAAATATAAATAATAATAAATGTCAATTATTTTCTATGACCCTGTTACAAAATTACATAATTTATTTATTTCATCATTAATATATGAATTAAATAAAAGTAATCATATTTATGAAATTATTAATAAAATTGAAATTGATTATAATAATTATGATTTAGAACACGATATTATAATAATATTTCTTAATCCTCAATTTCTTAAAACACATAAAAACATATATGAAGAATTTATTAAAATATCTAATAATTTTAGATATAAAATATATTATATTACAGAACCTTTGAATTATTTAATTGATATTAAAGTTTGGGAAACATATATTAAAATACTTAGGCCATACAAATTATTAACATATACAAGTGAAAATTTAAATAAATTAAAAGTTTATCAATCTATTACTAAATTATGTCCTAAATTTAATAATTATATTGATATATGTGATTATAGTATTGAAACTATTAAAAATAAAAATATAGATAAAATTATTTTTATGGGAATTATGAATACTCATAGAGAAAGTATATTTAAAAATATGGATAATAAAATTATTGTTAAAAATAATATTTGGAGTATTGATGAATTTCAAGATATAATGATAAATAATTTATTTTTTATAAATATTCATCGACGGAATGGATGTAAATGTTTAGAATATTTGCGTATTGTGCCTCTTCTAGCAAATGGATGTATTGTTATTAGTGAATTATGTAATGAAGAAGATATGAATGAATTAAAAGATTATAATATATATTTTTGTGATAAAGCTAATATTTTAGAAACATATTATAATATTTTAAAAAATATTAAGTATAATCAAACATATTATGATGAAATATATAAAAAAGTAAATAAATTTAGACAAGAATTTATTTATGATAACATTTATGACAATATTTATAAAAAAAATATATAAAAACAATTTTTATATATTTTATTATATAATATGTCTAAATTTCTTAAATTAAGTAATAGAATTGTGAATACTGCTTTCATAAAGCATATTGATTATGATAAATCCATTGAAAAATATAGTATTTATTGTGGTTCATTAACATCAAATGGTTTATTTATACTTGGATCAGGTAATATTGAACCATATGATAAATATATATATGCAACTAAGAAAGACCATCCTGAAAGTTATAATATAATTGAAAAATATTATAATTCAATTAAATGTGTTACTGATGAAAAAGATTAAAATTATATAAAAATCTAAATTTAAAAAGTTTTTTATATTATTATTTATAATATAAAAAATGAAATTCCTAAAATATTTATGTTGTTGTAAAAAGTTTTTGTTTATAGAAGACTCTACAATTATTGATAATAAAAAAAATGATAATACTAATAAATTAAATGAAAATAAACAAACAAATTTAGAAGAAGAAGAAGTTATTAACTTAGATGACGATGATGATATGAATAAATTATTAGATAAACAACCTAAAAACAAAGATTATCTAAAAAAAGATGATAAAATATACTTGAAAAGTATAAAAGATAAATTATACGAAAATGATATAAAAGATTATTTTTCATTTTCTGGCAAAACATTTTATGCACGCGCTTGTAATATCTATGATGGTGATACTTTTTCCATTATTTTTTTAAATAATAATGAAGTAGTAAAATATAGATACCGTTGTATTGGATATGATTCACCCGAAATGAAACCGTCTTTAAGTAATCCAAATAGAGAAAAAGAAAAGGCTTTGGCTATTTTGGCTAAAAATAGATTGATTGAATTATTATCAAAACACGAATCTGGATTAGTATTTATCGAATGCTTTGAATTTGATAAATATGGACGAATATTAGTTAAAGTTTATAATATGATTGATGAAAAATCTATCAATGAAATTATGGTTGAAGAAGGACATGGTAAGAATTATGATGGTGGTAAGAAAGATACTAATTGGTAGGAAGAGGTGTTTGATTTAAGGTATTCCTAAATATGCTTTAATTTGTTGAAATGTTGCTTCTTCCGTATATTGATTTGAATTTGGAAAAGGATTGTTTGATAAAAATAATCTGAATATAATTAATAAATCATCTTGTAAATTTTTTTTATTTATTTCTGTTAAAACTGATGGGTAGTATTTATTTAATATTTCTCTTAATGATACATCTAAAAAAGATTGTAATAACATTTCTTGTTTATCATATTTCTCTTTATTACTCCAAATATCAAATTTTGTATCAATTGTTGTTTTAATTTTTAAAGAAAGATTCATAAATGGAAAATATTTTTCAACATATACACTTTTTCCTGAAGTATCTTTAAATACTACATTTTTATTAAAAAAATATATAAACATCTTAAATAATGTTAAAGCCATGCTATACCAATCAAATGAATATCTTAAATTTGCTTTTTTATCTTTATATAATTCTAGAACAAATAATGGGCCAATAAATTCATCAGTTCCTGCATTATATGTTGTTTCTGTTTCATATGGAACACATGTTGAAAAATCTGCTAATTGAAATTCAATATCATTATTATTTTTTATTTTATATAAAATATTATCTGGTTTAATATCTCTATGAACGTACTTTAATTTCTTTAATGAATATAACATCATTAATCCAGAATAACATAATTTATGAAAAATAACACATGCTTGATTTATATTTAACTTATATTGTTGTTCTGTAAATGTAACGATGTCACCATTACATTTTTCTAATAATACTAATAATGTAGGTTTTTTTCCTTTTTCCTTTTTTACATACATTTGTAAAATTTGATTAAAATATTTTTTATATTCTTCAGATAATGATGTTTGTATTTTATAGTTCAATAAACTTGCATAAAATTCTCCTAATAAAGATGTTCCAATACTATTTGTTGAAGATTTTATTTTAAATTGTTTTAATACAGCTTTTTTGCCTATTAAATTAAAAACATTTGCTTGTGCTCCAGACGCTATATATTCCTTATTTGCGTTAGTTAATTGTGATAAATTTAAATTATAACCTGTTGGTAAAATTGGCTGATATATAGTTTGTTTATTATTATTATTTATTTTTTCATAATTTTCTAATAATTTATTTAAATTATTATTAGTTAATTCTGGCATGCTTTTAAGTAAATTATTAATTAAACATCTTAAATTATCAGTTAAACATGTTAAATTATCAGTTTTAATTTGTATTTTTTGAGGACTTCTTAACAATTGAGGTGATTTAATAATGTTGGTAGTAGTATTAGATTTTTTTTTCTTTGTAGGTGTTGAATATATATTTTTTCTATTAGTATTTGATGAATTAGTATTTGTAATTGAATTATTAGTAGAAGATGTATAAGATGTACTATTTGTAGAATATGCATTATTAGAAGAAGAAAATTTATTATTAGAACTAATATTTGTAGTTAATCTTTTTATACCAATCATAATATAATATATTAATAAATCACAAAAAATTATTTTATAATTTCTAATTCAATTGTTTTATAAATTTCATTAATAGCCTTAATATTATAATCATTTACATCAAACATTTTATAAATAGCTTCATCATTACTTAACACATTATTATTACTATCAAAATTTAAAAATTTATTTGATAGCAATGAAACATGAATATGTCTTGAATAATCTAATTCTGGTAAATATATTTCAATATTATTTTTATTTACATTTATTGTTATTCCTTTAATCTTTGAACCAACTTTTTTATTAATATTTTTGAATATTTTATTTGAACATATCATATTTTCAACATCAATTTGAATCATTTCTGCATCATTAAAATATTTACAATATTTTTCCATAGTATCATCATCAAACTCATAACCGCGTAAAATAAGATGATTTATCATATCACTTGCTCTGCGTATTGGTGATGTAAAATGTAAATAATTTTCCAAACCTAGTGCATAATGTGAATGTGGTTTTTTATATAATTCATAAGATGCTTTCCTCATCATATCTTTAATAATATATTCATATGTAGCAATAATATTTTCATCAGTTATTTTATCAATATTATTTCTTAATGTTTGTATAATATATGTTCTGTCAAAAATTTGAGGAATTGGCTCCTTTAAAACGTGTGTTATAAATCTTTTAAGAGCCATTAATTGATTATTGTATGGCTTTGGATGATAACGAAAATTTCCCGAATTTTTATTGAATATAATATTTCCCATAATATTATTTGTATAAATCATCCAATTTTCAATCATTTTATGTGATAATGATGTTGAATTATTCATTGGTATATTATCTAATTTTTGTTGAATTAATTTTGATGCTTCTAATATTATTAAAATGTCTTTACTTGATGATTTATTATAATTATTATTAGAATTATTTGTTATAATTTCATCTATTTCTTCATATGTATATTGTTTTATTGATCTTATTTCACTATAATAATATCCAATGTGGTCTATAGTATTATTTTCTTTATCGTATAAAAATTCGTTAGTAATAGCATATGTATATTTAGCAAATGAGGATGGGGTGGTAGACTCCTCTAGTCCACCCACATCCAAAAAGGAAGGGGTGGTAGGGGAAAACTGGGTTTCCCTACTTAGTATAGAACATATATTTTCTGATAAATTTCTAGGTATCATTGGCCAATTATTATTTATTCCATATATTGTATTACCATTTTTCATAATCTTTTCAAAACATTCATGTTCTGGATAAATATATTCAGTTGTATCAGCAATATGAACATAAATATTATATTTTCCATCATCACATACTTTTACACTAAAAGCATCATCCAAATCTTTTGAACCTAATGGATCAATAGTAAATACATTATGGTCTAATAAATTACGACGCTCAACTTTTTTAGGACACGAAGTTAATTCAAAATCATTGATTTCATATTGTTCCAAATTATGGATTTTGGAAAATATTTGATTATCTAGTTCTTTATAAAAACTGTCTATTTTACAATATATTTTATTATTTATACTATCAGCACTTGTAATAATAACAATAATAATATCATTTTTTTTAATATCCGGAAATAAATTAACTCCATATAATGATATAATAATATTACTTTTACCAAATTGTTCTAAATATATATATACATCATTCTTAAATATATGATGAACTTTCCCTACATACATTTTATCAATAAATGATGGTTTTGATGTTATTATACCCACATAACCTTTATCTGTTTTCTCTTTTATAATTCCACTTACATTAGTATTATGTATTCCAAAATTCAAGTTTTTTTTAGATATAAATACGACATTACCATTATCACAATTTACAAAACCATTACCAAAATCATTAATACTTAATATTCCACTAAATTTATTTTCTTCCATATGTTCTTTTTAGAAAAAAGAACTACAAAAAGAACTAGAAAGTTTTTTTTATAATTTTTTTTAGAAAAAAATGATTTTTTAGAGAATTTATATATAAAGATTATATAAAATATAATATAAATAGTATTATATTTAGAAAAAAATATAGAAAATACAAATGGAATTTCCATTGATATACATGTTCTATTATTTTTTATTTATTTTATTAATTTGTACACCACAATTAATTAAAAATTTTGAAATAATTAATAGATTAAAAAAAAAGTTAAATTATGATGATATTGTTCATAAATTTAATACTAATGATTATTATTCAATTGCTAATATTACAAATTCATTAATTACTAATAATCAAAATAAAAAATGCATTTTATTATATTGGAATAATAATTATTTACGTAAAAGATATTCTAACAAAAATTTTATCATTGATATTAAAGATTTAATACACGAAGATAAATCAAAAAATGTTTTATACAGTTATCTTGTATATAAATATCCAAATGGTACAACACATGATATATGGAAATTTTGTAATGGAACATATAAAACATATTAGTTTAACATATTATTTTATTGGATACTATAATATATTGAATTAATAACAAAAATTACAACATATAAATTTATTAATACATAATATATAACAATCAATATGATTACGAAAAAATAAATTATTATAATTATAACTTATCATTTTATCACAGTTAAATGATTTATTTTTTACAATAATAATCTTATTTATACAATGCTCTTTAATAAGTGTATTAAAGAATAATAATAATATTTCATATTTTTTGTCATAATTATTTACTATAATTTTATTTATAA
>Ga0315902_10009676_pt1 | contig 12853 bp, 16 predicted proteins | sample LakEriMetagenome_9_FD_203523 | JGI IMG/M metagenome (GOLD analysis project Ga0315902, IMG submission 203523) | Freshwater fungal communities from buoy surface, Lake Erie, Ohio, United States - Buoy 12 MA117 | ecosystem: Environmental > Aquatic > Freshwater > Lake > Lake biofilm | place: USA... | reverse complement strand
AACGGTGGGCACTGGCAAAGGAACTCGCGAAGGAATTTAATGTGGCGCCCGAAACGGCGCTGCAGTGGTTTGATGCCGGCTGCCCAATGACGACATTTGATGAGGCGGCCGAGTGGAAACGACAGAAGGTCGCAGAATCGCCGATCATGTCGCAGACGGCTGGAACCCTCAACAGATACGACAAAGCGCGAAAGGAGGCATCCTCGTGCGAAGAAACGGCCAAGTGGAGCGAGATGAGCGATGACTTCCGCCACATGTGCGATGTCGTGGCTGACCTGCACATCGATGGCATCTCGATCAGCCGGATCCACAAAATCCTCGGTCTATCCACCCCAGTGATCAACCGCATCATCGAGAACCATCCTCTCACCAAGGACAAAGACCAGGACTACGCGACCCGTGGCTGGCAACGCATCCGGCGCCTCGCCATCTCGGCGATGACAGACAAACTCCAAGACCCCGAGGAACTCAAGAAGCTCAAGGCATTTGATCTGAATATGTTTGCGGGAACGGCTGACGACAAGCTCTCGAAGCAGGAGATGCAGCAGATATCGGTGAGCATCGAGCAGAAGGTCATGCACCTCAGCGTCGAGGAGCTATTGGCGTCCATCCCCAAGGCCGAGACCATCGAGGGGGAATTCACCCCGCTTCCGGCTCCGGAGACTAGTAGCGGCAGCCAGACCGCTCCCGCAAAAGCCGGTGATTTGGGTGGGCTCAGTCTCAATAACACGGGTGAAAACGACGAGGAAACCGACGACAATGTGTAACCAATTACAAATCAATGACTGCCCACTATCGGAAAGTATGCTTATAGGAAGTTATAGGCTGGGACTGGGGGGGTGGGGGGTGGTCGGTCGCCGCCAGCTTTTTACCCCCTACTCGTCCAGCCGCCGAGAAATTTTATGAAAAAAACGAACAAATCCAACCAGTTAGAACTGCCAAATCCACGCCCTGCCGAGCCAGAGAAGGGTATACGAGACGCCCGCGCCAAGCGCCCGACCCTCAACCGCCGGAAAATCTGGGCGGCTATTGACGGCGAGGATGGCGAGCGGCTTGTGACGGTGCGGGACAATAGCTTTTACCGCAGCGGCGAGAAGATGCGCGTGGAGCTCCGCGGGCTGGAGTGGGTGGATGTGGCGCCGAAGACCAACGCCCTGCTCAGGGGAGGGCAGTGAATAGCCTGCGCGATTACCTGACCTTGAAAAAAATCAACGCCACCCACGCGCTGAATCTCCTGCAAGACGCCGGCGTCATCTCCGACGAGTGCGTCGATGTCGATGATGTCGGCGATTCGGGGAAGGCCGTCGCCTGGCTAGTCCTCCACTTGGACGAGTTGACCTACCACCTGTGACCCTATGAGTTTTGCCCAAAGCCCGCACCCGCTGATCCCCATCATTTCCGCCGAGCACATAGTGCGCGACCCCGATGGCGCTCGGAAACTCATCTGCGCCCGCGAGGAGCACATCGCCCGGGAGAAGCTCGACCCGCTCACCTACGGCTACGAGCCGCCGCACTGGCAGCGATCCACCGAGATTGCGCGAAAATACCGCGAGATCCTTGTGATGGGCGGCAACCGTTCCGGCAAATCCACCTGGGCCGGCAAGCTCGCCATGCGCACCCTCCTCGAAAAGCCCGAGTCCCGCGTGTGGTGCTTCCAGACCACGAACGACAACAGCATCAGCATGCAGCAGCCGATCCTCTGGAACTTCATGCCCCAGCGCCTCCGCACCGCCAAGCGCGGCAAGGTCACCAATATCAGCTACACGCAAAAGAACGGCTTCAGCGAAAACACATTTGTCCTCCCAAATAAGTCCCAGTGCTGGTTCCGCAACTACGCGCAGGATGTCTCCACCATCGAGGGCGGAGAGATCGACCTCGCCTGGTGCGACGAGTTGGTCCCATTGGATTGGCTGGAGACCCTCCGGTTCCGATTGGTGGACCGCAACGGCATACTTATCGTAACTTTTACGCCGGTCGAGGGCTACTCCCCCACGGTGAAGAACTACTTGCAGGGCGCCCGGTCTATTGAGGAGGTCGATGCCGAGCTTTTGGCCAATAAAAACGGCCGCGGCTTCGAGAAAGTCCCCATTTTCCAAGAATCCACCACCCGCAGGGCCGCGATCTACTATTTCCACACAAAAAACAACCCCTGGGCCGGCTACGAGCGCTTGAAAGTCGAGCTCGACCGCCAGCCCCGCGAGAAAATCCTCTGCCGCGCCTACGGAGTCCCCGTCAAGGCCACCGCCACCCGCTTCCCCCGGTTCCGCGACACCGTCCATGTCGTCAAATCCGACCAGATTCCCCAATCCGGCACGAACTACCTCTTTGTGGACCCCGCCGGCGGCAAAAACTGGTTCATGCTCTGGGTCCGCATCGATGCCGCCGAGCGCGCATGGGTCTACCGCGAGTGGCCCCAGGTCGATACCTACATCGAGGGCGTCGGGCACCCCGGGCCGTGGGCCACAAGCAGCGGGAAAAAGGCCGACGGCGACCCCGGCGAGGGCCAAAAGTCCTTTGGATTCGGCCTGCTCGCCTACAAGTCCGAGATCGAGCGCCTGGAGACCCTCGACGGCGTGAAAGTCTTCGAGCGGTGGATCGACTCCCGCTATGCGAATACCACCGTCGCCGGCACCCGCGAGCACGCCACCACCCTCCTTGAGGAATTAGAGGACGCCGGCATGAGTTTCCGCTCCTGCCCTGGCGAAAACATCGAAGAAGGCGTGAGCCTCATCAACGACGCACTATTTTATGATGAAACCGCACCCATCGACCACACGAACGCGCCCCGGCTCTACATCTCCGAGCGCTGCACCAATACGATCTGGGCACTCAAAGAGTGGACCGGATCCGACGGCCAGAAAGGCGCCAGCAAAGACCCCGTCGATTGCCTCCGGTATCTCCTCACCTCCGGCGTCACCAACATCGAGGACGGCAAGCTCAATGTCACAGGCGGCGGCAGCTACTAAAGCCCTCACCGGCTACAAGCGCGATGTCATGGACCTGCTCGGCATCTCCGAGCAGACCTACAAGACCTACCTCGACGCCGGGCTGCTAAAGCCCATCGCAGGCCGCGCCGGCAAGCGCCGCGTGTTTTCCCTCACCGTCATCCGCCGCACATTTCAACTCACCGACAACCCATGATCACCATCAAAAAAACCATCCGCTACATGCAACCCGAGCGCCTCGACGAGGACGACATGCGCACCGCGCTGTGCATGCCCGGCACGAAGCCCCTCGTCGTGCTGGCGCTCCTGCAAAAGATCGATGATCACATCGAGGACGCCGTCGAGCTCGTCCGCACCCTCCAGAGCGCGCAGAATCAAGGCACCATCGCGCACTGCGCCGGCGGCTTGGATGCGTTGAGCAATCTCCGCGCCGACCTGCTCCAGAGCATCGATGAGGCCAGCAAAGTAGGTTGATTTCGGTTGGTTTCGTTTAGTTGCGGTTGGTTTGGCCGCGACCCTCTTCCCCTCTTTCGCGCTGGGCCGCATAGGGAGCGCATCGAGTTTCTGCGCCCTCGTCCAAAAACGCTGACCCACTTGGTTGGAAACCATGACGCAAGAACAAACCGAACCACTGCTCAATCTCACCGACTTGGCCACAGAAATGGGGCTCACGCTCGACGCGATTGAGGAAACCACTCCGACAGACACCCAGGAGACCACCGAGGAGGCGCCAGACAATGAGGCCGCCACCGAGGAGATCACCGAGTCTGAATCGGAAGCCGATCTTTCACAGGAAAACGACTCGACCGAGGAGGAATCCTCAGCCGAAGACGACGACACCACCGAGGACGAAAAAACCGAGGAGGAAAAGCCCGCCGATCACACCGCCGAGAAGCTACTGAAGCGGATCGATAAGATCACCGCCAAGCGCCGCGAGGCCGAGGAGCGAGCCGAGACACTCGAGAGCGAAATTTCCGATCTCCGAGCCAAACTCGACGCCTCCACACCGGTGCAAATACTCCCCACCCCCAGCGACCCGCTCGCCGATGTGGAGACGCCGGATCAACTCGCCGAACGCATCGCCATCGCCAAGAAGGTCCGCAAATGGGCCATCGAAAATCTCGAAGGCGGCACGGTCACCAACGCAGCCGGCGAAGAGGTTTACCACGAGCCCGCCCAGGTCCGCCAATATCTCGCCAATGCAGACGAGGTGCTCACCGAGCACGCTCCCAAGCGCGAGAAATGGATCTCCGAGCGCCACGCCGTCCTCACCGAGGCCCGCACCGCGTATCCTGCGCTCTTCCAAGCCGGATCGCCCGAGCAAGCCATGTATAAAGAGACGCTCCGCGCCTATCCCTCGCTGAAAGGCTTGCCGAACCTCGAAATGATCGTCGGCGATGCCATCGAGGGCCAGAAGCTCCGCTTCGCCCGCCAGCAAATGGCCGCCAAAAAGTCCTCCGCCCCGTCCGAGTCGAAAACTCCTGCGAAAGCCTCGCCACCGCCCTCACCGGCCAAAGGTTCCAAAGTCCCTGCCAAAGACATCGAAACCCGCGACAGAGCCAAAGCACTCTTCTCGCGTGCATCAGCCCTTAAATCCGACGACATCGCCGCCTTCCTAGAAGGAGCGCTGTAGTCCCAACCAACCAAAATTATGCCCGCTACACTTATCACTTCCCAAACCGGCATCCGCCAAGACCTCAGCGATCTCATCGCGGTCGTCGATGCCAAATCCTGCCCCGTTGTTTCCACCGCGAAGAAGGGGTCCGAACCCATCAACCCAACCACGCAATGGCAAGCCGATGCGTTTAATTCGACCACGCTCCCTGCCGGAGTCCTCTCGAATACCGACATCGCTGCCAGCGATTACATCGACAACGCCGCGAACCGCGTAATCTTGAGCGCCCGCGTTCAGAAGTTCCGCGAAGTGCCTTCGGTGGACGATCTCGCGCAGAACATTTCTGAAGTTGCCGGCGTCGGCAAAAAGAAGGAAATGGCCCGTGCCGTCACGAAATCCCTCGAGCAAATCAAACGCTCGATGGAAGCTGCATTCTGCTCCGACCAAGAGTCCGCAGAGCAGTCCGGCGTGAATCCCTACAAGACCCGCGGTCTTGGTGCTTGGATCCAAAACGGAGCCCAGACCGACCTCCCCGTTGCTGCTGGCTACCGCACTCCGACAGCCTCCATCAACACCACCGTCACCGCTTCGCTCACCGAGACGAATGTTCAGGACTTGCTCCAGAGCATCTATCTCCAGACCGGCAAGGTGCAAACCTACAGCCTCATCGCCGGTCCGGCGTTGAAGCGTGCGTTCACCAACTTCACACGCACCCAGTTCGCGAGCACGAATGTCGCCGCCGCCATCCGCACTCTGAACAGCAATGCGGAAGACAAAAAATTCACCAACACGGTGGATATTTTTGAAGGTGATTTCGGCACTCTCGAGCTCATCCCATCGCTCTTCCTGGCTGCCGGCGGAACCAGCGCCGTCCAGCTCGCCCGCGGTTATGTCCTCGATATGGACATGATCGAGCTCCGCTACAACCGCAAGCCCCGCTTCCAGGAGCTTGAGGACCGTGGCGGTGGCCCTCGCGGCATCGTCGATGCGATCTGCGCCCTGTGCGTCAAGTCGCCTCTCGGCCTCGGCAAATTCTCTGCCACAGCCTAACCCGCGCGCCCGGCTCGGCGGCGATCCGACTCCCGCCGCCGAGCCCACGGGCTTGTGGAGTCACCCATTTTCCGCAGTTACAGAAAAAAACAAATTGTGGTTCACGACGCATCCGAACTCGAAGCCGATCTAGGCGACCTCGCTCCCTTTGTGACCGAGGAACTCCGCACCGGTTGGCACGCCAGCATGGTCAATGCCGAGATGCGCCAGCGCCGAATCAAGGCCGCCAGCGACCGCCTCGCCGATGCCCGCCGCACGGTCGAAGGCATCGGGCAGCACACCATGAGCGTCGATTACGACAGCTACATTTTCTGGAACCAGCAGCTCCCCGGTTGCTGGCGGGATAAAGGCTTCCGGGAGGAATTCGCCAAAGCGAATCCCCACACCCGCGTCCAATCCACCACCGCCCCAACCATCATCAATCCCGGCCTCGCCACCGCATGAAGTCTGCCGAAGTCTCTGAACTCATTGGCCTCGTCGAGCAGGCCGAGGTCGATGCCGCGACCTATTGGTCCCGCAAAAATCTCAACTACAACCTGCGCTACTGCCTGTGGGCCGGCCAGGATGAATCGGGCCGCAAAATCTCCTCCGTGCTCGGCAAGCCCGCGTTCCCGTGGGATGGCGCCAGCGACAGCAAAATCCGACTTGCGGACATGATCATCAACGAGCGCGTGCGGATGCTCAAAAACTCCTTCGCGAAATCCCGCATGTCGATCCTGCCGACCGAGAGCACCGACATGCAGGCCGGCCGCAAGGTCGAGACCGTTATCAAGTGGCTCCTCAATTCGCACTGCGCGGCCATGACCAAGCGCGAGATCGAGCTCGCCGCCAACATCCGTGAGACCTACGGCCTCGCCATCATGGGCGTCTTCTGGCGCCGCACGACTCGCAACGAAGTCCTCACCTTCCGCCTCGACTCGCTCCAGCAAACCTTCGCCGAGACCGGCGATCCGAATCTCGCCCTCATCATCGAGGCCATCCTCGATCCCACGCAGGAAGAGGCCGTCGCCCGCGAGATGGAGATGCTCCTCCCAGGCCAAGGCACCACCGCCAATGTCCGCCGCCTCCGCGAGCAAGGATTCTTTGAATACGACTCGCCCTACATTTTTGAAAACCTCCCCGATTGGCAGGCTTACGAGCCCTGGGAGGACATCATTTTCCCTCCAAGCACCTACGACCTCCAGCGCGCCCCATTTATCGCCTGCCGCGAGCTTCTCCGCGAGGACGAGCTCCGCGAGCGAGAGGTCACCGAGGACTACGACTCGAAGTGGATTGAAGAAGCGGTGAAACACAAAGGCGTCAGCGCCCGCAGCGGTCGGAACCACTACCGCGCCACCGATTCCATTTTACTCACCGACGACCGCGACCTCATCGAAGTCTGGCGCGTTTACCGCAAAAAGTGGAACGAGTCCCTCGGCGCCATGGAGGTGCTCTGCACCATCATCCATCCAAGCGTCGTAGACCGCGTTGCCAAGAGCGAGGCCATGAACTACGCGCACGGCCAATATCCATTTGTCGAGCTACCGCTGGAGCGCACCTCCCGCCCGCTCGTCGAGTCCCGAGGTGTTCCCGAGCTGCTTTCCACTCATCAGACGGAAATCAAAACGCAGCGCGACTACCGTAGTGATCGCGCCTCTCTGTCCATAATTCCACCCCTTCGCTGTCCGGCGAACAGGGGCAAACTCAACATCGTCCTCGGCCCTGCCGTGCAGCTCCCCGAGCGCCGGCCCGGCGAATTCCAATGGATGACGCCACCGCCATTCGATCAAGGCACGATTGAGATTGAGGCCGCCACCCGCCGCGATGTGGATGAGTATTTCGGCATCCCTCGCGCCGACCTCGCTCCCCAGCGGTCCGCGCTCGCCCAGCAAGACCTCGTGGATAGCTGGCTCTCCGATTGCTCCCTCATCCTCGGGCAGACCTTCCAACTCGCGCAGCAATACCTCGACGATGTCCAATTCGTAAGAATCGCCGGCGGCATGCCCATGCCCTTCCGCGCCTCCCGTCAGGAGATCCAAGGCAAGTTCGACATGCGCCTCGACTTCGACGCCCGCACCTTCGATTCCGAAGCCCTCCAGGTCAAAATCAAGGGCATGATCGAGCTCCTCCCGCTGGATGTCATGGGCGTCGTGGACCGCGTCGGCCTCGTCAAATTTCTTTTCAGCGCCATCGATCCGGGCATGGCCGAATTCCTCATCAAGGATGTCGAAGCCGCCTCCCAGCAGGAAATCGAAGACGAGCAGCTGCAATTCACCAAGATCGCCGCCGGCACCGAGCCTCAACTCAAGAGCGACGGCCAAAACGCCCAGCTCCGCCTGCAAACCCTGCAGCAGATCGTGCAGTCAAACCCGGCCGTGCAGCAACGATACGCTCAGGACGAGATTTTCAAATCCATGCTCGACGCCCGCATGCAGGCGTTTTCGTTCGCCCTCCAGCAGCAACAAAACGCCAAGATCGGCCGCGTCGGAGCCCAGCCCGCGCTTCAGAAAATGGCCCAGCAAGGAGGCCAGCCATGAAGACGACTCCTTACAAGACCGTCCGCGATGGCGTGCTCACCCGCATGGGCATTGACCCCGCCCAACCGCTTTTGCCCTCGCAGGGCTCGGCGCTGGCGGAATACCTCACCAGCGCCGCCACCTTCGCTTGGAATTTCGATGAGTGGCCCCAGATCACCCACACCGAGCAACGCATCGTGCTCGGCGAGGGCTTCACCGAAGGCGCATACACCTACGAAGCCGACTACCAAGGCACCGTCTCCTACATTGGCCGCGCTCCGCAGGGCTCGCTTTTCTCTGAGCCCGTCTGGCGCATCAAGCGCGTTACCACCACCGCCGATGGCCAAGTGCTCAATATCGACACCGCCCTCGATGTCGCGTGGGACTCCCGCACCAGCGCCACCTATGTGGAGGACTCGACCAACGACCCCTCCGACATCATTCCGTATTTCCCCCTGGTTGTTGCAGGCAAGCTGCCGATTGGCGAAGTCCTCGCCATTTACTCCGACGCCCCGAGCGACACGCGAATCACCCAGAGCTACGATTTTGTCACCACCGCCGACACTGTTTTTATCACCGACGAGCGATATGCGGGCGGCCCGGTGTATGTGAAATTTCAGCTCCCGGTCCCCAAATTCACCGCCACGGCCTACGCCGCCAACACCGCCTACGCCGCCGAGGATTTGGTTTACCACGCCCCGACCGGCGACTGCTACGAGGCTCTGCAAGCCACCACCGGCAACGCACCGACGAACGAGGAATACTGGCTCCGCCACCGCATCCCGACCTTCCTCGCCGACTACCTCAAGACCTCCGCCCTCGCCGAAACGCTCGCCGAGGATGGCCAGATGGATAAGAGCCAATTCCAACTCCTCCGCGCCGAGGGGCTGCTCCTCAAGCTCCGCGACGACATCTGGCTCCGCAAAGGCGAGGTCCGCCACTACTCCGCGAAATTCGACTTTCGATGAACGCCACCCCGATCCCAAAGCAACTCAGCGTATCGAGCGCCAAGACGCGCTTGACGGGCAACGGCACGCTCAAAACCTTTACCGTCTCGGGCCTCAAATCCTCCGACCCCAACCATGTCCTAGTCGCCATCAACGGCGTGATGCAAGAGCCCACCGTGGACTACCTCGTCAACCAAGGCGCAGGCACCATCACCTTCTCCACGCCCATCCCGAACAACGCCAAAATCGTCGTCGTCGCTTTCGGCCTCTACAGCATGGTCACCCAGCGCGACCCCGATCTTTACCTCCACTCCTTCGCCCTCAACACCGCAGGCACCTTCAGCTACTACGGCCTGCTCCTCAACTCCGACATCCCCGCCGTCGGCTCCCCCGCCGCCGTGGCCAAATGGATCATCACCCGCTCCGCACTCAGCACCAACGGCACCATCACAGCCACCGCCAAGGCGACCGATGTCGCGTGGACTAACCGGGAGACCGCCACTTACGCCTGATGACAACGATCACCGAGACAAATATCACTCAGCAGCTCGATCTCTCGCAGTTCACCATCGTGCTGCCGGAGGACTCGCTCGGCGTTGTCGAATACAGCTCCGCCGAAAATTTTCCCGGCGTCGGCAAGGACAAACGCCTCTACATCGCGCAAGATTCCGGCCTGCCATACCGCTGGAACGCCACTACCTACACCCCCGCCGCCGACCTCCCTACCACTTATTCCGACACCCCGCCTGCCCACCCCTACCAAGGCCAGCGGTGGACCACCCCTTTTGACCTCACAACCTACGAATGGTTCGCAGGAAGTTGGGTCGAAAAACCCAACAACAACTAAACACCACCTAATATCATGGCAGCTATCTCATTCCCGTCCTCACCGACTAACAACCAAGTCCACACCGTTGGCAGCAGAAGCTGGCAATACAACGGCACCGCATGGAAACTCGTCCCCCGCACCACCGATGCGGTCGTCGAGGGCAGTTCCAACCTCTACTTCACCAACGCCCGCGTCGCCTCGGCCCCAGCCGTCACCGGCTTGGAAAGCCGCGCCACCGCCATCGAGAGCGACATCACCGCTATCGAGTCCGCCGCCAGCACATTGGCCGGTCGTGTGACCACGGCAGAAGGCGGTCTTTCCTCGGAAATCACCCGCGCCACCGCAGCCGAAGCCGCCCTCGGCACTCGCATCGACAATGTCCTTGCCAACACCACCGCTGGCTCGCTCGATTCGTTGACAGAAGTCGTCACCGCCTTCCAAGCCGCCGACTCCTCGCTCAACGGTGCCATCACCAGCCTCGCTACCAGCGCCTCTTCCGGCCTCGCCGCCGAGACTTCGGCGCGTGAAGCAGCCGACTCGGCCTTGGATTCGCGCCTCGACACAGCCGAGAGCGACATCAATGCCATCGAGTCCGCCGCGACAACGCTTGCTGGCCGTGTGACTACTGCCGAAGGAACCCTCTCTGGCCATGTCGCCGCGACCAACAACCCGCACAGCGTCACCAAAGCCCAAGTCGGCCTCGGCAACGCAGACAATACCAGCGATGCGAACAAACCAGTCAGCAGCGCCGCCCAAACCGCCCTCGACGGCAAACAGATCAAGGATGTCGTCAGCGCCACCGCGCCTTCGCACACCGAAGGACTGCGCTGGGTCGATTCCAACGACATGACCGAATACCTCTCCTACAACGGAGCCTGGGTCGAACTCGACAAACAATAATCCCCACCCATGGCCGCCCTCGCGTTTCCATCCTCGCCGTCCCTTGACGACATTTTCACCTCCGGCAATCGGAGTTGGAAATGGACGGGATCGCGCTGGGCGGTCATCCCCGTTCTGGTTCCTCCCTCCCGCCTCTCCGGCGCGGGGGCGGAAACCGGAGACATTTTAGTCTATGACGGCAGCGCCTGGAGTCCCGTCCCCCTCACCGAGGGCGGATCCAACATCGCCCGCGCCGCATGGGCCTCCCCCTACCACTACTACGGATCCGCCGTTGCCGGCACCGCCGAAAGCGCCACCGGCTGGACAATCCACCGCATCACCACCGATGCGGATGGCACCGTCACCGCCTCCGCCACGGCCACCGGCGCATGGTCAAATCGCGCCTCACTTTCCTACACCTAAACCCAAAAATCCAAAAACCATGAACGCTACCAACCCCATCGAAATCAACGGAAAATCCCACGACAAATACTCGCTCAATTTGGCCATAACGGGCCGGTATCTGGGCGATGGTTCTTCAGACGCCAATGTCGCCATGCGCCTTGTGCCGAGCCGCATCGAAAACGGCGAAGTCATCACCGCAGACGAGGCCGCAATCGGCATCGTCCTCGGATCGCTGGCAGGTGCGGACGCCGCCACGCAGCAGGCCGTCGCCGCGATCCAAGCCGCTCTCCAAGCCTACATCTCCGCGAAAGGACTCTAATCATGGCCAACCGATTCGCCGTTGCCTCTGGCAACTTCAACGACACCGCAACATGGTCAACGACCGCCGCTGGATCGCCCGGCGCATCCGTTCCCGTCGCTGGCGACAATGCCATTGCCAACAACCGCACGGTGACAATCACCGCCAATGCGACTTGTGACAACCTCACCAACAGCACTACCTATGGTGGAACTGCCGGTGGGAGTTTTGTGCTTCAAAACGGAGTAACGCTTGCGGCAACAACAATTGTGGCAACCTCCTCCGTATCAGTTGTTCAATTCTCCCAAGCCTCACCGGCAAGCGCGACTCTTACCATTAGCGAAACGCTTCCTAGTGGAACCAATGCAGTTGTTACTAATTCAAATACAGGCACGCTGAATATAAACGCTTCTATTTTTAGAAATAACTTGAGCGGGTCATCTGCTGTTGGAATATTAAATTCCGGCGCAGGCATTGTAAATTTTACAGGCTTGTTGTCTCAAACCAGCGGGGCAAGCGCGTCAGTGATTAACAATTCCTCAGTTGGAACAATAAATGTAAACGGAACCAATGTAGGCCGAGCCATATCGAATGCATCGACTGGGACTATTGTATGGAATGGCGAATTAACTGCACTGAATGATTCCCCTGCAATAACATCAACCTCAGCAGGCAGCACCGTCAGGGCGAGCGGAAATTTTATTTTTTCCGCAAACGGCACAGTGCCAATTTATGCGCCGAAATTTATACTCGGCACCACGCCAACCGCCGCAAAAACTCAATACGCGCTCAACGGAACGGGAACCTATGTCAATATGTTCACCGCCGACAACACCGGCCTCGCTCCAGCGGTGACGGATGTCCGTTCTGGGGTTGTTTATGGATCGGCCACGGGCGTGCTGGCAGTGCCAGCCGCAAACTCGGTGGCTTTCGGGGTCCCCGTCGATAACACCACGGGCACGGCCGTGCTAACCCTCGCCAATGTCCAATCCGCGCTCACCGCGCAGGGACTCACCACCGCCCGGGCAGGGAATTTGGACAACCTCGATGCCACGGTGAGCAGCCGCCTCGCTCCAAGCGGCACGCTGGCCACGGTGACTACCCTTACCAACGCGCCGAGCGTGCCCTCCGCGAGCGCCATCGCTTCACAGGTGAGAACGGAGCTTTCGGTTGAGCTTGGGAGAGTGGACGCCGCCATCTCAACCCGTGCGACCCCGGCCAACATCCCGACCTCAGACATCACGGCCATCAAAAATAAGACAGACCTGTTGAACACGACGCGATTGGCACAGGTTTCGACCACCGAAATCGTTGGAAATCTTTTAGCCCAAGCGAATAGCTAACCATGGCCAACGAACTGAACATCTCCCTGGCACAAAGCCAGACCGGC
>Ga0315902_10009675_pt1 | contig 12855 bp, 17 predicted proteins | sample LakEriMetagenome_9_FD_203523 | JGI IMG/M metagenome (GOLD analysis project Ga0315902, IMG submission 203523) | Freshwater fungal communities from buoy surface, Lake Erie, Ohio, United States - Buoy 12 MA117 | ecosystem: Environmental > Aquatic > Freshwater > Lake > Lake biofilm | place: USA... | reverse complement strand
ATTATCTGGCTGAATTTTACCGGAAAGCGAACCGACTCGACAGTGCAGTCAAATACTTTTCTATGTCATCATCGATACGGGACAGTCTGCTTAATACGGAAAAGGTCAGTAAGATTAAAGCGATGGAGATGGAGCAACGGTTCCGTGAACAAGAGCGGGAGGAAGATGAGGAAAAGGCGAGGGAAGAGCGCCGCGTGAATATACAATATGCAATTTTGCTCATCGGTATAGTTGGATTGTTGATAATTGCACTACTGCTTTCAAGATCTTTTATTGTTCATCATAACTGGGTGCGTTTTCTTGGAGTACTGAGCCTTTTGCTCGTTTTCGAGTTCATCAATCTTTATCTTCATCCATTACTGGATAAACTCACGGGACATTCTCCCATCGCTATGCTACTTATTATGGCAGGCATTGCTTCATTATTGATTCCACTACACCATAAACTGGAGCACTGGATTACTACAAAACTGGTTGAAAAGAATAAAAAGATTCGTTTAGCAGAGGCGAAAAAAATTATTGAAGAGCTTGAAAGTTGAGAAATGGAATAACAATGCACATTTCTGTACACTTTTATGTGCAACTTCTGCGCACTGTTTTAAATGATTTAAGGATAAAAACCCTTAATCAGACAGTCGCTGGTTCAAGTCCAGTAAAGGGAGGGGATATAGAGATAAAAGGGTTATACTTGTATAGTGTAGCCCAATTTATATTTATAGAAAAATATAAAATGTTAATTGGATTGTCAGCTACACTTGTAATTGGGCAATATTATTAAACGTCTAGTGATTAAATTATGGCACGACCAAGTCTTACAGAATATGGTAATTTTTACCAAACATATATCAACTATACAAGTGGTAAAAATTATAACGATTTAGCTGAACAGCATAACCGGCAAATTATAGAATTCTGGTGTTCAATACCCATTGAAAAAATTAACTATAAATACGCGCCTGAAAAGTGGACTATCAAGCAAATGCTCCAACATGTAATTGATACTGAAAGAATTTTTGCATATCGCGCATTAGCAGTTTCCCGAAAAGAACTAACTCCAATTGCCGGATTTGATGAAAACGAATATGCACGAAATGCTACAGCAGAAAATAGAAACTGGAATGATATGTTAAACGAATGGAAGATTGTTAGACAATCAACTGACATTCTATTTAATTCTTTTACTAATGAGCAGATGCAAAATATGGGTACAGCCAGTAATTACCCCATATCCGTAAATGCATTAGGCTTCATAATTTTTGGTCATGCCCTACACCATTTAAGAATACTAAGGGAACGCTACGGTATTCTGCTTTAATCATTGCGAAGTGAAAACTAAATACAAATTTAGTTTTCATTATTTCCTTACTTATACAAAAAATTAGAAGTTTATATTAATCCCTTTACTTTCACCCTCTCCTCACTTATCTTATAATAAGGAAAAGTCGAAGATGAAGATTTCAGGGAACTTTAAAAACCATGCACCTTTCTGTACACCCCAACAAAAAACCCTCGTTAACAATGCTCGTAAGCTTATATATAAAGATGATGTGCTTGATGAAATAATATTTATTGATTTTAAGTTAATGCGTGAAAAAGAAGATTTATATAAAATAGTAAGATTATGAACCAATTTTATGTGCCACGGATAGTTTACACTTTCGCCTCCCAGCAGGCCGCAAATCAGTTTCTGAATAACTATAAACGAACCACAGCTGACTCTGATATTATTGCTCCTCCTCAGCCTGTTTCAGGTAAGAAAGGAAACACAACCGGACTTATATTATTGCTATTTGTGGCAGGGTTCGTGATGGTTTATGTATATCACGCAAATAAGGAGAGTAGCAAGGAGGATAAGCAGAGTCCCCCAGTGAACTGAGAGAAAAACAGTAGCCGAGCATTCAGGAATTCAGGATTGTGAATGCTTATGAGCTCGTAGATCAAGTGAGGAATGGATTAGAACAGAGGAGTGATTGTTGGTATTTGAACTAAACAAAAAAGCCACTTCGTAATGGAGTGGCTTTTTTATTGCTATATTTTAAACGATACTTAATACCTTATACAACGAACAGATAAACCACAAGACATTGCGTAGTCAGTTCTATATACTTCATCGTTTTCATTAGCCAGATAACGACTTAAGGCCATATCATTATTCCTTACGCCTGGAATACCTAAGTCTTCTCGCTTGTACTCCGTAGAGCTCCACCATTCACCAAGTTGACCGATATCATAAAATTGACCATCAGGGTTTCGATTGCCTCCGGGAAGTCCAGAGAAGCCTGAACTATTTGTGGCGCCTTTATTAGGACTAAGCCAATACTGAGTACCGGTACTCTTCATTTTTCTACCAGCGGTTGTAATTTGATCAACATATGGACTTGCTGTTGGCTTATACAAAGGATCCAAAAACATAATTAAATCATCCCACTCAGCATCATTAGGCACATGCCATCCTGTAGGACAAACATTTTTATTACCATTGGTAGAGGGATTTATCGCATACCAATTATATAATGCTCCGAATTTATTTGTCGTGTATTTTGTCTGATCGTTATCATACCAGCACATCATAGGTTGTTGCAAAGGGTTTCCGTTATTTTCATTATTCTCCCATTCCATAATGTCAGTCACAATAGGGATATTACTACCATCACTATACTTCGTCGTACGTAGATTTTCTGCCATCCAAATTTGTCTACCTATCTGGATCGTCTTGTAGGTATTATTATCGATATCTTTTACGCTCCCGTAAGCGAGTTTGGAATTGAATTGTGCAAATATACCTTCACTAAAAATTATTAAAGTAGCAATTAGTACTAATGGCTTTTTCATGCATTATGTAATTTTCTTAAATTATCAAAACTCAATTCAAAGATAGCAATTATACCACGTCTTTCTTAAGTTGATCTGCTAGCAAAAATACAAATGGAATATTCCAGTATGACTGATGATGGGAAGATGTGAATGTCTGGAAATTATTCTACAATTTTGCCTAGATGTATGATATAACTATTTAACTTTAATAAACTAAGTTTTATGTTTTAAAATTTTATATTTTATATCTGATGACGTATTCAAAACCTTCAATTAAATATTATTACAATATGGGAAAAATACACTCCTTTATATACTTGATTCAATTTCTACTCTTATTAAATATTAATTCATTTACATATGCTCAATCAAATAAAAAATGTACATCTTTTGTCTATAATATGACTACTGGAGATATGAAAATAAGAGATATATGCTATAATGTTAAAATATTAAGTTACCACAACATGAATGAGTTTAGCACGAGTAATAAAAAAGATAAGCGAGACGAATTTTGGAAATTTGTAAACAGATATTTCTTTCCCCTACCCCCCTTATTAGAACAAAACCGCATTGTTCAAAAATTAGATCAACTGATGCAGTATTGCAATGAGTTGGAAGCAAGCATCAAAGAGAGTGAATCGCAAAATAAAAAAATATTGCAGCAGGTTTTGAGGGAGGCGTTGAGTGCGCCAGTGGGCAAGAGGGAGAAAGCGGCAATTTAGAATTTCTAATTACCATCAAAATAAAACAAATACAATTATGGCACTAGATTATACCACTATTAAAAACATGAATTTGTTTACTCCTGAAGCATTAGCCAGTCAATTTATGGAACAATATAAATATGAATATGGAGAAAAAAAGGTAATTGAAATAATTCGAAAAGTCGAAAGCTCAGATAAAGTAAACGAATACTTGTATAATATTTTATCAGGAAATATAAAGCCTTCAGCCAAAGGCCTTGAAACATTAATGAATACAATAAGTTATTTCATGTTTTCAAAAGAAGAGACTCTTTGCCTCGGAGGCCTTGTTACTTTTATTTTATGGAGAAATCGATTTATGAATGAAAATAATATTTTTGATCCGATTGAACAAGAATATATCGACCATCAACTTACTGACATTTGTGTAAGGTTAATTGAAAATTGTTCAGTGAATAAGTATAATAAATTTGACAACTTTTTTCTCCGATTTCAAAAGAGAATCAATAAGCTTGTCAGAGAAGAAGGATTGAGAAATTAAGTTTTTAAAAATTTAAATTATTTTTTATGAGACAATCTAATGGAAAATTTAACCCGCCTAATGTTTTTTCTGAAATGGTATGGAATGCAGTATGGACACATGTAACAAAACAAAACACAATCAATATTATTGGGATATATAATTGTAAAATATTTTACTCAACATATATTTCGCTCATTTCATCATACACAAATCTTGTTAATACAGATAATATTGAAATTTATCTTACTGAGGGCTTAGACTCATTTTTTCAGTGGGCAGGTATTGACGATGATAGGTTTAAATCAGAATCTGAACAGTTTATTTCTTACTATTCCACTAAGTTAATCGACCCATATATAAATCATTTTGCTCATTTGTTTTTTAATGAAATTAAAGAATTAAAATCGACAGATTTGTTTAGTAGTCGCCCTCCTTATTTTATGATGCTTTTTGATGTAGATTCCCCAAAAGATGATAATGAAATTTGTAATGATGAGTATTTTCTTGATAGAGATATTGAGCAGTCAAGAATAAATGAATTTTATAAAATTATTTATTCAAATTTTGACATTATTAATAACCAGTTTGATTCATTACTACCACAAAAAGATAAATTAAAGTTATCTAGTTGGCCTATTGGGAGTGCTAGAAAGATGTTTTCTAATCCAGATTTTTTTGAAAAATTAGTAATCAGGCCATTTAATGAAGCAAGATGTCAAATTTGTGGAAATTTTGCATTAAGAGAAGAGCTTAGTTTAAATGTTGATCCCGATGAAGGTTGGATTTTACCAATGTGTCCTACTTGTACAAAAAAACGGCAGTAAAATTGGAATTTTAAAAAGAGTCTATGAATTTCATTTAATGCCTTTTGCGAATATTTATTTATTCTAAACTATCTATCCTTAATCCAGCTCCCTCCTAACCCAAGCCGGACAATTCCCGAAGCAGAAGGGGCTTGCGATGATGTCCCATATTTGGACAATCGGATGCAGCGTTGGGGCGTTGAAGCAGAGGACATAGTACTGGTATTGCGGAGTGGTATGAGTCTTTTTCCAATTAATGCCCTTATGTTCGTGTTAACTCAGTTTACATTTCATTTATTTTAGAATTTTATACTAAAATAATCTTAAACGATTTTTTTAGTATATAGATAATTTCGGAGAATTTGCTTTCAAAAAGTTAATTCTTAATACAACGCACGGAAAATCCATAATACTTAACAGCCAAATCTGTAAAGTTAGGAAACCTTTCTATATTGATATATTGGTAATACAGATAAAGATACCATGCATCGTTAGTATTTGATGCCGTAGAAGTCCAAAAGTAACTAGAACCACCTTGATAACTAAAATGACCTTTGGGGCCACGCTTGCCAGCAGGCAGTGCAGTAAAGCCGGAACTATTGGTAGCTCCATTATTTGGACTTCTCCAAAACTGCGTACCGGTACTCTTCATCTTGCCACCTGCAATAGATTTGCCGCCTAAGAAAGTGATTAAGGTAGCCCACTCAGTATCACTAGGCACATGCCAACCGATTGGGCATACATTCTTTTTACCATTAGTAGAAGGATTAATAGCATACCAATTGTACAATGCTCCATATTTGTTTTTATAAGTTAAACTGTCATCGTTATACCAACACATCATAGGTTGCTTCGAAGAGTTTCCGAGATTCCAATTTTCTTCCCAGTTGCCCTGGTCAAAAGCTAGAGGAATATCACTCCCATCGTTATACTTTGTAGCACGCAAATTTTCAGCCATCCATAACTGTGTGCCTATTTTAATAGTTTTGTATCTATTGCCTTCGACGTCATTTACCACACCATAGGTAAGATTTGGATTAAACTGTGAAAAAGTATTAGTACTTAGGAAATAAGAAAATGTGAGTATGATTAATCTAGCTACGATAATTTTTAATCTCAATGCAAGTATAGCCGCATAAAAACATGAACTTGCTTTTTTCATTGTTGTGTGCTTTAATAAAATTATGGAAATTATATTTTATGATGAACTTACTTTCTATTTAAGCATTTCCCGATATTCTGTACATCTTAACTAACTTTAGAAACTTAAAATATGATTCTATAAAATATTTTATTTCAATAAAGGCTATTAATTATAAAGTAAATTCTAATCCCTCAAACAGCGAACAGATAACCCTTGGTCAGTTAGGAACGCTGCTCTGTCTACATCACCGCTACCGTAAAATAGGTAGCGCCCCCAAGCTCTCCCATGATCGTATTCGGACCCCGCAGAACTCCACCATCGACCGAAGTGGCTAAAAACGATCTTGAATTCACCATTAGAAAAGCGATGGCTACCCGGAAGCCCTGACCAGCCGGAACTATTGATGGCGCCGGTATTTGGAGTTAACCAATACTGAGTTCCAGTACTCTTCATCTTTCCGCCGGCTGTTGAACTTTGGATGCCCTCTGCCATTGGATCATAAGATGGGTCCAAATTAGCAATCAATGCATTCCACTCTTCATCTGTTGGTACATGCCAGCCTGTAGGACAAACATTTTTATTGCCATTGGTACTTGGATTAATCGCAAACCAATTGTACAATGCTCCAAATTTATTTGCGGTAGATGTTGCTTTGTCATTATTATACCAACACATCATGGGAAGTGTCAAATTGTCCATATCATTTTTAGCCCATTGAGCGTAATCAGTTACTAAGGGTATTAGGCTACTATCATTGAATTTGGTTGTTCTTAAATTCTCAGCCATCCATGTTTGTGTACCGATTTGTATCGTTTTGTATGTATTACCCTCAACATCCTTCACTTCGCCGTAGGTTAGTTTAGGATTGAATTGTGCGAAAGTGTTAGCAGTTAATAAATAACAAAATGTGAGTAAGAGTAGTTTAGGTAGCATTGTTTTAAATTTCATTGTACCTAATTAATCCCTAATACAACGTACAGAAAGACCGAGCGCCTTATGGGTATAGCCCCCGTCTACAATGCTGAGAGCACGTGCCAGGCCGCGGGCCCACGCATCGTACGTATTGAGCCCCGTAGAAGTCCACCACCAACCATGTCCGCCAACGGCATCGAATGGTCCTCTGGCGCCGCGGCTGCCACCCGGAAGCCCTGACCAGCCTGAGCTGTTTGTAGCGTCGTCATTCGGACTTTCCCAATACTGCGTGCCCATGCTCTTCATCTTGCCACCTGCTACCAAACCACCACCCAAATAATCTGTTAATTGCGTCCATTCTGCATTGCTGGGCACGTGCCAGCCTGTCGGACAAATATTCCTTTTATCAGTAACAGCATACCAGTTATACAACTTACCATATTTCGCACCATTCGCTGGGTCATTTTCATAAAAGCACCAGGCCGGTTGTTTCTTTTGTCCTGCCTTTTCCCATTCTTCATCGGTTTTAGCTTCAGGGATTGGATCGCCATTTCGGAATTTTGTAACATCTAAGTTTTTAGTCACCCATACCTGAGTGCCAATTTTTATTGTTTGTGCATTGCCAAGACATGTAAAAACAAAAAAGAGTATAAGTAATAAGTAAAGTGTTTTCATGTTTCTGCCATTTTTATAAAAATATAGAAATAATATTCAGGTTGCTATATTTGTTATTCAAATATTCATGAAGTAAATATATTTTTTGTTATGATAACGAATCTTATAAAACGAATAAAATACTTTTCTTTTATTTTATGTATTTTATTTTTTTTCAGTTGTGACCAGGCTCAAATTGAAGAACTTAACAGTGAGTTAGAAAGCTTACAAAACGAATTAAACGATGTGAAAGATGAACTTGAAGAAACGCAAAATACTTTATCTGAGATTAAAGATGCTTCTAGTGAACTAGAGTCTGCTGTAAGCAATCTTAGGACAGAAGTTGATGATTTTGAATCTGACGATTGGAGATATAATGTTTCAGATGTAGAAGATGCAACAACTGATGTAGAATCAGCTTTAGATAATTTAATAACGGCTGTAGATAATTAATTTTAGAGCCTTTGTTAAACTCTGCAAAAAGAATTAACTCAACCTCACTGGCATATTTGATATTTAATTTTTTTTTCTTGATTTAAATCTATCTCCCCTTTTTTAAATAAATTTTGTTTTAAAGTATGGATCGATCACAAGAACCTCCACAATCCATCGTTGAATATTTGGCCTTAATTTAAATGATGAAGGCATCTATTTAAAATCTTAATCAGCTGATATGAAATACATACTTTTTATATTATCAAGTGCCCTATTGGCTTGTAATAGTGGTGGAAAAAATAATCAAAATGATCTTTATATAGATGCCCCGCATTTGGATACCCGTTCCACTGCAAAAGGATCTAATAATTCGGCAGATTCGCCTAAGGCGTCCTTCCCAATTTCTTTGCAGGAAGTTTCCGTCGATGCGATATATAAAAAATGGGGATCGGCACTTGCAACTGAAGGTCTTGATATCAGCCTGAACAAATCTTTGTATAAAGCAAAAGAACACGTCGTACTTGTGTATGCAGGATTTGCATACATTAAAATAAATGGTCGGCATGAAGCCCTTGAAGAAGCATCTTTTAAACCTACTCCCAATGGATTTGTAGAGATTTTAAAAAACAAATACTATAAACTAACTATTATAGCCAATAACATTAAATACCCCCAAAACTATCCGTTAGAAGGTTGGTCAATCATTAATGGGACACTTAATCTTATTGAATTAAAAAGTATGGCTTCTTTGCATCAAAGTGCATTCTATGCTGAGGGTTTGTATTAATGAACCGGGGTCTACTTTGCGAGGTCACGGGGTGGGCAAAAGGTCATTTGTTATGCCCTTAATTCTCATCGTTATTAGTATCAGCCAATCGTTATGGTATTTCTTTTTATTACATACTCGCCAGGGTTAGTATTCTCCTTTGCCATTACAATCAGCACATTTAACTTCTCCCTGACTGATACATGTCCCGCATTCGGTTTTACCCTCGCCTTCACAATTATCACATTTTATTTTCCCTGAAAAGCAACTTATACAGTTATCTCCGCCAGAACCCATACACGAATTACATCGTTCTTTTCCGGCTCCGTAACAATCATTACAGGTCATGTAGGTATATTCGCTAATACTGTAATCGTAATCATAAGCTGTTCCTGCACCGGCACATTTACTACAGGTATTTTTGCCGGAACCATAACACGTTGAACATTTTTCAATCCCGTCACCATCGCAATATAAACAGTCAGATTCGCCTACACCTTCACATTCTTCACACTTATTTTTACCGTCACCATAACAAACCTTACAAGTTATCTTACCCTTCCCTTTACATGTTTCGCACTCCGATTTACAAGCGATGAAGAAAATATGAAAGAAACTTAGTAATAAAATAGATCTAAGTATCATGAGAGCATTTATTTTGAAAATTTATAATAGTTTTCTCAAAATCTTAGTGATTAGAATGTTTTATAACTTAAATAAAATCAAAGCGCTTGAAAGCGCTTGAAATAGTATAATTTGTAAAATGACGAAATTAATTATCTACTATGATTTGAATTTTATTACTCCTAAATTTCTTCAAAGCGCTTTAAAGCGCTTGAATGAGGTTTTTTTGATTATTTTTTAGAAAAAACTTTACACCCGCATTATTTAATATATGCATTAAATGCATTTATTAAATTCTTATTGTCATACTTCCTTTTTTTATTAGATGTAGTAATCTGAATAGAATTCGGCTTGGCTTTTTTATACTTTGTTTCTGATTTTTTTGGTGTAGGACTTGCAGAAGTGGTTTGCTTTGGCTCCATAATAAATGCAATATCAAGCCAAGAAGATAAATCAGTGTATCTAACCCAGGCTGTTCCCTTATCTCCCCATTGTTCCCCCCAACTATTCACAATCTGAAAAGCTCCTCCTAAATAATTATCGTCGTATGAAATAACCACTACTGCATGTCCGGTTCCTTTAAAATTTGTTTTCTTCTCTGTTTTTAAAGGATTCCAAACGCTTTGCTGTAAATTATCAAAAGAAGGTGGTGTGGTTATCCCTACAACTACCGGTAATGTCAAACTAATTGCAGCTTTTATCATATCAACAGATTTCGTCACATAAACTTCTTCCACTGCATATTTTTTTGAATACCCTAAATGCTCACTTAATACAGGCGGGTAGAAGTCCTTATTACTTGGACATAAAAAATTATTTGTAAAGGGAAAATATGCAGGGTATTCCACATCAAACATGTGCGCAAATCCATTGTTTTTTACGGTATTAATAATCTGTGTTGCTGAAAGTCCTTTTTTGCATTCAAGGTCATTTTTATCTCTGGATAGATAATACAAGAAATAAGGACTTAATTGAAATGCAGTTATCATCTTTGGATCAGTCAAACGCAATTGCTTCGCTAGCATAATTGACCTTGCCATTGCAAATGAATTGGCCATACAAGTGCCTCCTGTCTGTGGCACAACAAGCGGAACATACCCTGCCAAACTTGATTTTTCCGGAATCTCCGCCCTTGTACCTGCAAATTCTGGGGCAGTATTGAAAATAGTAGAGTCATGAATGTATCCCTGTGTAAAGGCAGCCTGAAATGAAAAAACCAAGAATACGAAAGCCAAAATCAATTTTTGCATAGACTAAATTTTAGGGTGTGTAAATTAAAATAATATTTAAAAATTTTCATCCTTTATAAAAGGAAGTAATATTTCTGTGTTTTTAATTTTATAGGTTTCATTATCAATTATGAGTTGCACTTCTAAAGTATTATCATCTCTTTTACCTTTTGGAAATGTCTCATTTACTTTTATTGAAATAGCTTCCTTATTGAGATATATTTTGATTTGCATTTGATTTTTGTTAAACAAATAGCCCGGTTTTAGACTATTAAGTTTTAAATCAACTTCTGCTTTGATTTTTTCGAGGTTACCTGTGCCGCCGCTACTCTTATTTATTTCAGACCGAATATCTTCACTTATTCGCAAAAGAGAGTCTCTATACTTGGCAACATTATAAAATTCTATTGTATAACCATTGTCTTGAAAGATTCTACTTGTTAGTTCGGGTAATGTGAACTCATCTTCACTCTTTGCAAATTTTTTATCTTTATCAGTATTAAATCCTAAAATCGCCGTATCTGCTGCTAATACACTAAAAAGACTGGAATCCGTTTTAGGCTTATCGCCATTTTTTACAATTTCATCCTCAGGTCTGTTTTTCAACCATTTATACCCAAAAAACAAACCAACTCCTATAAATGTGGCAGCAACAGCATAAGACATATAACGCATGAAGCTTGTACGACTAGTTGTTGCATTCATAAATACCTCCCCTTCTTCACTTTTAGAAACATTGATTCTTTCATCACTATGGTTTGCAAAAACTGGTAGGGAGGTATTAATTGGAACGGATTTCGATGATTTGAGTCTTTTTTTAATTTCCTCTCTTTCTTCAATCGCATTAAAAGCATTAAACATTTCTTCTTCTGAAATATCTAATTGATCGAGCTTATCAAGAGATTGTAAATGATTCTTAAGCGTACTTCTTCCCTCTATTAAAAAAACAGATTCCAGATCCTTTAAAAATGAAAGAGACTCTAAAAATTGTTGATTGTTAGTGGCTAATAAATATTCTGATGCTTTTGTTGGATTCCCATTTAAATGTTCCTCAGCAAGTGTTTCAATATAATCTGGAATAAAACGATGTATAATGTTAGATAAAATATCCGGTCGCTGAATATTATATGCCTTTAGATACTCTATTAAATCAATTCTGCTATCATAAATTATTATTTCATTAAGCCCCCTTAAGAATTTTGAAAATACTTCGTCAACATTTTTAGCTTTACCTATTATTTGACCATAAAAGCTTTCATCACTATTCAAAAAGATATTCTTTAAATAGGAATCCAGTATCGTTATTTCACTTACAAGCATTATTTTATTTATTTAAGCGCTCAAGCATTTTTTGTTTTAATCTTTTTTGACAACGATGCTTTTGATTTTTTATATTATCAGCATTTGTATAACCCATTTCATAAGCAATTTGATCCTGTCTCTGCTTTAAATAAAAATATCTATACAAAATCTCGTAACAATTTCCTTTGGCGCTTTTAAGTTCTAAGAGTGCTTCTTTTAATGCTATCTCTCTTTGATCCTTCACTGAGTTTGAATTATTAAACCAATCATCAATTGTAGGATCAAAATTATTTGTATCAAGCTCTTCTATTTTTATTTTTTTTCTATAATTGAATCTTACAAGAACTTGATTCCCACATATTGAATTAAGATAGGTTTGCAAACTAGAGGTCAAAACAAATTCTTCTTTTCTTGCATTTTCATATAAAACAAGTAGAGAATCTGTATAGATGTCATTTATGGTGTCGTCGTCACATATTTTCATATTTTGCATAAACCTTATACAATAATCCTCATGTTGCCTAAAAATCCCATCCAATGGTTCAGGACTTAATCTAAGTTGTTTAATCAGCTCGTTATCGGGATGTGGCTTTTTGTGATTATCCATTATTTATAAAGATTTTCTATAAAAGTAACCATCAGGTAAAAATAAATAATCTCAGTAATTATCCTGCTACTCCACCAACACAAAGGCTGCCCATTGGTAGGGCTTGTACTTCAGGCTCATCTCCTGTTGCGTCTGGCGGAAGGCGTCTCTGATCTCTAACTTGTTGGTTAGCCACTTCTTATAAAAGGTTTCCATGAACTCCATTGTTGCCTTGTCAGGTACCTGCCACAGGCTCACTATCATATTCTCAACACCCGCCATCTTAAAAGCGCGCTGTAGACCAAATACCCCTTCGCTGCCCTTGATCTCACCAAGGCCTGTTTCGCAGGCGCTCA
>Ga0315902_10009674_pt1 | contig 12856 bp, 18 predicted proteins | sample LakEriMetagenome_9_FD_203523 | JGI IMG/M metagenome (GOLD analysis project Ga0315902, IMG submission 203523) | Freshwater fungal communities from buoy surface, Lake Erie, Ohio, United States - Buoy 12 MA117 | ecosystem: Environmental > Aquatic > Freshwater > Lake > Lake biofilm | place: USA... | reverse complement strand
GCGACCCACAGCCGCCCGCGCGCATCCCACGCCATCGCGATCGGCTGCTGCACATCGGGCTCCGCCGCGAAGACCTTGCAGGAAAATCCCGGCGGCAATTCCATCGTGCGCGCCACTTCCGCCGCAGGCATCGGGCCGCCGGGCGTCTTCTCGGTATTGAAGATCGCAGGGAATTCCGCAGCCGCGCTTGGCATGAAGCAGCACAGCAAGAGGAACGATGCCGCGAGCGAGGAGAGGAAGATTCGATTCATAGACGGGAGATTAACGGGCCGGGATGGAAGATGTGCGCGTCGCCGAGGACAAGCCCCGATCCCGCCAAGGCCGGCGTATCAAGACCGCCGTTGGCAAGCGGAGCGCCGCAAATGGAGTGCCGCGCGTCCACGCCGGCCACGAAAACAAACGGCGAAGCCGCACTTCGAGAAGCGGCGTGACCTGCGCACAAGCGTGGGAAAGAAGAATGGCGCTTCCCGCGCGGGACGTGCGGCGGTCCACTCGCGTCACCGGAGCAGGAGGCGCTTCCAGAACGGGAGGTGACGGGCGAGTTCGTCGCGCTTGACGGAGCAGGCTTGGCCACCGGCGGTCGAGCAGGGGGCGCACTTCGAGCACTTGGTGCAGGCGGAGCATTTGTCGGCCTTCGGATCGCATTTGCCGGCAAGCACGACGGATGCACTGAGGCATGAAGTGATAATGATCATTACGGCGAACTTCATGAGATGGATCGTTGATGCCATTTTTACACCGGCAGGTGGAAATAGGCGTGGATGTGCGGCACACCGCGGAAATACCACACCATGTCCGGGCCTTCGATCTGCCAGGTGTCCCAGACCTTGTCGCTGCCGATGTCGTACGCGCCGCCGTAGCAGGAAATGAAGAGCCGCTCGACGAGCTTCTTTTCCTCGATCGTCTTCATGGTCGCGGCGACATCGTCGGGCCGGAAACACACCAACATGCGGCGCATCGTATCGAGCAGCTTCGCCTGCTGATCCTTGCTCAAGTCCGCGCCGCAGAGGCCGGGGAGATCCGTCTTTCGCTTCGCGATGACTTCCGCCGGCTTCTCCCCGCGCGGCTCGCGGGCGACGAGCACTTTCTCCTGCTGCTTGCCGTCGAGCGCGCTGTAGAATTCGTTGAAGAGCAGCCCCTGATACCAGAACGGATTCCCCTCGTGATCCTTCGTCTCTCGGAACGCCTTCGCGAAGTTCCCGTAGAAAATCGGCCTGCCGCCGAAGCCGAGCCCTTTCTCCGAACTCGCATGGCAGCGCCGCGTGACGTGGTGCCCCGTGTAGATGAACTCGAAGTCCTTGTCCGCCGGCGTGCCGAAGAACCCGACCGAGGGCGTGTTCTTAATGTCGCCCATGAGGTCATTCTGCACCTGCCAGTCCATCTTCTCGCGATACTCCGGCGAATGCAGCGACTCGAAAATCTGCTTCACCAGATCCTGCTGATCCTTCGAGTAGAAAGTGTGCAGCCGCTGCTCCGGGCAGATATACCACCAGTTGCTCACGAAGGCCCGCTTCGGATGATCCACCGGCAGGCAAATCGCCTTGTGCTGCTCCTCGGTGAGGCTCTTGTAAAATTGCATCGCCAGCGAATCCTTCGCCGCCGCCGCGTGCACCTTTGAAAAACCGCCGAGTGCAGTGCCAATGGCTGTCGCGCCGAGTGCGCGGAGGACATCGCGCCGGGAGACGTCACGGCGCGTGAAGGGGGACATGTCGCTGGTGGGGAGGAACAGGCTCATGCGGGAAATTGTCTGGCGGTTTCGAGGAAAAACCAGCCCGATTTCTCTGCTCGCTTCACCCAATCCCCGCACCGCCGTCGCCCGTCAGCTCCCCGATTTCCACCGCCAGCCGTGCGGCTTCCGTTTTCAGTCCGGCCAGCTCCGCGTCGAGCGCGGCGATTCGCTTTGCCGCCACGGCATCGAGCAAACCGGGCTGTTTCTCGACCAACTGCGCCAGCTCGTATTCGGCGCTTTCGCGCAGACGGTTCGTGGATTCGAGCACGCGGACGATCTCCAGCTCCAGACTCTCCCAGAGCCGTTTCAACTGCGCGATCTGCTGGCCGTCGCGGAAGTCGAGGCTGCCCCAGCCTTGCCGGAAAATGAATCCGTCCGGGTCGTTGGCGATCTCGCGCAGCGTGGCGAGGTCGCCCGTGTCCCGCGCATGATTGATCGCGCTGGTCAGCTTCTCATACGTTTCGAGCTTCCCCGGCTCATTGGCGAAACGGTCGGGATGATGGAGCCTCACGAGCTTGCGCCAGAGCGCGCTCATCTCACCGGCTTCGGCCTCGGAAAGCTCGCGCTTGTTCTCCATCGCCGCGGCGGTCTCGTCGTATTCCCGCTCCGTCTGCGCCTTCGCCTGCCGGAACTCCCCGCCCGTCTGCTCCGCCTCCTCCTCGCCGCCGCGGAGCAGCGCATCAAGGAACTTCTTCCGGTAGCTCACCACGAGCCGCAGCGAAGTCGCTTTCAAGAAGCTCCCTCGCCTCAATGTGGAAAATTGAATCGAGTCAGTACGAAAAATAGTCAGCCCATTCCTGCGATGTCAAAACGCTTTATCTCAAGCGCTCTAACGAGCGAGTCTTCCGATTGATAGAGGGTAAAGTGATTAATGTTGTAATCGTCGAGTTCACGAAGGATTCGCCTGCGTTCTGCTGTTGGAATAGTGATCTTAATAACGACATCCCGGTTGCCATCTTTCCCCTTAAAAAACTCCGAATGGGGACAGAAAGACCATGCTTTGCGGTCGCGAGACCATTTTGCGGCAACAGTGTACCATGCTTGTTGAGCAAAGTGTCGTGGGTGAGTTGTCACATGCGGACCGAGCGTTTGAATGATTGTAGCAGGAAGCCGCGTGAATCCTGGGATAGGTTCCGGGTTTCTCGCTTTTTCGATAAACACGTATACGGCGGCACGGGCCGGCCGAACTTGATTACAGAAAGCAAAATAAGCCGCGATGTATGGCGATGCAGTCCAGTCGAGAAAGGGGGATGGAAAACCATGGTGCCGGAGATAAACGAGGTATGGGTAGATTTTGTCAGGCAGGTAGAAGCGTCTGGCGCTCTCCACACGTTTGATCTCCTCAATCAACTGAAGGCATGACCAGCCACCCCAGTGTTTGCCGGAGAACGATTCGATTTCGTTGATGCACGAATCGACGACTTGAATGTACTGCATTAGGTCAAAATGCGCATCAGATCGCCGTTCAAGTGTTGTTTTGAGTGCTGATTCAGCCTCCGCGTCAGGCTCTCCACGGAACAACATCTGGTTCTTGCTGCCAGCCGAGGCACTTGCCTCCAACTCATTTGGGGCCACCCCGTAATGTCGTCGAATCTCGTGAATTAAAGGGCGGAACTCGGCCCAAGACTTAAGAGTATAAGTGTCTTTGAACGAGTGTCTCATTTTCAAACCCCAAGCAGACCTGCCAGTTCGGACACGCTTTGCGGACGCGAGGCTGGATCCTTCGCTAAACAAGAACCCACGACCTTCTCCCATTTCGCCGGTATCGGCTTTCCCCTACGATTGCCAAACTCAATACGGCGTTGCTTCATTGTTGGCGGCAGGATCGCTTTAATCTGCTCGAAAAGATTACCGGTGAAAAACGGAGGCCGGCCCGTCAGCAAATCGAAAAGCGTTGCTCCAAGTGAATAGATGTCGTCCAACTTGGTTGACGGCTCACCAAGCGCCTGTTGAGGACTCATGTACGGCAATGTGCCACTAATTCCATCTTGCGTTCCGGTTATCCTGCTCATCGAGTCCACCAAACTGCGTGCGATACCGAAATCGGCAATTTTCAATTCCCTCCTTTTGTTAAGCATCAAGTTGCCAGGCTTCAAGTCGCGGTGAATTACCTGCACCTTCTCGTGGGCGTATCTCAAACCTTCGCAGAGTTGGCCAATCAAATCGAAAAGCTCATCCACCTCAAAGCATTCATGTTCGCGATCTGCGCGTAAGTTTGAGAGATTGTCGCCGTCAACATACTCCATCGAGATAAAGCTCAGATTATGGGTTTCATCTTCAACCAAGTCATGAACGCGCACGATATTTGGATGCGTGAGGTTAAGGCAACGATTCGTTTCACGTTTCAGAGCCTTCATCTCAAGGCGGTCGTTTATCACGGCTTCCGGCAAGAACTTCAGCGCGACTTCACGGTCTAATTTCTCATCTTGCGCCAACCACACTACACCCATCCCGCCCTTGCCAAGAAAGCGAACGAGCTTGTATCGATTTGAGAAACGCCGCCCTTTTACAAGCATTTGCCCATTAAACCCCGAGTTTGTACCTGCCGCAGGCTGGGGTTTTGGCTTGAAATAGTCTTTTGCAAAATCCGCTGCAAGTTTGGCAGCGACTCGAACAGGCTTAGGAACGAATAGATCAAGGAGTTTAAAATCGGAACCCCGCTGAGTACGAGGTGCATCGTTTGCTACATTGCCAGCGGATTTGGATTCCTCACTACAAAGCCAGCCAAAACTGTTAATAGCCGCTTCGCTACAGCCGCATAACTGACAGACTCCGTTGACTAACTTATGTCCACGAATGTTCTGGGCTATGGGCTGCGCTTGTTCGGCTGCCTTGCGGTACCATTGTGCGGCTTCATCCCTATCTTTAGGGACTCCAATCCCGTGCTCGTAACAGACACCGAGATTGTGTTGTGCAACTGATTCCCCTTGCTCTGCCGCTTTCCGAAACCAGGCTGCTGCTTCTTTATAGTCTTGGGCGACGCCTTCACCATTATAGTAGCAGACACCAAGACTGCCTCGGCCTGCTGCGTGGCCCTGCTCGGCTGACGCACGAAACCACTTCACCGCCTCGACGTGGTCCTTGTCCAAGCCTTTGCCGTCGCGGTAGCAGATGCCGAGATCGAACTGGCCTGCGGCATCTCCTTGCTCGGCCGATGCGCGAAACCACTCCGCTGCCTTCACGTAGTCCTTTTCCACGCCTTCGCCGTCGCGATAGCAGACGCCAAGGTTGTTTTGTGCGACTGCGTCTCCCTGCTCGGCGGCTTTATGAAGCCATTTCACGGCCTCCAGGCAGTCCTTCTTCACGCCGTCGCCGGTCTTGTAGGAGACACCAAGACTGCCTTGGCCTGCTGCGTGGCCCTGCTCGGCTGACGCACGAAACCACTTCACCGCCTCGACATAGTCCTTGTCCAAGCCTTTGCCGTCGCGGTAGCAGATGCCGAGATCGAACTGGCCTGCGGCATCTCCTTGCTCGGCAGACGCGCGAAACCACTTCACAGCTTGTGCATAGTCCTTTTCCACGCCTCTGCCGTCGCGGTAGGCGATGGCAAGCTCGTTTTGAGCCTCGGCGTTTCCCTGCTCAGCAGATGCACGGAGCCACTTTACCTCCTCCGCGTAGTTCTTCTCTACGCCGTAGCCGAAGTGGTAGCAGAGGGCGAGATTGAATTGAGCACGGTAGGATCCACGCTCAGCGGCTTTGAAAAACAATTGCACGGCTTCCGTGTAATTTTGATCCACGCCTTTGCCGTAATAGTAGCAGTGACCCAGATGAAACTGTGCGTCCGGATCGCCTTGCTCGGCAGCCTTGCGATACCAGCGCAGAGCCTCGTGTTCATCCTTCGCCACGCCCCAACCCCATTCATACGCCGTACCAAGACTGCTCTGCGCGCCCGCATGACCTTGCTCGGCAGCCTTGCGATACCATTGCGCGCTTTCTAACTTGTTCTTTTCGACGCCCAAGCCGATGCCATAGCAAATACCGAGGCAATGCTGCGCTGTCGCATGACCCTGTTCGGCTGCTTTATAGTACCAACTTGCGGCCTCCTGATCATTCTCCTTTACGCCGATGCCTTGACCGTAACAGTGAGCGAGTTGGGTTTGTGCATCCGCGTAGCCCTGCTCGGCTGATTTGCGATACCAACGCACGGCCTCCTGTTCATCCTTTTCGACGCCCCACCCGTTCGCGAAGCACGAGCCGAGCTTCCACTGGGCGAACGCATCACCCTGCTCGGCTGCTTTCCGATTCCAGCGAATTGCCTCATTCCAATCCTTCTCGGTTCCCTCGCCTCTGCCGTAACAGAGACCAAGGTTGCACTGCGCGAACGCGTGGCCTTGCTCAGCAGCCATTAGATACCAGCGCACCGCTTCTTTCTCATCCTTCTCGACGCCAGCGCCACTGGCGAAGCAGACACCGAGGCTGAACTGCGCGTCCGCTTCACCTCTCGTGGCGCGTTCAACCAGAGCAGGCGAATGAGTTTCAATGTCAGCAGGATTTAAGGGATGCGATTTCATTGAAAGGCACGGAGCCGATCCTCACTTTTCACGTTTCTCACTCTCACCGCCAAGTTGAGGACTTGGCAACGCAGTTCTTGCGCGGGAAATGGAGCGGAGCGACATCGCCTGCCGCCCCTCGGCAAGCTCCGGGCCTTGAGCCTGTCGAAAACGGCAGCCCGAAGGGTGGCCGTGGCAACGGCCAGAGCGGGGAGCGTGACTGGTGACTGGTGATTGGTGAGCAAACCTGAAGACCCAGCCGCGACCGGAGCGCATTGTCCATTTTCTGCATCTCCGCAGGCGACAATGCACCGAGCCAGTGCGGCCGCGCGTGAAGGCACTCATTCCCGCAGGGCGATTCGCACGATCCGCAATTCCTTGGCAGGAAAGTCATCCCAGTAATGAATCAGGAATTTTCCAAAAGCGCCGACTTCGACATCGCGTCCGTGGTCGTCCCGGCTTTGCCAGACGCCTTCGGTGGTCGGGTGCGTGCGAAGTTCCTCAAAGGCCCGGATGAGCGCCTGACGTTCCGCGCCGCGCGCCGCCCGGAAGAAAGCGAAAGCCTGTTCGTCTAGGACAAATTTCCAGCCAGGCATTCAGCGACCCTCGGCAAGAAGCTGCCGGTCGGCGGCGAAAACTTCCTCCTCTGTAACCTTGCGCCCGGTGTCCATGCGCTGCATGGCGGCGCTGACCTCCCCACGGACATTCGGGTCGTCGAGACGGTTGAGGATTTCCAGATACTCGACGAGCGTCATCCGCTCGTTGCGATTCATCGTCTTCAATTCCGCTTTGATTTCAGCGAGACTCATGGTGCTAAACTGGCAGTTCCGACGCGGCCTGCCAAACGGTTTCTTCCGCGGGCGGCGATGCGGTCATCGAGCGGCAATTCCGGCAGCGCGCCGACGAGCAATTCCAGGCGGGGGCGCCGCGTTTCATCCAGCAGATGCCAGCGGGGAAAGCCGAGCACTTCGATGCGGCTCACGGTGGCGAGGCAGGCGGCGGCGTCTTCCATCCACCGGCTGAGAAATGCGCCCTCGGGCTCCGCGGCGTAGATGAGGATGTTCGAGTCGAGCAGCATCGCCGTGGTGGAGGATCGCCCGCGGCCTCACTCCCGGCCCGGCAAGGGACGGTCTTCGCGCTGCTCGCGCTGCCATGCGGCGGGATCGGGGATCACGTCCTTCAGCCCGCCGAGCGCCCGCAGCGCGGCGAGGGCTTCCCTGCGCTGGCCGAGCATTTCCGGGGTTGCCAGCCTCGGGGCGGATTCCGATTCATCCGCCGCCTCCAGCGTCGCCTCGACGCGCACCCTGCGGTGCTGCAATTCCGCCGGCAACGGCAGATGCAGGCTGCCATCGGCGTGCGGTTCGAGAATGGCGGTGATGGTGCTCACGGGAGGGAGGCTAGCGGGCTTCGCGCTCGTTGCCAAGGGGAAGACTTGGTAAGATTTGGCAAGTCTCGGCAACGCGGTTTTGTGCGGGGAACGGTGCGGATTCGAGCGGAGCGAGAAAGACTGCCGCAGGCAGCCCGCAGGGTGAGCGCGGAGGCGCTCATCAATGACATCGCCAGCCGCCCCTCGGCAAGCTCCGGGCCTTGAGCCAGGCAGCCCGAAGGGTGACCGTGGCAACGGCCAGCAACCTGAGCTTCGTGGTGAGGGGCGAGCGGGAAGCGTGACTGGTGATTGGTGATTGGTGAAAAGTGACTGGTGAGCAAATCCAAAGACCCAACCGCGACCGGAGCGCATCGTCCACTTTCTGCATTTCCGCAGGCGCTTCGCGGAGGATGGAATCGCTCACGGGATGACGTTCACGCCTTTGATGCCGAAGTGCGGGGCGGCGGCGAGGAGACGGGCGTCGTTCGAGTGAATCTCGGTGAAACCGTGCTCGGCCGCGCAGGCGAGGTGGAGGGCGTCGGCGGCGCGGAGGAAGATGGTCGCGGGCAGGCTGGCGTAGGCGGTTTCCACACGGCTGAGCGCGGCATCCGTGAGCGGCAGCCAATGGAGGCCGGAGGCGGCGCAGTCATCCTGAAACTGCTTCAACAATTCGCCAAACCGGAGGACATCAACGTGCCCTTCGCGAAGGATCCGGTGAAAGGCCGCCACGGTCTCGGTGCGATCATGCACAGCGGAAGCCACGTCATCGGTGGCTGCCAAGGCGCGCACGGCCTCCCATCCGGGGTCTTCGACGTAGAGGCGGACGAGGTAGCTGGTGTCGAAGTAGATCACTCAGTTGCCGTCGCGGTCCTCGGAAATGAGGTCGGTGATGTCGCGGTCACCGGGCCGTGGCCGGAACGCCCCACTCTCCATCATTTCTTGGAATCCGGACCGAAGTTTACGCCTGGCGAAATAGGGAACTTCCGACGAGGGCGAGGGCGTGGCGGGCTGGAGTTCTGCGACGGGCTTGCCGTGGTCGGTGATGAGGATGCGTTTCGCAGCAGCTTCGCGGACATAGCGGTCTGTGTGCTCGTGGAGTTCGCTGATGCTGATCTCGATGGCGGCGCTCATGGGTGAAGCGTGCCACGCGGGCGCGGGTGAGTCAACGGCGGCGGATAGTGGCAGAGGACTTGGCAATGCAGTTTTTTGCGCGGGGAATGGAGCGAAGCGCCACGTCCTGATAGAACTCGGACGCGATCCGCACTGCCAGGCTCATTGGCCTGCCTGCTCGGTGATCAATCGCTCAGCCAGCTTCCGAAATTCTCCCGGCACCCAAGGGCGATGCGGGCTCCGCACGCCTTTCAACAGCTCCGCCTCGAGTTGTTCCGGCTCGATCGGCGGAAATGCGGCGTCGTGGCGGTCATCTGCGCGCTGCTTGAGAATGAGGAAGTCCACGACTTGTTCAGCATTCCCGCAAGAGCCATCGCGCATGAGTTCCTGAACGTATGCTTCTGCTGTGTTGGAGAGTTTCACAGTCATGGGTGCAGTTTCCGCACCATCGTGAAGCAGTCAACGCCGCACTTTCGCAGGTGAAGCTTCGCTGTAAGGGGCGGGACTGCATGGAGCCAGTGCGGCGGCGCGTGAAGGCGGCACCAGCACGTTGTGCAAAATCCCACCGTGTCGCCAACGAAAGGGCAGCTTGTTTCCAGTCCTTCTCTCTGCCAGAGTCCGGCCATGGAAGTTGTTTTCAGTATCACCCAGGAAGCGGACGGCGGGTTCGTGGGCGAGTGTCTTTCGCACGACATTTTCACGCAGGGCGACTCGTGGGATGCGCTGCGTGCCAACGTCAAGGAAGCCGTTGACGCGTATTTTTTCGACCAGCCCAGGCCCGCGTCCATCCGCCTGCATCTGGTGCGTGACGAAGTGCTGGCGGTGGCATGAAGCTGCCGCGTGATTTGAGCGGGGCGGAACTGATCAAGCTCCTCTGCAAGCATTTCGGCTATCGGCGCGTGAACCAGGAAGGCAGCCACGTCATTCTCGAAACGGGTGAGCCCCGACAGCATCGAATCTCCATCCCCGATCATGCTCCGCTTCGCATTGGCACGCTAAACGCAATTCTGCGGGCGATCGCAACTGTGAAGGGTGTGGAGAAAGAAGACATCCTGCGGCATTTGTAGCGCGGGCGTGAACGCCCGCCACCCACATCCTGCTCATGGCTGGACCGCGAGTTCCGGAATGAGGTCGGCGGCTGGGTGCGCGATGCCTGCATCCAGCGTGACCAGTTACCAGCCGCGCGCGGTGGCGAGATCGGCAAGGTAGATGTCGGCGGACTTGCGCGGGAAAGTGATGGCCGTGCTGTCCAGCACGCGGCGATCGCAGGGGATGAACGCGGGCGCTTCGTCGCGGAGGAATTCGGGGAGCACCGTGCGGGCGCCTTCCATCGTGGAACCGAGCGCGCACAGGGAGAGGACGAAATTTTTCATGGGGATTCGCGCGATGTGATCGCCGTTGCGCTGGGGGATTGTTCATCCTTGTCCGCGTTGTGCGGTGTTCGCTCAGTCCCTCCCTGGCACCCGCTCCGTCAGCGGTAAAAATCAACCCAGTCCAGCCGCACTTCCTTCGTCTCGGCGAGCAGTGCATTCGGGATGCTCATCTCGAAGCAGCCGCCCGCTGGCGGCAGGCCGGCGATCGGTTTTCGGTCCGCGTCGAGCGTGCGGATTTCCATCCAGTGCCCGCTCTCGCGTGTCAGTTGCGGCCCTTCCTTGTCGCCGCGCCAGAGGTGGAGCAATTGCCGGTTCCCACTGTGACTGAGCACCGACGCGGCGAGCTTCACGTCTCCGCTCGTGATCGCGAAATGTTCCAAGCCGCGGAGCTGCGCGTTCACAATGACCTTCTGCGGCCATTGCCCGTCTTCGCGCCGGATCGTCGCGCTGCCGATTCCCCGTGCGTCCTGGATTGTGAAGACGGTCCGCAGGTCGTCGCCGGTCACCATGAGCGCGCCGGGATTTTTTCCGTGGATCTGAAACGCGGTGCCGGGCGCCGTCTTCACCGTCTTGATCGCTTTTCCATTCTCGATGAATCGGACCGCATCGTAGGCGCCCTTGGGCAGCGAAATGATGAGCGGGCAGGAAAATTCGGCGCTCGTGCTCGGCTCGGATTTCGTCGTGTAGCGGATGATGAGCGTCTTCCCGTCGAGGTTCGCGCTCTCGACCTTGTAAGTCACCATCGCCTTGCCGCGATGGATCGCCGCGACGACGATCTTTTTCCCGAACACGTCGGGCTCGATCCGGCGCGAGCGATCTCGCATCACCATCGCGACGCCGAACACCTTGTCGAACGCCGCCTGATCCGTCGCGATGACAAACGACATCGGCGCATCCGGCTCGAACTTGTTGGAAACAAAATAGCCCTCGTGAGTTTCGACCGCGACGGCCTTGCCGGACGCGCCGGCGGCATCGGCTGCGAGAGCGCTCCCGGCCTGCGCCAGTCCGGAGAAGAGTGCGGCAATGAGCATTGCGATTCGCAAATGGAACGGGGTCTTCATCGTGGGCGCATTCTTAGCGAGGCTGCTTCACGGCATCAAGGCCGCCTGCTGTGAGTGCCTGCGAGCCGCGGAGACGACGCGCGCTTCCGGGCCGTCGTGGCGAGCGCGAGGAAAATGGCGAGGGCGGCGTGCTTCACAGCGTCGGAAGCGGCACGGAGTCGAGCGGGAGGATGGAAAGGTTGCCGCCGGGTGCCCGGATGGTGGTGACGTTCGGGCCTGCGGGAGCCCACACGGACGGGCCGCTCGGGCCGAAGAGCAGCGTGCATTTTGCACCGACGGCGGCGGCGATGTGCGAGATGCCGGTGTCGTTTCCGAAATAGGCGACGCAGCGCGTGAGCAGCGCGGCGACGAGGTGCAGCGGGAGGTTTCGCGCGAGGAGCGGTGTGTGTGGTTCGAGCTTTTTTTCGAGGTAGTCGAGCGATGCGGTGTCGGCCTCGCCGCCGATGATCAGCAGCCGTGCGCCCGCCGCCGCCGCGCGGTCTCCGAGCGAACGCCAGTTTCCGACGGGCCAGTTTTTCCGGGAGCTGCCGGAGCCGGGATGGATAGCGATGAGGGGACGTTTGTCGGCAGGGTCGGTCCGTTCGGCGAGCCATGCGCGGGCACTTTCCAGCGCAGACTCTGCGAGGACAAGGTGCGCGACGGGATCGTCGATCTGGACGGGAATCTTCGCGAGTTCCGCGGCGAGTTGGAGGCTGGCGTGGCTGCCGTTTTCGATCGGCGTGTAGGCAGGTGTGAAAGTTTTAACACCCGCGCGTCCGAGGTTCGTCTCGAACACCTTGTCCGGGTCGAACAGCCAGCTCACGACGCGGTCGAAGCCGGAAAAATATCGGCACAGCTCGGCGTCGAGATCGAAGGCGCGCGCGAAGAACGCGGCGAGCGCGCCGTATTCGATACAGCGGACGGCTCGCGCATACGTGGAGCCCGCGACCGGGCCGCCGTGCAGGCCGAGTTCGGCGATGTGCTTGTAGCCGAGGATCTCCATGTGGCAGCCGGGAAATGCGCGGTGCAGCGCGGCGAGCGCGGGCAGCGTGAGGACGAAGTCGCCGATCGCGCCGCCGCGGATGGCGAGGATGCGCGGCGCTTGCGTGGAGATTTCCTCCGCCATTGCTACATGAGGTTCGCTGCGACCTCGGCCATCTCGCTGCGCTCGCCCTTGAAGAGATTGATGTGCGCCATCCACGGCTGGCCTTGCAGGCGGTTGCGCGCATAGACGAGGCCGTTCGTGTGGGCGTCCACGTAGGGATTATCAATCTGCCCGAGGTCGCCGATGAGGATCATTTTACTGCCCTTGCCCATGCGGGTGATGAGCGTCTTCGCCTCGTGCGGCGTGAGCTGCTGCGACTCGTCCACGATGAAAATCGCGTTCGGGATGCTGCGTCCGCGGATGTGCGTGATGGCTTCGATTTCCAGCCGTCCGCTCGCGGTGAGGGGTTCCCACGGGCGCATCGGTTTCGTCGGGCCGCTTTGCTGGGAAGAATGCTGTTGCGGCGGCTGGTGGTCGTCGGACTTGCGCTGGCTCTGGCGCTTGTTCTCGAATTGCTCGGGCCGGCGCGGGCGCGTGAGCAGGAGTTCGAGCGCGTCGAATGCGGGCTGCACCCAAGGCTGCATTTTTTCCTCCAGCTTGCCGGGGAGGTAGCCGATGTCGCGGCCGGTGGGCATGATCACGCGGGTGATCAGCATTTTCTCAAAGACGCCGACCTGCACCTGCTCCAGCGCCGCGCCGACGG
>Ga0315902_10009672_pt1 | contig 12858 bp, 10 predicted proteins | sample LakEriMetagenome_9_FD_203523 | JGI IMG/M metagenome (GOLD analysis project Ga0315902, IMG submission 203523) | Freshwater fungal communities from buoy surface, Lake Erie, Ohio, United States - Buoy 12 MA117 | ecosystem: Environmental > Aquatic > Freshwater > Lake > Lake biofilm | place: USA... | reverse complement strand
GTGGCAGCACGGCGGAACGTCCCTTCGGCGAACATGATGCCTGTATCGGTGGCTGGGACATCGCCGGCGAGCCCTACACGATCGCGCAGGGGTCGCAGCCATTCCGCTGGTGGCGTGGCCGCATGCTCGGCGGGCGCACGAATCACTGGGGCCGTATCTCGCTCCGTTTCGGGCCACGCGACTTCAAGGGGAAGTCGTACGACGGGCTCGGTGACGATTGGCCGATCGGTTACGACGACATCAAGCCGTACTACGATCGCGTCGATCGATTGGTCGGCATCTTCGGGAGTCGTGAAGGGCTAGAGAATCACCCCGACGGAGAATTCCAGCCCGCGCCGGCCCCGCGTTGTTGGGAACGGCTGGTGCAGAAGGCGGCGAAGAAGCAGGACGTACTCTGCATTCCGTCGCGCCTCTCCATCATCACGAAGCCGCTCGGCAACCGCGCCCCCTGCCACTACTGCGGGCAGTGCAATCGCGGGTGCATGTCCAATTCCAATTTCACGGCGCCGAATGTTCTGCTGTTCCCCGCCATGAAAACGGGGCGACTCATCATCATCACGAACGCCATGGCGCGTGAAGTAACGGTGAACGAGGCGGGCTTGGCGACCGGCGTGAGCTACGTCGATAAGAAGTCGGGACGCGATGAGCATGTGAAGGCGCGCGTGGTGGTGCTCGCGGCATCCAGTCTCGAGTCGAGCCGGATCCTGCTCAATTCGAAGTCGTCGCGTTTCCCGCAGGGACTCGGAAATTCGAGCGGCGTGGTCGGTCGGTACATCACCGACTCCACGGGGACCGATGTCGCGGGCTATATCCCGGCCATGGAAGGGATGCCGCGCCACAACTGCGATGGTGTGGGGGGCGGCCATGTGTACATGCCCTGGTGGCTCGACAACAGCAAACTCGATTTCCCGCGTGGCTACCACATCGAGGTGTGGGGCGGCTTCTCCATGCCCAGCTACGGCTTCATGGGCGGGATACAGCGCTATCCCGATGGTGGCGGTTATGGCGCGTCACTCAAGGAGAGCTACCGGAAGTATTGGGGCACCACGGTCGGCTTCTCTGGGCGTGGCGAGATGATTCCCAACGACAAGAGCTACGCGGATCTCGATCCGGAGAAGAAGGATCAGTGGGGGATCCCGGTACTGCGCTTCCACTGGCAGTGGTCGGATTACGAGTACAATCAGGTCCGCCACATGCAGCAGACCATGCGTGGGCTCGTCGAGGCGATGGGGGGCAAGATCTTCAATGCGATGCCGACCAAGGAGCAGGGGTACGGCATCGCGGCGGGCGGCCAGATCATTCACGAGCTGGGTACCGTACGCATGGGCAACGATGCGAAGACGTCGGCGCTCAATGCCAACTGTCAGGCATGGGATTGCAAGAATCTGTTCGTCGCCGATGGCGGCCCGTTCGTTTCCCAGTGCGACAAGAACCCGACGTGGACGATTCTGGCGTTGGCCATGCGGACGTCCGAGTACATCACGCAGCAGCGCAAGGCGGGGACCCTCTGATGGAACGCCGTGACCTGATGAAGATGCTGGCGACCATGCCCATGGGCGCCTTGGCGCTGTCGCACAGTGAGATCGCCGACGCGGCCGAGCACGTGCACAAGCTGATGGATGAGCGCGAGCAGAGTGCGCCGCCCAAGCCGTATGTGCCGAAGTGGTTTCAGCCGCTCGAGTGGCGCACGGCGCGCGTGCTGGCCGATATCGTGTTCCCGCGCGATGCGGTGTCCGGCAGTGCGACCGACGCCGGAGTGCCGGAGTTCCTCGACTTCGTCGTGGTCTACTATCCCGGACATCAGCCCCGCATGCGGGAAGGGCTCGGCTGGATCAACGCGGAGTCGCGAACACGGTTCGGCGTGCTGTTCCCCGATGCCAAGCCGGCGCAGCGGATTGCCATCGTGGAAGACATCGCGTGGCCGGCCAAGGCCAAGCCGGAGCACATGCCCGGCGTCCGGTTCTTCAACGCGTTTCGTGACTTGTGCGCCGGTGGCTTCTACACCAGCCGTATCGGTGTGAAGGACATCGGCTACATGGGGAACGTGCCGCAGGCGGCGTGGAGCGGATGCCCGGCGCCAGCCCGCAAGCAGCTCGGCGTCGAGTGATGCGGCGATCCTTGCGCAGGCTTCGAGGCCGCCTGGTACTTGCTGGGGGGCTAGCCCTCGCGGCTGCGCGAGCACCAGTCCACGCACAGCGTTTACCGGTGTCACCCGCGGTGCGCTCCTATGTGGCGATCGATACACCGATCGTCGCGCTGACGAACGCGCAGGTCATTGATGGAACAGGGACCACGCCGCGTATTGGTCAGACGGTGATCATTCGCGATGGCCGCATCGACGCACTGGGCCCAGCCGCGCAGACGGCGATTCCGGCGGGCGCAGTGATTGTTGATCTTGCGGGCAAGAGCATCATCCCGGGATTGGTCATGGTGCATGAGCACCTGTACTATCCCGTGGGGAGCGGAACGTACGCCAACCTCACGGAGAGTTTTTCTCGGCTGTATCTCGCGGGTGGCGTCACCAGCATGCGCACCGGCGGCAACATGAATGGCTTCGCCGAATTGCTGGTGGCGCAGTCCACGGCCCGCGGTGACAAGCCCGGCCCGTGGATCGATGCGACGGCGCCCTATCTCGAAGGGCCGGGGATGGGGTTCAATCAAGTGATCCCACTCCGCGACACGAGTGACGCACGGGCGCTGGTGAATTATTGGGCCGATCGGGGCGCTACATCGTTCAAGGCGTACATGAACATCACGCGTGATCAGCTACGCGTAGCGGCCGATGCGGCGCATCAGCGCGGGCTGCGGATCACGGGGCATCTCTGCTCGGTCACGTATCGAGAGGCGGCCGACGCGGGCATCGATGATCTCGAGCATGCGTTCTTTTCGATGAACGATTTCGTGCCGAACAAGCCGGCCGATCGTTGTGTCGGACGTGGCGGTGCCGCCACGCAGAGCATGGCGTCGCTGGATCCTGAGAGCCCGGAGGTGCAGGCGCTCTTCCGTCATCTCATCGAGAAAAAGGTCGCTGTCACGAGTACTCTCACCATTTTCGAGACGTTCACGCCTGGGCGCCCTTTGCCGCGCGGGCTCGATGTCCTGCTCCCTCTGTTGCGCGATGACTACGAGCGCCGCCACGCGGCGACGCAGCGCAATACGCAGTCCCCGTACCTGAAGGCTTTCCCCAAGGGGATGGCGTTCGAACGGGCCTTCGTAAAGGCCGGTGGCACGCTGATCGTTGGCACGGATCCAACCGGGGGCGGCGGGTTGGTGCCCGGCTACTCCAATCAGCGTGCGATCGAACTGCTGGTGGAAGCGGGATTTTCACCCCTCGAGGCCATTCGCATTGCTACGCTGAATGGCGCGACCTATCTCGGGCGTGGGGCCATCACGGGTTCGATTCAGGTAGGCAAGCTGGCCGACCTCGTCGTACTGCGTGGAGATCCGTCGGCAGACATCACGGCGATTCGCAACGTGGATCTCGTTTTTCGACAAGGGGTCGCGTTTGATCCAACCCGCCTGATTGAATCCGTACGCGGGAAAGCCGGGCTGTGGTGAGCATGACGCGGGTGTTCGGCGCGCTGGCGTTCGTAGCCCTCATGGTCACGCCAGCGTCCGCGCAGCGCCGCTTCACGGAGCAGCAGCGTTGCACCCCAGCGCAGCGCGACGTCGGGTGCCTCATCGTGTTGGGCTCCGGCATGCCCGTTCCCGATCCGGACCGGGCGGGACCGGCGTACGCGTTCGTATTTCGCGATCAGGTGCTGCTCTTCGATGCCGGTGCCGGTGTCATGCGACGCGCCGCCGCCGCTGGGTTGCCGATCGACGGCTTCACGTCAGTGTTCCTGACCCATCTGCATTCCGACCATACGCTCGGGCTTCCGGATGTCTTGCTGACCACGTGGGTGATGGGGCGCCGGCGGGCTATGTCTGTGCATGGGCCGGTCGGAACCGATCGGCTCACCGCCGGCATACTCTCGGCGTGGGCTGAGGACATCGACGTCCGTACGCAGGGGCTTGAACGTGGCCAGCCGGGCGGTCAGGCGGCCCAAGTCCAGATCATTCCCGGGCATGGTGGTGTCGTGCATGACACGCTGGGGGTGCGCGTGTCGGCGATCCCGGTACCCCACGGAGAATGGAAGGCGGCGTTCGCGTTCGTGATCGAGACCCCGTCTCGACGGGTTGTGCTCTCCGGGGATGCCGCGCCCAATGAAACGCTGGTGCAGGCCGCGCGCGGCGCCGACGTCCTCGTGCATGAGACATATCCCGCGGTTCGGCTGCGACCGGAGAATCGTCCCGGTGGCGACGCCTGGCCGGCCTACATGCGCAGCGTGCATACCAGCGATCAGGAGGTCGGTGCCTTGGCGGCGAAGGCGGGCGTGAAGCAGGTCGTTCTTTCGCATATCGTGCGGATGGGAGGGACCGACGCCGAATTGCGGGCGGGTGTTCGGCGCGGCGGCTTTCGCGGGCCGCTCGCGATCGCCCGTGACCTCGACGTATACTGACTCCGAGACTGACTCCCAGTTGTAGCCGCTGCGCATTGTTCTCACACCCTTACTTGTCGCCACGCATGTCCTCTCCCCGTCTTGGCATTGGTTTCATCGGTTCCGGTTTCAACGCCCGATTCCATATGCAGGCGTTCCGCTACGTACGCGACGCCGACGTCCTCGGGGTGTGGAGCCCCAATGCAAAGAACGCGGCATCGGCCGCGCGGTATGCGCGTGAGCTCGACGTGGGGCAGGCGAAGGCCTACAAGAGCATCGCCGACATGGTCGCGGATCCGGCGATCGATGCGATCTGGTTGAACGGCCCAAACCACGCCCGCATCGAGAACGTCGAGGAGATCGTTGATGCCGTCGTGTCCGGGAAGGGTGAGCTCAAGGGGATTGCCTGTGAGAAGCCACTCGGTCGCACGGTGGCCGAGGCGAAGTATCTCGTGAAGCTCGTCGAGAAGGCTGGCATCATGCACGGCTATCTCGAGAATCAGTATTTTTCGCCACAGGTCGCGACGGGTCACCACCTGCTCTGGAAGCGCGGCGCCGCGACGACGGGCCGGCCGTATCTGGCGCGCGCCGCCGAAGAGCACAGCGGCCCGCACATGCCGTGGTTCTGGAATGGCGAGCAGCAGGGTGGTGGAGTGCTCAACGACATGATGTGCCACTCGGCGCTGGTCGTGCGCCAGTTGCTCGTACCGCCTGGTGACCCGCTCTCGAGCATCACGGTGAAGCGCGTGACCGGGCACATTGCGTCGCTCAAGTGGACGCGCAAGGAATACGCGGCCCAGCTCAAGAAGACGATGGGGGTCGACTACCGTCGCAAGCCGTCCGAGGACTTTGCGAGCGTCACGATCGAGTTCGAAACGCCCGGTGGCTATACGGCGATCGGTGAAGCGACCACGAGCTGGAGCTTTGTCGGACCCGGTCTGCGTCTGAGTGCCGAACTGCTGGGCCCCGAATACTCGATGAAGTGGAATACGCTGGATTCGGGACTCAATCTCTTCTTCTCGCGCGCCGTGCGCGGCAAGAGCGGCGAGGACATCGTCGAGAAGCAGATGGCGGAACAGGGGCAGATGCCGGTCGTGGTCAACGAAGCCATCGCGTACGGATACGAAGCGGAGAATCGCCACTTCGTGCGCGCGTTCCTTGGCCGTGAGAAGCCGTTGCTTACCTGGCACGACGGGCTCGACGTGGTCCGCCTGCTCATGACGGCGTACAAGAGCGCGGAGATGGGGAAGACGCTCGAGTATTCGGAACGTGGCGTGGACAAGTTCGTGCCGCAGGTCGCCAAGGGCACGTGGAAGCCGCGCTGAGCGGCGCAGCGGCTGGTACATGACACGAGGGGGGCGCTGCCGTGGCAGCGCCCCCCGCGGTGGTCATGGCATCACAATGCGCGTCAGGGCGACGGACGCCGGTAATTCACATCCATCGCATCCAGGCGTGTGAGGTGCACCGGCAGACGGGTCGCGAAGTCGGCATAATCGCGACGCGCCTTGCTGCTCCAGACCACCTCGGAGAGTGCCACGAGCCGCGGATACGCCATGTACTCGAGATGCTTCGGGTTCGGGATGTACTCTGTCCACAGTTGCCCCTGCGCCCCGAGTACGTATTTCGCCTCCTCGGCGGTCAGCTCCTGAGGCACCGGTTCAAAGCTGTACACCTTCTCGACGTTGGTGAATCCGCCGATCGCCAGCGGCTCCTTGCTCTGGTCCTGCGACTGGTAATGATCGAAATAGGTGTGGCTCCCTGGTGCCATCACCACCTCGTGCTTGGCTTTGGCCGCCGCGATACCGCCTGCCATACCGCGCCAGCTCATGACGGTCGCGTTGTCGGCGAGGCCGCCCTCGAGAATCTCATCCCAGCCGATGAGACGGCGCCCGTTCTTCGTCAGGAACATATCCATCTGCCGAATGAACCAGCTCTGCATCTCGTGCTCATCCTTGAGCCCGAGCGCCTTGATCCGCGCCTGGATCGTGGGATTGGCCTTCCACTGATCCTTGAACGCCTCGTCACCGCCAATGTGGATCCATGGGCTGGGGAAGAGCGCCATGACCTCAGCCAACACATCCTGCATGAACGTGACGCTGCTATCGCTCGGATTCAGGATGAACGTGCTGACCCCCCACGCCTGATACACCCCGGGATTCGTATCCGGCTTGCTCGACAGGAACGGATACGCGGCAACCGCGGCCTGCGCATGGCCGGGCATTTCAATCTCCGGCACCACCGTCACCATGCGCTCCGCCGCATACGCGACCACTTCACGCACATCCTCCTGCGTGTAGAACCCGCAGTGTCGTTTGCCGTCGTAGACGCGCTTGGCGGGGTCGTTCACGTGACGGCCGACGATCGTGCTTTCGCGGCAGGAGCCCACTTCCGTAAGGCGCGGATACTTCGTGATCTCGATGCGCCACCCCTGATCTTCCGTCAGATGCCAGTGGAAGCGGTTCATCTTGTGGCGCGCCAGCAGATCGATGTACTTCTTGACGAACTCCTTGGGCATGAAGTGTCGGCTTGCATCGAGGTGCGCGCCACGCCAACTGAATCGCGGAGCGTCCTCGATGTGTACGCCGGAAACCGTCCAACTGATGGGTTGGGTAGGCGCGTCGCGATAGATCGCGGCCGGCAGCAGCTGCTTCACCGTCTCGAGGGCATAGAACGCGCCGGCTTCGCTGCTGGCGACCACCTCGATCCCCTGCGGCGTCACATCGAGCTGATAGGCTTCATCAGTCATCCCCGGCACACGACGCAGCCGAATGCCGGTCGGCATCGTGCTCAACGGCATCACCGCCAGATCGAGGCCGGTCGGATTCGCGATATCGCGGGCGAACCGATGCGCCACGCGCCGGAACGCCGGACTCGCCTGAATGACCGTCTTGAAGGTGATGGTGTACTGCCCAGACTTTGGCGTCAGGACTACTGGCCGTGGGATGACCGCATAGGAGGGCGCCGCCGGCTGCGCGGCAACTGGCGTTGATGCCAGTCCACCGGCGCCGAGCAGGATCACGAGTGCGCTACGCATCATGCGCAGAATCCGGTTGATGAGAGAGAGATGCCACAAGTTCCTGAATGATCGAGGGATCCGTGCCCCGGGCGTGAATCTCCCGAAGTCGTGAGACCGCGACCAGATCGCGCGCGGTGTCGCTGCGGACGCCGCCGCCTGCCATCACGGTTAACCGTGCGCCCGCCTGCTGCTGCAGACGACGCAGGGCCTCGGCCCCTTCCAATGCGGTGCGCGCGCCGCCGGATGTGAGAATGCCGTCGACGCCGTGGAGCAGCAGGACGTCGAGTGCCATCCGTTGATCCGGCACCCGATCGAAAGCCCGATGAAAGATCACCTTCATGGGGCGCGCCAGCGCGACCAGCTCGGCGAGCTGCTGGGAGTGAATGTGGCCGTTGGCCTGCAAGGGGCCGAGCACCACGCCATCGATGGCCAGCGACTTGGCCGCGATGATGTCGTTGGCCATGACGTCGATGTCGTCCTCGTCATACAGGAAGTCGCGTGTATGCGGGCGAATCATGACGTGAATCGGCACCGTCAATTCCTCGCGGCACCGGGCCATGACACCGAGCGACGGCGTGGTGCCCCCATCGCCAGGGCCGCACAGTTCGATGCGTCCGGCGCCGAACTGTTCGGCCGCCCGTGCGGTCGCGACCGAGTCGCAGCAGGCTTCGACGAGGGGGCGCGCAGGTAAGCCGTTCGACGACGATGGAGCAGCCATGCCGATGATCAGGAGGTGGTCACGGCGCGAGCGTCGGTCGCCGTCGGACGGAAGAGCACGAGAAACAGGGCGAAGACCACCAACGCGAGGAGCCCGGCCACTTGCCATACCTGCAACCAGTCATGGGCCGGGGCGCCAGCGGCGGTACTGGTTGCATACGTGTTGACGACTCGGCCGGACACCGAGGCGCCCACGAAGTAGCCGACGCCATTTGTCACGAGATTGAGGAAGCCCTGCGCCGCCGCCCGGATCTTCGGGCCGGCGCGTTCGTCGGTATAGATCTGCCCCGCCACAAAGAAGAAGTCGTAGCAGATGCCGTGGAGCAGGATCCCGGCGTAGACCAGCGCCATCACGGGACCGTTCGCGCCCTGCGAGAAGGCGATATAGCGCACGCCCCACGCGAGCATGCCGATCAGCATGATCCACTTGATGCCGAACTTCCGCAGCGCGAACGGCAAGAGCAGCATGAAGCCGATCTCGCTCATCTGACCGAAGGTCTGAATGAACGCCGGTTCGGGAGCACCGATCTCGTTCAGATACGGGTTGGCGAACGCATAGTAGAACTGCAGCGGGATGCACAGCAGGAAGGAGCCCAACACGAAAATCGCAAAATCCCGGTGGCGAAGCAGCTGCAGGGCATCGAGACCAAGCGCATCACGGGTACTGAATGGCGCACCCGCCGCACGCGGTGGCGTCGCCGGGAGCATCAGGGAGAACAGGCCGAGGGCCACGGAGCCGCCCGCCGCGAGCAGCATCGGCGTGCTCTGCGCATCCGCATGAAGGACCTTGCCGACCACGATGCCGGCCACGATCCAGCCGATCGTCCCGAGCACACGGATCAGCGGAAAGTCACGCGCGGAATCCGAGACGTGGTGGAAGGAAATCGAATTGGTCAGCGACAATGTTGGCATGTAGCAGAACGCATAGGCCAACAGCAGGGCATAGAAGCCCGACCAGGAGGTCTGCTGGGCCATCAGGTACATCAGCCCACCGCCAACCAGATGCAGGATGGCCAACAGCTTTTCGCTATTGAAGAAGCGATCGGCCACGATGCCCATGAAGAACGGTGAAACCACCGCCGCGATCGCCATCGCGCCATAGGCCGCGCCGATGTTCGTATCACTGAATCCGCGCGTCTGGCCGAGGTACGTCCCCATCGTGACGTACCACGAGCCCCAGACGAAGTACTGCAGGAACATCATGATCGACAGGCGACTTTTCGTACTCATTTACGGCAGCTCCCGGATGCGGACGTTGCGGAAGGCGACGCGATCCCCGTGGTCCTGCAGCACGAGATACCCACGCGTTGCGCGCCCATAGGTGTCGGTATTTTCGAATTTGCTCGCCCGTCGACGGGCGTCCCAGTCGGGCGATCCCAATTCATACGTCACGACCCGTGCGCCATTGAGCCAGTGCTCGACGTGTGTACCGTTCACGATCAGACGGGCACTGTTCCATTCGTTCGCCCCCTTCACATGCCCGGGGAGAGGGGCATGGAGGCCGTAGTTCGATCCCGCTGACGTTAACGCATTACGGCCATCGCGATGGCCGGCGTCGTCGAGAATCTGCATTTCCGGCCCGCTCAAATAGGTCGCGGGCATATTCGGCGCCACACGATAGATCACGCCACTGTTCCCGCGTGGGGGAACGCGCCACTCGAGCTCGAACTCGAAGTTCTGGTACATTGAGTCGGTGGTCAGATCGCCACCGGGCCCTGATCGCACCAGCAGACCATCCTCCACGCTCCACCCGCGGACCGGCTCGCCCGGCGTTTCGTAATTGTGCCAGCCTGCGAGTGACCGGCCGTCAAAGAGTAGGGTCCACGGCTGCTGCGATTCGGTCTTCGTGGGGCTCGCGCTGTTTCGCGTCGACGCCAGCGCTCCGCGCAAGGCGGCGGCATCGCCACCAGTGGGTTGAGCGGAACGACATGCACCCAGCATGGTGAGCACTCCGAAGGCGACGAGCGCAGGGACGTACCATGCCACAGGGGACCGGTATGACCGGCTACGGATTGACGGAATCCCTGAAAGGACCGGAAACATCGCGAGGGGCAGGCAAGGGGAAGCGCCTATGGCGTGGTCGGCCTTGCGCGCGACCGGCACCAGGGCTCGCCAATGCTATGGCCGTGTGCACTCATGCGGAAGACATCACGGGGCTCGAGCAGAGGCCGATAGCCGATGGCATTGGACCTGCGACATCACGCTGGTGAGACGCACGGTGGCCATCCCGCTACGTGCGACTGTTCCCGCCATCGGAGTATTCACCATGTCACTGTTCTGGACGGCGCTCATCGGCCTCATCGCCGGTGCGCTCGCCAAGGCGATCATGCCCGGGCGCGATCCCGGCGGGCTGATCATCACGATGTTGCTGGGCGTTGCCGGCGCACTGCTCGGTACGTACCTCGGTCGAGCGGTGGGGTGGTATGAGACCGGTGAAGGGGCGGGATTGATTGCCGCCATTGTCGGCGCGGTCGTTCTGCTCCTCCTCTATCGGTCAGTTCGGGGGCGCAGCCCCGCATCCTGAACCGTTCGCGGCGTACATGACGTGCGGAGCGGGCGTTACGGGACACCCTCGAAGATGCGACCGCCTTGCCCAACGATGGCCAGCGCGTTCGTTCCCGGAATGGGCGCGAAGGCGTACATGATGGATCGCCACGGGGCGGCGATGGGGCGCCATGTATTCCCGTCATAGCGCACCACGGTCCCGCTGTCGCCAGCCGCATACACCTCGGTGGGGCCACGTCCCCACACGGCGCGGAGATCACGGGTGGTGGGACTCGGGAGACTGGCCCATGTCGCCCCGTCATACCGCAGGGCCGTACCGGAATCGCCGACCGCGAAGACATCCGTGGGGCCACTGCCCCAGATGGCGCGCAGCCGAGAGGTCGTCGGCGCCGCCATCGGTTGCCACCGTCCGCCATCGAAGCGGAGGACGGTGCCCGAATCGCCGACGGCAAAGACGTTCGCCGGATCGGTGCCCCACACCGCGCGGAGGAACCGCTGCGTGCCGCTGGATAGCGGGGTCCACCCGGTACCGCTCGAGCGCAGCACCAGACCACGTTCGCCGACGACGAAGTACTGACCCCCTCCGCTCCAGATGGCACGGAGGACGCCGCGGGTCGGCGATACGTCGCGACGCCAGGTGGTTCCGTCGAAGCGGAGGATCGCGCCCGTGTCTCCCACCGCCACAATGTCGGTGGGGCCACTCCCGCTGATGCCGTAGAGATCGTAGGTCGCCGGCACACGCTCGAGCTGCCAGCTCCCCGCCGTCGAGCGGCGGAACACCGAACTGCCGAATCCGACGGCGAACATGGGACTCCCGCTCGTGCCGAAAGCGGCGATCAAGGGTGGATCCGTCAGATCGACCGCGATGGTTGCCGCCACGCCGACACCGCGCACACTCACGACGGTCCCGTACCAGCCGGCCAGACGCACGCTGCCGTTCGGCCGGACGGCGATGGCGCGCAGATTCTGGCCATTCGCGATATCCATGGCGCGCCACGTCGTTCCGTCGAAGTGCCAAGCGGCGCCGTTGTTGCCGACGGCATACACGTCGTTGAACGCACGACCGCGGATACCGAACAGGTTCACGCGATCCGGCGTGGTCATGCGGGTCCACTGGACTCCGTCAAAGCGGACGATCACCCCATCGACGCCCACCGCAAACACATTCCCGGCACTGGTGCCCCAGACATCGAAGTAGGGGGTCGCGTCTGGTGAGTTCAAGCGACGCCAGTTCACGCCATCGAAACGCAGGATCGCCCCGTTGTTGCCGACCGCAAACAAAGTACTGCTGTTGGGGCCCCAGATGCCCCACAGTTCATCCGTCAGCCCCGTCGGCTGGATGTCGAATCGCGAGCCGTTCCACCGGACGATCGTCCCGCGATCGCCTACGAGATAGACCTCGTCGGGGCCCAGTCCCCACACCTCGAGGAAGGTGCTCGACACGCCGACATCGACACGGCGAAACGTGGCGCCGTCGCCGCGTAGCACCAACCCATTGGTGCCCACCAGCCAAATGTCCGACGGCGAGGCCCCCCAAATGCCGACGATGGTCTCCGTAACGCCGAGTGGGATGACCTCCCACGCGCCACCATCCCGTTGACGCAGCAACCCGCCATCCTGTCCACCGACATAGGCGGTGCCGACGCCATCGTCCCACGCTCCCAAAAACGTGACGTCCGAAAGGCCGGCACGTGCCGTGCGCCAAGTGGCAATGTCCGGGGTTGACGACGTGACCGTGACCATGGCCTGCGCCGTGAGGAGCCCACTCCGGCCGGTCACGGTGGCCGTAATCCGGGCGCTGCCGGGAGCAATGGCGCGCACTCGGCCTGTGACATCGACGCTCGTCACGGCGGGCGCGTCGGATCGCCAGGTGACCACGGGATCCGCGATCGGCTGACCGAGAGAATCGCGGGCGTCCACGGCGAGGGATCGTTCGCGGCCAGGGAGGAGGTACACCGATGCCGGCGCAATCTGCAGCGACGCGACGCGTGGCCCGGTGATCGGCGGACTCTCTGGCGTGGGGTCAACCGCCGTCGAATCACAGGCCGAAAGGCCAAGGATCAGGCACAGCGAAAGGGTCGCGAAACGGGAGAAACGGCAGCGCATGCGCACGCAGGGGAGACTACGGCTGGATCAATG
>Ga0315902_10009669_pt1 | contig 12859 bp, 8 predicted proteins | sample LakEriMetagenome_9_FD_203523 | JGI IMG/M metagenome (GOLD analysis project Ga0315902, IMG submission 203523) | Freshwater fungal communities from buoy surface, Lake Erie, Ohio, United States - Buoy 12 MA117 | ecosystem: Environmental > Aquatic > Freshwater > Lake > Lake biofilm | place: USA... | reverse complement strand
CTTCATCCCAAACATCATCATCTATAAAACTTTGAAGTGTTTGGTTTCCGCCTTCAATTAGTATAGATTGAATGCCGTATTTAAATGAAATATCGGCAATTGTTTTGGTTAGCTTATTATCAAAGATAGCATTTTCATATATACGATTTTCACTAGATGTTAAATTTTCTTGCTCGGTTAAGAAAATGGTTTTTGTTTTTTCATCCTTAACAATAAATTCATTTGGAATTTTATTGGTTTTGTCCAAAACAATTCTAATCGGGTTTGATCCTTCCCAATCTCTTACATCCAATTTTGGATTATCGTCTAAAACCGTCTTTGTTCCAACCAAAATAGCTTGCTCTTCGCTGCGCCATTTATGAACCAATTGTCTTGAAAACACATTAGAAATCCAAACGGGTTCTTTTTTGTCTTTAGCCAATGGTGCAATAAATCCGTCCAGACTTTCGGCCCATTTCAATATGATATAAGGACGTTTTTTTTGATGAAACGTAAAAAAGCGTTTGTTCAATTCGTTGCATTCTTTTTCCAAAACACCAACAGTTACATTAGCGCCGTTTTCTTGTAAACGCTTTATTCCGGCACCAGAAACTTTACTGTTAGGATCGATGGTTCCAATCACAACTTTAGGGATTTTATATTTGATAATTAAGTCACAACAAGGTGGAGTTTTTCCAAAATGGCTGCACGGTTCAAGCGAAACATAGATGGTTGCTTTTGCTAATAATGATTTGTCTTTAACCGAGTTTATAGCATTGACTTCAGCATGTGGTTCTCCAGATTTTAGGTGCCAGCCTTCTCCAATTATTTTATTATTGTAAACAATGACACTTCCTACCATCGGGTTTGGATAGGTCGTTCCCAAGCCATTTTTGGCTAATTGGATGCAGCGTTTTATATAATTTTCTTCCGTCGATTTCATTTTTGCCTAGGGTCTTCAGGAACGCTTTTATAGTTGTTATTATAATTGTTGTTTGTCATTTGCGTTTCGTGTATCTTCACATCACAAAAATAAGACATTACTTTTAGAATGAATGGCATCGTAATAAGAGAAATAAAAAAGGAAGATAACCAACAAATTGCAGCGGTTATTAGGGAAGTTTTTATTGCAGATAATTTTCCAAAAACAGGAACTGCTTTTGCAGACAGGCAATTGGATTTTATGTTTGAAACGTATGATAAACCACGAGCAACTTATTTTGTGGTTGAAAGTGAAGGTAAAATCATTGGTGGTGCAGGTGTTTCGCAATTGGAAAGTTCTTCTTCAACCATCTGTGAATTGCAAAAAATGTATTTTCTCCAGGAAGTCAGAGGCAAGGGAATTGGATTTCAAATGATACAAAAATGTTTGCAGGAAGCCACAGAATTAGGTTATAAAAAGTGTTATCTAGAAACTTTACCTGAAATGCTGACGGCACAACATCTATACAAAAAAGCAGGTTTTGAATATCTTTCTACCCCAATGGGGAATACAGGTCACACGACTTGCCCGGTTTGGATGATAAAGGAATTGAAAATTGATAATTAATAATTGATAATGCTACTTAAAAATTACAAAACCATTTTATTTCAGGAGCTTACTTCTTTGTATGACGAACAGGAAATCGACAGCTTATTCTATATTATATTAGAGAAATTGCATGGTTTGAAACGAATAGATTTGGCGCTCAAACCCGAAATGGTAATGGATGGCACTCATTTAAAACGATGGAAAAGTATTCTTTCCGATTTGAAAAATTACAAACCTGTTCAATATATTTTAGGAGAAACCGAGTTTTATGGATTGCGATATGAAGTCAATGAAAATACATTGATTCCAAGACAAGAAACAGAAGAATTAGTTGAGTTAATAATCTCAAATAACCACTCGAGCGATAGCGAACAGGTGAAGCAAATAACCAAATCACCAAATCAACTCAAAATTCTTGACATAGGAACAGGTAGTGGTTGTATCGCAGTTTCATTAGCCAAAAATCTACCAAAAGCTGCAGTTTTTGCGATTGATGTTTCTGAGAAAGCTTTGGCTACAGCCCAAAAAAATGCAGAAAACAATCATACAAATGTTACTTTTCTTTTGAAAGACATATTAAAAACAGTTGATTTAGAGCAACAATTTGACATAATTGTTTCTAATCCTCCGTATGTTCGAAATTTGGAAAAAGCAGAAATTAAACCCAATGTTTTAGAGTATGAACCACATTTGGCTTTGTTTGTTGAAGATACTGATGCTTTACTTTTTTATCGAAAAATTGCTGAACTAGCAATGAAAAATTTAAATCCGAATGGAAAATTGTATTTTGAAATAAATCAGTATTTAGGAAAAGAAACGGTCCAATTACTTAAAGATTCTGGTTTTAATAATATAGAATTAAAAAAAGATATTTACGGTAATGACCGAATGATTGGTTGTGAGAAATAATGACAAAAGGATTCTGTTTCAAAAAAAATTACAGAGTTTTACTCAATACTGACCACTTTACTCGTAGCGCAACGCTTCGATTGGATCTAGTTTTGATGCTTTTATAGCAGGATACAATCCCGAAACTAAACCCACAATAAAACTGGTCACAAAAGCAGCGAAAATAGCTCCCCATGGAGTAACAAATGGCAATTCGAGTAAAGAAGAAATTAGATATCCTACTGAAATTCCTAATATTATTCCGAAAAAACCACCAATTTGTCCTACTGTTATTGTTTCTATAAAAAACTGAATAGCAATAGCACTTTTTTTGGCGCCCAATGCTTTTCTAACACCAATTTCTCGTGTCCTTTCGGTTACTGAGACAATCATAATATTCATCAATGCAATAGACGAACCAAGAATGGTAATTATTCCAATTAACCAAGCAGAAACTCCTAAAAAATCAGTAATACTGGCAATTCTATTAACTAAATCATCGCTTCTGGAAATTCCAAAATTATCTTCTTCCACCGGATTTAGTTTTCTGATTTTGCGCATGGTGATAATGGCATTGTCAATAGAAGCATCGAGTAATTCGGTTTTTTGAATCATTGTACTCAATGAGTAATTTATATTAGGTTGAGAAAACAAGGAGCGCGCAACCTGAATCGGAATCATAACTCTCAAATCCTTTTTGTTTCCAAAAGTGGAACCTTTTTCTTTTAACACGCCAATGACTTTAAATTTGGCTCCACGAATAGAAAGAATTTTGTTGATTGGATTAACGTCTTTGAGTAAGCCTTTAGTAACAAAATCTGAACCAACAATACAAGAATATACATTATTCGAAATATCAAAAGAGTTGAAGTTTCTACCTTGAGTGACTTCTAAACCAGAGTTTGTTATGTAATATTCATCAATACCAATAACCGAAATTTCAGGATCTGTTTTTTGATTTTCATATTTCACTTCAGCATTTGAAGTTGCTACAAATGATAAAGAAGTCTCCGTCATAGGATAACTATATTTTTCTTTAAATGCTTTTGCTTCAGTATAGGTTATGATTGGATTTACTTTTTCAATTTCTTGGCCACCATCTCCGCGCAACGTGTTTTTGTATTGATTGATATTAAACGTATTAGAACCCATTGAGGCAAATGTGGAATTCAAATTGTTTTCGAAAGCAGCAACCACAGTTAAAATCCCAACCAAAGCTGTTATTCCAATGGCGATAATAACGATGGTCAAAATGGTACGAAGTAACTGCGTTCGGATGGAGCCCAACGCAATTTTTACATTTTCTCTAAATAGATTTATTCTAAGCATAACGCAAATTTGACTCTAAAATACATGATTTGTTACAAGAATGTTTACATTGATGTGTAAATAGTTTTAAAAAATATGATATTTGCAATTCAATTGCGAATTAGAAATTGGGAATTACAAATTTTGTTTCCCTTTTCTAAACTTGATGATTCGTAATTCGTAATTTCTAATTCATAATTAATTCATGGCATCAAAACCAAGTATTCCAAAAGGCACACGAGATTTTTCACCAGCAGAAGTTGCTAAGCGTAACTATATTATTTCTGTAATGAAACATCATTTCGAGAAATTTGGTTATCAGCCAATCGAAACACCATCGTTTGAAAACTCAGATACTTTGATGGGAAAATATGGTGAAGAAGGAGACCGTTTAATTTTTAAGATATTGAATTCCGGAGATTATTTGGATAAAGTGTCAACCGAAGAATTACAATTGTTGAATTATAAAAAACTTACGAGTAAGATTTCTGAAAAAGCACTTCGTTACGATTTAACCGTTCCGTTTGCTCGCTATGTGGTGCAACACCAAAGTGAAATTGAGTTTCCTTTTAAGCGATATCAAATTCAGCCTGTTTGGCGTGCTGACCGACCACAAAAAGGTAGATTCAGAGAGTTTTATCAGTGTGACGCTGATGTGGTTGGTTCCAAATCGTTATGGCAGGAAGTAGAGCTGGTGCAATTGTACGATTCGGTTTTTGCTGATTTGGGTTTGAATGGTGTTACTATTAAAATCAATAACAGAAAGATTTTATCCGGAATTGCAGAAGTGATTGGCGCCTCGGATAAATTGATTGACTTTACAGTTGCTTTGGACAAGCTCGACAAAATAGGCGAGGACGGTGTTAAAAAAGAAATGCTTGAAAAAGGTATTTCGGAAACGGCATTGACAAAAGTACAGCCGTTGTTCAGTTTCACAGGAACGATTCAGGAGAAATTAGAAAAACTAACAAAATTGCTTTCAACTTCAGATGAAGGAAAGAAAGGAATTGAAGAATTGCGTTTCATTTGTGACAACGTAACTAATTTAGGTTTACAAAGAGCAATTTTAGATTTAGATGTAACTTTGGCTCGAGGACTGAATTATTACACCGGTGCTATTTTTGAAGTTACTGCTCCAAAAGAAGTTGCCATGGGTTCTATAGGTGGCGGTGGACGCTATGATGATTTGACCGGAATTTTCGGTTTGAAAGACATGAGTGGCGTTGGTATTTCGTTTGGTTTGGATAGAATTTATTTAGTGCTTGAAGAACTGAATTTATTCCCTGAAACGGTAACTACTGCTACCAAAGTTATGTTTTTGAATTTTGGTGAAAGTCAAACTTTTGAAGCGATGAAAGCCATTACTTCTCTTCGTAATCATAATATTAAAGCCGAAATGTATCCTGATGCGATAAAGGTTGATAAGCAATTTAAACATGCTGAACGTAGAGGAATTCCTTTTGTTGTGAAAGAAATTAATGGTGCATACTTTACTTTAAAAGATATTCAAACAGGTGAACAATTACAATTAAATCTTGAAAATCTTATAAATAAACTTTCTTAGTAATCCACTATTATAAGTTAACATAAGTATAAAAAAACCCTGCTTCAGCAGGGTTTTTTTTCTTGTAGAAAAATGCAAATTAGTGTCAAATAAAGAGCAGGATAACATATTTTATTATTATTTTATTATTATTTTATTATTATTTTTTTAGATACATCTCCACCATCAGTTATTACTTTTACGATATAAGTTCCTGAACTTAAATCGCCAATGCGTAGTTGGATATCAGCTTGGTTTTGGTTATAAATTTTCCAAACTTGAACCTCTTGCCCTAACAAGTTGTACAATGAAACAGATTTCACATTCACTTCTTGTAACTCATTTTTAATGTTTATCAAGTTATTAGCTTGAGAATGTATCACACTAATTCCATGATTAGCTTCAGGTGTGTCAACTGTTCCAAGTGAAGATACGTTTGCGAAGCGCAATGAAAATCTTGAATCATAAGTTCCGGCAGGTAAATTGATTTGGAAATTTTGATTTTTGATACTGTGGTAAGTTGAAGTTACATTGTCATATATGTATACTTCTTGAGAATCATTAAAGTTTTCATTTCCGTCTATAACAAAACTAACATTACCTGCTACAGCATTTTTAACACCTAATGGGTAAATGTTGTTCACGTTAAAGTAACCATCACCATTGATGTTTAATTTATTTGTTCCATTAATAAAGTACATGTCATTAGTAAGAGTTTCAATGCTAATTGCATCATAACCGCTATCAAATCCTGCAGTTGCATTTTGGTTCATAAACCCTAATAATATTTGTCTATGATAATTATCAGCTGAATTGTAACCAAGTCTCAATTTCATAAATTGTTCTACAACAAAATTGTCATTTTGATTGTTGAATGCTGTGTTAGCAACAGTAATAGGGTTGTTATTTTGTTTAAACATAGTGTATGAAGCAGCATCATCTTCTTTAACAAATAGCCTTTGACCATTATTAAATGTTATTGTACCACCTGTAGCGGATCCAGTAACAAAGAAACCTTGTCCAACTGGTATGAATCTTTTTGGAGTTTTACTACTTGAACCCAATCCGCTTACACCTAAAGGAGCAACAGGAGCTGTTCCACCCGTTTTTGTATAGGTTGCATAACCACCTTGGTATTGAGCAGTTGCATGACTGCTATTAGAGTTGTAATGTTGCCAGATATATAAGGTTCCAACGATGCTTGAAGCATTGTCATCAATAAACTGATCAGCATCAATAGCAGAAGCATATGGATTTCCGCATAGGTTCAAATTGTTTGGACCAACTGATGAAGTTATAGTTCCGTTATTTGGTTTGCCCACGAAAGTATAATTTTGATCAGCAGTTGCAGCGCTAGATCCTTTCAAAGTATATCCTTGTCCAGGTAATAAGGCTCCATTTGGTCCAACAGAAGCCCAATTAGCATAGCTATTAGATGAGTTTTGAAATTTAAATATCCAATAGCTACTCAAAGTAATAGGAGTTGTTGCTGAACTGTTAGTGCCAGTTGTCCATAATAAATTTTGAATATTGTTAACATCTGTGGCGTCTTTCATAACTCCAGCTACTGTATAACCATGATTGATAGTTGAACTGTTGATTGAACTAACAGGAGAAGACCAATAGTTATAGTTAAACCTATTAGATTGTCCTTGTTGATCTCTTTCTAAAGAACCAGCACTTGTAACATCTATGTCAGAATTAGCAGTCTGAACAAATTGTGATTTTCCAACTAAATCGATTTTACCATCAAGTTTTAGATACCAATCATTTTGAATTTTAGTGTCGTTTGTCATACTCACTGTTACACCTGGATCAACAAACATTGCTAAATCTGTATTATTGGCTGTTTCTGTTATATTATGTTTAACTTGAATAATTGAATAATCAAAGGCTACAACATCTAAACCTCTAATATCTTTTGTTGCATCATTAACTGCTGTTGCAAATGTTCCTGTTCTTACTGTTGTAAAAGGCATAGGTGCTTGTTGTACGTTGATAACTTTATGATTAAACAATTTCATTCCAGTTACTATATCAACAGAAGGAGTTGTTAAATCATCAACTATATCGTCTTTATAAGCATCCATTCTGTAATATCTTAATACGTTTGCAAAAGGTAATGAACCAATTTCTTTAGGGACAATTGCACCTTGTACTTGTGAGGCTGTATTTTGTATTTCTTGATATACCATTCTTTGGAATTGCGTATCGGTCAACGCTACATTGAATACTCTAACTTCATCTATTTTGCCTCTGAAATAATTGTTATTTGTCAATGGATTTTTACCCATTGTTAACTTGGTAGCATCTGCTGCAATATTTCCTGAGATTGCTTGAGTGGCGACTAGTGCACCATTTAAGAATAATTTTAAAGAACCTCCTCCATATACTGCTCCCACATGATACCATTGAGATCTGTTTAAAATAACTGAATTAAAAGCTAAAGTTGTTCCATTTACAATTACTTGAAGTCTTCTTGAATTACTTACTCTTATTTGAAATCTATCTTGTCCAACAACAACACCAGTTGTATTATAAGTACTATTTAAATCTATCCAAGCCATTAAGGTTACATTTGATAAACCTCCAAGAATAGATGAGTCTTCAGCATAGTCATTTCTTCCGTCAAAATCCAAAAATAGTTTTCTATTCAAATCTCTTGGAGAACCTTTAACTAAATCATTTGTATCAAATACATTTAGAATTCCATCTACATCTGAATCTCCAGTCCCATCAATTCTTCCATCGTTATTAGCATCGAAACTTCCGTATAATCCAGTTTGTATGTCATAAACACCATCATCATTTGAATCAAGATCTAAATAATCCGCGGTACCATTACCATCAGTATCTTGAGCATAAGCTCTAACTGTTGTTCCATAATTAGTAGAATTATCATATAGGTTAAGTAATCCATCGCCATCTGTATCTGCACCATCTCCTTTACCATCACCGTTAATGTCTCCATCTCCATTAGCTAGATTAGCTTCATCAACATCAAATAATGAGTCGTTATCACTATCTAAATCTAAATAATCTTTTACACCATCACCATCATTATCTGCTAAAGAATAAGTGCCAGCCGTAATCATAGCATCAATATAATCATTTATTCCGTTGGAATTTGCATCTACCCATGTAGTACTACTGGTTCTATCCATAGTAGATTTACCGTTGCTATAGTCTTTAAAACCTGCTTCTTCAATATCTGGAATTCCATCATTATCATCATCTACATCTAACAAGTCAGCCACACCATCACCATCAGAGTCAATACAGTTTTGGTTAATATTAATTTGTATATCGTCAATAAAATTTCCTACTGAAAGACTTCCTGTTGCAGTTGAAACCGCCGCGAATGCTAATACAATAGAAGTTTGACCAGTTGGTATTGTATAAGTACCCGAATAAGAACCCCAAGCAATATTTCCGTCTGTCATGGTTATTACAGTTGACACTGTTGCTAGGGTAGGGCCAAATCTAACTGCAGCTACGTCTGTACCTGATCTACCTCTATGTTTTACAGACCAGTTGATAGTACCACCAGCACCGTTCAAACAAAATGTTTGGTATAATGAACCAGGTAAATTAGCATTTAATTCCACAAATTGATTTCCGGCCGCCGCAGTAACAGGACCGCCACTACCACTGCTAAATCCAGTACTCCAAATTTCAATAAAATTTTCAGCACTATTTGTCCAACCTGTTACGTTAGCAGAAGGTTGAATACTGTATGATGCAGCAGCAATAACTGGAGTTTCAAAGCTTCCGTTTACAAATGGGTCACTAATACAAGTTCCACATTCTGTTGTATCTATGATACCATCGTTATCATCATCTTGATCCGCATTGTTTTCAACTCCATCACCATCATTGTCAAGTAAGCCAGTACCTTGAATAGCATAAGTGTATGGATTTTCATCACTATCATTATTAACTATGTTGATTTGAGCAGTTCTAGTAAATACAGCACTAGGATTAAAAGTTACTTGAAAAGTAGTACTCGAATTAGCACCAATGTTAAGTGTTCCTGGATTTGCTGAAATAGTAAAGTCACCTGCATTAGCTCCTGAAATTGTCGGATTAGAAATTGTTAATGATAATGAACCAGTATTTCTTATTGTAAATGTTTTATTTACAGTTATAAGATTTACGTCAGCAGTGCCAAAATCTGTATCATCATTAACAGAGGTAACTAAATCTCCGGATAAGATAGATAAACCATTTCCTTGTAAATCAATTTCTCTATCAGTTCCTGTTCCTTGAATATCAAAATCATATGGGTTTTCATTACTATCATTATTAACGATATTAATTTTTGCAGTTCTAACACCAACTGCTGTTGGAGCAAATGTTACTACAAATGTAGTAGAACCAAATGCAGCAACTGTAGCACTAGGAGGAGTAGTAACTGTAAATTCAGAAGCATTTGTGCCAGTAAAAGTTATTGCACCTATATTCAATAATAAATTCCCAGTATTAAAAATAGTGAAAGTTCGTGTTGCATTAGAAACAAAATCTGTCCAGTCTGTTGTTGTTGGTGTTAAATCACCATCAACAATTGAAGTACTATCTCCTTGAATATTAATCTCTGGAACTATTCCAAAACCTTGTACATCAAAATCATATGGGTTTTCTGTATAGTCATCATTCACAATGCTTACAGTGGCAGTTCGAGTATTAATAGCACTTGGGCTAAATGAAACTGTAAATGTTGTTGTTCCATAACCAACAACATTAGCACTTGGTGGCGTAGTAACAGTAAAGTCAGAAGCATTAGGTCCACCTATGGTAATTGTATCAATATTTAATGTGATATTTCCAAGATTACGGATGGTAAAGGTTCTTGTTCCAGCTACATTTGTGAAATCAGTCCAATCTGATGTTGATGGAGTAGTATCACCATTAACAATTGAAATACTATTTCCTTGAATATCTATTTCTTGTTCAACTCCTGCTCCTTGAATGGAAAATCCGGTCAAATTGACCACCTAATTCCGGAGCAAAGTGACCATCATTTCCGGATGAAACTGACCACCTGATTCCGGAGCAAACTGACCACCCTAAAACTACTAATTTTTTGATGTTGTTAGAACCATACATTCGTTAAAAAAATACGGATTATGGCAAACAAGATAACAGACATGAGTAAAATTAGAAAAGTCATTAAATTTCATTGTAGTGGAAAGAGTAATTTGTTTATTAGCAATTACCTTTCGCTATCGAGAAACACTGTAAAGAAGTACATTTCTTTGTACAAAGTATTAGAATTAAGTCTTGAAACTATTGAACTGAAGACAGATACTGAGCTGGAATTATTGTTTTCCAATAGCACTTTACAACCGATTAATCCAAAACTGCAAAAGCTTTACGATTATTTTCCGAAAATGGAGCGGGAACTGAAAAAAGTAGGGGTTACAATTCAACACATGTGGGAGCTCTACATTGCAGCAAACCCAGACGGTTTAAGGAGTTCACAATTTAACGTTCATTATAAAACCTGGAGTAATCGAGTAAATCCGGTGATGCACATGCATCACAAAGCGGGTGATAAAATGTATGTGGATTATGCCGGAAAAACGCTCTCTGTCATTGATAAAACTACAGGTGAAATCAAAGAAGTACAATTTTTTGTTGCCATATTAGGTGCCAGCCAATACACCTATGCTGAGGCTTCTTTAAGTCAACAAAAAGAAGATTTTGTGAGCTCAGTGGAAAACGCCATGCGTTATTTTGGCGGTACTCCAGCAGCTATTGTGCCGGACAATTTAAAGTCTGCCGTTATTAAAAGTAGTCGATTTGAGCCAACCATTAACGAAACTTTAGCGGACTTAGCAGAGCATTATCAAACTACCATTTTGCCTGCCAGAGCCTACAAGCCAAGAGATAAGTCTTTAGTTGAAGGAGCTGTGAAAATATTGTATAGAAGGATTTATGTAAATCTGAAAGAAAGGACATTCTACAGTCTTGATGAGCTCAATGACCAGATATGGAGCCTATTGGACATTCATAATCACAGGAAACTTACTGCAAGACCTTACTCTCGTTTTGAACTCTTTATTGAAGACGAGAAAGACAAACTTCAACCATTACCACAAGAGCGTTTTGAAATAAAATACCAATCTTTTGCAACGGTTATGCAAAATGGCCATGTGCAATTGAGTCAGGATAAAAATTACTACAGCGTTCCCTACCAGTATTTACGAAAGAAGGTTAAGCTTCTGTATACAAAATCCACCGTTGAAGTGTATTACAAGTACAATCGGATAGCTACACACCAAAGAAATTACAAGCCTTACATGTATACCACAAATTCGGAACATCTGGCAAGTACACACCAGTTTGTAGCTGATTGGAGTGCTACTCGTTTTATAGATTGGGCCACTGATATTGACAGTGCTGTCGCGGAATTTATCATAAAAATCATTGACAGCAGAAATCACCCGGAGCAGGCATTTAAAAGTTGTTTAGGAATACTCTCCTACGAGAAGAAGGTGGGCAGGGTACGATTGATAAATGCCTGTAAAAGAGCTCTTGATTTTAAAATTTACAACTTCAAAACCATACAGAATATTTTAGAAAACAACTTAGACACCATTGATGCTGAGCAGGAACAAGACCTTAATCAGGAACTGCCGGAACATAGAAACATTAGAGGAAAACACTATTATGAATAATTTAAATCAAATAAATATGAATGAATCAACAGAAACCAAAATGAAACAAATGAAGCTCTATGGAATGCATAGTGCTTTTAAAACAGCCATTGAAAGCGGAAAAACAGATCATTACACCATTGACCAATTTGCATCAATGATTATTGATGCCGAATGGGATGAGAGACATAACAGGCGTATTGAGAGAAGTATCAAAAATGCCCGGTTCCATTACAAATCCAATATTGAAAACATCTATTTTGAAGAATCACGTAATCTTGACAGAACCTTAGTCTTTAGACTGGCAGAATGTGAATTTGTAGAAAAAAACGAAAACATTTTAATCACTGGAAGTACTGGTGTGGGTAAAAGCTATTTAGGAACCGCATTAGGGTACCAGGCCTGTATACAAGGGTATAAAGTAAGTTATTTTAATACATCAAAATTGTTTGCTAAGTTAAAAATGGCAAAAGCAGATGGTTCCTATTTGAGAGAACTTGCCAAAATAGAAAGACAGGATGTTATAATACTGGATGATTTTGGACTACAGGCACTCGATAGCCAGAACAGAATCACACTCTTGGAGATTATCGAAGACAGACACAATAATGGCTCAATGATCGTTACATCACAAATCCCAGTGCAAGGCTGGTATGACATCATTGGCGAAAAAACTATTGCCGATGCAATTCTGGACAGACTGATTCATCAATCACATAGAATAGAATTATTGGGTGAATCCATGAGAAAGAAAAAAAGCATTAATAAAGTATAATTTTTAACTATTTTTGAATAATAACTGACACATGAAAAAAAGTAGTTTTAGGTAAAAATTCTGGTGGTCAATTTGAACCGGAATCGGGTGGTCATTTTAAACTGGAATTAGGTGGTCACTTTAAATCGGAATTGGGTGGTCAATATAGTCGGAATTTGCAGTTACAATCCTGAAAA
>Ga0315902_10009667_pt1 | contig 12862 bp, 7 predicted proteins | sample LakEriMetagenome_9_FD_203523 | JGI IMG/M metagenome (GOLD analysis project Ga0315902, IMG submission 203523) | Freshwater fungal communities from buoy surface, Lake Erie, Ohio, United States - Buoy 12 MA117 | ecosystem: Environmental > Aquatic > Freshwater > Lake > Lake biofilm | place: USA... | reverse complement strand
GTGGGTTTGATGGTCGCGGCCGTCAGCCCCACGGTGTAGCGCAGCGGGTTGCCTTCGACCACGTTGGAGTCGCCCGAGCCCACGGGCGTGGCGGCGTCCTCGGCCGTCACGGCGCTGATGCCTGGAACATCGTTGTCGATGATGGCGCCCGAGCCTGCCACGCCGCCCACGGTGAGCGTCAGCGATTCGGTGGCCTCCACCGCGGTGTCGTCAACGGTAGGCGCCGTGATGGTGAACGAGGACACACCCGCAGGCACGGTGATCTTGCCGGTGGCGGGGTTGTAGGTGACACCGTCTGAGAAGGTCAAGCTGCCGTAGTCGGCCGGCGAGGCCGTGCCGCTGGTGGCCAGGGTGAACTCGGTGGGGGCCACCGTGGCAGCGGTGAGCCCGACGCTAAAGCGCAGCGGGTTGCCCTCGACCACCGAGGGGTCGTTGGCGCCGGCTGCGGCAGCAGGGTCTTGTGCTGCGACGGCGCTGATGGCCGGGATATCGTTGTCGGTGATGGTGCCGGTACTCGCCACTCCGCCCACGGTGAGGGTCAGGGTCTCAGTGGGCTCGACCGTGGTGTCATCCACCGTGGGTGCGGTGATGGTGAAGGACGACACGCCGGCCGGTACCGTGATCTTGCCCGTGGTGGGGTTGTAGGTGACGCCGTTGGAGAAGGTGAAGGCGCTGTAGTCCGCCGCTGATGCGGTGCCGCTGGTGGCCAAGGTGAACTCGGTCGGCGCGACGGCAGCGGTGGTCAGCGCGACGGTGTAGCGCAGCGGGTTGCCTTCCACGACGCTGGAGTCGCCCGAACCCGGCTGGATGGCCGCGTCCTCGGCAGTGACGGCGCTGATCCCCGGCGTGTCGTTGTCGGTGATGGTGCCGGTGCTGGCCACGCCGCCGATGGTCAGCGTCAGGGTCTCGGCGGGCTCCACCTCGGTGTCGTCAACGGTGGGCGCCGTGATCGTGAAGGACGAAACGCCTGCGGGGACCGTGATCTTGCCGGTGGCCGGGTCGTAGGTGACGCCGTTGGAGAAGCTGAAGTTGCCGTAGTCCGCGGCAGCGGCCGTGCCGCTGGCGGCCAGGGGGTACTCGGTGGGGGCCACCGTGGCGGTGGTCAGCGCGACGGTGAACCACAGGGGGTTGCCCTCGACGACGCTGGAGTCGCCCGAGCCCACCGGAGTGGCGGCATCCTCCGCGGTGAAGGCGCTGATGCCGGGGATATCGTTGTCGGTTATGGTGCCGGTGCCGGTTTCGCCGCCAACGGTCAGCGCTAGGGTCTCGGTAGGTTCCACCGCGGCGTCATCGACCGTGGGCACTGTGATGGTGAAGGACGACACACCGGCCGGCACGGTGATGGTGCCAGTGGCGGGGTCGTAAGTGACGCCGCTGGAGAAGGCGAAGGTGCCGTAATCCGCCGCCGTAGCCGAGCCGCCCGCGGTCATGGTGAAGGTGGTGGGCGCGGCGGTGGCGCCCGTGAGCGCCACCGTGTAGCGCAGAGCGTTGCCCTCGACGACTGTGGAGTCATCGGAGCCAGCGGCCGTAGCGGCGTCTTCTGCCGTGACCGACCCGATGGTCGGGGCGGCGGCGGGTGGTGCGTCGTTGTCGGTGATGGTGCCGGTGCCGGTCTTGGCGCCAACGGTCAAATCAAGCGTCTCGGTGGATTCCACTGCGGTGTCATCCACCGTGGGCACGGTGATGCTGAAGGACGACACGCCGGCTGGCACGGTGACGGTGCCCGTGGCGGGGTCATAGGTCACGCCGTTGGAGAAGCTGAAGCTGCCGTAGTCCGCCGCAGCGGCCGTGCCGCCCGTGGTGAGCGGGAAGGTGGTCTGTGCGGTGGCGGCCGCGCTTAGCGCGACTGTGTAGCGCAGCGAGTTGCCTTCCACCACGGAAGAGTCACCCGAGCCCGCTGCCGTAGCTGCATCTTCGGCACTGACCGAGCTCACGGTGGGGGTACCGGGGGGCGGCACGTCGTTGTCGGTGATGGTGCCGGTGCCCGTCTTGCCGCCCAAGGTGAGCGTCAGGGTCTCGGTGGACTCCACGAGCGTGTCGTCGACCATCGGCACGGTGATGGTGAAGGACGACACCCCAGCCGGTACGGTGACTGTGTTCGTCGCCGCGTTGTAGGTGACGCCGTTGGAGAAACTGAAGTTGCCGTAGTCCGCAGCAGCGGCCGTGCCGCCCGTGGCCAGGGTGAAGGTGGTGACGGCGGTCGTGGCAGCGGAAAGGGCCACGGTGTAGGCCAGCGAGTTGCCTTCAACCACAGACGAATCGCTGGGGTCGGTGGCGGCGGCGTCTTTCGCGGTGACCGACGACACGGTGGGGCCGGCGGGCGGCGGTGCGTCGTTGTCGGTGATGGTGCCCGTGCCCATCTTGCCGCCCAGGGTCAGTTCCAGGGTCTCGGTGGACTCCACGAGCGTGTCGTCGACCGTCGGCACGGTGATGGTGAAGGACGACACCCCAGCCGGTACGGTGACTGTGTTCGTCGCCGCGTTGTAGGTGACGCCGTTGGAGAAACTGAAGTTGCCGTAGTCCGCAGCAGCGGCCGTGCCGCCCGTGGTCAACGCGAAGGTGGTGACGGCGGTCGTGGCAGCGGAAAGGGCCACGGTGTAGGCCAGCGCGTTGCCTTCAACCACAGACGAGTCGCTGGGGTCGGTGCCGGCGGGGTCTTTCGCGGTCACCGACGAAACGGTAGGGGCGGCAGCAGGGGCGGTGACGGTCAGGGTCTGGTCGTCCAGGGTTTGGGTGGAGGTGTTGAAGCCAAAACCTGTGGGCGTGTTGATGATGGCGTTCTGCCGAATCGCTATCGTGACCGTGCCCGCGGTGGTAGCCGTGACCTCGACGGTGAACTTTCCGGGCGAAACCTCGGTGATGGCACCAATCGTAATGGTGGAGGTGCCGGTGTTCAGCAGATCGTCGGCCGTGAAGGTGGCCGCGTCCATGTCCGTAGAGAACTCGAAGGTGTAGAGGACGGTTTGTCCGGTCTGCACGGCCAAGTCGGCGTCGTTCTGGGTGATGCCTACCAGTGTGGGTTGGGCAAGACGCAAGGCATTGAGCGCGCTATCGACTGGGTCGCTCGAGGTGCTGTAGGTCCCGGGTGAGCTTGAGAATCTGGAGCTTTGGCCTGGAATGACCAATAGGTAGGCGAAGGTCTTCTCTCGGCTTCCGATCGCGTAGTCGGGCCCAGAGTCAACAAAGTAGAAGGCTTGATCGACGCCCTGGTTCTTGACAAGCCGCGAAACGATGCCGGGCACCTTGGTTTCAACGCCATTCAGGGTGAAATAAAGGTCACCTGGAACGTTATTACCCGAAAAAGCTACCGCTGTGGGGTCTTGAGACACGAAACGAATATTCGTGGCACCCGTTAGTCGAGAGCCAATGAAGTCGTTTGATTCTTCTTCCTGAACGTTGTTGCCTGGGGACTTGAAGATGTCTACAAAACTTACCTGTGCCACGGTGGTGCTCCTGTCCAGATCGAGGCACCCTGCCGGGGCCTGATCTGCAATTGATGGGTTGCCGTTTCCTCCCCGTGAATCTGGATGAAAAGGAAGTCGACGGCGCGCGGAGTTTCGGAAACGACGGGCGCGAAGTTCTGACAAGTTCTGACAACTTGTCCTCGTATCATCTGAACGCAGATGCCTTCACTGCTTGACTTTTTTGTCGGATTTGATAAGGCGCTTTGGCGTTTGTCGGCTTGGCTGGCGCTTGCGCTCGGCACAGCCTGCACGGGCGTGCTGGCTCAAACTACATCGCCTGCGCAGCCCACCCACCAGACCTCCGCCCCCCAGCCCGCGAAGCCGCCGGCCGGCTTCAACATCACCGCACCGCTGGACGGCACACCCCTGGGCCGCCGTTTCTGGGTAGCCCAGGACGAAAAAGGAACCGCCACCCTGCAAGACATGCAGCGCCGGCCAGAAGCCTTTCAGCAGAGCTCAAGAGAAGGCCTGAACCTCGGCTTTCGCGACGACGTCACCTGGCTGCGGTTGTCGGTGGCCAATGACAGCCGCGCCCCAGTGGACTGGTTTCTGGACCTGGGGGACGGGTTGATCCAGTCGGTGACGCTGTACGAGCCAGGCGCCGACGGGCAGTACACCAGCCGCACCACGGGCACGGCGCACCCCTGGCGCACGCGCGACGTGCCGCTGTACCGCATCGTGTTCTCGCTGCAGGAGCCGGCCCAGTCTGAGCGGGTGATCTACCTGCGCATTTCATCCGAGTACGGCAAGCGACTGCTGCCGCGTGCCTATGCACCGACTGAACTGCCGCGGGCCACGCAGCTGGAGTTTGGCTGGGTGTCCTTGCTGCTGGGTGTCTTGGCCGGCGTGGGGGCTTACCACCTGATTCTTTTTGGTCTGCTGCGCGACCGGGCCTACCTCTGGCACGCCTGCCTGATGTTCACCGTGATCGGCTCACGCCTGCTGTTCATGTCCGCCGGGTTGGAGAGTCTGTGGCCGGAGGGCAACCGGTATTACGGGGAGCTGAACCTGCTCTTCACGGCGGCTGCGCTGGCCTCGGGCCTGTTGTTTGCCCGCGCTGTGCTGCCCCTGCAAGACATGTCGGTGTGGTGGAAGCGATCGATGGATCTGATGCTGTGGGCCTGGCTGGCGCTGATGCTGAGCCCGCTTGTGCTGAGCCTCTGGCAATCGGCCCAGGGCCTGGTCTGGCTGTCCCTGCCCACACAGTTGCTGGTGCTGGCTGCGGCCGTGGCCGCGTGGCGCTCCGGCAGTGCCGTGGCGCGGTGGTTTCTGCCCGCCTGGCTGCTGCTCATCCTGGGTGCCATGGTCTGGTCGCTGCGCAGCGCCGGGCTGTTGCCTTTCAACGAATGGACTTCGGCGCCCACCGTGGTGGGGGCTGCAGGCAATGCCTTGCTGATGGCGGCGGCCCTGGCTTACCGAGTGCGGGATGAGACGCTGGCGCGGTTCGAGGCGCAGCGCCGCTTGATGCAAAGCCGCGGCGAGGCCAACGCGATGCTGGAACAGCGGGTGGAGGAGCGCACCCGCGAGCTCAAGGCCGCCAAGGAGCAGGCCGAGAGCGCCAACCGGCTGAAAGACCTGTTCGTACGCCTGGTGTCGCATGACCTGCGCTCGCCCTTGACCAGCATCATGGCCGGCGCGCAGCGTCTGCCGCCGGCCCCTGCCGCCCAAGGCATCCACGCCACCGCACAGTCGTTGGTGAAGACGATCGACCGGCTGCTGGACCTGGACTACCTCAGCAGCGGCCGGCTGGCCCTACGCCGCACCTGGGTGGACGCCCGAGACCTGGCCGAGCTGCAAGTGTCCTTGCTGAAAAGCCTGGCGCAGGTGCGGGGCATCGCGGTGCATAACGAGGTGCCGGCGCAGGCCCGGCTTTTTGTGGACCAGACCCTGCTGGGGGAGGTCTTGGGCAACCTCATCGGCAATGCCTTGAAGTTCTGCCGGCCGGGTGATGCGGTACGGCTGCAGTTGCACGAAGACGGCTGCAGCCTCGTGGTGCGCGACACGGGGCCGGGCTTCGATGCGGCCGCGCCCGAGGCCAAGGGCCATGGCTTGGGGCTGCGCTACGCGCGGGAGATCCTGGCCGCGCACGGGGGCGCGCTGGTCGTGTCTTCTGGCGCTGACGGGTCTTGCCTGACGCTTCAACTGCCACCTCTGGGCCCCGTGGTGCTCTTGATCGACGACCAGCCCGTGCAGCGCGACTTCGTCCTGAGCGTCCTCGAGCGCGAGGTGCCGCGTTGCCAGGTGGCTCAGGCCGCCGACGGTCTGGAGGCGATGCGGATGCTGGAACAGGTCAAGCCCGACCTCGCCATCACCGACATCCAGATGCCGGGCATGGACGGCCTGAGCTGGGTCCGCGCTCTGCGCCAAGACCGGCGCTGGCAATCCCTGCCGGTGCTGGTGATCTCCACGCCCAGCGACCAACAGCCTGCTGAGGACCTGCTGCGTCAGAGCCTGGACGCGGGCGCGGACGCCTTCCTGCCCAAGCCCCTGGACGCGAGCGAGCTTGGGCGGCAGGTTCAATCTCTCCTGGAAGCCGACACCGATGCCTGAACATCAGCCCCTGTCTGCCGCGCGCATCCTGGTCGTGGAGGATGAGCCCCTCATGCGCGATGCCGTGGCGCAGGTGTTGGAAGAGTCGGGTTTTGCGGTGACGGTGGCCGATGACGGGCGGGCCTTCCAGCGCGCCTGGTTGGCCCAGAGGCCCGACCTGGTGGTGCTGGACTGGGGCTTGCCTGACGCCGACGGCGCCGACATCGCGCAGCAGGTCAGCCAGCAGGGCGAGGTGGGCATCGTGATGCTGACGGCGCGTGGGGGTCTGGAGCATCGTCTGCAGGGCCTGGAGCAGGGCGCCGACGCCTACCTGGTCAAGCCGGTGGATTGGCGCGAGCTGGTGTTGACCGTGCGCGCGGTGCTCAAGCGCCTGGCCAGCCCGGCCGCACCAGAGAGCTCGGCTTCGAGGTTCTCGCCCCGTCACTTCGAGCTGATGTCTCCCAAGGGCGTGCGCATCAAGCTCAATGCGCAGGAGTGCACGCTGGTGGAGTGGTTGTTGCGCCGGCCCGGTGAGGTGGTGGCCAAGGAGGTCTTGATGGAGGCCCTGGGCGCGCACGGCGACGCCTGGGGCGAGCCTCGCCTCGCCCAGACCGTGTCGCGGTTGCGCCGCAAGATCGATGCGCACTGCCCGGCGTGGGCGCCACTGAGCACCTTGCACCGCGTGGGGTACAGCTTCGATCTGGACGCGCCGGTTCGGTAGAGCGGGGCTCTTCAGCTGGCCTGCCAGCTGGCCAGGCCTTGCGGCCCCAGCTGCTGCAGCACCTCTTGCGCATGCCGGTACCCCAGGCCCTCGATGTGGCTGAGCTTTTTCCAGTCCAGCAGGCCCACGTCTGACAGGGGTGGGGTGAAGCACAGGTCCACGCTCAGCCGCGCTTCGCGTTGACGGGAGGTGCTGTGCAGCAGCATCACGTTGATGAGGTAGCCGATGAGCGAGGGCAGGCGGTAGCGGCGGCTTGTCTCAGGGCGCAGGCGGTCCAGGGCCAGGGCCCAAGCGGAGGGCACGGCCTGCAGGTCCAGCTTGACAGGCTCGTCAGCGCTCAAGTCCACCCCAATGACCCTGCTCACGCCGCGCATGCGCCGCATCACGTCCACGGGGAAGTTGTTGATGGTGCCGCCGTCGCACAGGATGTCGCCGTCCTTGAGCACGGGCGGCAGCACGCCTGGGATGGAGATGCTGGCCAGCAACGCGCGCGACAGGGGGCCGCGGCGGGCCACGTCTTCCCCGGCCTGCGTGTAGTTGGTGGCCACGCAATAAGCGTTCTTCCACAGGTCGTCCACGTGCGCGTCGAAGCCCAGCAAGTCTTCCACCGCGCGGGCCATGGTGCGCTGGGCGCGGGTGCCGCGGGCCAGGGACAGCAAGGGCACGGGGTTGAGGTCGCCCGTCGGGTTGGTCTGCATGGAAGCCGCGGCAATGCGGCGCAGCGTGTCCAGCGGCTGGTCGGAGGCCACCAGCACCGCCATGATGGCGCCAATGCTGGTGCCGCCCACGTAGTCCACGTCGATGCCTTGCTCCAGCAGCGCTTGCCACACGCCCAGGTGGGCCGCGCCGCGTGCGCCCCCGCCCGCCAGCACCAGGCCCACCGCGTTGCGGCTGACGATGCGTGCGAGCCGGGCCATATCGCGCTGCAGAGCGGGGCGGATGTGCAGGTGGTCAGCCACCGGGCGGCGGTCAATCCATTGGCGCGTGTTGCGCGGGCTGTGCGTCTCGGCCGGGTGCAGCAGCACCAGCACCTCGGGGGCACCGGTGTTCGCATGGCCTGGCGCGCCTGACAGGCCTTGCTCGTTGGGGTGCAGAGCCGGGGTTTGCGTGGCGTCGGCCAGCAGCAGGATCTCGTCGGCTTGCCGCGTGCAGCGGCCGGTCCACTCGTCGGGCTGCGGGGCCGCCACCAGCAGCACGAAGTCATGCGCGGCCTCGATGGCGTCCAAGTCCAGCTCTGCTGCGGCCGTTTGCCCGTCAGCCGCGGCCTGCGGCGGCCGGACGATGGCCACCGTGCCAAAGGCGCGCAGCGGGGCGGCCAGCTGCTCGGCCACCTCGGCCGCATCCACACCTTCGGAGATAGGCACCAAGCCGATGGTCACTGGCTGCGTCTGGGGCCGGGGCTTGGTCTGGGATTGCAGCCGGGTGATGATCTGCCGGGTGATGGCGATGGACGCACTGGCGCTGGACACCAGCAGCGCGGGGAAGTCGGCCTTGTCCAGGCGGGCGACGGTGGAATCGCGTATGGCCATGACCGTGGCCGTGCGCGGCTGGTCGGTGAACATGCTCATCTCGCCGATGACCTCGCCGCGCGACATCTCGCCCACGTCCAACCGGCGCCCGTCCTCGGTCTTGATGGAGGCCCGCAGGCGGCCGCTGAGCAGCAGGTACATGGAATCGCCGGGCTCGCCCTGGCGCATGAGCACCTGGCCGGCGCTCAAGGGCGCGGGGCGCAGGCGGCTGCGCCATTGACGCAGCACCTCGTCGTCCGCACCGGGCAACAGCTCGCGCAGGCAAGTCTGTAGAAAGGCCTCCTGGCGGGCGTCCAATTCGGCCCTTGGGTTCTCGTGGCTCATCCCAGCTCCTCGAACAACTCCCCGTAGATTCTCCACCGGCTGGGGGCGATGTCGCCGCGCTCGGCGGCCTCCACCACGCCGCAGCCCGGCTCGCGCCGGTGGGTGCAGTTGTAGAAGCGGCAGTGGCCTAGGTGGTGGCCGATGTCGGGCATGAGACGGGCCAGGTCGGTGGCTGCAATGTGCCGCAGGCCGAACTCCTGAAAGCCCGGGGAGTCGATGAGCGCCGTGCCCTGCATGCCCGCTGCGCTTTGCTCGCGCTTGCCCAGCCAGTACCAGGTGGTGGTGGTGGTGGTGTGGCGCCCGCTGTTAAGTGCGGTGGAGATCTCACCCACCTCGGCCGCTGCTTGCGGCACCAGCAGGTTGATGAGGGTGCTCTTGCCCATGCCGCTGGGGCCCAGCACCAGGGTGGCGCGGCCAGCCAGGCGGGGCATCAGCAGCGCGCGTGCGGCCTCGGGCTCGGCCTTGAGCGACAGCTCGATCACCTCTTCACCCATGGCCCGGTAGGGCGCCAAGCGCTGGCGCGCCTGCTCGGCCGCCGGCAGGTCCACCTTGTTCAGGCCAATGGTCACGGGCAGGCCGGCGCTGCGCGCGGCGATCAGGGCCCGCGTGAGCTGGGATTCGCTGAAAGGCGGCTCGCTGGCCACCAGCACCAAGATGCGGTCCAGATTGGCGGCGAAGGACTTGGTGCGCCACTCGTCCTGGCGGAACAGCAGGTTGCGTCGGGGCTGCAGAGCCTCCACCACGCCCTCGTCGCCGCTGGGGGCCCAGTCCACGCGGTCGCCCACCACCAGATCAGACTTTTTGCCCCGGGCATGGCAGCGCCAGCGCTGCCCGTCATCGTCTTCCACCACCACATGGCGCCCGTGCGCGCTGACCACCAGGCCACCGCGCAGGGGCATGGGCTGGTTCACGGCGTCACTGCCGCGGGCCTGTGACGGGGGGCGCTGCGGCCGGCTCACGCGGTCAAGGCGTCCACCTTGGCCGCGCAGATGAAGTCGTTCAGCGACAGGCCGTTGACATCGTGGGTATTGAAGCGCACACGGCAGGTGGTCCAGTTCACCATCAGGTCGGGCCCGTGATCCTCCTGCTGCGCGATCCAGGCCACTGCGTTGACGAAAGCCATGGTGCGGTGAAAGTCTGCGAATTGGAAGCGGCGCTCGAGGCTACCCTCCACCACCGCCCACCCGGGCACCTGGGGCAGCTGGGCGGTGATGTCAGCTGGCGACATGGCAGGCTGCCCGATCATGGAGCGGCAGCGCTGGTGCTGCAGGCTGCTGGTGCCGGCAGCGTGCACTGTGCCGCTCACTGCACCCTCGCCGCTGGCTACGCCCCGGCCGCTCATGCCGCTGAGGCAGAGGGTGACGGAACGCTCGGCAGCGCCGCCAGGCGCTCCAGCGCCGGCGGGTGGGAGTAGTAAAAGCGCACGTACAGCGGGTCGGGCGTCAGCGTGGCCGCGTTGTCCTCATGCAGCTTGAGCAGGGCGCTGGCCAGGGCCCGCCCGTCGGCCTGCTGGCAGGCATAGGCGTCCGCCTGGAACTCGTGCTTGCGCGAAGACCGCGCCATCAGCGGCGACAAGAAGAAGGTGAACGACGGCAGCGCCAGCATGAACAGCAGCAGCGCCAGGGCGTCATTGGGCAGGCCCAGGTTGGGCTGCACGCCCAGGCCCACGTAGAAGAACTGCTGCGCGCTGAGCCAGCCCAGCAATGCCAGGCCCGCCAGGCTCATGGCAAACATCGCCACGATGCGCTTGAGCACGTGCCGGTGCTTGAAGTGCCCGAGTTCGTGCGCCAGCACCGCCTCCACCTCCTCGGCGCTCAAGCGTGCAAGCAGCGTGTCGTAGAACACCACGCGTTTGGACGACCCGAGCCCTGTGAAGTAGGCGTTGGCGTGGGCTGAGCGGCGGCTGCCGTCCATCACGAACAGGCCCTTGGCCGCAAAGCCGCAGCGCTGCATCAGTGACTGCACCCGCTGCGCCAGCGAGGCGTCGCTCAGCGGCTCGAACTTGTTGAACAGCGGGGCGATCCAGGTGGGGTAGATCACCAGCAGCAGGAGGTTGAAGCCCATCCAGGCGCCCCAGGCCCACAGCCACCAGGCTGAGCCCGCCGCACCCATCAGCCACAGCACCAGCGCCAGCAGCGGCAGGCCGATGACGGCGCCTACCAGCGCGCCCTTGAGCTGGTCCATCACCCACATGCGCGGCGTCATGCGGTTGAAGCCAAAGCGCTGCTCGATATGGAACGTGGCGTGCCAATCAGCGGGCAAATCGATGAGGCTGGCAATGAGCGAGAAGGCCACTACCAAGGCGATCTGGTAGCCCAGCGTCCCGAAGACGGGCACCGTGGCGTCCAGCACCCAGGCGTTGAGGGCGTCCAGGCCGCCCAGCAGCGTCCAGCCCAGCAGCACCGCGGCTGTGATGGCCTGCTGTAGCAGCCCGAAGCGGCCCTTGGCGAGTGTGTAGTCGGCTGCCTTGCGGTGGGCTTCAGGCGTGACGGTGGCGGCAAACGCGGTGGGCACTTGTTCCCGGTGCTGCGCCACGTGGCGCATCTGGCGCGTGGCCAGCCAGAACTGCACCAGCAGCGAGGCCAGCACGAAGGCACTGAAGACGATAGACAGGGTGGACGCAGTCATTGCCATCAGTGTAGGCCTGAGACAATGACCGGATGCAGACGAATCCCCCTACAGACCCCTCTACGCAGGCCCCAGGCGATGCCTCTGCGGCGCCCTCAGCGGTCAGCGCTGAAGCCGCGGCGCCAGCGGCGACCCCGGTGCTGGCCCCCAGCGAGCACAACCTGATCTGGATCGACCTGGAGATGACGGGGCTGGACCCGGACAACGACCGCATCATCGAGGTGGCCGTGGTGGTGACCGACCCGCAGATCACCGTGCGGGTGGAGGGGCCGGTGTTTGCCGTGCACCAGAGCGAGGAGGTGCTGGGCCGCATGGACGCCTGGAACCGCGGCACGCACGGCAAGAGTGGTCTGACGCAGCGCGTGCGTGAGTCCACCCTGGACGAAGCGGCAGCGCAGGCCCAGGTGATCGAGTTTCTCAAGGCCTACGTGCCCAAGGGCAAGAGCCCCATGTGCGGCAACAGCGTGTGCCAGGACCGGCGCTTCATGGTGCGCACCATGCCGCAGCTGGAAGCGTGGTTTCACTACCGCAACCTGGACGTCAGCACGCTGAAGGAGCTGGCGCGGCGCTGGGCGCCCGATGTGCAGGCCTCGTTCAAGAAGGCGCAGAAGCACACGGCGCTGGCCGACATCCACGAGTCCATCGACGAACTGCTGCATTACCGGCAACATTTGTTCAAGTAAAGCGGGCGTCACCAAGCGCCGCACGGGAAAACCCGAATCCCCTCTACAATCCGGGTCTTCGGCGGGCTCACAGTGGCCCGCCGTTTCGTTCATCCCCTCTGACCTTTCCCGGGCCCACGCGGTGCCCCGGTCCTGTGAGCTTCTGGCGCACAGTGCGGTTGGCGGCGATGCCGTCGCCTTCCGTTTCGGTCCCAAGTGGGGCGCGACCTAGCTCGGTTGCCCCGCCTGAAAAGAATCCCCGGTGACTTGACTTTTCGCGGTTGTATCCGTGAAGCAGGCTGCGTGCGGCTGAAGCCGCCGGTGTGTGCCTGTGCGCTTGAAAGTTCCTCATGAGTTTTGATGCCCTGAACCTGAACGAAGCCCTGTCCGCCGCCTTGAAGGACGCCGGCTACACCGAAGCCACCGAGGTGCAGCAGCGCGCCATCCCGCCGGCGCTGGAAGGCCGCGACCTGATGGTGTCTTCCAGCACCGGCAGCGGAAAGACGGCGAGCTTTGTGCTACCCGCACTCACCCGTGTGCTGGCTGCCCGCAACGACCCCGAGCGGCGCCGTGAAAAGGGTCAGACGGCCGGCCCGCGCGTGCTGGTGCTGGCCCCCACACGGGAGCTGGCCATGCAGGTGGCCAAGGCGGCTTCCAACTACGGCCGCCACGTGCGCGGCCTGCGCGTGGCCACGGTGGTGGGTGGCGTGCCTTACGGTGCCCAGCTCAAGGCGCTGCGGGGCCCGCTGGACATCCTGATCGCCACGCCCGGCCGCCTGATGGACCACATGCAGTCTGGCCAGGCCGTGCTGTCCAACGTGGAGATGCTGGTGCTGGACGAGGCCGACCGCATGCTCGACATGGGCTTCATCGACGACATCCAGTTCATCGCCCAGGCGATTCCCGCCCAGCGCCAGACCGTGATGTACAGCGCCACGTTCGGCGGCCATGTGGGCGGCCTGGCACGCAGCCTGCTGCGCGACCCGCTGCGCGTGGACGTGGCCT
>Ga0315902_10009663_pt1 | contig 12864 bp, 11 predicted proteins | sample LakEriMetagenome_9_FD_203523 | JGI IMG/M metagenome (GOLD analysis project Ga0315902, IMG submission 203523) | Freshwater fungal communities from buoy surface, Lake Erie, Ohio, United States - Buoy 12 MA117 | ecosystem: Environmental > Aquatic > Freshwater > Lake > Lake biofilm | place: USA... | reverse complement strand
GGGCACCAGCGCGGCCGAGCCGATGGCGGGCACCCACGCATACCAGCGGCGATCGCGCACGCTCAGCCGGTCGGCGATCAGCGCGCCCAACCAGGTGCCGAGCGCCGAGGGCAGCGTGGAGATGAGCAGGTAGATGGCGCCGGCGTCGGCGGGCCCCAGCCCGTAGACGCGGCGCAGCAGCGTGGGCTCCCAGAAGGTACGTGCCATCCCGGCCGTCATGGCGATGCTGCTCGCCACCATCAGCCAGCGGAACGCAGGGCTGCGCAGGAGGCCGAGCAGCACCTCGCTCAGAGTGCCGGTCGCGAGCGTCGCAGCAGAGGCATCGGCGACACGACGTGGCGGCTCCTTCACGGTGCCAAGGAAGAGTAGCGCCAGCAGGCAACCCGGAATGCCGACGGAGATCAGCGCGAGCCGCCAGCCGAACTGCTCGCTCGCCCAGCCGCCGTAATACATGCCACCACCGACACCGACCAGCGCACCGATCGGCAGCCACGACATGGCGCGCGCGCGGCGTTCCGCGGGCACGTAGTCCATCAGCAGCGAATGACAGGGCGGGCTGCCGCCGGCTTCGCCCAGCCCCACGCCCATGCGTGCCAGCAGCAACTGGACGTAGCTCTGGACCAGCCCGCTCGCGGCGGTCATCAGGCTCCAGGCGAAGAGCGCAGTGGCCACGATGGGTGCGCGACGACTGCGGTCGGCAAGGCGTGCGATGGGCACTGAGGCGAGCAGGTAGGTGATCGAGAACGCAAAGCCCATGACCACGCCCATCTGGCGATCGTCCAGCGCAAGCTCTGCGCGGATATCGTCGACCAGCACCGCCACGATGGTGCGGTCACAAACATTGATGGCAGAGACGAGGAAGATCAGCGCGATGACGTAGTTGACGTAGGCAGACGAGAACTGTTCCGCGGGTGGAACAGGCGGCCCGCTTGCCGATGGGAGCGCGCTGCCCATGGATCAGCGCGTCGCGGCAGCGGCCTCCCGCAACCGTGCCAGTGCCGGCGCTTCGGCATCCTCGATGCCCGCGGGCACGTTCTCGTACCAGTGGATGTTCACGAAGCCCTTCGGGAAGGTGCGGTAGAGCTGGGCCTTCAGTTTGGGATCCACCAGTTTGAGCGTGCCGCGTGCGGCACTGAAATTACCCACTGCCTTGGTAATGCGCGCGGCGTTTTCGGGGCGCGAGGCGAAGTTGATCCACTTGTAGGCGCCTTCGTCGTTGCCGCCGCGGGCGGGGATGGTCGAGGCCACGATCCAGCCCAGCATGCCGGACTTCGGTGCGATGTAGCGCACCGGCGCGGCCTCGCGGTTCAGGGCCCAGGAGGGCGCGTCCCAGAACATCGCCGCCGTCACCTGGCCCGAGCGGAAGGCGTCCTGCAGCTCCTTTTCGGAACTGAAGACCAACCCGATGTTCGGCATGCATTCGATCAGTCTGTCGACCACGCGGTTTGCCATCGCGGCGTAGGCGGTGGGGTTGGCGTAGAGCGCGAACGGGTCTTCTCCGTACGCGAAAGCGAAGGCGATGAGGACGGGGCGCACGGAGCGGATGGCGGTCTTGCCTTTCAATTCGGAGCGGCACAGATCCGTGTAGTCGCCGGCCTGCGCGCGGCGCGTGTTCACCGTGAGGCCTTCGGTGCCCCAGAGGTAGGGGACGCCGTAGACATCCCCGTCAACCAAGGTGTTCTTGCGCGTGGCCTCGAGCATCTCGGGCAGGAAACGATCGGCGTCGATGCGGCTCATGTCGAGTGGCTTATAGATGCCGTACTGCTGCTGCGCACCCGCGACGCGGTCGTGGGAAGGATGCACCAGGTCGAAGTCCGCGCCGTTGGAGGCGCGCAGCCGCGCGATGATGTCTTCGTTGTTGGTGAGCGTGACGTCTATCTCGATCCCGGTCTCCTTGCGGAAATCCTCGGCGAGATCGGCGGGGATGTAGTCGGTCCAGGTGAGGACGCGCAGTTTTTGCGGGTCCGCGGCCGCCGCAAGCGGCAGGGAAAGCGCGAGGAGCAACAGGCTCAACGTGGCGCGGATCATGGTGTTTTCCTCGGTGCCCGCAGCGGTGCAGTACACGCGCTGCCCGTGGCCGGGCGTGCGGGGTCGAGCCTAACCTGCCCCGCTTCGGGTTGTCACGCGGCCTCCGGTGAAAGGGGGCTGGCGTCCGGCAGGCGCGTTCCACGCAAAGGTACTAAGCTCAGGGGTGGCGCGGGCAGGTGCTCCGCCGCATGCGGCCCAGAGGCGGACCGGACTACCGTGAGCACACACGACGAACTCCTCGAAGCCGTTGCCGAGGTCCTTGCGCGCCTTGCGGAGGAGCTCGCCTTTGCCGAGCCCGGATCCGATGCCGGGCTCCTGCCTGTGAATGCCCTGCTGATGGATCTGGAGCAGTTGCCTGCGCAGTTCCTGCCCGAGGCCCTGCGCGAGGCGCTCGTCCTGCCTCGGCGCTGGATCGATGCGGCCCTGGACACCACCGCCACTTTTGATCAGACCACGCTGCAGCGCCTGCACGACTGGCACGGCTGGGCCATCGACTGCCTGATGTGCGCAGCGACCGGAAACACACCACCGGCGCTTCCGCCGTCGATCGGCGAGGAGACGCCGGCGCCGCAGGATGTACTCCCTGCGTGTGTGCAGGAACCCGCTCCACCCGAGCCCGTGGCAGAGGCGGAGCCCGAACCTGCACCGCGCACCCCAGCGGCGACGGCAGGGACGGGCGTGCCGACCATGGTTCTCAAGCTCCCGGGTGATCTGGAGTTGCTGCGGGAATTCCACAGTGAATCCCTGGAACTGCTGCGCTCCATCGAGCAGGCGGTGCTCACGCTGGAGCAGAACCCCGGTGCAGCGGACGCCATCAACGCGATCTTCCGCGCCTTCCACACCTTCAAGGGCAGCGCGGGATTCCTGCAGCTCGATGCGCTGCGCGATTTCGCGCACCAGCTGGAGTCGCTGTTGGAGCTGGTGCGCAGCGGCGAGGCCCCGGTCACCCGCGCCGTGATCGATGCCATCCTCGCCGGCGCCGACGTGCTCGCAGAATGCACCAGCCGCGTGGGCGCGCAGGTGACGGGCGTCGAACCCGCAGAGCCCATCCCCGTCCCGGCCGCCGACGTGCTTGCACTGGTGTCGGCCGCGCTTCGCGGCGAGGCAGCGGTTGCTGCTCCGACGGCCGTGGCTGAGTCGCCCGCAGAGACAGAGGCAGCAACGCCAGTCGCGCCCTCCCGGGAGGATGCCCCGAGGGCGGAAACACCCGCTGCTCTTCCGGCGGCTGCCAAGCCCGCAGCGCGCGAGCAGGCGGTAGCGGACAGCTTCGTGCGTCTTGATGCCGCCAAGCTCGATGACCTCGTGAACCTGGTCGGCGAACTCGTGGTGGCGCAGTCCTTCGTACTCGAGAGCCCCGATGTGCGCGGCTCGCCCAATCTGGAACTGGCACACGCCGTGCGCAAGCTCTCGCGCATCACGCGCGGTCTGCAGCACAACGCGCTCTCGCTGCGCATGGTTCCCGTGGGCGGGTTGTTCCGCAAGATGACACGTCTCGTGCGCGACGTGGCCGCCACGCAGGGCAAGCAGGTGCGGCTGGTGCTGAAGGGCGAGGACACGGATCTGGATCGCCAGCTCGTGGACAAACTCGGCGACCCCCTGATCCACATGATCCGCAACGCGGTGGACCACGGGATCGAGCCTCCGGCAGACCGGATCGCAGCCGGCAAGGACGCCACCGGCACCATCGAACTCGCGGCCTTCCACCGTCATGGTGGCATCGTGGTGCGCGTGAGCGATGACGGCCGTGGCCTTGATCCCGCGCGGCTGATCGCCAAGGCAATGCAGAAAAAACTCATACCGGCGGATGCCCGGCTGGACACGCAAGAGGCGCTGGAACTGATTTTCCTGCCCGGCCTCTCTACCGCGGAGACCGTTACCGATATCTCCGGCCGCGGCGTGGGCATGGACGTGGTGCGCGGGCATATCGAATCCCTGCGCGGGCACGTGGACATCGCTTCCACGCCGGGTGCCGGCGCGAGCTTCACGATCCGGCTCCCGCTCACGCTCGCGCTGATCGATGGTCTGCTGGTCGGCCTCGGCGGGCAGCGCTTCATCATTCCGGCGCTGTCGGTGCGTGAGACCTTCCGCCCGCGTCCGGGGCAGGTCTCGACCGTGCACGAGCACGGCGAAATGGTAGAGGTGCGCGGACAGTCCTTGCCCGTTCTGCGGCTCGGGCGTGCGCTGCAGCGCCCCGCCCGGGTGAGCCGCCCCGAGGACGGTATACTGCTGATCGTCGAGTCCGGCACGGTGGTGGTTGCGTTGCTGGCCGATGAGATCCTCGGCAAGCAGGAAGTGATCATCAAGAACATGGGTGATGCCTTTGCCGCGCAGACGCTGGTCTCTGGCGGCGCCATCCTGGGCGACGGCTCCGTGGGTTTGATCCTTGACGTCGAATCCCTGCTCCGGGCACCACGTGCTCCTGCTTCGTTTCCCACATCACGGCCACTGCAGGCAGCGCTGCCATGAGTCCGACGCTGGAGCTTCGTCCGGGGCGTTACCTCACCTTCCACCTGGGCTCCTCGCACTATGGCGTGCCCATTCGGGCGGTGCGCGAAGTGGTGCGGCTGTGCCCCGTCACGGTCGTCCCGTTGATGCCGCCGCATGTGCGCGGTGTGGTCAATCTCCGGGGCCATGTACTCCCCGTCTTCGACCTGCGCGCGAAGTTCGGCATGGCCACGGTGGACTACACCGACCGCGCCTGTATCGTGTTTTTCGATATGCAGGGCGCGAGCCGGCAACTTGTCGCCATCGGCACCATCGTCGACGGCGTCGACGATGTGGTCATGCTGAGTGAGTCCCAGCTGAACCCGCCGCCGGATTTCGCGGGTGCCGTGGAATCCGACTATCTACTCGGCGTGGGCTCTACTCCTGAACGCACCTTCACCCTTCTGAAGATGCAGACCATTCTTGCTACGGAGGGCAGTGTCATGCTGCCCTCCTTCACCTCCACTGCGGCCGCACGCGGCCCGGAGACGCCATGAGCACTGCAGGTTGGACCATCACGCGCCGGATCACCGCAGGGCTCGGAGCCTTGCTGTTGATGCTCGTGCTCATCAGTGGCCTCGCGCTTGCGCGCATCGGTTCGCTCCGCGAGAGCGTGGGCGGGCTCGCCGACGATGCGCTGCCGAGTGTGGTGCTGCTGGGTGAAGTGGCCGCGAAGGTGCAGCGCCAGCAACTCGACCGCACCCGCTTGCTCGAAGCTGATACGGCCGAGGCGAAGGTGATCAAGGACGCGATCGCCGCCCTCGAAGAAAAGGTCGTCGAGGCGCTCGCGCGCTATGAGCAGAATTACATCGTCGACGAGGACTCCCGTCGCCTCTACGCCGCGATTGATGCGGCGCACACGGACATCGTCACCACGAGGGCGCAGATCGAGGCGCTGGACCAGGACACCGGTGGCGATGAGTTCAAGCAGCTGATCGAGCAGCAGCGCCTGATCACAGAAGTGCAGGACCCCAACTACACCCGGTTCCTGGCGGCCGTGCATGCTGCCGCCGCGCACAGTTACACGCGTGGACAGGCCATCGCCGAGACGAGCCGTGCCCAGACCAGCGTCACGATGTGGTTGCTGGGCATCAGCTCCCTGCTCGCCGTCATCATCGCCGGCGTGCTTGCCTGGTTCACGGTGCGTCGCATCTCGGCAGCCCTGGGCGGCATCACCGTCGACCTCAACCGCGGGGCGCGCCACACGGCATCGGCGGCACGGCAGGTATCCATCGCCAGTCAGACGCTCGCAGGCGGTGCCACCGAACAGGCAGCGGCCATCGAGGAAACCAGCTCTTCGCTCGAAGAAATGTCGGCCATGATCCGCGCCACGGCTGATAACTCGCAGAAAGCCAAGGAGCTCGCCTCCGAAGCACGCGCGCAGGCCGGGGCGGGCCTCGGCACCATGTCCCTCATGTCGGAAGCCATGGAGGAGATCGGCGCCGCGAGCGCGGATGTCTCGAAGATCGTGAAGAACATCGACGAAATCGCCTTCCAGACCAACATCCTCGCGTTGAACGCGGCGGTGGAGGCAGCCCGCGCGGGAGAGGCGGGAGCCGGCTTCGCGGTGGTGGCCGACGAGGTGCGCTCGCTCGCGCAGCGCAGTGCGGCTGCGGCACGGGAGACCGCCGACAAGATCGATGTGGCCATCCAGAGTGCGCGTCGCGGCGCGGAACGCAGCACCGAGGTGGCGCGTTCGCTGAAAGAGATTTCCGAGAAGGTGGTGGCCACCGACATGCTGGTGGCCGAGATCGCCACGGCGGCACGCGAGCAGGCGCACGGACTGTCGCAGGTGAACACTGCCATCTCGCAGATGGACCTGATCGCGCAGAGCAACGCCGCCAGCGCAGAGCAGAGTGCGACGGCCGCAGAGCGGCTCGATGCCCAGGCGGCGACGCTCAAGCAGACGGTCTCCCAGCTCGAGGGGTTGGTGGGGCGCAGCGGCAGCGCAGGATCCGAACCCGAGGAAGAGGACGAGTTGCCCGAGGCCGAGACACCCGCCATTCCCCGCCGCGTCCGCGGACAGCGGCTGTCCCCGCAGGCGCTGAATCGTATCCCGATGCCCTCGGTGCCCCGCGCATCCTATGACGATGACGATTTCCGCCGGTTCTGACGCGGTCACGGCACCCCCTGCATGAGGCCGCTTCGGCAACGTATCCGCGTGCTGGTCGTGGACGACTCCGCGCTCGCCCGCAGGGCGATCCAGGAAGCGCTGACGCAGGACGCCGACATCGACGTGGTGGGTCTTGCCGCCGATGCCTACGAGGCGCGTGAGCAGATCATCGCGCTGGAGCCGGATGTCTTGACGCTCGATCTGCAGATGCCGCTGATGGACGGGCTGACGTTCCTGAAGATTTTGCAGGAGCATCACCCCGTGCCTGTGGTGGTGGTGAGTTCCCTGACACCAGCGGGCTCGGAGCTCGCGATGGCCGCGCTCGAGGCCGGCGCCATCGACGTGATTCAGAAACCCGACGGCACGCGCGGGGCTGCGCAGATGGCTCGCCGTCTATGTGCCCAGGTGCGCGCCGCTGCGGGCGCGAGACGCGGGGCAAGGGCCGTGGCCCCGATGTCCTCGCCCGCGCTTGCCTCGCTTGCTACCCGTGCCGATACGCGCCGCGTCGTGCTTGTGGGAGCCTCAACCGGTGGCGTGGAAGCGCTGCGGACAGTGCTGCCCCGATTGCCGGCGGATATGCCGCCCATCGTGGTGGTGCAGCACATACCGCCCTATTTTTCCCGGGTGATGGCCGAGCATCTGGATCGCATCGCGGCGGTCGAGGTGCGCGAGGCTGTGGACGGGGATCTGCTGCGGCCGGGGCTCTGCCTCATCGCCCCTGGCGATTTCCATGTTGTTCTCAAGCGACAGGGCACGCAGTATCGCCTGAAGCTCTCGCAGTCTCCGCCCGTGAATCACTGCCGTCCGTCTGTCGATGTGCTGTTCCGCTCGGGAGCGGAACAAGCCGGTGCACAGGCGGTGGCGGTGGTGCTGACGGGTATGGGCGCGGACGGTGCCCGCGGCATGCAACTCCTGCGCGCTGCTGGTGCACGCACGATCGCTGAAGCAGAGGACAGTTGCGTGGTGTTTGGTATGCCGCAGGCGGCGATCGCAACCGGTGCCGTTGAAAAGATCCTGCCCTTGTCCCGTATCGCGGAGGGCATCCTCGATGCCTTGCGCAGGGAGCCGGGGTCATGAGCGTGCTCGACGCCGCGCGTATGGACGCCACGCTGGTCGCCGCACTGGGGGCAGTTCTTCCGGGGGTGCAAGCCCTTGAGGGTAAGGTGGAGGACAGCCTTTCCGAGGACCTGCCTTTCTCGGTGACCGTGGCGCTGGGTACGGGCCCTTCGCAATGGTTGTTGCGCGTAGCCTGCGCTCAGGGTCTCTGTGCGTCACTGCTCGCGCGGATGCTCGGGCGCGCGGCCTCTGCCGCCGAGATCGAAGAGATGGGTGCCGAAGCTCTGGCCGAGTTCGGCAATCTGCTGGCGGGCCGTGTTGCCAGTCTGCTGGGTGAGCAGGGCCTGGACGTGGAGATAGGCATCCCTCGTGCAGCGGTCACGGGCACTGCCCTCGCGGGACAGCGTTGGCGATATAACGGACATGTCTTCACGCTCGCCCTGCAACACGTGGAACAGGAGTCCGGGACATGACAGCGCCCACGATTCTCACCGTCGATGACAGCCGTGTGCTGCGCCTCTCGCTGGTCGAGCTGTTCCGCCCCTTTGCGTGCCGGGTGCTGGAGGCAGCCGACGGTGCGCAAGGGCTCGCGGCCGTGCGCGAGCATCGGCCCGATCTCGTGCTTCTCGACTACAACATGCCCGTGATGGATGGCATCGGCATGCTGCGTGAATTGCGTGCCGACCCCGAGATCGCCCGCACGAATGTCATCATGCTCACGGCCAATGCTGCCCCCCAGACGCTTGCCCAGGTGGCGCGCCTCGGCGTGCGCGATTACGTCATCAAGCCGCATGATGGGCCCTCGCTGCTCTCCAAGGCAGCGCGTCTCATCACCCTCAGCCCGCGCGACAGCGCAGCAAACGAGTCCGTGTCACATGACTGAGATCACCGCCCCTGATGCCATGTCCGCGGAAGCGGGTACACCGGCCGACATGCTGTCCGGTGCCCACGTGCTGGTGGTGGACGACAGCCGCCTGATGCGGCTGGGCCTGATCCGTGCACTGAAGGAGCTCGGCATCCAGACGGTGTCGGAGGCGGGCAACGGTAGGGAGGCACTCGAGAGCATCCGCGCCACGTCGTTCGATCTGATGCTGCTCGATATCGAGATGCCCGAGATGAACGGGCTGGAGCTCTTGCAGGCGATCAAGCTCGAGCCCGCGCTCGCGCTGCCGGTGATTGTGATTTCCAGTTCGGAGCAGATTGAAACGGCGGTGCGTTGCATCGAGGCAGGCGCTGAGGATTATTTGCCCAAGACCTTCAACCCTACGCTGCTGCGTGCACGTGTCACCACCTCGATCGACAAGAAGCGCCTGCGTGATCTCGATGCGCTGCGCGTGCAGCAGCTGCAGCACGAGAAGGACCTGCTCGAACGCACGCAGAGACGCCTGGATGAAGAGCTCGCCGAGGCGATGCGCTATATCCGTTCAAGCCTGCCTGAGCCCACCACCGACCCTCTTCGTATCGACTGGGTCTACCAACCCTCGACGGAGCTGGGCGGCGATGCCTTCGGCTATCACTGGATCGATGACGATCACTTCGCGATTTACCTGCTCGACGTCTGTGGTCACGGGGTGGGTGCCTGCCTGCTTGCTGTCACCGCGATCAACGTGATCCGCTCGGGAACGCTACCCGGCACGGATTTCCGGGACCCCGCGGCGACGATGGGCGCGGTCAGTAATGCCTTTCCGTGCGAGCGGCACAACGACATGTATTTCACGCTCTGGTACGGGGTGTATCAGCGTTCAACCCGGATGCTGTCGCACGCGAGTGGCGGGCACCCACCGGCGCTGCTGCTCTCCGCACCTGATGCGAACGGCCACTGCACCAGCGAGCGCCTGCACTCCCCCGGCTTGATTGTGGGACTCATGCCTGACATCAGTTACGAGGCCCAGAGCATCCGGGTGCCCGAGGGTGCCTCGCTGGTGGTGCTCTGCGACGGTTGCTTCGAGATCATGGATCCGCAGGGCAAGGACGCGAGCTTCGAGGATTTCGAGGCCTTCATGCATGGGCACGGTACGCGGGAGGGCGGGCTCGAGGGCTTGCTCGCCTGGGCACAGGATCTCCATGGCCCGGGTGCGCTGGACGACGATTTTTCCATCGTACGGATCCGTTTCTGATCCCTTCACGAAGTCTTGAGGCAGGTCAAGGAGCCGCGCGAGCGCCGGAGTAGATTCGGTTCAGGGGAATGGTGCACCCAAGGAACCGGAGGTCGCTTATGAGCATATGGATCGTTGCCGCGGATGCTGCCTGCGCGCGCATCTTCCAGGGAGAATCGCTGCGGGGTGAGTGGGAGGAGGTGGAGGATCTCGCCGATCCTCTGGCGCGCCACCCCACCGAGGACCCGCCAACGGGCGAGCAGGGCCGCATGAGCGGCAGCCACGGCCCCCATCGCCTTCAGCCCAAACACAGCCCGCGCGAATCCGCCGACATCGCGTTTGCACGGCTGGTGTGCGAGCGACTGCGGCGTGCGCTGGACAGCAACCGCATACAGGCCTTTTGCCTCGTTGCCGCACCGCATTTTCTCGGTCTGCTTCGGCAATCGATGGACGAACACCTCGGCAAGGCCTTGCTGCGGGATCTGGACAAGGATCTCAGCCGCCATACGGTGAGCGAGATCCGCCAGCATCTGCTGGCCACGGGCTGAGACTTCAGGGCGTCACGATCGCGAAGTTCCCGTCCGCGGCATCCAGCAGGCCGAAGAAGCCGAGCAGGGCGGTACGGCTGCCCTCCACCGATATGTCGTCCGAGAACACCAGATCACGGATACCCGCGGCTCCCGAAATCATCTTCAGGAAAAACGGCCGTGTGAGCCGCACGGTTGCTACCGCTGCAGGGTCTGCTGCGGCTTCCTGACGGTGGTGCAGCACGGCGTTTTCCAGTTGCAGCACGTGGGTTTCGTTCACGTCGGTGAAGACGAAATTGATCGAGAAGGGTTCTTCCTTCGCGGCGCGCGGGCCGTTCAGGCGCGTGGCCATGGCAGAGAAGAACAGATCGAGCGGGATGTGTTCAAGGATCGCCACCCCGTTTTTCACACCCAAAGCCGCCACGGTGCCACCGTGGCGCAATTCGTGCGCGCCGGTGAGGTAGGCGCTGCGCCACACGCCGGATTCGGCCTGATAGCCGAGCTGGTCGTAGGCGCGTGCGAGCAGTTCCTTTGCCTCGGTGTCGTCGGGCTCAGCAAAAACGAGGTTGTCGAGCAGGCTCGCCGCCCAGCGGTAATCGCCCGCGGCGATGGCCTTCTGTGCCTTGGCTTTCAGTGCCGCAGCACCACCCACGGCCTCGACATAGCGCCTGCCGAGTTCCTCGGGCGGCAGCGGATCGAGGTTGGCGGGGTTCGCGTCATACCAGCCGAAATAGAACTGGTACACGGCTTTCGCGTTGTGGCGGAGCGTGCCGTAGTAGCCGCGGTTGGCGAACTGCGCGGAGAGTTGCGGCGGGAGCTCGAGTTGCTCCGCGATCTCACGGGGTGTTGCGCCCTGATTGGCGAGGCGCAGTGTCTGGTCGTGGGTGTAGCGATAGGTGTCGCGCTGGCCTTTGAGAAAATGGATGGCGCGTTCATGGCCGAACACCGGCCAGTTGTGGCTGGTGAACACGATCTCCATATCGCCGAAACGGCGGATGGCTTCATCGATGTAACCGCTCCACTTCAGCGCATCGCGCACCTTCGCGCCGCGCAGCGTGTAGAGGTTGTGCATGGTGCGGTTCACGATTTCGGCGCCGCACCAGGCTTTCCACGCCGGCAGGTAGAAGGTGAGTTCCGCGGGCGCCTCGGATTCCGGTGTGTACTGGAACACGAACTCCACGCCGTCGATCTGCACCTCCTGCGGCGTGCGATCGATGCTCTCGGTGGGCAACCGGAAACTCGAGGTGCCGCTCAGCGGCTGTCGCCCCAGACCTGAGTCCACATAACCGCGCACGCCGGGCGCGAGCGGATAGCCGAACTGGTAACTGGCACGACGGCCCATACCGATGCCGGCAAGGATGTTCTCGCTGGTGAGTTCCTCGACGAAGCGCGCGGGTGCGATCACGCGCAGGCCGTCGGTGTTCGCGTTGCCCAGCAGCCCGCCCACGCCGCTGAAATGATCGACATGGCTGTGCGTGAAGATCACGGCCTTCACCGGATCGTTGCCGAGATGCTTGCGGGCGAGGCGCGTGGCCGCGGCCGCGGTTTCGATGCTGGTGAGAGGATCCACCACGATCCAGCCGGTCTTGCCGCGGATCCACGTCATGTTCGAGACGTCGTAGCCGCGCACCTGGTAGATGCCCTCGGCGACCTTGTAGAGCCCGTGCATCCCGTTCAGCTTCGCTTGCCGCCAGAGGCTGGGGTTCACGCTGGCGGGCGGCTCATCCTGCAGGAACGAGAAGGCGTCCGCGCTCCAGCGGCGCCCCGTGACCGTGGATTCGATCACGAGCCCCTGCTCACGCTCGATCAGGCCGCGCTCTGCATCGGCGATGTCGGTGGTGTCGGTGGGGAGGGATGCCGCTACCGCGGCGTTGGCGCGGGCTGTGAATTCACTGGCGGGCGTGTTGCCTGCGGCGTCTACGGCGCTGTGATTGCCGGGAGTGGGTGGGGTTTCGCGGCTGCAGGCGCACAGCAGCAACGCAACAGCGATCAGACGCAGGGGCAGGGGCAGTGTGTTCATCGCAGGGGCCATGGCGTATGAGACGAGCGCATCTTAACCTCCGGGGCTGCAGCCTGCCGCAACCCGCCGTTCCACACGAGGAGAACCGCCATGACGCCCGAACAGCAGCACCGTTTGCTCGAGGCCGCAGACCGGCTGACGGCGCACATGAGCGCCATGCACGTTGCAGGTCAGGTGGCGCGGTAGTCGCGCGCCAGAGCACCGATGGTGGCGAAGAATTCCTTGCGGATTTCCGCAAGGATCTGCGCCACCGGCTTGATCGCGTCGATGCGCCCGGCCACCTGCCCAGTGAGGGGTACCGCCGCTTCCATGTCGCCACCGAAGTAGAGTTCGCGCGTGTTGCCGAACTCGCCGAAAACGTTGTCCGGGGAGCGCTCGAGCCGGCTGGTGCGCTCGGTGCGCAACGCGCGCAGCGCCGGGCCGTGGAAGCGGTTCAGGAATACGGTGTCGGTTTCTGCGGCCTGCACGATGGCCTGCTTCCAGTTGGCGTGCACCGGTGACTCCAGCGCCGAGACCATCCGCGTGCCCAGTTGCACGGCC
>Ga0315902_10009660_pt1 | contig 12867 bp, 12 predicted proteins | sample LakEriMetagenome_9_FD_203523 | JGI IMG/M metagenome (GOLD analysis project Ga0315902, IMG submission 203523) | Freshwater fungal communities from buoy surface, Lake Erie, Ohio, United States - Buoy 12 MA117 | ecosystem: Environmental > Aquatic > Freshwater > Lake > Lake biofilm | place: USA... | reverse complement strand
GAGTACATCACTCCGAAGATGAATCGTCAGGAGATTAAGCCGGATGACGGCACGATTAACATTAGGATTATCCGTGACTGACATCGAGGTCAAGCTCAAGCGACTGCATAGTGGGCAAGAGAAAGTGCTGACGGAAGCGAGTCGGTACAACGTGCTGAAGATTGGCAGGCGATGGGGTAAGACTACTCTTGCGGTCAATGAGTTGCTGCCACAGGTTGCGCTTGATGGCAAGCCTTGTGCGTACTATGCGCCCACGTACAAAGACCTGCACGATGTGTGGCTTGAACTCAAGTACACACTCAAGCCAATCATCGAAACCAAGAACGAGCAGACCAAGCAGATGCGCCTGATTACTGGTGGCGTGATTGACTTTTGGTCGATGGATGAGCCTGACTCAGGCAGGGGGCGAAAGTATGCGAGGGTCGTAATTGACGAGGCTGAGAAGGCTAAGAAGTTCAGGGAGGCTTGGACTCAGACAATCATGGCAACGCTTCTCGACTTCAAGGGCGATGCGTGGATACTCAGTACTCCCAAGTTCGGCAGGACTTTCTTCAAGGAGTTGTTCGCAAAGGATGACGGCAGCTGGAGTTCTTTCAACTTATCAACTTACGACAATCCGCATATCAGCCATGACGAGGTTGACCACTTGCGTGAGCAGTTGGATGAGTTGACCTTCCGTTGCGAGATACTTGCTGAAGATGTCGACCTTGCGAACAATCCCTTCGCCTATGCCTTTGACGAGGTCAAGCACGTGACTGCGGTTGAGTACGATAAGATGCAGCACTTGTATCTCAGCTTCGACTTCAACGTGGATCCTATCACTTGCCTTGCAATCCAGCACAAGGACGGATGTATCAACGTGGTTCAGGAGTTCGCACTGCGGAACTCAGACATCTATCAGCTCTGCGACAGTATCATAGCAGCCTTCCCGAAGGCGAGCTTCATTGTCACTGGCGATGCGACTGGAGCGAACAGGTCAGCCTTGACCAGTGGCAACACCGGGTACTATGATGTCGTGGCTGCTCGTCTTCATCTTGGTAGGGCGCAGATGCGTCAGCCTGCGGTGAATCCCAGCATTCGTGATACGAGGGTGCTGGTCAACTCGCTACTTCAGAACTACTGCATCCGCATCAGTCCGACCTGCAAGGGTCTCATCACTGACCTCAAGTACGTGGAGGTGGACGAGGACGGTGACATCATGAAGGACCGCAGCACTGACATCCGCAAGGCTGACTTGCTGGATTGTTGGAGGTACTACTGCCATAGTTTTCATCGTGATTGGATTCGCTTTTTGTGATGTATATTTGTAATCATGGCAACGAGCTACAACTGCACTATCAAGATTCCTCTCATATCAACGTGGAGCAATTCAGGATACTACTTGTGGAAACAAGTCACATCAGGTGCTGGCAGTGGATACGGTAGTCTGACCGCACTGCTCGATGACATAGTAGTCACGCTCGACAGTACCTACTCAGCGACTACTACATACACGCAACAGTTGATTGGCACGTACACCTACATCACTTTGAAGATTCGCAGCATGGGCATCGACCCTGCGGTGAGTGCTGATGACTTGGTTGCATTGAGCCTGCTTGATGATGACGGTGGAATATTCACTGGTTCATTCGAAGCCGTTGAGGTGTGTAACGATTGCAAGGAACTCAACATAGCCAATTGCAATCAATTCTTTGAGTTGACTGGACTCAATCCTGAGACCGGATACAAGCTTGTCTTCACAGATAACCAGAGCAACGTGGAGTACACATATTACTATTCAACAAGCGAGCAGGGAGTCATCACGATTGACACTACATACTTTCCTGATGGGGTGTTCAATCCGTACTCAAGCTACACGGTCAGCATATTTGATAACTCAGGCAACCCAATGGTATTATCATTGGATGCGGTAGAGTACGATTGCTACCGTCTTACGTTCACCCCTAACACACTTGTATACGATTAATGATGGACACACTCGTATTCTTAATCATCAACTCGCTATTCATTAACGGACTCAAGATAGCGATGGAAGAAGGCATGATACTTGAATGGCTTGGCAAGTGGGGAGAGAAGTGGCTTGGCTACTTGTGGCAACCGTTAGGCGGATGTGTTACGTGCATGGCTTCGGTGTACTCGATACCGTATTGGATTACCTTCGATTGGAACATAGCGATGCTCATCATGTACATCCCGGCATTGGCTGCGGTGAACACAATCATATACAACAAGTTCTTCAGTGAGTGAACTAAACGCATACCTCGTAGGCATCGGGTACTATCCATTGGGGCGTTGTGCCTGCAAGGGCAAGCCGTTCAGGTGGAAGAACCGTCAAGGTCATGAGGTCAAGTTATATAAGGATAACAACTGGCAGCTCATTGTCGGTGGAATAGTAAGATATGGAAAAATTGAAACTGCGATTGACGAGATTCAAGAATACTATCAGCAATTGGTGGGCGAAGCTCATCACAAAGCTGGGTCATAAGCCGATATGGCAACTGGAGGAAGGTCATGTGATAGAGCCTGCCTTCATCAGTAATGGAGTGCAATACTATCGGCTGAAGGATTACTTCAATACCTTCTCGATGCGTGGACTGATGGCGTTGCAGGTGTATGAGGAATGGAATATGAGATTCCAACGTGAGCATCTGATGGCGTTCATCGATTCGATGGAGAAAGTAACCAATGACCCGAAGAGCATCAAGATTGGAGAGATCATCAAGCTGATTGCGATGATGAAAGAAAGGATGGAGTGGATAGTGCCAACGAGTGAAATCATATATAAATTTGCATCAGTAGCGTTCTTCGACAAGAATGAATCACCGTACAGCTATGATCCGGAATACTGCAAGGAGAAGATAGCACGCTGGAAGGAGGCAGCAGATATCAACGATTTTTTTATCGTGATGCAGCTCAAGGATATGCTGCCCTTGCCAACGCTATCAGAGGAAGATTTGCGGATCTGTTTGACGGTAATCGACAAGATGGAGGAACTCCAATTGAACAAAGTGCTGGGCAAAAGCTCGCCAAGCAAAACGAAGATGGATTCATCCAGCGTACCCTCTTGAATCAGCGGTACGGAGTGAACTGCACCAAGCTCACGTTGTGGGAATACTTATTGCTAATTGAACACACTTCTAAAACTAAGGACTGATGGGATTGAAAATAACATACAGTGATGCTATACAGTTGGGGAATACTTTGCTTCGATGTCCATTTGCAATTGAGGACATTGATACTGGAGACCCTATTCAATCATATTATTTTATCTTCGATGTGCAAGACTTCTCTTGTGTTTACGATACCGAATATATTGGCATGGCTGAATTGATGTTCGGACCGAATAAGCTTCAGATAACAGATAGTTATGTCGAGTTTTTTGATGGAGGTGGCAATCAAGTATCTGATCCCAAGGCTCTCGCTGATTACGTAATTGGTGATGTATCTCAATATTCTGCATGATGGCTAAGTACATACAATACGTTTCAACGAGTAATTTGCTGGGCGCAAGAATGATTGTATCAAGTTTCATAATTGAAGATGACAATGGGATTCTCAACAATCTATACTACACCTTCGATGCTCGTAAATTTGCTGCCTTGAACTATGGTAGGGGAGGTGCTTTCGGTGAGATGATGTTCAATCACAATAAGCTAACGGTCACAGATGAGTATGCCGAATGGAGAGATCCCGGTGGAGATCCATATTTGAATTTATACGAATTCATCGAAGCAGTCGCTAATGATGTAGCAGCCTTCATACCCTAATGCCCACGTATACCATAGTCGACTTCTCCTCCACTACCGTCAAGCTGACGGTGGACTTGGATGAGTATGTTTACAAGAAGGCATACTGCTCGACTGCGGTCTTCGGTGACTACTTGTACTTCTATGCTCATCAGGTAGAGCAGAACTACTTCAGGCAGCAGTGGGCGATTGACTACAATGATTGCACTAACCCGGTAGCAGCGAGTGCATCGGCTTTGAAGACTGCCGTTGATGCTATCCTGAACAACTACGCAGTGCCAAGTGGAGGAGGATTCGTTCCGTATGTGGGTGCTACCGGCAACGTGGACTTGGGTGCTAATGGTCTCATCACGGACTTCGTGAGCTTCGACCTGACACCGGTAGCAGCACCGGGTGCAGGGCAGATTGCCTATCAAGGGAACACTGGTGCGCTATCTTATCTGCTGAACAATAGCAACGTGATGTGCAGCATCGGTCAGACCATGCACGCTTATGTTCACAATGGCGAGGCGGTGACTATCACGAAGGGTCAAGCGGTGTTCTTGTTCAGTGCTTCGGGGAACAAGGCGAGCGTGAAGCTTGCGAACAATACGAGCGATGCTACCAGTGCCAAGACATTCGGACTGGCTGCGGAGGACATAGGTGCAGGGCAGAACGGAATGGTGATCTGTCAAGGCGTGATTGATGGGTTGAACACATCCATGTACACGGCAGGAGATACGCTATATCTTGGAAACACGGCAGGGTCCTACACTAATGTCAAGCCTTACGCTCCGAACCACTTCGTCTACATCGGCATAGTTGAGCGAGCCAACGCAGGTAACGGTCAGATATATGTTCGTGTGCAGAACGGCTACGAGATGGACGAGATTCATGATGTCGACCTCATCACTACTCCTCCGGTAGCGAACAACGTACTGACGTACAACGGAACGCTATGGGTTCCAAGCAAGGTGACTCTATCAATGATGTCTAACCTTGCTGCCAATAGCATCATCGGAAACAACACTGGCTCGCCAGCGACACCGATTGCGTTGACTACTACGCAGGTCACTGCGATGCTGAACACCTTCACAAGTTCATTGAAGGGTCTTGCTCCTGCAAGTGGTGGTGGTACTACAAACTTCTTGCGTGCCGATGGCACGTGGGCAGCACCGGGTGGAGGTGGTGGAGGTATCACTTCGCTGAACGCTCTGACTGGCGCAACGCAGACTTTTGCGGTAGGCACAAGTGGAACTGACTTCGCTATCAGCAGTGCAGGAACTACTCACACCTTCAACATACCTGATGCAAACGCAACTGCAAGGGGATTGGTGACTACTGGCACGCAGACATTCGCTGGTGCTAAGACATTTAGTTCTGCGCCCACGTTCAGCACGATGACTGCTGGCAGTGTGTTGTTCGCAGGAACGAGTGGAGTCTTGACTCAAGACAACGCTCAGTTGTTCTTTAATGATTCCAACAATACGCTCGGCATTGGTACGGCAGCACCACAGAGCAAGTTGCACGTTGTTGCTGGAACATTAGCGCAGACAACGAACAACTACGGATTGCACGTGACGGCAACCATGCCAAGTACATATTCCTACAGACCTAATGGATTCAATTTAGATATAACATCAGCAGGTAGTCAATCTAATGCAAGCTTTCCGCAAGAAGCTCTTTATGTTATTTTACGAGCAGGATATACTGGTTCAACTGGAACTCGTGCTATATTTTGCGAAAATGCAACTCTTGGCACTGGCACTGGTTTAGTTGTTGGTGGTAGTCCGATTGGTAATAGTGCAATGACATATAGTACCGTTGGCAACACAACCGGAAACAATTACGGAGCAGCAGGATTTGCAAGATTTGGGAACATAAGCATCGGACTTGTAGGGAGAACTGGCTTGTCAGCAAGTGTCAATCAGAAGACTGGTGCTAAGTATTTAGGAGTCGTTGGTATCACTCGCAACGATACTGGAGCAGGTTCAGTCTCCTGCGGTGGGTACTTCGGACTCAACACCACCGACCCCACATTTGCGAACTGCGCACTGATGGCAGACAACGCAGATGCAGCCTATGACATATTCGTTGCAAGGGATAATGGCTCTGTGAGATGGACGATTGCTGATGGTGGTGACACCACATGGGCAGATGCCGTCAACATGGTTTTCAATACTACAACCGGGACAAAGATTGGTACTACAACTGCTCAGAAGATTGGCTTCTGGAATGCAACACCAATTGTTCAACCTAACACTGGTGTGGCAGCAGCAACGAGAGTAGGTGGTGGTGGTACTACATTAACTGACACGGACACTTTTGATGGCTATACACTCGCAAAAGTTGTCCGTGCATTACGTAACTCAGGACTCTTAGCATAATGACACTACAAGACAACGAAAGAGAAATACAACCCATTCAGACCTGGGTGAACGGTGAGGTCAAGACGATGACCGTACTGCGCATAGACAACTATCTTCAATACGATTTCCTAATGAATCCCGGCATGGTTCACTACTGCCTATGCGGATACGAGGAGATTCCTCAGACTGACTATGACGGCAATCCCATCACTGTCATCAACAAGCCTACCTTTGTCGATGGCAACATCCAACTCACGTGGGAACTTGTCAACCAATGGGGAGAAGATGATACTATCATCTTTGATTACGTGATAAATGAGTTAAATTTGATATTGATATGAGCGACAAGATTAAGGATTTGAAGGCTGAAGTTTATGACATACTGGCTCACATCGAGCAGTTGCAATTGCAGATTCAGGAGTTGCAGAAGATGATGCAGGAGAAGAACAAGCAGATTCAGGAAATCTATGGCAAAGCCGAAGCAAACCCAAGCAGCAGTCTTTAGGCGCAAGCCGAGCCGGAAGCGACCCGGAATACATAGCAAGAAGCGCAGCAGTGCGCTTAAGTCAAGTAAGAACTACCGCAAGAGGTACAAAGGTCAGGGATAAATGGCGCAAACGGCTGAAATAAAAGTCTTGATAAGTTCGGATAGTACCGAGCTTCAGAAGACCAACGATGAGTTGGAAGCTACTGGTGCAATCGCTGGCGATGTCAACAAGAAATTTAAGGATCTTGAGAATTCAAACAAGCAAGTCGAGAAAGGATTTGTTAGTCTGAAGACAAGAGTGCGTGAAGCGAAGGAGGCACTGCAGCAGGCAGAGGATAGGTTCGGACCGTTCAGCAAGGAAGCCAACATAGCAAGACAACGTGCAGGTGAACTGGCTGACCAGATGGGTGACTTGAATCGTCAGGTGAATTTGCTCAACCCGGAGGACAAGATCAAGGCATTCACGAATCTTGGGCAAGGTGTAGTTGGTGCGTTCAGCATAGCCACTGGAGCAGTTCAGGCATTCGGTGGCGAAAGTGAAGAGGTGCAACGTATCGCTCAGAAGCTGCAAGGTGCGTTGAACTTGGTGCAAGGGGTTCAGTCTATCATCGGACTGAAGGAAGCATATCAGGATATCAAGGTAGTGCTTGGATTAACAACTACTGCGCAGGCTGCGTTGACTACTACAACGGTAGCAGGAACGGCAGCGACAGAGGGTGCTACGCTTGCGACCAGAGCCTTCAGCGTTGCCTTGACTGCCACTGGCATCGGTGCTATCGTGGTCGCTCTTGGTGCGCTCATAGGTGCGTGGATTGCAGTCGAGCAGTCAATCGTTGATGCTGAAGAAGCGACTAAGCGATACGCAAGAGCAGAGAAGGATAGAGAGGCAGCGCAAACTTTGTTCTTTGAAACTTTTGATAAAGCCCTGCAAAAGCAAATCACCAAACTGCAATTCACTATTGATTTAAGAAAAGCAGAAGGTGCAACTGCGAAAGAATTATTGCAATTAGAAATTGAAAAAGAGAAGGCAATCAATAGAGCTTTAGATGCTGCGATTAGAACTGCAAAAACAAGGACGCAGGATGAAGATAAATTGATAGCAGAGCAAGAGGCATCCACGAGAAGGAGGCAAGTATTGGAGGCTCAGTTGACAAAAACAATATTGGATGAAAAGAAAAAGAGATTGCAAGCAGGGATTGAAGAAATTAAATCTTTAGGACTTGAATCTGCAAAGGCTAATGAATTGATATTGCAATTGAGTGATGAAGGATTCACAAGACTGCAAGATGTATTTAGAATTGTAGAATCTAATGCTTTCAGCGTAAGAGATGCGATTCAAAAAATAAATAATGAACTTGAGAGAACTGGTCCAGTAGGAAGGACGATAGCCAAGACATCCGCTGAGTTAAACGAACAACTATTTGCAAGAGTAGAGGCGCAAGCAGAAAAGAGTAGGGATATTGCTTTTGGTATTGCACAAGAGTCATTCGACTTCATCACTCAGTTGAGTCAGAATGCTACGCAAAAACAAATTGAAGACCTTAACGATCAGAAAGAGCAAGGCATCATCAGTGAAGAGAAGTATCAAGAGAAACTCAAGCAGATTCAAATAGCTGCTGCGAAGAGAGAAAAAGAACTTGCGATATTCGCTGCGAGCGTTGCCTTTGCTGAAGCATTGGTCAAGGCTTTGACTACTAAGAATCCTCCTGCTGCCTTAGTGCTTGCTGCTGCGGTGGGTGGTCTCAACCTCGCCAAGATCATCGCTACGCCACTGCCCAAGTTCAAGGAAGGTTCATTGAACATCGGAGGTGGCAACCTCGATGCTGACGGAGGTATGCACGCCATAGTCCACAGAGGTGAGGCAATCATCCCGGCTGACCGGAACAAGTCCTATCATCCGACTCTTGAGGCTATCTACAACAAGCAAATCAGTCCTGCTGAGATTAACTCCTACGTGCTGAACCGCCTCGCAGGTAAGTCAGGCATCGGTCGTGACACAGTGGTAGCGAGCGTTGACACCTACGGACTCAGCCGTGCCTTGAGCAAGAACAAATCAGTGCAGATAGAGAACGCACAGACGGTCGGCAAAGCCATCGCCAGTGAGCTTGCAAGGGGATACAATAGGAGGCAAGTGGTATGATGAGATTCAAGTTAGATGGCAACCTTGTAGACTCTCCCAAGAACTGGCAGGAGGTCAACACTACCATCAAGCGTGACCCTTCAGTCAATTTATTCCTCCTCTATCAGGAGTACAATCTTGAGTTCGCTGATAGTGGTCACGAATATCTATCAAATCTGAGCGTCAACGATAGCTTCTGCACGCAGGTGTCTGTGACCATTGAGGTGGAGTGCAATCAGCAGTGGAGTCTGATCTTCGATGGCTTCATATTCCTGAGCGATTGCGAGTTCAACGAGAGAGCCTGCACGGTGAATTGCAAGGTCAATGACAAGAGCTTCTTCAGTAAGATAAACAACAACAAGAGCATCAAGACCTCTCTTGAGGGATTCTATACAAAGAACAAGGAAGACATCACGGTGACGGAGCAGTATGACCTCGATGTGTACCGGGTGAGCAATGGAAGCACGCTGATTCGTACCGTGCCTACCTGCCGAGTGGAGGAAGCGTTCAGGTATATGGTCGACTTCATGACCGACAACACTGTCGGATTCACATCTACGAGCTTCGGTGCAGGAGGTAACTGGGAGGGTCTTTGCATTACTACCGGAGAGAGGTTGCGTGGCGTAGTGCCAAATTTCACAACTGGCAGATGGGTGCAGTTTAGCTTCATTGAACTCTTCAACGAAATCAACAACCGCATCCCAATCATCCTGCTTGTCGAGAATCCGTTCACCACTCCAGTTGTCAGGATTGAGACTATCGACTATCTGTATGACAACACAACGGTCTTCACCGCATCTGATGTCTATGAGGTAGTGACCAGCTATGATAGTGACAAGCTCTACGCTATTGTCAAGTTCGGCAGTCCTACGGATGATACCTTCAGCGACTTCCCCGATGACATTGACTATTTCGGATACAAGACTGAGGAGTTCCACGTGCTTGGCAACTGCAACCTTGACCTCACGCTGGACTTATCGAGCGATTGGGTAGTCAGCACGAATATCATCCAACGATGCGCTCAGACTGGCGTGCAGGACTATGATAGCAATCTTTTCATCATCGATAGCATCTACACGGATGACTTCAACGGTAGGACTACGAATGACAATTTCTTAAATTCAGTGCCTGCACGGTTTCACTATAATGCAAGGTTGAACAACGATAACATCAGTCAGAGATATCTGCCAGATATTGCCAATAGCATAGCGAGTTACTACATCAATAGTCAAGAGGGGCAGATGCTTGCTTACTTGGGTGCAGGATTGTCTCATACAGTATTCACCGCTAACGAGGACTTCCAGCAGTTCATAGATGTAGAGGCTTTTGACTTTGGTAACTATTATGATACGGTAACCAGAACGTACACGGCAGCAATCACTGGGGTGTATACTTTTCGTAGTGCAGTGACTTTCTTGATGGGTCCAGGTGATCAGGTAGGATATAATTGGTATCAAATATGGCTGGAACACTACAATGCTGCCAACGTATTGCAACAACGATATGAATACTACACACCAAATAATTGCATAGGAATAGGTGTTGCAAATTGCTACTACGCATTCATTGGAACAACTAATCAAGTAATCACACAGACATTGAATAATACTGCCATCACTATGGTAGCAGGAGACTATGCAAGAGTACGAGTGCGTTCTTTCCCTTATGGTGTTGCAGACTTTGGTGTCTACGCTGGTGGTCAATTGTATACGATACTATCAGGAGCATCAAACACATTCCTGCAATGCGTGGATACAACAATCACCGGAGGCGTGTTCCTCGATGCAGACCCGAATGATATAAAGGTGCAACTACATCGGTTCAACTACCCGATGAGTCAGTCACAATTTGACACTATCTTAGCCAATCCAATCGGCAGGATTCAATTCAATATGGAAGGTCAGTCACCAAGATTCGGATGGATTAAGGAACTGAAATACAACCACACCAATGGCGTAGCAGAATTCATAGTATCAACCTCAAAAGCGACTCAAAATGGGGGCAGTTAATATACCCAATCAGCCAATACAATTCACGGTCAATAGTGTATCTCAGCTCAACGGATGCTTGAACAATGACCAGCGTGCCTACGCACCATTGATGGAAGGAAGCGATGAGATGCAGGTGCAGTTGATAAACACTGCTTGCAGTACCTTCTTGGGTTGTGATTGGAGTTCGTACACCGATGATGTGGTTGACGGTGATTTGGCAAACTTGCTGACCGCAGGCAATTGGGATGAATTTGTAGTCAGCACTGGAGTAGCAGTAGGCTCGATTGTCACTTGGAGTCAAGCAGCCAACGGAGCGCAGAACCCACCGATAGCGAACAATGGTATCTACCAAGTTCTTCCCGGTACTGCTGGCGATGTGTTTATGATAAGCTTCACGGCTGACATCACAACCAATCCACTATACATCGGATTCTCAGACTTGACCACGCCATTGTACAATCAGGCGACCATTACTGCGAATATAAATGCCAATATAGACGGAAGATACACAGTCTTGGTTGGTAGTGCATTGGGATTGAATCTTGTCATATATGGCTTTGCAGGAACTTCGGACTTTATCATCAACGATGTGCAGGCGTACAACTTGACCGCTAATGGTCAATGCTTTGTAGGTAATACAGCAATCACATCGGGTAGATACTGGCAGTATGTAGAGTCGGTCAACGGCTTTCAGTTGAAGTCTTACGATGCAAGCAACAACAACATCACCACATCGCAGTCGGTTGTGCTGAACAACCACTACAAGATTACGTTCAGCATCATGAACTCGACTGATGGAGAGGTGTATGTGAACAACTCAGGAGGCACGTTCTACACGGCTAACGGAAACGGAGACTACACGGTCTACTATACGCACAACGTAGCGACTGGTCCTCTGAACTTCACGAGTAATTCATTGTTCGATGGCATCATCTATGATATCGTCATCGAGGAGATGTGCTATGCGCATACCTTTGAAGTGCTTGACAATAACCAAAATGTAATTAGCCAAGCTTACGATTCAAGCGACTCTACTCATCCTATCACGTACTATCAAGACCGCATGATATGGAAGTTCAGCCTTGATGACCTGATAGATCCTGATGGGTATCCATTGGTCATCGAAGACGGATGCTACTATCTGCGTGTCACGGACTGCTGCGCATCTGAGCAGACTGTCAGCACGACCTTCATCAACTATTCGACAACCGGATGGGATTGCTCGTTCTTAGTGGAGGGCAATAACGATGGCTTCGCCTTCGGATTCTTCTTCAGTGACCCAAGCACTGCCACTACGTTCAAGCTCGTACAACGCTTGCGAGTGCTTCAGTTCAACCCAGTCTACCCGGCAGTGAGTGAGGAGTATCTCTTCAGCAACGGAGGACGCAGCAGGAGTTTCGCTCAGAGCAGTAAGATTCGCACTGCATGGTTCGACTATGTCGATGAGTTGACTCACGATGTTATTCGATTGCAGATACTGAGTGATGACCTTACAATCAATGGTGCGCAATACTTCTGCGTGGCTGAGGACTACGAGCCTGAGTGGGGGCAGAACGGTAGGTATAATCTTGCGCAGAGTCGGGTTAATTTGATTGATGTGAACGAACCAACACTATACAATAAATCGTGCTAAGAGGAATCATCACAATGGCTCTGAAGCATCCGTTGTACGGCAGATACGCCTACAACTTAGCTCTGAGCATCAAGTCAGCGGATCCTACGCAGCAGGTGTGCGTGATTGCCGATGATGTCGGAATCAGTCACCTGCACGAAGGGCAGCGAATGATATTCGACAAGATTATCAAGCCTCCTGCCGAGTGCTATATACGAGACGGCAAGACCGTGCCACTGGTCTGCAAGTTCTACCTGAATGAACTAACACCATACGAGCAGACATTGTTCGTGGATGCAGACATGATATTCAGTCCGTTGGCTAAGTTCAGCGAGTTCTGGGAGCAGATGCAAGGCATTGAATGGACGATGGCGAACAGAGGGCAGAACGATCCTGACAAGGGCATCTCAGAGTGGGTGAATGCTGACAAACTCAAGGAAGCCTACGATGATATCACGCAATGGGTGGACCTATCGAGTGAGTGGATTTGCTGGAAGAAATCCGACCTATCTGATAGTATATTTGTAAGAGCAAGGCAATACTATGACGAAGGCAAGCTCACCA